>ERZ808051.1278-NODE-1278-length-17742-cov-5.706821_pt1 | contig 17742 bp, 16 predicted proteins | sample MGYA00380199_ERZ808051 | MGnify/ENA primary metagenome ERZ808051 (study PRJEB31490, sample SAMN06133391) | mouse gut metagenome | isolation source: J11 | host: mice | place: China: Chengdu | collected 2015-05 ...
CAGCGGCCATCGCGCCAATATCCTCAACGCATCCTATACGCAGATCGGCGTGGGCTATTGCGCCAGCGGAAATTATTGGACACAGATGTTTATCGGATAGGCCGTCCGCTCCTTGCGTCAACTCTTTTCCTATGCTATGGAAAGCTGGTCTTCATCCTTGCGGTAATACATCCCTTTTCCCCCAGATTCCTGTGTTTGCGTGAAATACCCCTGTTTTTCCTCCCCTTATGATACCACAGATTTGTACTTTTTCCCTCTTTTTTGCCTGCTTTGTTCCTTATCCTCTCTATATTTATTTTCCTTTGCAGATACCTTTCAATTTTTCATCAGACCCTAAATTATATATCTTGATATTTGCTTAAGTTATGGAAAATTGTTAAAAAACAATTTTCCATAACTTTTTCTTGGGCCCCGTCAAATTAAAGAAGGAAAGCTTCAGCATACCAAATCCCTTTGAACCTTATATTTTAAATTGACTCTAAAGCAATGAAATTTGTCATACTATTCTCTACTGACTATGAATGTCTCAGTAAGTTCATCAAAAATAGCATTTTCAAGCTTTATCTTTAGTATACGAATATTGTCATATCGACTAGCATTTTCCAAGAACCAGTCCAGAATATCAGTATTTTCAATGAAGTCCCTTTCTTCTTGATTCAACCGCACCAAAATTTCCTCATACCATCTCCGAACTATGGACTGCTTCTGTTCAGTATCGATATCTTCATATTCTATACAGCACCCAATTCTTGAAAACATTGCTGGGCCAAGATTTTTTTTAATCTCATCTTCACTTCTAAAATTGCAGGTGCACAGAAAAATTGTTCTTTTCAATAGAACCTCATAGTTTGCATCGACATACTTCCCTTCATCAAACAGTTGATAAAACGCGTTATAAAAAATAGGGTTGACCTTATCAAATTCGTCAATAAGCACCACATTGGATTCTCGTGCCAGCATATCACGAGCAAAACTGCTTTGCGAATGCTCTGCTCCAAATACATAATTATATGCCTCATTACTTTGCATCATAGAAAACTGGACTCTAAGTAGATCTCCACCTAATGTTTTACTAATGCTCTTTGCTGTTTCTGTTTTCCCGACTCCAGATGGTCCATAAAGCAAGAGAACAGCAGGTTGGTCACTTGGGGTCGATGTGAGCCGATACAAACCACTGATTATCTTTTTCTTACAACTATGCTGACCTAAAATGTCAATGTTCAAGTTTTTATAAATTAATTGTAGCACATCACGTGTTATTTCTTGATACTTTGACCCTGCATACTCAATAATATCTGGATTTGCAGAAACCAAAGATTGCAACACTCGCTTTGGAGGATTTTGTACATATAATGTTCCGATTTCGTGATTTAGTGAAACAATATTCACGAAATTTGGTAAGACATGAGCCATGACAGATCCATAATCATCTGACCTAACAATGCAGTTGTCAACTGTAATATTTCGTGACAGTTCTGACTCTCGCACCCCTGAATCGTTCGGTCGTAGCCTGGCATTATAGTGCTGGATCAGCTCCATAAAAGGGATCGTAGTATCATATTCGCAAATGCGTTCCGAGCAAAAAGATTCAAAATCTCTTTTCGAACCATAAAAAACAATAATATGATCAATCATCTACGGTGGCCTCCGTCTCTACACCTGCCAGCAAAACATCATAAACATCAAGAACCCTTGTATCATCTGGGTCAAGCGGCTCATGTTGCAAAGAATTTCTACGATATGTAGGATTACTCTTTGTTGTTGCTGGAATATCAAATTCACTGTTAAAGTTCAGCTTTCCCAGCGTACTCGTTCCAACTTTTATTGCGTAGATGTTGATGTCCATTTTTAGTAGATCAATGACCTTATAATTGTTTTTGAAGGACTTGATGTTAAACCGGAAAATGACTTTTCTCTCTCCGCAGCTACCTACAAACTCATAATAACCTTTTGCTGCTTTTATTGTGTTATCCAATTTTTCAACAGCTATATTGAATTCGCCAGCAGGAATTCCGCTGCCTCCTTTTAACATTGAAAGATATGGTGAAATTACTGCAACATATGAAAGAGAATCCTTTGGTGCGGAAATAGCGTAGCCTACAAATTTCTGTATTGCACCATGTCCATTTTGGCTGGTATCCTCTTCCATCAAAATGTCAATAAAATCCGTAAGAATGGTATTCTTCAAAATATTCTTTGCCATCCGCTCTGTATTGAATGACGTATCTAACGATGCCTCAGTAGCCGCAGACACCTCAAACCCCATCAATGCTTTTAGAACCCCGCCGACACCAACACCCGCCTTAATCCCTGCCTTATTATTACCGCCGTCTGTGGTTTGGTTCAGCAGCTGTGTTGTTTTTTCAAGTTTTCCGCCTGCAACTATCTGAATGTAATCTGTCACAGAGTCTTCATCAAAATAAACAATTTTACATAGCTGAGTTTGTTTTTCTCTTTTGCCCATAACAATGCTCCTCATCGAAAATTAGTATGAATAGATTTTAGTATACCAAATCAAAATTATCAAGTATCTTCGGTAAATAAGTTGTGGTGGGATTCTTTACCGAAAGGCACATCATATTGGGCTCACTGGATGCTACTCAAAGATTATCAGATTAAAATTAAACTTTAAGGCTTTAGGAAATTATTGAAACACCTTTTCCAAATAATGATTCCACAATGTCAAACCAGTGAAGTCGTCAAACTTTGATAAGAAGTTTGGCGACCTTCTCTTTACCGTTTATGTATTCAGTTCAAAATAGTGATTTCGTAGTGGCAAGCCAAGATGGGTTGACAGGCCGCCAAGGGGGTGGCCTGTCAATTTTATATATAAAGTTCATAAATTCAATAAGCCACAGTGATTTTTGTCACTGTGGCTTTAATTTTGTGAAAGGATAGGTTCCCATGAATATCATTGAAAAAAGCGAATCCATCCGTGCTGGTCTACGGAGGGGGTTCCAAGACGGCACCTCTAAGCTGGCACAACGCAGGTGCTACGGATACGACACCGGCCCAAACGGCGAACTGATTATTAACTCCGATGAAGCATCCATTGTCCGCTGGATCTTCGAGCGCTACCTCAGCGGTGACAGCTTTGGCAAGATTTCCAAGGCGTTGGAAGTCCGAGGCATTCCCTCCCCCACGGGTAAATCCAAATGGAATCGCGAAGCAATCAGCAAGTTGCTCTCCAATGAAAAATATACCGGACGGGTTCTGCTCCAGAAAACCATCAATGCAGGCAACTCCAAGTTCAAAAACGATGGTCTTATAAATCGGTACCTCTACTCTGATTCCCACGAGGCCATTATTTCTGATGAGATATTCAGAGATGCCCAGCAGAAGAAACTACAACGTACAAATCAGCCGGAAAAAGAACCTTCCATTCAATTACTCTTTTGATTCAACTGAATTAATTGATGCTTGTGGCAAAGGGACGCTTACATTGGCATTTAAGAGTCACTTCTTTGCACCGATAATATTTCACTCATTTTATGACATTTTTCTTGAATAGGTATGGCAATTTTTATTTGTTGTGCTATAATGTAGATTAAGCGGAGGATAATATGCGATTATCTAAACGACCACAATGGGACTAATGGATAGGGGTTGGAATGATTTGACAAGTGCAACCAGTATTGAAAAATATTTTGAAGAAACAAGCGAGGGGTTTACAATTTATGTCTGCGAGCAACGTTTTGCCGTAGGTCAAGGAAGTGATTATTTTAAGAAATTTAAAGGTACAGATAACTTGATTTCAAGTGACCCCGCGATAAAAAAAGTAATCCGTAAAATACTTGCTTGGACACAAAAGAATGTACCTAACATTGCAGATTTGATTAAAAAATGTTTTTTTGCCGAGGAGTTAGCCTCTCCTGTTAGCATTATTGATATTATAACGGCATTAAGCAAACTATTCTCCGTAAACGAGCACCAAGCCGTTGGTCCAAAAGTTCTTGATCCCATAATCATTCAAGAGGGAGGTGTCTCAGCAAGATATTTGGCGCAGCTAATTTCTCTACATAAAGAGAGTATTCTTCGACCTGCCATCATCATTCTGCTTCAAGATAATGATTTTGATCGAGCAAAATCATTGCTATCTAAGTGCCCTAACGGAATTAATGTAAAAATGATTCGCAATAGTGGAAAATGCGAAATGTTCAAAGTTATAAACTGTGGAGCCAGCGATATTGATGAATTTTTATCATCATATGCAATGCAATGTTTTAGTACCTGCTCATGTACCTCACGCAAAATTCTATTAAACGAAGAATGGGCTGACAACTCAATTTTACGTTATTACAGTCCTTTGGTATTTAAAATCCGCAGCAATCTTCTGTTTGATGAAAAGGATGTAGTCCGTGATGATATTTCCACCTTGATTTCTGATATCAGCAGTAATGTTTCATCAAATAGTAGTGAAGATAAGCTGTTACTTAGTTTTCAATGTATGGCTAAACTATTCCAAGTTTATTGTAATGACAAAGGGGGGCAGGACTTATTCGATGCGTTATCTATTGCCAAAGAATTGGACAATCCTCTTCTTTTGGCTCATACTTACCGTTACGCAAATCTATTTACAAATTGCACATTATCTGAGCGAGAGGATATGCTGGCTACGGGTCGGAAATTGTTCTCATCACATGGAGTTGAAGACCACGCCATATACTGTGAAAACAATTTGCTTGTAAACCAATTTTACACTAACTATATTGATATAAGACGCTTCTGTGAAATGCAACAAGAGGCATTAAACAATGTCCCTGGATTAGTTGGTATGTCGTTAATCCTGAATAACACTGGTGTGGCACATCTTTATTCAGGACGTCCAGATGATGCTATTTCATATTTTGAGAAAGGACTTGACTATTCCAGAGAGAGAATTGTGCAGAGACTGGGCTTGATGACGAATATTATCATTGCTAAGGCATATTATATGGAGACAATTGAAGAACGTGAAATTCGAGTAGTGCTAAATTATATATTTGACAATTTGGGAACTGAACGGCTTCCATTCCTGGCTGCCAATTATGTAACAAACATTCTTGCTGTAGCTCTGGCCCAAAAAGAGCACTTGGCACATGAGCTGGTTGTAGAATATCCGATACATCAAGTAATATCGAATGCATTGACACCCAACCAGCTTGGTTCAGGATCACTCATGTTACAGCTAAGTGCGCTTGCTCAACACTACTCCTCATTTTCATCACTTGGCTTGGACGATTTTGCCTTCCCTCAGCAACACTCTATAGTAACTGGAATTAGATCAAATTTTGTTCAAAATCGCTGCTTAAATCCAACAATATTTAATGCTTGGCTATGAGATATGACATAATAGCACATGAGAGTATAAATCCCGTTAGTGTTGGATTTGATATGGTATTACGATATTCTTTGATGCAGTAGTAAAATTGTGTATCTTCCTGCAACCCTTGGAGTGATGTGTGGAAATTGATACCTTCTGCAATTGTGGGCATAGGATTGATTTCAATGAAAAAGACCTTATCAAAGGTGATCAAATCTTTGGACAACTTTTCCATCTCGTCACTGGTGTTACAGGCTATCCTGCAATCAATTCGGCAAAACGTGTTTATATTACACGCCTTTGCCATAGATACAAAATGCTTTTTAACTTGTTCGTCAATTCTCACTATTATCTTTTTGTAGCTACTATGTGTTTCTTTTTCGGCTGCTCCTAAAAACCATTGAGGATCGCTATTATCTGGATAATACATGACAGGCGGTAAAACTTCCATTGACTTCTGAAGTGGATTAAAGAGCAACGGCGTTGTCATATCAAATCCGGGAATAAACTTTTGATAAAGTCCATTGAGTGTTTTTTGGGGACCTTTGAATACACCTATACTACTTCCAAAATTGGTTGGCCGATTTATGCCGTTTGTGTTGCTACCATCTAAGTCTGCGGGGACATTTAAACCGATTTTATGTGCTACTATATTTGACAACAATTTGTTTTCACCAAGCAGAGCTGCAACAGAATTGCATGGGATACACGGTACATTTAAAAACGCACAGGTTGATGGAATTAGCCCAAGTGCAGAAAGATTTTCGGTACCATTATTCAGATTAACTACATAGTCTATGTGCGGCAAAGTGCAATTCATAGCTTTATTTACAAATGTGCGTACATCAAGAATTAGCGGCATACACCGCAATTCTTGTATTGCCGCAAGCCATGAGGAGATAACATCTGCTTGCCAGACAGCATAGTGTTTTGCGCCGGGAGCTGATTCACCTTCAAAAATATATACTACAGCAATTGTCTTTCCAGCAATCGAGGATAACATTTCTTGGTATTCGTATAAATCGTTCATATTTAATCCCCCTAAATATTTTTTATATGGAGCAATAAGTAAAAACAGAAAGATAATCGCATATTATCCTCTGCATAAGTAAAGCAGGCCGCCGAAAGCACGGTGGCCTGCTTGGTAATTTAGAGCGAGAATGTCATCCTGCCCCTCGGATGTTTTTTTGCCAAAAGCATAGTTTGCTGATAGGCTGTGACATGGGTATAGATTTGAGTCGTAGAAATAGAGCTGTGCCCCAGTAGAGATTGAATGTATCGAATATCCATACCAGCTTCCAATAATGATGTTGCAAACGTATGGCGGAACATATGCGGTGTCACATGGTAGGTGGATCCTGTCCTTTTCAAATACTTTTGAACGATCCTCCGCACCGATTGGGTGGAGATTTCACGTCCCAGCCGATTCACCAAGATTGTGCCACAGGCCTGAATCTCCTCAGCAAATTCGCTACAGTAAGTCTGCGCGATCTGAACCAGCTCCGGTGTAGTAATTTGGATCATCCGTTCCTTCCGACCCTTCCCGTTGATCAGCAACCGGAGTTCAGATTCCCCAAGCAGAAAGGTTTCGGTGGAGAGACCACAAAGCTCCGAAACGCGAAGGCCGGTGCTGAACAGCAGTTCCAACACCAAAATATCCCGCAAAACCTCCCGCTTGCCCGGAGAATAAGCATCATATGCGCTTTGCAAGAGACTGCGGACGAGATAATCTGGGATCGTCCGCGGAAGCTGCTTTGGCGACTGGATACGGATGTGGAGTTTATGGAATGGGTTTTCCTCCAGTATTCCGCTATATTCCAGTTCGTGATAAAAGGCGCGGATACTGGCCAATTTCCGCTTAACGGAGCGTGGCGCAAAGCACACGTTAAGGTGTTTGATATACCTGTTTAGCATATCCCTGTCGGCCCACGCCCCTTTTGTAAACTCCGAAAACTGGCGCAAATCGATTCGATAGGCTTTGATCGTGTCCGCTGACAAATTCCTTTCATATTCGCACATCTCAAGATATTGTTTGATTGATTGTGATAGCATTTGCATAATATGACCTCCATAACGTAGAATTGACCAACTTATTATGGAGAGAATGTGGTTGCTTGTCCACTGCTGAAATTTGGACAGTTCCCCATCCAAGCACTTTTATTGAAATAGAGTTCCTCCATTGTCAACAGGCCGCTGTAAACAGCTGAATTGGGTGGGACTTCCCCTATTTTTGAACAAACAGTTTTGCGAACACTCACCATCCTATTCCAGAGCAGCAGATAAAAAACACCATATGTACAAAGTTGAAGCTGGATGCCTTTGATGAGCAAAAAGCATATCGACTTTATCACAATTCAGCCAGATGGAACCTTGGAAGTGGAAACTCAAGAATTTGGGCTATCTTTGTCGTAATTTATCTGGTATAATCTTTTAATGATATAATCATTCTTATTCACCAGATAATGATTGGATGTGGGGTATTGAATCTATTGTTCTGGAATCTTGGAAAAAATAACAATGAGACATATATTGCAGATATTGTTGACGAATATCAAATTGACATTGCAATCTTTGCGGAATATCAAGGAACTGATTTTTCAACTGTATCTCAAAAGTTGAACGGTACGTATAGCAGATATAACGGTTTTGGGGGTTGCGATAAAGTAACACTAATATCTCGCAATGATGTGACAGTACGCCGGGAGCAAAATCGCTATACACTATATTCCTGCACTTTTGAAGGCAAAACTTACATTATAGCAGGTGTCCATTTGCCTGCAAATCCTTATGCAGACCCTGATCAACGCAAGAATGTAATTAGAGATTTAATACAAGACATTGGCGAACTTGAGCGGGAATTAAAAACCAGCAATACTATTGTTATTGGAGATTTAAATGCGAGCCCCTTTGACACAGAATTAATACAAAAAGATGCATTTAATGCTGTGTTGTATAAAGAGCTCATCAAACAAGCCGAATATGTTACAATTAACGGGAAACGATATAGACGATTTTATAATCCGGCAATTAACTTTATCTCAGAAGACTCAATAAATTATGGTTCCTTATATTACTCAACAGGGATGAATACTTTGTACTGGTTGTGTTTTGATCAAGTCCTTGTAAGGAAGTCATTAGCAGATTCTGTCTTTGAAGTGCAGTACTGTCGGTCAATTAAGGGAAAAAGCCTACTCAAAAAATTTGTGCCTGATAGAAAAATAAGTGATCATTTGCCGTTGCTTGTAAAATTTGAAAAGGGGAGCTTGAGATGACTGATTTATGGCCCAATTTTTCTTCTGTAGAGGTAGAGGAAAACCATTCTATTGAAATTTTGCGTGCACAAGCTCGCTTGTTAGAAAAGAAGACATCTGGCAAAGTAAAAGCAACCTTCTCTAAAATTTCATATAAAACCGATAGTCCATCAAATTCTGGCTTGCTGGCAGAAGCGTTGGTCTCTATGGCAACTATGGTAGGCGAAAAGAAGGTTGAGGTTCTGGACGATGAATTGACAGGAAAAACCGATGCAAATGAGTTATATAATTTCCAGCCGTATAAATTTGAAATTTACAATGAACAATACCGATTTAGAGTGTTTGTACTGAGGAACCGAATGATGTTCCCCATACATCTTGATGTTGATGAGGGAATTCGCTCGGAATTAATTTTACCCACAGATATTAAAATTCAAAGCAACTCAGATTTGACTGAAGTAGTTTCAAATATTTTTGCAAGCCATAAACTTGGAACAATAGTAGCACAAATGATGGCTGAAAATAATAAGCGTTAAAAAATGGCTTAGCTTTGAAGTCACATACTTAACTCGAGTGAATTAAACAAAACGCTGGTTTGACTTTCAAGAAGGGGAAGTGTCGATGTGGATATTGAATACTTTTTCTATGTAGACGAAACTGCGTTTCGTCACCTCCGGCCAGCAACAGCAACTGAACAAGAGTGGTACCACTCGTTAGCTCAAGAATTGCAGCCATATCAAAAAAATATTAATCGGTTTGAACATGTTAACGATAGCTTCTGCGCTCTGACAGAGCTTTTAAAAGATCCTGAGCGGAATGTCGTTCAACTTGAGCGGAGTGCAAAGAAGGCCATTGCAGACTTCCTTTACTCATTCAACGAATGTTTGGATCATTGGAAAACCTATATAGATAGGACTTATGGTAACGACTCTGGTTACTTTCTCCGCTACCAGGAATTGACCTCTCGCGCATTTGATGCCTATGATGAATATAAAATTACATATGCACTTAGAAATTTTCAGCATATCGATGATGTTTTGGATGATGTATCAATGTATCTGGACACACCAGTCAAGATATATGCCAATAAGCAACGAATTTTGACTTCGTTTAATCCAACAGCGAAACAACGCCCCGCTTTTGAAAAACAGCCTGATCATTTTGAACTATATCCCATCTTGGAGGTCGCAAAAAACCAACTTGAAATGATTGAAAAACGACTAATGTTTTACACAGTAACTACAGAGCAAGAATCCAAAGCTATCTATGCTTTAGAATTCAAAGAGCAACTTTGTGGGTCCCAAGGTGTTTTGCTATTGGGAAAACTTCTGGACGAATATGGAAATGAACTTGAGGCAACAGATCAAACATTTTTAAGGTTATCGCATAATCAGGAAAAATTCACTCTGTCCTATCAGGATGAGATTCCCTGGGGAATATGTAAATTATTGCAACAGTTTCAGGGAACAGATTATCAGCATTTTTAGGTGTTCAAGTTCCGCAGAGAAAAGAAGCCAGAGCAGATGAGGCAAACAATTACGAGGACAAGTGTATCTGGGACGATTAAGACAAGGCACCCTCCAACTCAATCAAATGGTGAGAGTAATAATTGAAAGAACAGCCTCTAAAACAATTGATAGTTTCGAAAAGTCCAAATAATACAACTTCAGAAACTTTTGCACTGCAAGCATTTATCAAAAATAGTGATTCTGTAGTGGTAAGCCACAAATCCGCTTGAAACCGTTGGTTTCGGGCGGATTTTTTGGCGCTTTAGCACGACAAAACCCCCAGTTAAACTGGGGGTGAGTAAAAGAAGCTTTAGCAAAAGGAAGAACCTCCTGTGTGGTAGAATGGAGAAGGTCTGGCAACCACACCATCAAAACACAGGAGGTTCATGTCAAATGGATGACGTAAAAAGTTTATCACATAGCAAATGGAGATGCAAGTATCACATCGTATTTGCGCCGAAATATCGCAGACAGATAATATATGGGAAGTTAAGGGCAGATATCGGGAGAATTCTGAGAGAATTAAGTGAGCGGAAAGGTGTAGAAATAATAGAGGCAGAATGCTGTCCAAATCATATCCATATGCTTGTGGCGATCCCGCCGCACATGAGTGCGGCACAGTACATGGGATATTTGAAAAGCAAGAGCAGCCTGATGATATTTGATCGGCACGCGAACCTGAAATACAAGTATGGCAACCGGCATTTCTGGTGCAGAGGGTATTATGTGGACACAGTAGGGAAGTATGAGGGGGCAATTAGGGAGTACATTCAAAATCAGCTGCAGGAAGATATGATGAATGACCAGATCAGTCTCAAGGAGTATGTAGACCCGTTTACGGGTGTGCCGGTGAAACAGGGCAAATAAGAACAGCCCCCGAGTAGGGGGCTGCCCGTGGCAAAAATGTGATTGCCAGACCTTTTCGGTGCCCCCTTTAGGGGGCGACCACAAGAGGCAGGCCCTTATAGGGCCTGTTCAAACCACCCGTTCAACGGGTGGTTTTGATTCTATTTTACGTTACTTTTTACGGCCTTGATTTTTCGCGTTTTGGTCTTGACCACATAAATGACCACAGACAGAAAAAATCTGCCCCCGGCTGGGGCGGGGCAGATTGGGTGGTTGGTTTGGACAGCACCGCCGGATGTCCTTACTGATTACAGCGTGGCACATTTTTCCGCTTTTACACCACTTTCTTTGTCCCCCGGGCTTTCTTCTATCCCGTCAGGGCCTGGACGGTATGCGTTTCCGGGCGGGACATTTTGAGATGGGGGACAAGGTGGGCCGCGTCCTGTTCCTCAAAGACTATGCCAGCTACATCAAAGACAGCATGATTTCCGCACTGTCTGACTTTCCCCGGAACCTCATGCTGTCCATCGACATCCTGCCCATCCCCACCGATGAGGCCGTGAAGGAAATCCAAAGCCGGATCATGGGGATAGAAACGGACATCACCCGCTGGCAGCAGCGGCAGAACGACAAGAACAATTTCACCGCCACCATTCCCTACGACCTGGAACAGCTTCGGGGGGAGGCCAAGGAATTTTTGGCCGACCTCACCGAACGGGACCAGCGCATGATGTTTGCCGTGGTGACGCTGGTGCACGTCGCGGACACCCTGGAGCAGCTTGACGCGGACACTGACGCCCTCCTTTCCATCGGGCGGGAGCACCTTTGCCAATTCTCCGTCCTGCGCTACCAGCAGGAGGACGGCTTAAACACTGTCCTGCCCTACGGCCTGCGCCGGGTACGGGCCCTGCGTACCCTGACCACCGAGAGTACAGCCGTCCTTATGCCCTTCCGCGTCCAGGAGATACAAGACCCCGGCGGCCTGTCCTATGGGGTGAACGCCATCAGCAAGAACCTGCTGATCTGTGACCGCAAGCGGCTGATCTCCCCCCATGCCTTCTATCTGGGCGTGTCTGGCTCCGGCAAGTCTATGGCTATGAAATCCACGATCCAGAACGTGGCCCTCGCCACCGGGGACGATATTATCATCATCGACGCCGAGCGTGAGTACGGACCCCTGGCCCGCGCCCTGGGCGGGGAAGTCATTGAAATCTCCCCCAACAGCAGGCACCACATCAACCCCCTGGAAGTGACGGAGGACTACGGGGACGGGGAAAACCCCATTGCCATGAAGTCCGAGATCATCACCAGCATTTTGGAACAGCAGATGGGAGTGGGCCGCTTGTCCGGCAGTCATAAATCCATCATTGACCGCTGTACCGCCAACGTGTACCAGGACTATTTCAACAACCGGGGCCGGGCTCCTATGCCTCTCCTGACCGACTGGCGGAATGAGGTCATGCGTCAGGCGGACCCGGAAGCGCGGGAAATTGCCCTGGCCGCCGAGCTGATCACCGAGGGCTTTTGAATCCACAAGCCGCAGGTCCAGCGCCGCTTTTCTGCCGTCCGCGGTGATTTTCAGCATATTGTCCTCGCTGCGGCTGACCCACCCGTTCCGCACCTCCTCCGCCCTGTCTGAGATTCTGTCCAGATAGGCGGAAAACGCGGGCGTCTTTGATATCACCGCGTCCTGGTATCCATCCAGCTCCGGAAGGCCCGCCGACCTGTCCGCCTGGTGGAAATCCGCGATAGAGGACAGCAGGGAGGTGAGCTCAGGCAGGTTGTGGAATTTCGCGAATCTGGTGGCCAGCCGATATTGTTTGGTATCCACGTCGATTTCAAATTCCGTGGCCCTTTCGGCAAACATCCCGATCCAGCTGTCAAAGCTCTGCAAATCCAGCATGGTCAGCTCGCCGCTTTGCAGATACTGCTGCATGATATACGCGTCGGTGATGGAATTGGTGATGGGCGTCCCGGTGGCGAATACCACGCCCCCACCGCTGTTTTCCCGCTGGACCATGTGCACCTTGTCCATCATGTCCTGGCACTTTTTTGACCCTGCCCCGCAGACGCCCAGCACATTGGCCGTCTGGGTGTCGATCGGGACGTTTTTGAAATTGTGTGCTTCGTCCACAAACAGCCGGGTGATGCCAAGATCGTCAAAACAGATAGCGCCGCACATCTCATCCATAGCGGCGGACAGTTCGGAGAACACCTTTTCCAGCGCTCTCCGCTTCCGCTCCAGCCTGGACGTCGCCTTTTTATTCTGTGCTGAGATGCGGTCAATTTCCTCCTTTTTCCATTCCAGTGTCCTGAGACTATAGGCTTTCGACAACGGGATCTGCTCGAAGCAGCTGTAGGCGATGATAATCCCATCAAAGTCCTCGTTCTGCATCTTTTCAAGGACCTTTTCCCGCTTGCCGGGTGTAAACGCTTTCGGCCACACACACAGGAGCTTTGCGTCCGGGTACATCGTCAGAAAAATGTCCCGCCACTGTCCCACAATATTGTTGGGAACCACGTACATATTTTTCCTTGACAGCCCCATACGGCGCAGCTCCTGCCCCGCGGCGATCATCACGTAGGTTTTGCCCGAGCCGACGTCATGGGCCAGCAGCGTGTTGGGTGAAAAGATGATCCTGGCCACCGCGTCCTTTTGGTAGGGGTACAGTTGGATGGACGGGGACAGCGTGGGGAAGGTCAAAGGATAAAGTTGTCGATCACATCGGTTGGGACCCATGGCGTGCCCAGCGTGATATAGATATCTTCTGCCGGTACTGCCGGGGGCAGTACTCTTTCGATTGCCTTTACATTGTCGCTGAAATAACCCTGATACGCCTGGTCGGCCTTTTTTGCGGCCTTCCATTTCCGCATCAGGTTGCCGGAGAGGTATTCCTCCGCGGTCTCCCAGCCCTGGTAAAAGCACTCGCCCCAGGTCTCGGGGTTTTGATAGATGGAACCCTTCAGCACGCCAATCACCGTCTTATAGTCCGCGCCGGTGACGGCGGCGATGTATTCGATGTCCACTCGGCCCAGGGTGTTCAAGCTCCAGACAAGCCCGTCTGAAACGCATTCCACATGGGCGCCCTGGGTTCGGATGTCTGACTGGAACGCGTTGTTCCAGTCCAGCGGCAGATCCATGCAGGTCACTTCGCGGATGTGGGCCTCCTTCCGCTCCCGTTCCTCCCGCTCCCTGCGCTCCCGCTCCCTGCGCTCCCGCTCCCTGCGCTGCCGCTCGGCCTTTTCCTGCCGTTTTGCCGCCGTTTTTGCCTTTTGCAGCGTTTCAACCGCGGCGCAGATCTCCTCCAGGGAATAGTTTTGGATCGGACCTTCCAGCCCCAGCGAATCCAACACGTCCATGTCTGCCCCTCCCCACAGGGCAAAGCATACCATAGGGGATGGGATAAAATCAGGACATGAGAGCAGCAGCGCCTCGGCGCTGCCGCCCTTAGTCATTGGTCACTTCGATGCTGGCGTAGACGCTGCAGAAGTGTTTTTTGGCCGCCGGGCCCAATCATCCGGCCTCCTCTGCTGTTGCCGATCATATCGTAATTTTTGCAGCCTTTCCCCACAAGGACTCCACATTCTCATTGTTCAGCAGCCTCAAAGCGGGAATCCCCCTTGTAGACTTTAATCCAGCATAAAAAATCGGGCGTACTCCGGTATCCAGCGCAGTTCCAACGTTCCAATCTCACCATGGAGGTTTTTGGCTATGATGCACTCGGCAATATTGCGCTTTTTTGACTCCTCGATATAATAGTCATCTCGGTACAAAAACAGGACAATATCCGCCTCCTGCACAGCGGCACCGAATTCCCGGAAATCCGAAAGCACAGGCCGCTTGTTATCACGCTTTTCGACAGCGCGGCTAAGTTGGCTAAGACAGATCACTGGGACATTCAGCTCCTTTGCCATGGTTTTCAGCGTCCGGGATATGTCGGACACCGCCTGCCGGCGGGTTTTACCATCCTGGTTTTGACCATCGGCAGGGGTTATCAGCTGCAAGTAGTCGATAACCACCAGGCCCAGGTTATCTATGCGGCAACACTTGGCATATATATCTGCAACAGTCAGCAAGGGGCTGTCGTCAATTTGGACGGTTTCGATGTATGGGCGGTGGTCTTTCCCTGGTGTCACAGGGGAGAGGAACCGGGAAATCAACTTCTCACGGGGCATCTCCAGCGAGAACACCGCTGCGGTGGTTTCCTTTGCCGCACTCAGCGCCAGGTTTAGCGCAAGAGACGTCTTTCCCATGCCAGGCCGCGCGGCCAGCAGAATAAGGCCCGGTTTGTTTAGCCCGGGGATCTTCTGCTCCAAAGTCTTAAAAATATCTGCTGTTTTGATAGACTTCTCCATGTATATGACCATTCCCTTCCGCTGCGTTGCAAGGCTGAAACACAGGTGCTCTAACGCAATTTGCCCCTCCCCCGCAGGGCAAAGTATACCATGGGGGATGGGACAAAATCAGGACATAAGAGCAGCAGCGCCGGGGCGCTGCTGCTCTTTGTCAGTTTTTACGTTTATATCTTGCCTCAAGCTCCCGGAAGTCTTTCGTTTTTCTGCCTTTTGCAACATTGATCCAGCTGGAACCCTCCCATTCCAGCTGGCTTTTGTCAGACGGGATAGTCCCCTTCAACAATTCCTGGTAACGGCTGTATTCGCTTTCATCCCACTTGCTCCACGCTCTGACGTTTTTCAGCTCGAGCGCCTCGATGATAAAGCTGTCGGCGGGGGCGTGGAACTCCCCGGCATACTTCTCTATGGCGCTCCCGTATGTTTTGCAGAACAGGCATTCCGGAGAAAACGCCTGATAGAGCCAATATAACGAATATATGTATTTCAGCGACATATTGACCCACTTCTGGGCGTTTCCATACGAAAAAAGCCCGGCGCCGTTTCTTCTCACTTTCTCATAGGCCCCTTTTACCGCGCCGCAGGTTTTCTCGTGCCAGATGTTGAACGCTTCTGCTTTCCCCTCCAAAAGCATCAAAATCCGTTTCATCAGCTCTTTTCCGCCCGCGGTCTTTGCGTCCGCTGAGGCTTTTTTCAGATCAATGTCGTCTTTGGGGATCGAGGTGTTGTACGCGCCCTGCTGTGTCGCGTCCGAGTAAGCCCTCTCCACGCAGGTTCCCAGTATCCTGTCAAGCCTATCGCCGTCACCCAGGGTCAGGTTAAAATAGCTCCACATCAAAAAATCAATGGAATCTTTCAGTCGTCCGCTCTGCTGCATTTCCATATCCTCCCCCATTTATATATAGTATTTTAAAGATTGTTCCAGGGTATCCTTCACCTTCTCCCGCAAGCTCTGCGGCTCCAGAATCACCACGTCCGGGCCGTAATTCTTCGCGAACTGCTCTGCCGCCATCCCGTTGGTGAAGGCGGACACGGTAACGTGGCCCTCATCCTCGTCAGAGAACCGTACGTCGGTGCCAAACAAGTCAATGACATCGCTGACCATGGCGCGGCACACCCGGAATTTAACCCGGACATTGTCGGCCGAATACATATAGGGATGCTCTTTCATGTAGGCGGCAAGGTCAAGCGTCGTTCCATTCGCCCATTTGAGCCGTTCAAAGGGCTTTACCGGCTCATCCAGCAGCTTGATGTCGGCGATACGGTCCACACGGTAATTGGAAATATCGTCATACTTATCATAGTTGCAGATGAGATAATATTTTCCTTCTTTCGCGGCCAACTGGTAGGGATTGATGATATACTCCCGGACCGTCCCATCCGGCCTGAGCTTGTGATGCAGCTTTTTGTCCGTCCCGTACTCCAGATAATGAAAGGAAATCTTGCGCTTTCTGCTGATGGCCTCGTCCAGCAGTTCAATGTTGAGGAAAATCTGCCGGTTGTCCGTTTTATCCTCTGGCATCCGGGCGATATGCCTGATGCGGGAGCGAAAATAGGTGTTGGACAGCCCCTCCAGCTTCCCCACCAGCTCCCTGCACTGGCTGTACGGGATGTGGGGGGAGAAAAGCAGGCTGTCGATCAGCAGGCGCAGCTCACTATCGGTGAAATCCCGCACCAGATAGAAATCCGACAGGATAAAGCTTTCCTCCAGCCCGCCCGTCCGGGGATTCCGCGTCATCCGCACCGATTCGCTGTACTCCACCTCATAGCCGAAATCGATCAGATCCATCAGGTTGCGCCGGATCGCTTTGCGTTCAGCGGTCATATGGTATTCCGTTTCCAGGATTTCCTGAATCTCCCGCTGGCTGAGCCGGTGGTCGGCGTCGGTATATTTGCGCAGGATATCCAGGATATTGAAAATCAACAGCTTTTTCGGCTGCTTTGTGTACATAGCCAGCGCCCCTTTTCCAGTATGATACCATAGCCGCGCACATCGTGCAACCACTGCCGCCGTATATTTGGAAGCGTGCGGTGTATCCCCGCCCCTCCTATGGCGCTGCAAACCCGATCCTTGTTTGCGCCCGCTTCGCCGTCTGGCCCGGTACGTCAAAATCCTCCGCCGTCAGCATGGAGATATCCTCCGCCGTCACCTGGTCAACGTCCGCATTGACCAGGCGGCCGGCCTGCTTCATCATCGCCTTCTCCACCAGGCTGCGGACGTATCTGCCGTTGCCGAACCCCGGGATATTCCTCGCGGCCGCAAGAACCGGCAGCAATTTGTCCTTGACCGAAGGGGCAAACCGCAGCCCCTTCTTTTTCGCGATCAGCTCGCCGATGGCGTACAGCTCCTCCGCATCGTAATCCGCAAAGGGAACGTGAAATGCGATACGGGAGCAAAGTCCTGGATGTGCCGTCATCCCGCCATTTGGCAAATCGGGCATACACAGACTGCCAGGGGCCATACACCTCTGGCAGTTCCCGC
>ERZ808051.1279-NODE-1279-length-17738-cov-4.696280_pt1 | contig 17738 bp, 9 predicted proteins | sample MGYA00380199_ERZ808051 | MGnify/ENA primary metagenome ERZ808051 (study PRJEB31490, sample SAMN06133391) | mouse gut metagenome | isolation source: J11 | host: mice | place: China: Chengdu | collected 2015-05 ...
GCACGGCGTTGCGGGCCTTGCACCCCGGGGGCTCGCCGCTTCTTTATTTATCATCTGCTGCCGCAACGCCGGGAAGCACCTTGCCCTCAAGGAACTCCAGGGAAGCGCCGCCGCCTGTGGAAATGTGGCTCATCTTGTCTCCAAAGCCAAGCTGATTTACCGCCGCCGCAGAATCTCCGCCGCCGATGATAGTCGTAGCGTCCGTCTCCGCCAGAGCCTTCGCCACCGCGATGGTGCCTGCCGCAAGAGTGGGGTTCTCGAAGACGCCCATAGGTCCGTTCCAAACGACGGTCTTTGCGTTTTTCACTGCGTCCGCAAACAGAGCCTGTGTCTTAGGTCCGATATCCAGCCCCTCCATGTCGGAAGGAATCTTGTCGGAATCCACATAGGAAACCTCTACCGGTCCGTCAATAGGATTGGGGAAGCCTGCCGCAATGGTGGTGTCCACGGGGAGCAGAAGCTGCTTACCCAGCTTCTTTGCCTTCTCCATCATCTCCTTGCAGTAATCGATCTTCTCATTGTCCACAAGGGAATTGCCGACCTCCATGCCCTGGGCCTTTAAGAAGGTGTAAGCCATGCCGCCGCCGATAATCAGGGTATCGCACTTCTCAAGCAGGTTGGAGATAACGTTCAGCTTATCCGCAACCTTTGCGCCGCCGAGAATGGCAACGAAGGGTCTCACGGGATTCTCCACCGCATTGCCGAGGAAATTGATCTCCTTCTGCATCAGATAGCCCACAACGTTTGTGCCGCCCTTTGCGGTAATAAATTTGGTAACGCCCTCAACGGAGGCATGCGCCCTGTGGGAAGAACCAAAGGCATCGCAGACATAGAGGTCCGCCAGCTCAGCCAGCTCCTTGGAGAACTGCTCGCCGTTCTTTGTCTCCTCCGCGCCGCGGAAACGGGTATTCTGAAGCAGTACCACATCCCCCTCCTTCATAGCCTCCACTGCCTTTGTAGCGTCGGCGCCGGTCACATTGTAATCGGCTACAAACACAACCTCCCTGCCAAGCTTTTCGGACAGCCTCTTTGCCACAGGCGCCAGAGACTCCTTCTCATTGGGTCCCTCCTTCACCTTGCCAAGGTGAGAGCAGAGAATCACCTTGCCGCCGTCGTCGATCAGCTTCTGGATGGTGGGCAGAGCGGCTGTGATTCTCGTCTCGTCCGTGATTTCACCGTTCTTTAAGGGCACATTGAAATCACATCTCACCAGAACTCTCTTGCCCTTCGCGTTGATATCGTCAACCGACTTTTTATTTAAACTCATTTAAAAATCTCCCTTCTTTATTACATTTCTTTGTTTTACATCTTTATTTAAGTTTAAAAGATTTCTTTTTTTATTTATAAGATTTCTCTTTTTTTATAAGATTCCTTTTTATCTATAAAATTCCTTTTTATCTATAAGATTTCTTTTTATCTATAAGATTTCTTTTTTATTTATAAGATTCCCTTATTTACATTTAAAAGTCAGGCAGGCTGCCACATGCAGACCTGCGCAAACTAAAATAAGGGCCCGGTCCAAAAGACCGGACCCCAAAGGTCTAGCGCTTAGCCCAGCTCGCTGAAATACTTGATGGTGCGTACCATCTGGGAAGTATAGCTGTTCTCGTTGTCATACCAGGAAACAACCTGAACCTGGGTATTGCCGTCCTCCATGGGAGCTACCATGGTCTGAGTTGCATCAAACAGGGAGCCGTAGGTCATTCCGATAACGTCGGAGGATACGATCTCGTCCGTGTTGTAGCCGTAGGACTCTGTCTGTGCTGCCTTCATGGCATCGTTGATCTGCTCCTTGGTAACCTTGCCCTTTACAACCGCTACCAGAATGGTGGTGGAGCCTGTAGGGGTGGGAACACGCTGAGCGGAGCCGATGAGCTTGCCGTTCAACTCGGGGATAACCAGGCCGATTGCCTTTGCAGCGCCGGTGGAGTTGGGAACGATGTTGCATGCGCCCGCACGGCTTCTTCTCTTGTCGCCCTTTCTCTGAGGACCGTCAAGGATCATCTGATCGCCGGTGTAAGCATGAACGGTAGTCATGATACCGGACTGGATGGGAGCCAGGTCATTCAGAGCCTTTGCCATGGGAGCCAGGCAGTTTGTCGTACAGGAAGCCGCGGAAATAACGGTATCGTCGGGCTTCAGGGTCTCATGGTTTACATTGTATACGATGGTAGGAAGATCGTTTCCTGCAGGAGCAGAGATAACAACCTTGCGCGCGCCGGCATTGATATGTGCCATGGACTTTTCCTTGGAGGTGTAGAATCCAGTACACTCCAGGACAACGTCAACCTTCAGCTCGCCCCAGGGAAGCTTGGAAGCGTCAGCCTCCTTGTAAATGGTGATCTTCTTGCCGTTTACAGTGATGGAATCCTCGCCGGACTCTACCTTGTCTGCATACTTGTATTTACCCTGAGCGGTATCATACTTCAACAGGTGCGCCAGCATTTCAGGGCTGGTCAGGTCGTTGATCGCAACTACCTCATACCCTTCCGCGTCAAACATCTGTCTGAAAGCAAGACGACCGATACGGCCGAAACCATTAATTGCTACTCTTACTGCCATTTTAGTTTCCTCCTAAAATTATATTTTATATTATTTTGCAATCCTGAACGCTTTTTCATACGTCATAGATTGTCAAAATTTTATCAGCAGATTCATTTTACATAATTTCCCAGCATAATTCAAGATGTAAATAGAAAATTATTGCCGATTCCATGTAAAATTTACAATTTGTTTAGATTCTGCAATGCCCTTGCGCTATGAGCGCTTATTCCGGTATCGCTGACCTACAAAGCATCTACCAGATCTTCCAATTTGTCATATATCTGCTGATCCGTGTCCTCTCCCTGTAAAAAGGAGGATTTAATCCCGCACTCCCTGACCTTATCGATCCATTCCAGCGCAGTCTCTCTGTTGAGGCCGTTATACAACATCCCATAGTAAATATAAGCCATTTCATTGGATACGTTTGTGTGAAATACCGTAGGATCATCGGAATTTATACAGACCATAACATTGTCTTTTCCGCCCGGTCTGTTCAGCTTATAAATCTGGTGATCCGTTATTTTATCCACCTCTCCGATGGCCATGTTGGAAGACGGATTTACCTCCACCACAATTCCTTTTGCGCTCAGCTTTTGACGTAATATTTTCTGCATCGTCTCCGTGATCTGAATGTCCTGTTTCGTTACCTCATAGTTGATCGGACGCTCCATCTCAGAAAGAAATTTCCTGCAGTGCTGTGCCAGGGCAATCTTTTTTCCGTTCCACAGAATCTCTCCGCATGCCCCTTCCCTGACTTCCCTGCAAAAGCCGATATCCTCCGCCTCCTTACACTTATCATAATTGTCGTCTGACGTATCAAACATTTTCAGATATCCCTCTGTCAATATTGGCAGAGAAATTCCCTGAGAGCTGCCGTATATCCCCTTTGCCAGCTCATATATCCGTCTTTCAATATAAGCGGTCAGCGCGGTGCTGAACTCCACTGTGTCCTGGCTCAGCACATAATATGCCCAAATATAATTATTCAGCGCCTCATTTCTCGGCAGCACTACGAAGGGATTATAGCGCTGCCACTGCTCGGGGGAAATCCCCAGCGCAGTCCCATGGCCGATCCGATCCCCCGCGTGGAATTTTAAAAAGGTGACCGCCTCGTCCACCCTGCGCAATCCTGACAGAATATGCCTGAAATCCTCCCCCGCATGAAATGTAAAGCGCAGGCTCTGAGCCCTGTCGTTGTCATAATTAATCCTTTCAATGGCGCTGTCTCTGGCATTATTATAGGCTTTTGCAAAAACCCATACGGGAGTGGCATTTTCCAGGCTTGCGGCATCAATTCCCACAATATAGCGGTCAAGGCCCGGAATTCCGTCCCGCAGTCTGCGCATGCTTTCAATCTGTTCCCCGTATTTCTGCTTCAGCGACCCAAAATGCAGCTTTTCTTTTTCTTCCAAGCCATCCAGAAAACATTTGTGCGGAACCGTCTCGTCTTTTTGCTTTAAAAGGTGAAAGACCAGGCCTGCTCTTGGAAACGTCCTGTATACTTTATAACCGTCTTTTTCCTTTCTGCAATAATCTTCTCTGATAACATTGCGGTATGCCTCCAGGAAATCCCTCACCTTTTTCTGAAACACCGCCTCGTTTTTGTCAATCGACGCCCTAAACTCGATCTTCTTCAAATCGCGGTTATGAAACTGCTTTCTCATGGCCTGTTCCCAGTAGGCAACCGTGCTCCTTCTTCCGTGCAGGCTGCCCGTAATATCCCCGTAAAATTTATTCAGCGTGGAATTCTTTTGGTAAAATTCTTTCTGAAAATAATCCAGTCCCCTTATGGTTTTTTTCTGAACCGTACAGCCAAACACATAATTCTTCACACGCAGATACTGTAAAATACATCGGCATATATCCGCACGGGCTCCCTTCCCGGCTGTCTGTTCCGTCTCCTTCTTCTCATGTTCCTTCAGATATCTCATGCCGTAAAACAAAAAGACCGTCTCATCCGAAGCATGTATCCCTGCCGGAACCTGAAAAATTTCCTGCATGATCGTCCTTTCCTCAGACAGACCGGGAAGCAGCTGTAAAATTAAGTCCCATTGCTTCTGACAATAGACAAGAAATTCATGCTTTATGTTTTCCTCCCCCACATTGCCCAGCATCTTCCCGTAGAAATCCTTCAGCTTCTTTCCATCCTCAAAGCACTTCACAAGGCCCTCCAGCTCCTTCTCCTTACAGTAGAAGCCTCTCAATGCCAACGCGACCCAAACGCGCACGATTGCAGCCGTCAGGATAAAAAAGAGCACCTCCCCCTCCTTCAGGTTTCTGTCGCTTAATTCAAGCCTCATATTCATTATGGCTTTTATGACATCACCGCTCAAAGGAGTCATAAAGGCTTCCCAAATTTCAAAAAAGGATACGGATACTCCCTTATGCAGATGGTTTTCCGCCACTCCCGCTTTCAATACGGCATCCAACTGCTGGTCTGCCACCTGGATCTGATTGTAATAATACTTCAGGCTGCCAATATCATTTTCGGGATTCTGCGCCATGTAGAGCATCACAATAAAATCCAGAGGCATATGCGCATTCATGCTGTGAAACAGAAATACCTTGTTAGAATCGCCAAAACCGCCCAGAAAGTCCTCGTCATAAGTATTTTTCCAGTATTTGAATACTATTTTGCCGTCCCTCTGCGATATCATGGAGCGAACAATCTTATATAAGCAATCCAGATACATCTGTGACACCCTCTGATAGCGTCCTGCCCTCAGATCATGCAGATAACATTTTTCCAGGTACATATATACCTCGTCGTAGGAATAAATATTACAGTTTTTCTGAATATGCCGTATCATGGCTTCCCGCAGCTTTTTTTCTTCATTTTTATCCCGGAGCATCTCTTCAAAATAATCCTCCAGAAAAAAATCCAGCGACGCAAAAGGATAGCATAAGATTGCCAGATACCTGTTAATCGTGTCGTTCATTCTTCTCCTCTCCGCCAAAGCCTTCTTCCGGCAGACGTTTATGCCCTTCCTTTTAAAAACAATGTCTCAAATTCTTCCTCAGTCAGTTCAAGCTTTTTGCCGATTATCTCATAAACCTCATTTTCCACCTTTTGATCGGCTATGATCTCTCCTTCCAGCATATAACCTGCAAGCGTGGCAACCTCCTCAGCCTGGGCTCCCGCCTTTTCGGCATCCCTGTCGTTGCTCTGAAGGTATCTGAGATAGCTGTGAAAGATAAACAAAGCAGCCTCTTTTGAAATAACAGGCTCTATATTCTCCCATTTTATCATTTTTACTTCCCGTTCTTTTTTCAACTTTTCGATCTGTTCCTTTTGAAACAGATACCGAAAATAAATGCTGTCTTCTTCTGCGGATAAAGTATATTTTCCCGCCAAAAGCTCCTTTATGGAAGGGCTTCCTTCGTGCCTGTCATTATAATATTCTGTGCCAATATCCTGTATTGCCGATTCAAGCAATCCTCTGGCTTCAAGCTCTTTTATCATATCATCCTTCAGCCCATTTTCATTTTCTGTAAAGAAATTATCTTCTCTCTCCTCCAATTCCACATTAATGGCATTCCATCCGGACGTATGGGCAAATACAGGCAGCTCCTTTATTTTCATCAAAAGCTCTCTCATTTCCTTTTTCCCATATCTGGCTCTATAGTGGATTTGCAGAAATTCTTCCAACAGACACTGTATGATCAGCGCCTGTTCTAAACGCAAATAATATTTTCCGTCGGCAAAGCTTCTCTCCTTACCCTTTTCTGTGCCTGTGGACAGTGACAACACTTTCCGCACCTTTTTAACAAGCCCATTGATCAGCGCCTTCCCGGAGGAACCTTTTTCACAGCCTTCCAGCGCGGCATATGCCCCCGTTAAAAGCTCCGTGCCGTCCAGAATAATTCTGCCGCGACACAGCTCAAATACAATGCTTGTTCTTTCATTATCTAAGTACCCGAAAATCTTTTCTTTCGCATAAGACGTATTCCACAAGCCATCCTCGTCGATCTGTTTGATAACCTGCCTTTCCCGTGCCAACTTCCCATTTTCTATTGATAACAAAGAATCGTAATCGATCTCTCCCAGCCTTTTGACCTTATATTTGTCCATGACCCCGGCGTCCTGCAACCAATTCATAACAGTCTTTGTCAGGCTCAAAGCTATCTGCTCATCCAGCCTGCCGAAAATGTTTAATTCTGTATTACTTTTTTCTCTTAAGCAGCTTTCAAAATACATCCAATACCTTAAGTTCCTGTTTTCGTACTCTGCCCATAACAAATTAGCTTGCTTTGAATCAGAAAAAACCAAACTTGCCTCATGGACATAATTTTCTATGTTTTCATAATTTGCCCATGCCAGATTACGTGGGTTATCAGCTATGAAACGAATACCCCTTGTCTCCATTTTGACATTATCCGTCAAATGCCTGCCATAAATAATCTTGGGATCCAATGACAGCATATCAAACAAGCCAAGCATAGCATCAGGCATCCGCAGATACAAATTTGCCAGATAATTTCGCCTGCCCTCCTCGGTCTCATTTATGGCCCGGACTGCTTTTGCCAGCGCTCCCGCCACCTTATAGGCAATTTCCCTATCTGAGCGCCACTGTTTTCCGTCATTCTTAAGGATATTGTATATCTCCTCCCTGCCAAGGCATCTGACCAGATGTAATGCAAATATAAAGTCGCCCTGCTTAAGAAGGCTAAGCAGAACTGACTGTACAGAAACCGGCTTTTGCTTGCTGTTTTTGTTTTCCCTTTCACAAATCAGGGGAAGCATATCTCTTTGGGCCGCAATCCTGTCATCTATATTCTCGTCACTGAGGTATTCCTGCATGACTTTATGTTTCAAATTAATATATTCTTCATTTTCTCCATGCTGCCGTGAAAACAGACCGGCGGCAAAATCGATCAGGAAAAAAACTGCAAAGCGCTCCTTTGAAGGAAGCATTCTCGCTCCTTTTTTCGCTTCTTCCGGATATAGCCATTGATACGCATTTTCAAAGTGAATCTGTACCTGTTCCTGCCCAAGTACGATAATTTTCTTGAGCAGATATTCTTTATGCTTCGCATATAAGAGACTGGAATCCACCAAAGTCTCTATCAGCCGCCAGAGAGAAAACTCGGCTTTATCCTCCCTTGTATCCTCCTCTTTTACTTTTAAATCGCACAATTCCTGTAATACATTATATACGTTGTTCAGCCCCCGGGACGTCTCGTCGAACATATGAAAAGCAGGGCTCAGGGTTTTCTTCCGGCCATCCTCGCTGTATACAAAATATGTTTTTCCCAGCCTTTCCCCGGACACGTCCACCAGCAGGTCTGCAAGGCTTTTCTGAGTATTGCCTCCACCCTCCAAAATCCGGTATTTCCCCCGTTCCTCTAAAGACCAATATTTAATCGACCTGCGGTATGCCGGAGGAAGAATTTTTTTCAGGTATTCATAAGCCAATGTTTTCTTCCGTTCCAGCAAACGGTTGTTGTCACTTTCACCGGCAGAAAAATAGACCTCCCTAAATACTTTGTCGTCCAGCGCCTGCTCCTGCCTTAAAAACTCCAATGTCAGCGCTTCCTCAAAGATTTGTATGTCTCCTGAAATAAAGGTTACGATTCTCGGGTGGGACAAATAGGAAAGAAGCGTCCTCACTACATCCATACATCTGTCAGCGCTCAGGTCAATATCGTCAATAAACAGAAAAATCATGGCATTTTCGCCAGACTCATTCTCATTCCGCAAAAGTCTTGTTACAAACCGGTCGAACAACTCAATAAATTCGGAATCGGAATTAAATACCTCCTTTGTCTTATCCAAATAATACTGTTCGGTAGTGAACTGCTGAATCAATATATTCCTGTAATCCTTTTTTATATAGCAGTACTGTTTTATCAATTTGTTATACAGTTTCTCTAACGAATCACGCCCGGAATAAATACAATTCCCTGACTCTGCCGCTTTGCTGTCCTCCCTTTCTTCCATCACGGGCTTCAGCATTCCCAGAACAACATCCATAAGCGTAGCCCCCGGAGACATATTCTCAGGAACGATGATCGGCAGTATGATATCTCCGTCCGTACCTCTCCCATTATGTTTTCCATCCTTGCGAGCCCTGCTTTTTAGATTTTCATGGAATGTTTTCAAAACAGACGTTTTACCTGTACCTCTGGAGCCCATAATTCCAATATTATTTGTTTTCTGCTCCACTGGACCGTTTTTTTCCGGAATGTTACTGCGAAACACTTCGATCTGCTCATAAACGGATTCCGCATTGGGAAGAATCACCTCTAATTCCGATTCGGATAAGATTCTCGCCCCTAATTTTGTCTTATGTCTTTCCATAGTGCTTTCCCCTTCCGTACCATATGTCAATAACCTGGCTTTTACAGCCAAAAGACCAATTATTTCCTGATGTCTTAATATTATAACATACGCACATAGTCATAATCAACCGGATTTACGGCGCCAGTGAATATATTCTCTTTGTTCATGGAAAGAAATGGAGCCATGAACGGAACGCTGTATCCCGAAAAAAACACAATCAAATTATCAGACAATTTACAGCCGCGCGAAAATATGCTATGCTTTATCCCACGGAAAAAGCGAACGCCGGTAAATTACAGCCGGCGGCAAAATATCAGAACCAGAAAGGAAACCACCATGCCGATTCAAGCAGACTGCCACCTGCACTCCTCCTTCTCCGGGGATTCTCACACCCCCATGGAGGAAATGATTTTGCAGGGAATTTCACAGGGCCTTGACACCCTGTGCTTTACCGAACATAACGATTTTGACTTTCCCGATGCCCCTGACCTTAAGGGGGAGAGTTTTTTGCTGAACGTGGATTCGTACCTGTATGACCTGGCCCGCCTTAAGGAAAAGTACGCCGGGAAAATACGCCTGCTTTTCGGCGTGGAGCTGGGGCTGCAGCCGGAAGCCATGCGCCGGAACGCGGTGTTTGCCAAGTCCAGCGAGTTTGACTTTATCATTGGCTCCACCCACGTCTGCCGCGGACAGGACCCTTACTATCCTGCCTTTTACGAGGGGCGCAGCGACGGGGAGGCATATTTGGAATACTTTGAATCGGTCCTGGAAAATATAGTGAAATTCTCGAATTTTGACGTGTGCGGGCACCTGGACTATGTGGTCCGTTATGGCCGGACGAAGGATACCGAATATTCTTATCTCAAATATAGGGACATTTTGGACGAAATCCTGAGACAGCTCCTGGATAAAGGCAAGGGAATCGAACTGAACACGGGCGGTATTGAAAGCGGCATGAGGGACTTTCACCCCTGTGCGGATATCTTAAGGCGTTATCGGGAGCTTGGCGGCGAAATCGTCACCGTCGGCTCCGACTCTCACAATACAGAGAATATGGCGGCTCATTTCAGCCGCGCCGCCGAGGTTTTAAAGGCATGCGGTTTTGAATATTACTGCGTATTTGAAAAGCGCTCCCCCGAATTCCACCGCCTTTAAAATACGGCAAAGCAGGCCCCGGACACCCGTCATGGGGGCTGTGCTTTGGCGCCCGTTCAGAGCGGCAGCATAACCTCCGTGGCAAAGACGCCCTCCTCATGCTGCCTGTCCAGATAGCCGTGGTACTTGTCCACGACCTTATCCATGCGGAGCAGGCCGAAGCCGTGGTTTCGGCTGTCCTTGGTAGTCAGATATATTTTCCCCATGCGTTTGGGGGCATCCTTCACGGAATTCATCACATATATGTAGAGCTGGCCCTTGAACACGTCCATATAGACCCGCAGGAAACGCTGCTCCTTCTCGTCGATCTTCAGACATGCTTCCATTGCGTTGTCCATAAGATTGCCCAGAATAACGCTCAGATCCACCTCCGACACGGCCAGCTCCCTGGGGACCACTGCCTTTGCCTCCACATCGATCTGCTTTGCGCGGGCCAGGGAAAGCTTGCTGTTCAAAACCGCGTCGATCTTCACATTTCCCGTCTTAATGATCTGGTCAACCTCGTTCAGGTCCGTGTCCAGCTCGTCCATGTACTCGTTAAGCCTGTCGTATTCTCCCATAGCCGCATGCGCCTTCATGGTCTGGATATGGTTTTTCAAATCATGGCGCCAGCCTCTGGTCTGCCGGTACATATTTTCCACTTCCTCAAAGTGCTTTTCCACCAATTCCTTCTGATACTGGGATATTTTTCTGTCCACCAGATCCGCCATGTAAACGCGCGCAAGAAAAACAAGCCCCAGCACGGCTGCCAAAATTCCTGCCGCTATGACTGCTGCCATCATGCTCCGCCTCCTAACGCTTCCCTGCGAAAAAATTCGATAAATCTTCTGTTGACCTCACCGTAAAGCCGCCTGCTCACGGGAATACGCTGCCCGTCGTCAAAAACAATCTCATCCTTGCCGATGTGACGGATGTTGCCGATCCGGCACACATAGGAGCGGTGGCATTTTACAAACTCCCTGCCGTTCAGCAGCTTCTCCAGCTCCGATAAGCTCTCCTTCACCTCAAACTCCCCGGCGCCTGCCAGTCCCAGGATACAGCCGTGCCCCCTTGCCTCCGCATAATTGACGGACCTATCGTTGATTTTCAGCGTTTCGTCCTCCGTATGCAGCACCACATAGCTTGTCAGCTGCCTGCGCCCCTTTGCCTTTTCCAGGCACAGCCTCACCTTTTCTTCGCTCAGGGGCTTGACGAGATAGTGCAGCGCCTCCACCTCATACCCCTCCTCCAGAAAATCCGTAATCCCGGTGGTAAACACGATCAGCACGTCCCTGTCCTTCTCCCGGACTCTTTTTGCCAGCTCCATGCCGTCCATTCCCGGCATCTGGATATCCACAAACAAAAGGTCAAAGCACTGGTTTTCCTCATAGGCAAACCAGAAGCTGTCCGCCGTCTCAAAGGTATATATCTCCTCACCGCCCTGTTCCCTGCTCCATCTCTCCAAATAGAACAGCAGCAGGTCCCTGTGCGCCTTTTCATCCTCTATCACTGCGATCCTCATGTTCTGCCAATCCTTTTTACATCTCCGTGTTCTTCAATCCTGTCAGCTTCCCTATGACTTTGACGCCCCGGTCAGTCCTCCTCCGCCTCCATAATATCATTCAGCGCATTCCGGGTATCCATAATGTCATCATGGTCCCCCCGCTTAAGCGCCGACTCGAAGGCCGTGATATAATAGTCCAGCTTTTTTCTGCGATCCCCCAGAGCCTCCTCATATAGACGCTCCGCGCGAAGAAGCACCAGCTTGTTTTCCTCGTAATCCCTCGGCTGCACCTTCAGATAGGCAAGCTCCTCCATGCGCTTCTTGATCTCCTCGTCGGACATCTGGTTTTCCTCGCCCTTGATGATCATTTTCCGGCTCTCCCCTGTGGAAACCGCCTTCACCTCCACCTCAAGCAGCGAATTGATATCATAGGTATAGGTCACATCGATTGCCTCCTGCCCCTTGGGGCCCTTGGGAACCTCTATGTTCAGCTCGCCCAGAAACAAATTGTTTCTGGCAAAGCGGCTCTCTCCCTGCAGCACACGCACACGCATTTTTTCCTGATTGTCCCTCACCGTGTACAGCCGCTCCGTATGGCTTGCGGGAATGACCGTGTTCCGCTCTATGATGGGGCAGAACCTGCCGTCCTCAAATCTGCCCTCCTCATATTCCACCACGACCTCCGTGCCCAGGGTAAAGGAACACACATCCGTGAGGATTACCTCCTTTACCTCCTCCCTGCGCTCCTTCATCGCCGCCTGTACCGCCGCCCCCAGCGCCACGGTCTCGTCCGGATTCAGCTTGGTGTCAGGGAATTTGCGGAACAGGCGTATCAAAAAGTCCCGCACGACGGACAGTCTGGTCGCCCCTCCGATCAGCAGTACCTCGTCAATGTCGGACAGCCTTAATTTTGCGTCGGCAAGACTTTTTTTCACCGGCTCCCTGATCTTCATCAGGAGCTCCTCACATGCCTCCTCATATTCCCTGTATGTAATCTGCTGCTCTATGGTGGACTCCTTGTAGAGAAAGCTCATTGTCACTCTGTCGGCATCATTGACTGCCCGCTTCGCCTTTTCCGCCTGGCGGTACAGGCGCACCTGCTCCTTTTCCGAAAGGGAGGATATCTGCAGCTTGGCCTTCTGAAGGAAAAGCTTTTGCATGACCTGGGTAAAATCCTCGCCGCCGAGATAGTTGTCTCCCGCCACGGCGCGTACCTCCAAAATATTGTGATAAAGCTCCAGAATGGACACATCGAAGGTTCCTCCCCCAAGGTCGAAGACAAGGAAGCGGGTATCCAGAGTCTTGTCATACAGGCCGTAAGCCACGGCGGCAGCCGTAGGCTCGGAGATCATGCGCTCCACCTTGAGGCCCGCAAGCTCCCCGGCGCGCTTGGTGGCCTTCCTGCGCTTATCGTCAAAATATGCGGGCACGCTGATAACAGCCTCCGTGACCGGCTCCCCCAGAAAGATTTCCGCGTCCTCCTTCAGGGAACGCAGAACCATGCTCGAAAGCTCCTCCGGCTTGAAATGCCTGCCGCTTAAGACATATTCCCTCTCCGTGCCCATACTTCTCTTAAATGTATGCGCCACGGAATCCGGATACAGACTCATGCGCTCCTTTGCCGTCTCGCCTATGTACACATTGCCTTCCCCGTCCACGCTGACCACCGAAGGAGTCAGATTTTTCCCCAGCCTGTTGGGGATGATTTTGGGACCATCCTCCGTATAATATGCCACCAGGCTGTTCGTCGTCCCCAAGTCGATTCCTACTATCATATAATAACCATGCCCTTCCGTTATACTCCGCTCCGGACGGCAGACGCCGTTTTTCGTCCTCCGCCGCCCGGACAAGCCCACACAGGCTCCTTTTATCTTCTGCATCCGCCAAGCCTTCCTTCCATGGCAGAAGCCTTTCTGTCAATTCGACATAAACAAGGTCATTATATCATATTTCGTATCAAATTGACAGACCAAACGTTTTCCAATTTGCTTTCCATATTTATCTGCAAGTCAGGCGCCCGGTCTGCCTTCCGGCACAGTCTCACACCTGATCCCCAAACGCCACATGGCGGGCCGCACGCATATATTCATCCCAGAGCTGCCGCTCCATATTGCGCTTTATGCGCGCCGCCGCCTCCTCCCGCCTTCCCTGCCGGAGCAAAAGCAGCACCCTGGCGCCCTCAAGCTCCTTACAGACAGGATTTGTGCAGAAATGGCAGATCTCACGGCTCTCCCCTCTGTCCAGAATCTCCTGCAGTTCTTCGTCGGACCGGTCGTAATAATTGATAAGAAACTCTCTCTGCCCATAAGCCTTCTGGCTGTTGTAAAAAGGAGTCACGCCGGAAGCCTTCTTTTTTTCCAGCAGCTCCCGCAGCCTTTTTACATACTCCCTGCCTCTGCTCTCATCGCCGCAGAGAATGGCTGCGAATACGGCGTCGGAGAGCCTGTACTCGCCTTCCCCTCCGTCCTGCGCCATGCAGAGCGCCATCCTGTCAAATGCCTTCAACGCCGCCTCGGGCCGCCCGAAAACCAGCTCCGTCCACGCCTCGTTCTGGAAGAACACACAGGCGTCCCACATCTGCCGCTTAAATTCCTCGTTGTTGGGAAAAAGCTTCCGTCTCACCCTGCCCCACAGACTGCCCCGGCGGTCTATCCTCAGGTCCCGCGCCCAAAGCTCCAGAATCTGTCTTGTTCTGTCCTCCAAGCCGCTTCCCATATACAGCCCGGTAAGCCTTTCATAGTACTTTGCCAGGTCCTTGCCTCCCTGCTCATATTCCTTTTTATACAGCTCCCCGGCACTCTCCACGTTACCCAGCTGAGCGTGGAACTCCGCCATATTTCCCAGGTGCCAGTATTCCGTCCTGCCTTCCAGCTCCTGCTCATACTGCCTGTAGCCGGCAAGTGCCAACTCAAAATCGCCAAGCAGCGCATAGAGATTTCCCATATCTGTATATATTGTACGCGACTTTTCCTCGTCCATGTACAAAATCGCCTTCTTTATATAAAACAGTGCCTTCTCATAATTTCCCATATATTTGTAGACAAAGCTTAAGGCATGCAGGGCATAAGCATTGGCGGGATTCAGGGACAACGCCTTCTCGATATCCGACTTTGCCTCCTCGTTGTGGCGCCCCGTTCTGTGGAAGATTCCGCGCTCGTTCAGCATATAGCTGTCAGGATAGTGATACAGATACTCTGTCAGGATAGGCAGCCCCTTCTCATAATATTCCTCCCTCCCATCCTCCAGGGGCTTGCGGATCTTTTGGCGGAAGTTTTTCAGATTTTTGTTCAGCTCGTCGACACTCATCTGTTTGTGGTCCAGCTGAAAGAGGTAAGCGTCCAGAATCACGCTTTTTACGCCGTTCTTTTCCGCGTCGGCGCACAGCTTCTTCAGCTCCTCCCTGTAATCCAGATCCAGGTAGACCTTTGCCATGTATTCATATGCCTTGGGGAAGGCGGGGAAATATTGTATGCACTGCCCGCCTGCGCGCAGTACGCCCCCCGGGTCCAGCTGCCTTCTGTAGATCTCCAGGGCGGAGGCGTTGGCGGCCACGATCTGATATTCGTCCAGAAGCTTCCCCACCAGCTCCAGTCCCAGCTCATACTCCTCCATCTCCGCGTAGATCTGGCTCATCTCCAGAAGAATGCCCACATCGTCCGAGGTGCCTGTAAGAATCTTCTTTGCCTCCTCTATGGCAAGACGAAAATTTTCCTTATCCACGTAGCCCAGCTTGTGATAGCATTGTACGCGTATGAGGTGGGCCTGCATACGGCGGTCCATATCCTTGTCCTTTTCCTCGCCTTCCTCCTCCAGGGCAAGCTTCTTCTCCAGCTCCTCCTGCCAGAGATGGGTCATAAAGACGGAATCCTCGTATTCCGCCTGCTCCACATACAGCTTTGCCAGCAGCCCGCAGTACTCCGCCTTCTTCTCCTCCGGCAGCTGTTTCTCTATCTTAACGGCAAGCCTTATACCCTGAGATATTTTCCCGTCCTGAAGATAGCACCAGCACAATTCCAGCGCCGGCTCCCACCCGCCGCTCTCTTTGTACCTTTCCTTCAGCTCCTTCTCGATCTCGGCGTTCACCCTGGCAAGCAGCATCATAAAGGAATCGTCGCTGCCGGACGCAAGCACCTTTTCGGCACAGGTTTTTGCATCCCGGTAACGCCCTTTTTCGTAATACCACTCGGTCAGCCGGACATTTGCCATGTAGTAGTTTTCGTTTTCCTCCTTCAGCTTCTCATAGATCCCGGCCGCCCGCTCCCTGAAGGAGGCGTCTCCCGCCTCACCCCTTCTCCAGAGTATTTCAGCCGTGTTATAGCAGATCATGGTATCGTCCGGATATTTTTCGCAGAGCCCCTCCAGCAGCTCCACCGCTTTGTCCGTCCGGTCATTTTTGTAAAGGTGATATGCCCGGCAGATCTCAAGCACCGGATGGCTGATGCCCAGCGCGTCCGCTTTTTTCAGATTCTGTTCCGCCTCGTCCAGCCTGTTCTCCTGCAGGTCCTGCCAGCACCTCTCATAATACTGCAGGAACAGGTCATATTCCCCGTCCTCGGGGCCCTCAAACATGGAGAAATCCACGTCCTCGCCGCTTTCACATTTGCTCACGATATAGCGCATGAAATCTGCCGGAAACCTTTCCTTCAGGGACGCCGCATCGCTTACCACGGAAAGCCTCTTATCCAGCAGTTTCCACACCTCCGTGGGAAGCTTGAAATTATCCATGAGAAAGCGCAGCAGCTTGAAACGACAGTTTTCCTCATCCTCAAGCGAAAGAAAGACATCCTCCTCAAACAGCTTTTTCCAGAGCCCAACGTCCTGTCTGGTCCGGATATTTCCGTAAATCTCCGCCGCCTTCTCCACCCACAGGCCGGAGGGGGACATATCTCTGGGCTTTTCCTGTTCCCCGTCCTCCTCCCTGGCAAGCCTGCATGCCTCCTCATATGCGGTGCGCAGCTCCTTAAACCCCTCGGGATCGTCCTCCGGGTTGGTCACTGCCAGCCTTTCCCTGTACGCGTTTTTTATAATGCGCTCATCCTTCGTACTTTCTATACCCAATATCAGAAATGCCTCTGTTCTGTTCATACCAAATTCCTTTCAAATCCCTGATTCCCGCCGGTCGGGCAAAAATACCCTTCCCTCCGGTCACAGTCTTTTACCCGGCCCCGCGTATAAAAGGGAGCAGAAGAAATCCTCCTGCTCCCGGCCGCCTTAAATGTCCTTATGATCAAAAAATAAATTTATCCGTAAAATACCCCTCCAGGTCAGCTATGGCAACCCTCTCCTGTTCCATGGAATCCCTGAAGCGAACGGTCACGCAGCCGTCTGTCTCGGACTCAAAATCGTATGTGACACAGAAGGGCGTGCCGATCTCATCCTGTCTGCGGTATCTCTTTCCGATATTTCCCCTGTCGTCAAACTCACAGTTGTACCTTTTGGAAAGCTGTGCAAAAACCTTCTCCGCCCCTTCGTTCAGCTTCTTGGAAAGAGGCAGCACGCCGATCTTCACAGGCGCCAGAGCAGGATGCAAGCGAAGCACGGTTCGCATCTCGCCGTCCTCCAGCTGCTCCTCGTCGTATGCGGAGCACAGGAAAGCGAGCACTACCCGGTCAGCCCCCAGGGAAGGCTCCACCACATAGGGTATGTACTTCTCCTTCTTCTCATCGTCGAAATAAGACATATCCTCACCGGACGTATTCGCATGCTGGGTCAGGTCGTAATCGGTCCTGTCCGCAATGCCCCAGAGCTCGCCCCAGTCAAAGGGGAATTTAAATTCAATGTCGGTCGTGCCCTTGCTGTAGAAGCAAAGCTCCTCCGGGCTGTGGTCGCGCAGGCGGATCTCCTCCTCCTTAATTCCCAGAGAAAGCAGCCAGTCGCGGCAGAACCCTCTCCAATACTGGAACCACTCCATGTCCGTACCGGGCTCACAGAAAAATTCAAGCTCCATCTGCTCAAATTCTCTGGTGCGGAAGGTAAAGTTTCCGGGAGTAATCTCATTTCGGAAGGACTTTCCAATCTGGGCAATGCCGAAGGGAACCTTCTTTCTGGAGGTTCTCTGAACATTTTTAAAGTTTACGAAGATACCCTGGGCTGTCTCGGGACGCAGGTATACGGTATTCTTGGCGTCCTCTGTAACGCCCTGGAAGGTCTTGAACATCAGATTGAACTGGCGGATATCCGTAAAGTCGTGCTTTCCGCAGGAGGGGCAGGCAATTCCGTGCTCGTCGATGTAAGCCTTCATTTCTTCCTGGGACCAGGCGTCCACGGAACCTT
>ERZ808051.1281-NODE-1281-length-17696-cov-10.004654_pt1 | contig 17696 bp, 15 predicted proteins | sample MGYA00380199_ERZ808051 | MGnify/ENA primary metagenome ERZ808051 (study PRJEB31490, sample SAMN06133391) | mouse gut metagenome | isolation source: J11 | host: mice | place: China: Chengdu | collected 2015-05 ...
TCCGGTCATTGGACATAACCCCTTCACTGTATAACGCGACGGCCATTGCTTTTACACCGGCACCATAGACCACATCAGAGAAAGATTGTCAAGTGTTTTTGTAAACTTTTATAAGAATGAAACTCCCCACAACAGAGCTGTGGGGAGTTTAAAAGTAATAATATTAGTCACTAAACGGTGCTGTAGTGTATATAAGTCCGTTTTATGCTCCTACAGTAATCAATGCAAGCATCTATAACAATTTTCAGCCTAATTTGGTTATTTTGACTATTTCGCAGGAATGAGTCCATATGATTGAATTAAGAATGCTTTGCATTCGCTAAATTGATTCCGGTGGCTTATGGCACAGACCCACCTATTGATTTGCTTAATTACCCTAATTTCAATATGGCTGCTGCGTCAGCGAAGTGCGTAAGCACTGGCTTCAGCCCTTGTCATTGATACAGCAGCCATATTGAATTAGCATTTAAAACAGCAACTCAAGTAAGTGGAATCATTTCGCGAACAGGTGGGTCTCTACTGCGTATCAGTGGAGCCCTGTCCGCGAAATATTCAGTTATTTGAAGAGTAATTTGACCCATTTACCTATTTTTTATAGGAAGTTTCAACAAAATACGGAAATGCATTAGTAGTCTTTTTGGCTTCATCTATCTATCATTCACAGTCAATTAAATTCTACCCATTCAACATCTCCGTTACTATATTCCACTTCTTCTGCCAGTACAAACTCTCCTGTCGCAGCATCGAAATCTACATGAGCAAAATTGCCGTTTGGGGAAATTCCAATTACTTCAAGAAATATTCTTTATATCATCAGGTGACTCTGTCAAGAAAGCATATGACATCTTAAAATTGTATACTCAACCACTACCGGCTAAAGCCGGTAGGTTCAATGTGCCGCTAAAGCAGCCTAAAGTGTGCTCCCTAAAAGTTATCTTTTTCTTTTTATTTCTTATCCCATCTTAAGGTTGTACATAAATGAGATATTTTCTGTAATTTTCTGTCATGTTCATTTTATGTCCTTATGCTGTATTCTTCTTTTTTCTAAACATGAAGCAATGGGATTGACCTAAAGGTTTCGCCTTAAGGCGAGGGATTTAACCCCATTATACAGACATTAATACTATTTTCTTCTGTAACCTGCTTAACATCTACAATAACGCCACCAATATCCAAATTCAGATTATTCAAGTCCTCTGCGGCAAGTGCTATAATGTTCGTAATAACTTAATCTACTGTTTAAAACACGGAGATGTTTACCGGTTTCTGGGTATCAGACAGTGAAATAAATCCCATGTCTGCTATCTTGATGGGAGCGTTCTCCAGGGCTTGCATAATATAAGAAGCTCTGCAATGAGCAATACTGCAAAAGCTTTTATGAACGCCAGGGATAAAATCCAGTATACCGCAGTCACTGCTGCTCCTGTCAACAGCCAGGAAATCATGAGATATCTCATTTTCTCATACAGCATCTTTTTATAAATCAAATATATGATCCCCTCCATCAATATACTTCCCATACCCTGTACGATAACAACAAAAATATTTCTGCACAAATCTTTTTGATATGCTTCATAAACGTCTTCAACACGCATAATATCTTTCTCCAGTCCTGCTGTTTCAATTGCTTCCTGAACAAGCTCATTTTTTACAAGATACCGCTGACTTGTAATATATGCAGGGATTTGGGCGTCACTGACATTAGAAGATGTAACAACCATAAAAACAGGATCTTTTATTGTGTCGCCGATCTGGCCATAAGGCAGATAGGAAGGGAACGTCATATCATTTTTCATGTAAATGATTTCTAACTGGTTGTCAGGATGTTTCTGTTCATGTGCCTTAGCGATGCCATATTTTATTTTGTCATCAAAATAATATCTTAGGAAGGTATTATTCTCTATAAAATAATCGCGGATCTCCTCTTCGCTGCTTCTGTATTTCTCAGGTACGATCAGGTAATCTATTCCCGAATCTTCATCAATGTCAATCAGATTGCCGTCAATATCTCTAAGCTGGTTTGCTTTTAAATACCCTGTATTTATTGTGACTGCATAGTCTGTCACCTTCAAATCATTGATATCCATCATCCCCGCATTATATAAAAGCAACTGGTTTCCGATATAAAACATCCATGAATTTTCCTCACTGTTTGTTTCATGAAAATATGTGATCATCCTTTGATCTAATTCATCGGCAGCCTGTCCGTCATAATCTTCAGACGGATCTATAAATATACATGAAAAACCCTTAAATATCCTGTAATCTTTTTCCTGATACATATTTTTGACAAATTTTACTGAATTTTGCATCAATAGTGTAAGGAATACTACAGTAATACTCCTGATTAGAAAACTGAATGTAATGCCTGCAATTTTTTTCATATTCCGCACCTTCCCCATTATAGGACAATTTTACATTATGAATCGTGGCGGTTTCAACAATAATGAAACCGCCACAAAATATCCTGAAGATATAAAATTACTGGTCCTGCACATTATTTCATATTTTCATCCACTCTCCAGTAAGCGTGATTATTGTCTATCGAAAGTGTCTGAGCCTCCGCTATGGACTTTTGATTTGCTGGCACCATCAAACTTCTTGTAAGTCCGGCAGTCCCCCGTACGGATGATCCATGCCAGTATTTTTTATTAGTATAATATGAATAGAGCAGCCCTGAACCTGTAACTCCGTGTTCCCACGGACCCGCATCCTCAGCACCTATTCCAACATATTCCAAAAACATCTCCCGTGAAGAAACGAGATTGTTTACGGATACAACATTTCCATCAACAATAACGCACTCCTCCTCTACCCATCCTTCTGTTACTCCTTCCTGCGGGTGGTCAATATGCATCTCCCCTGGCGCAGCACATACAGTTGCAGAAAAACTAAACGCACACATTAATGACAGTATAAATATTTTCTTTTTCATTTGTTATTCATTCCTTCCTATCTTAATAATTGTACAACTTTGTAAATTACACAATGTGAACCAGCGCAAAGTCTCTTTTCCAGACTGCAAAAATTTAATTCTGGAAGTTACTTGATTTCCAATTTTGTTTCTGTTATATTCATTTCCCCACAATCAGCACTATAGCTATAAAATATCTGTTAAACGGTTGGTTTGTACAAAGTAACCGTCTTTGGATCAGTGAGCATATGATATACTTTATCCTGCTTAGAACTGGAATGCTGCGAATATTCAATCGTATACCCATCATATCTTGTCACAAGCGCTACATGGCTTCTACTGTTCCAATACACAAAATCACCTGTTGCTACAGAATCCGCTGTCGTTGAATCAAAATACCCTTTATCTGTCATATATGTCTTTACACCGCCGTTATTGTTGTACCCTGTCCTCATCCAATTTTCACTGGCATAGGAGCCCTTTTTGGGTGCCGGATACCATTTACCGGCATTATCAATTGGAATACCTCCAGCGTTTATGCATTTTGAAACAAAATTGGCACAATCGCTTCCTAAGCCATTAGCTGATGAAAACTCTGGCGTTGCTGTTGCATTATCTATTGCATATTTCACGGCAGCATCTGCATCATAGGAAACCGCCCTGCTCTCCACAGCAGACATCTCAGAGGCCAGTCTGGCTTTTCCGTCTTCCTCCGTTCCTAATTCCACAAACGGTTCATTTTCAATGACTGGTGTTAAGATCGGTCCATCTTCCGCATCAACCCGATAAAAGTGCTCAAAATCTGTTGCGTTATTAACTTCCTCCTCTGTAAGCGCCGTTATATAAACTCTAAATTCAAACCCCGTTTCAATCGGCACATTAAAATATTTCGATGTATTGGACAAATATTCATCCAATACTGCCTGCGCAGTATCGCGCTGCCTCGCTTGTATCTGTGCTTCAACTTCCTGCTTCATTCCTCTTGCAATAGCACTCTCTTCCGGATCACGGACCAGCGTCTTATCCACTGAAATATCAACATCAACCATATAAATCCCATCTGCATACTGCTCATTATAAAAAGTCGGGCGGAAGTTATCAAAAGTATAATAACCCTGATACTTATTGGTAATGCATTTTTCCAGCTGTTCGGCAATCACGTCAGCCTGCCCTTCCTCTAAAATGTCACACTCCAGTTTAGAACCTCCACCTGCTGCAAATGATGTTATACCCATCAGCGAAAATACCACTGGCAAAGCCAGCCCTATTGTACAAAAACTCTTTAACACTCTTTTCATATCTACCTCCATTACTTATTCCTTTTTTAGCTAATTCAATAATTTGGACTTGCAAATCCAACCAAACTGCTGTCTGTCAGCTTGTAGGTATGTTCAGCTACCATATCGCTATAATTTCCAGATATAACCGTAATCTGAGAACTTGACACACCTGTAACAATCCCCGTATGACTGCTGGAAGTTTTACTTGTTCCTGTAAAGAAAATATCACCAATTTTAGGCGTATAGCTGCCACCATTAGCAGAACTATAATAGAAGCATCCTCTGTTTTTGAAGGTATCCATTCCAGTTGTGCAATTTTCGTATTTCGGAATAATATCTGTCGAAATCTCTGTCATATATGCGCACCAACTAACAAATATTGCGCACCACGGTGCAGGATTGCTGCCATACCATTGTCCATACTTTGTATAATTTTTGTTGCCTGCATTTGCAGTAAAATCATCCAGGTTACTGTTCGATTTCTTCTCTTTATAGCCTACTTCGTCTCCTGCAACGGCAATAAGTTCTGAACGTAGATCTGATGTCAGCAGTGCGATTCCAGCATCTTCTTCCTCTTCGCCAGAAATGTAAGAGCAAGACTGGAAACCTGTGGGAAGTTCTGTATATTTATCAGATACTACCTTTGCCGTTCCATCTTCATCATACATTATCGTCAGGCTGTGTTCGACATCTGTACTCGCTGCTACGCCATCAGATACATATTCAATTGACTCGCTTAACGATACTGTTGTCATTGTATCATATATGTCAATGTCCATAATCTTAAATGATGTGTCTGAAATACTGATCCCACTTTTAGCCAATACACTTCTATGAACTGCTTCATCATCCACGATACCGCAGACTGCCACGTTCTCCAGATTCCCTGCATCGCCCTCCGTAACCGCCATTTCCCGACTGTCCATATAACTGCACACCAATCTCTGAATGGAATCTTCTTCCTTCGCTGCCTTTACAGGTATATTAGGCATTACAGAAAAGACCATACAAAAACTTAACATACTACTCACAAACACTCTTGTTGTTCTCTCTTTGAGTTTCATAACTTACCCCCTTACATTTTAAATCGTTTATTCTGTTTTTTCATTAGAAACAAATAAATACCCGTTATCTGTTTTCTTCAAAACAACATGCCACTGTCCGTCTCCATATTCTTTTGTATATTCCAATATAAGTTCATTATCAGATTTCCAGATGCCAGATGTAACAGTGCACCAGTCAAAATTTGTATCCCCGACAACAAGATAAAAGCTGTCATACTGATCCAGATAATAAAACTTTTCCAGACCATTTTTTTGTGTTTCATCCAGCCGTATGCCCAATTTTTCCTCTAAAAAAGCATTCATCTCATCCTTAGTAACTTTCACAATATCTAAGTATGAAGCTTCACTGTTTAATTCTTGCAGCAATGCTTTTTCTTCTTCGGAAACCTGATCTGTTATTCCGTCGATTCCGTTATAAAATAGCTGAAATAAATCAATATTTTCCGCTTTGTCATATTCACTCGACAACATCATGTTGTTCATATTATATGTGCCGCCATTAAAAAAATCGGAGTTGAACATTTTAATCTCATCTTCGGAAAGGATATCTGACGTTTTCCCACATCCTGAAATCATTACTACACAGCCGATAAAAACCGTAAATAAAAACACTATTCTTTTCATCAATGCACCATCCCCTATTTATCCTGCTAATCACATATTCGTCTGGTCAAACCTAAAATCTGAAGATCCATCAGCTTTTCTCCATCAGTGAATAACTGAATTCATATCGAGGAAAGATATTTTGTCCACAGCTTTCACGATATATGGAATACACTCTTAGAAAAATTTATCAAATCAACGGAATCATCTTCTTTCTCCAAGGATATAAACAAACACTTTTATACCCAATTCATTTATTATCAAAATATTGTGATAACCTTATTTAATTACACATTAACAGCTAATTTACTATATTTATAGTACATCCATATTATTTTTCACCCTGCATTTACACAACAGCTTCGGTAAATGCAAGGTGTCTTTATTTTGTTTTAATTTTCTCCCTAATGTGGACTTCCACACATTACCATATATACATATAATCTCACTCAATCATACCAATCCTGCCAACTGACGGTAAATAAGAATAATATTGGCTGGTTTGACCATATATGTCACATGAAACAGTGATTAAGTATGAGTCTTTGTCATCAAATATAATTCCAAAACTATAGGTACAGCCATCTCCACTCTCTGATACTTTGCTATATGTAGAATGACAATCTGTATACTTATGAGAACCACTATAACTACTGCTTACAAAATTAAGAAATGATGCGCTGGAACCATCCGTATACTTCCATGTTACAGTTGCACTAACGTTTCCATATCCTGAAATATTGACTGTATGTGTTTGTGTAAATGTCGATGTCTGAGCTCTGGCTGCCGCAAGACACTGCATATTTGTTGTACAAATAATCATGATTGATAATACCATTGCAATAATTCTTTTTAATGTTTTCATACTTTTTACCTCCAAGGTATTCCTGTAATATTTGTTATCCGAAGCGCTCTTTACTTCTGATAACAGTCGTTGTTCTTTGCACCGTAAATATATTCTTAATTCTCTCAGCTGGTTTAGAGTCCCTTAACTCAGATCAATATATTCTTTTTTTACATATCCAGTTAAGTCCTCATTGCCATCCTGACCTTCAAAGACGATCTGATAAAAGTCATTTTCTTCTGCAATAATTTTTATGACCGCCCCCTGTTCTAACAGAGATAATACTTCCGCATCTGCATCTGCCCCGCTTCGTACCTTCAATGCATCTGTATTCACAATCCCTGTTTCAAACTCCAGTGTATTAATGTTTGCTGTTGAACCTTTTTCCGACTCTCCGCTGCATGCCGTCAACAATATTGTAATCGCAATAATTCCTATAAAATTTTTTGCTTTATGCATTTTTAATCCTCTCTGATCTCAAATCATTTCACTGCCCCAAAATCGCATAAAAAGTCCCGTTTTATCCATATCAGCGCTTTTCAGTTATCTCGTCAATGATAGCTGGATTCCAACTATTTCCGCCATCAATTGTTTCAAATAAATATCCATCACATCGCATCTATACACCAATATATAAATGCTTATCTGAATGTGCCGACAACTTCCATTAAAGATCAGCTTCTGTGATCTTTATACATTTTCGCAATACTGATCTTTTCCTCAGATGTATCAATCTGCATGTATGCATTACCATCCAAAGCATGCCAGATATTGCCATAGGAATATTCATCGCCAAACAAAAGCATGTTTGTGTATGTCTGTGTCTCCGGTTCGATACACCATATTCCGTTTCTCGTAGATACGATAATCAGATCATCCAATAGCATATAAGCAAATTTTCCGCCCATCATCTCGAGGGAAATACATTCCAGCTGCCCTGACTGGTAATCATATAGCCACAATTCATCATCTGACTCATAGGATTCTCCCCAGATGCAGAATTTTTCATTTGCGACCGGATGCATTATTTTTGATGGCGTCAATAACGTAATCTTCCCATTTTTTTCCCTGTCTTCAATATAGATACTGCTAGTTTTAAAATATTTTTGTTTTGCACCATCAGGAGCGTGCATTTCATAAGTACATATTTTGCCGTCAATAATGGATATCTGTTCATACGGTGACGCCAGATCCAGTCCCTCTTTTTCCAGCTTTATTTCTTCCTTTTTGATATCATAGCTATAAAGTTTGATTGGATGTTCATCCTTTTCCACATCGTCCTGATCATACCAGTAAATTTTCTGTTCGGTCAGATTTGGGATGATATCCCAGAGCTCGCCTTCTGTATCTCCATCTGAAAAGATTGTCTCTGCCACGCTGTCCTTTTCTGTCAATGACAGCATTTTGATACGCCATGACACATTCTCCAGTCTCGGGTACTCCTCCCAGATCAGTATCTTCCCATCTGTACATAGATCCGTAATCGCGATGATATCTTCCGCCTGGTACAATATTTTTGTTTCTCCAGACTGCATATCATATGACATCACCTTCGTGCGATGCTCTGCTGTCGGTTCTATGGCTCCTTTCCCTTCATGGTCTGTCAAATAATCAATATAGTCTGCTTCATAATATACCATATCATCATATACAGCCCAAGAAGAAACATATGCGTGTTCTGGTATCGGAACATCTATAATGCCCAGACAAACCTGCTCTTTAAGATGGTCCGATTCTGTGTAGCTGACCATTTCTTTTTTCTGTTCCCGGAAATCAAAAAGGCTGTCGTCCTTGCTGCCACAGCCTGCAATACTGACTATGAACATAAGTATTAGCGCTATATACCGTTTTCCCATAAATTTACTGCTCTCTTTTAATAAATTAAATATCTGTCTGATTCTTTGTTAATACTATTGAAAGCTTCTGATAATGGCACATAATGAATACCATAATATACATCATTGTTATTGCAGTCGACAATTCGAACTATATCTGTAGTTCTATTGATATAATCAAGGCTTAAATAATGTCTTGAAGCATGTCCTCCATAATATCCAATGTATTGCGTCCTGGCATGAAGAATCACTGGCTTACAATTCGTCAGGGACTTTGCCACGTAATCTTCAAATGTCGATTCCTTCAAATTCTTTCCCTGTACATATATGTAGTTTGCGCTGCCATGATAATATTTGTTCAATGCGGCTGCGGCCTGAAATACTATCAGATGTCCCTGCCCATCAACATTATATTCATTATCAAGCGTTGCAATTTTATCGGCATTGGTGGAACCTGTCACATTTCCCTGACTATTTAAACCATACAATGTCTGCAATACAGTCGTGGTGCCACAATTGTAGTTTTTGGTCTGTTTTATGTTGGTTACAGATTGATAACATTCATTTCCACCGCCGCCAGCAGGGGCTATGCCACTTTCAATGCGGCTTTTTAAGACATCTTTTAAAAACGTTTCCGCATACTCTTCCCCATATTCGCTCCTCATAAGTTTAAACTGCTCATCATCTTTGTATTCTTCGTAAATACTCTCCAAATCAGGGACTGTTGGATTCTCTGTGGCAAAGACAGTTGATGCATTTGTAAACAATAAAACCACTGCTGTAAAAACAGATACAATTCTCTTTATATTCATTTAAAATCCTCCTCACAACTAAACTAATACGAAACAGTATTATTTTTATCTGATGTGCTCTAAAATTTTCCACCACTACAAAAGCAGCTCAAGTCAAATCCAATGGAATCACTCTCTTTCTACAAGGATATAAACGGAAAATTCTATACCCTGGTTATGTATATATAATGATTGATCTTTGCTGCCTTTTGTTGGCCTTTACTTTTCATTAATTTTGAAGTGTTTTAAATTGAGTGCTGATTTATTAAAGCAAAAAAAACATATATATGGACATGTACAAAAATCAAACATAATATATCAAAATATTTTGATTATCCAATTTAAATATGTATTTATAGTTTAATTACTATATTTATAGTACATCAACTTATTTTTTTCACCTTGCATTTACACAATAGTTCAGTTAAATGCAAGGTGTCTTTATTTTGTTTCAATTCCTTTTCTAATGCGGACAATGTTTATATGTAGTAGTCGATATTTCCTCGCCGTTTATTAAATCCCCACATTTTGTACATCTTTTAGAATCATATGCTACTATGGTACAGCTTCCATCAGAATATTTTGTATGCTGATAACTGGTTACTGCCTCATATATGTGTTTACATATGCTTCGTTCTTGATCGTCTGTATGTTTGTTGTAATATATATTACCATTTTCATCTATATACACTTCATCGCCGTGACTAAAATCTATAGGCTTTTCTTCAAAGGGATTTTCTTTTAAAAGATTTTCTTCCCCTTTCGGAATAATCAGATATGTATCCAAGCCCTTCCAACTACTCCCATCATCATCCTCCCAAATAGCGCATGGTTTCTGATACGCCATTGCCGGAATGCTGCTGCCCAGCACACATACAGTCATGAGGATCACTGCCATCCCCTTTTTCCAGACTTTCTTTCTCCCTGTTCCCATAATCCTCTCCATCCTTTTCCTCAATAAACTTTTTGATATCCCAAGTGACGGCGTCAATACCATTGACTGGCTGTCACCCTGCGATGCGGTCATGATACATCTGATATAATCCGCTATTTGCTTTTTCGTCCTGCCCTTTAGTGCTGCCTCGTCACTGATCATCTCACTGACTGCAACCATCTCCCGAAACAGGTAATGTGCCAGCGGATTAAAGATATGTACTACAATAACGCCAAAACAGAAAAATCTTTCTATGGCATCCCTGCAGGACGCATGGTTTAATTCGTGGAGGAGCACTTCACCCAGTGCATCCTGATATCCATGATAGTCCACAGGAAGTAAGATGACTGGCTTTACCAGTCCCACAGTCACAGGCGAAGCAACACAGGGCGAGATACCCACTGCCACCTTTTTTCCCGTGCTTTGATCTTCTATATAATGATGGGTGCTGTCTAAAAATACCATCTTACTTTTGCATTGCAGGCTGATCCTGATATACAGCGCGATCCATGTAATTAATGCAATTATGCATACTGTCAGAACAGTCCTGATCGCGGGTATGTACTTTTCATACCCCGTAATATAGACCAGTTTCCCTTCTGCATCAAAAACAAGCATACTTTTCCATAGATCTGTTCCGTTGAAGACATTTATTTCTTTTATGTCATGGTTTTTTGGAAAGCTGACTCCTGCCACAACCTCCAGCAGCATCCTGGCCACACCTTTCAGTTCCGCAGCCAGCCACGGAACAGGCAGAAGATAAAAAATGATATTGGTCCTGAGCAGCCATCTTTTCCATTTTAATGGCAACTCATATGACAGAACGGTGTTAAACAAAATATACATCAATGTACAGATACTTCCGCACATTATCATATGTACATATAATCTCATTGTTTCTCCCACTCCTTCAGCATCTGCCGCAATGCTTCAATCTCCTTTTCATCCGGCTTTTCCCCGCCGCTTAACATTGCCAGCATTTTTGCACATGATCCTCCGTAGTTCTTGACCAAAAAACTACGAGTCGCCTCTTCCAGATACGCCTCCCTGGTAATGGCAGGAACATACCGTTTGAACCGTTCTCCTTCGATTGCCCTCACCAGATCCTGCTGCTGCATCTTGAACAGGAACGTATTGAGTGTCTGCTTTTTCCAGTCCTTTTGTGTTCTCGCATTGAAATCATCCAAAAGCTCTCCCAGAAATACCGGCTCTCCTTTTTCCCACAATGTTTCCATGATTTCCAATTCCGCTTCTGTCATATTCCTCTTCTCCTTAACAAGTACTATATTTATAGTATAATGCGATACAGGAGACAATTCAATACTTTTATTAGACAAAATCGAGTTTTCCTGTCACTTCCACTCTTTCCAGATATCCGGCTGATAATCTACCGTAGCCTGTTTTCCATTTCTTACAACAGGGCTTTTCAGAACTTTCTGGTTTTCAAGTATTTTTTCGTCTTTGTCCTCATCTGCGGTATATTTTATCAACGCAAGCAAATCCTTGACATGCATTTCATGCTCCCTTATCTTAGCGGCGGCTACAGAACAGATCCCCTTGCTGTCACAGAGCAAGTAAACATCCCTGTTGCTGTTTAAGTATCCTGCCGCTTCCTCTGCAGTGTCATCCATGCTGTCAAGACTCCGCAAATCTTTATGCTCTGGATGGGACTACCTTGCCCCCTTATCTTTCTGTCTTGACTGATGCGCCCTGCTCGTCTCTTTTTCTTTTACTATCTGCTCTTTTTGCCTGATCCTGTTCCTGACGCTCCTTGTATCCACTACTTTTTCTCCGTAGTTTTTTTCATACTCCGCACAAGCTGTCTCATAATCCTGATTCTCTTTCTTTGCCGCATTAAGTTCCTTATAAAATGCCTGAACAGAATCAAAATGATATTCTTTCACAATAGAAGAAAGCCTTTTTTTCATATTGGATATCTGATTGTCAAGATGGTCAATCTCCTGCTGTAACTCCTTGCGCCTGCCGCCTTTGAAAATGCCCGTGCATCCTGACAGTTCCTTTTTTAGTTCATCCCTCTTTTTCTCACGTCCAAAGATTGCCTTGTTTTGTTCTTTCAGCCTGCCCTCGATCTCTTGCAGGCGGGGATATTTACTTGCAAGCACGGAAGGTCTTGGATATGGCGGCCTTTCCGCTGTCTGTTCGGTTTCAGTCGGAACAGGATTCTGTTCAGTCTTTATCTGCTTAATAATACTTTCTTTCCCTGTAGACACAACCGCTGGATATTCTGTATTTTTTTGCATATTCGGTTTCCGATGCGGATTTATGGGAAATGGTATCTTCTTCCTTTCCGACTGGACTGCCGAAGTATCTCCTGCATGGATACAGTTTTCCGTTTCTCTTGATCTTTCTTTTACGCCGTCAACAGCGTTTCCGATAACTTTCTCCGCTATATCCATTACCTTCCGCATGGCTTTCGCAATCAGAAGTTCTAATAACAGAATCGCCGCCCTGACAATCTCCCCAAACAGTTCCGGCTTTTTCCCGTTCTGCTCCACGGATTCCTTTACCCTGTCCGTGATCTCCGTTTTCTTTAATTCCAAAATTTTTGATTCGGATAGGCCGCTTACGATCGCTCGGTCAACAGCCCTGTTCCATTCCGTGCGGATTTCATTGTCTGCCTTTATCTCCTCCGCTTTCGGATTGTTTTTGCCGACTTTCTTTGTGGCAAGGTACGGACCGTTTTTATCAAAAATGCTGAGCCTGTCCTTATCATCAAGCGCCATCTGGTTGATCAGATCCGTATAAAATACTTTTGCTTCATCCAGAAAAGATTCCTGCTTAAAACGGCTATCTTTTACGGTAAAATTCTTACGCCCATACACTTCACCTTTTTTGATGATTTTACAGCCTTTGCGGATATTTCCGTCCTCGTCAAATATCTCTTTCTTTGTTCGCACATGATGCCCCTGCTCGTCATAGAACATATTCCGTGTAGCTGTCTTTTCTTCTGGCTGGTCTAACCGCTTTCTCTCCGCAAATATCATATGGATATGCAGATTTGTTTTTCGCTTATTGTGGTGTAGCGCAGCAAAACACTCCACGCCATACTTTTCCTTAAATTTGTCCACCATCCTTTTCAGCAGATAGTCATGGTCATAGTGGATAAAACTCTCCGGCAGGGCAATCATTAGCTCTCTTGCCTCGATACACTTCCCGTTCGTGCCGCTTTTTTCAAATTCCTTCTGATTACACTTGGCAAGTTCCCGCCAGAATGCCCTGTCCGGCTCCGTTGCATAGACTTCATACAGATGTTCCTGCTTGGCATGGCTTGAAATATAAGTGATGCGCCCTGATAAGTCATGCAGCTTTGCCATTTCTATAAATGAATTTCTTTTCAAAAATGCCTTTCTCCTTTCCTTTGGTGGATAATCTAATGCCGCCGCTTTTATATGAGCAGCCGCCATATGGCGGCTTACTACGAACCACAGCCCGTATCCGGGCAGTTCGTGGCTGTCTATTTCTGACAGCCGCAGGGGGACTTCTGCGAAGTCCCGTCAATGTCGCTGCATATTTGCTCAAAAATGTAGCCGCCCACAGCAACAGCATCCATGCGCCTGCCTTTTGTGGCGGCATAGATAAATACAGTCCGGCTCTTTCGGACTGTAAATTTGCGACTGCGCAAATTTGCCCCCTGCAAGGGCGAAATCCCCGGAGCATAAACCGAAGGTTTGTGCGTAGGGTGTATTTCGCTCTCAAACGCCGAGGGCTTAGGGGAGAGCTTGCGCCCTCCCCGGAAATTAGTTCCTGACACTCCCCGAACCACTCCAAAGCAGTTCGTAGAGGAGATGCTTCACAGACATCAAAAACCGCCTGCCTGAAAACTGGTATTCCAGCTTCAAAACAGACGGCTACATTTACGCCTTTATTTGCAGCCCTCCGGCTGCTCTTTGCCTTTATTTTGCGGGCTTAAATGCCCGCCCTTTATTATGCAGCCTTTTATGGCTGCCCTTTGTCCTTGTTTTGCAGCCTTTCGGCTACACTTTGCTCTTGTTTGCTTAAAATATGGCTACATTTATGGACTGTTATAAAAAAAACACAAAAATAAGGCTACAATAAATACTCTTACCATAGCCTTATTCATAACCATATTAAAATGCGTCAAAATCAATCAGTTCATTGTCTGGCGGCTCTGTGGAATGCCCTGCTCCGGCATCTCCGCTCTGCGCCGTTTCATTTTTCGGAGCAGTGCCGTTCATGGCACCATTTCCTGTCCCGTCTGCCAATGCCTGCCCGTACACCATGCCGCCCTGTGCCGCTGGATATGCTCCCATAGGAACGGATAAGGGAAAAAACTGCATCTGAGCCATATACATCCCAAAAAGCGCCGGAAGGTTGGACATCACTTTCTTTTCCACCGCTTCCACGATACGCTCCGCAAAAGCGTCCTCTTTCTCCCTCGTTTCAAGATACGGATCATTTCTCATTGCTACACATCTGTCATAATAATCATTGACCGCCTGTATCACAAATTTATTCTGTGACTTGAAAATCTGCCGCACCTTTTGGGAGTGCAGAAGCTCCCACGCCCTGCACTCGTCCGCCTTTTCCGTGTTGAACCGGATATTGTGATTTTTACTTTTCATTCAGATGCGCCCCCTTATCCGGCTGATGCCATTGCTTTCTGCCTGCGGAGTTTCATATAACAGAAATATTCATAACCTTTAGCGTTTGCCCGTATATCGTGGTTAAAGGTAACATTTTCGCTGTCATAATCTCCCACAAGCTCCACTACCTTTGCGCCTCCGCCCATCACATACAGCTTCATGAGATTCGGGTTATAGCCGTGCGCTTTCAGTTCCGCAAATATCTTATCCACATAAGATTTTGCCGCTTCCTCCATAAGCTGCTGGTATTCTTCTCCCACCGCTGTGTCGCCGTAACGCAGATAATTCTCAATAATCTCCGCCGGAAGTTCCTCCGCCTTTCTGTCCAGAATAAGATTGCGGATCGCCATAAAACATTCATTCGCCCCCATCTTTACCGTCCATGACTTGCTTTCGCTCGCCTTTCCATTGTTTAATATCATCACATTCATCGTCCCGTTGCCGATATCCGCTACCATATGCATACCCTTAAAATCCGGCAGGCTCTCCGCTATTGCCGCATAACACTGCGGCATGACCGTACAGTCAACGATGTCAACAGAATACCGCTTACCCGCATATTTGTAATCTACGTGGCGATTCCGCATCATATATTCCCGGAAGGAATCCCTCTGTGCCTGCACCCATTTTAACGGAAGCCCCACCGCAAGATGGATTTTTGCAGCCGATAACCCTCTCGCTTTCAGCTCCTTTGCAATGGCGGCAAGGGTAAGGATATAATTGTCGTCATCCATACTCTTTTCAGCGACAAAATCTTTATGCCCCTCGCCTATGGTGTAATAGCTGCCCTCATATTCCAGATAGTCTTTTATAAAGACAGGCGGCTGACTGCTCCTGCTCACGGAAGTCGGGAAACAGCACCTTGCCGTCTTATAATTCCCGTAACCTGCATCCACGCCTAAAATAATTGTCCCGTTCATATTATAATCTCTAAGTTTCGCCATTAAAAAGTCTCCTTTCCAATCCAGTCGGCGCAGAGCCGATGCCCCGGCATTTATGCCTTTGGCATCGTGCGCCCTCTTTTTTTAAGTTGCTGTTAATAATAAAATCATCTGCCATACTTGCGTTTCACTTCTTCTTTTGTCGGAAGGCTGCTCTATACGATAACTTTATTTTCTCCCGCCACCATAGCTGCAACCTGTTCCGTGCTGTCCGTATACAGGAGTCCGTCCGCTGATGCTTCCGCCTCCGCTATCTGTTTCTGTTTGTCCGCCTCTCTTGCGCCTTCAATCACACGCCGGATTTCCGGTCTGTGCTTTTTACGGTATTCTTTCAGGTAGGCACGGCTGTATGCACGGCGTTTCCGCTTCTTTTCCTCCGCCGCCATTTCTTCCTCAGAAAGCTCCTGCGCCGGAAGCTCCACCTTCCCAATATAATTTAAGAAAATCTCGATCTCCTGCACACGTTCCCCGTCGATTTCCTCTATTTTATGCACCATGACCTTATCAACAAATTCGTTGACAATGGCGGGCGTGAGTTCCTGAATGTCGGTGTACTTGCGGACAAGGGAAAGAAATTCCTCCGTCCTGTCCGTGTCATCCTCAAACTGTGCAAGTTTTTCACGGATTTCCTGCATGGAGATTTCAAGCTCCTGCTGTTCCTTCTCATAATCGGAAGAAAGCATTTCATACCGTCTGTCCGGCAGCTTCCCCATTGCGTTATCCTCATACACCTTTTTGATCAGCAGATCAAGGTCTGCAAACCGTTTCTCTTTTTTAGAAAAGTCTGCTTTCAGCTTTTTCACTTCGCCTTTATCCCTGACCTCTGATGCGCTCCGCATATTTTTTATAAATGCCGCCTCGTCCATGCGGACACTTTTTAAGGCATACCGTATCGTTTCAAGGATAAGCTGCTTTACCGTGTCCTCTTTTATGGAATGGGAAAAGCACACCTGCTTATACTGCTTCCTGCTTCTGTTGTAAGTGCCGCAGTTAAAGCCTGCGGATGTGCGCTCCGTCCCACCGTTCGGGATGCCTCTCCAGTCTCTTGCCGCCCTTGTCGTGCTTCTGCGGTAGTGCATCTTCCCGCCGCAGTCCGCACAGTAGAGCTTTCCGGTCAGCAGGCTTCCTTCCCCGCTGGTATCCACTCTCCGCACCGTCTTTCTTAATTCCTGCACCAGATACCACGTCCTGCGGTCTACGATCGGTTCATGGGTATCCTGAAAAATAAGGATGTCCTCACTGCTGTTTTTGACCGCTTTCTTATCTTTGTAAGATTCCTTGTGGCTGCGGAAATTTACGGTATCGCCCATATATTCCGGTCTTTCCAGTATCCGCACGACGGAGCCGCCCGTCCAGTTATAAGGGGTTTCAAAATCGCATATGGTCTGGTAATTGCCCCTCTGCCTTGTCGCCTGATAATAGGATGGTTTCTCAACTTTTTCCTCCATGAGCCGCTTTGCGATCTGGTACGGTCCCATGCCCTCCACGGTCAGACGGAAAATCTTTCTCACAACCTCTGCCGCTTCTTCATCGACAAGCCAGAGGTTTTTATCATCAGGGTTTTTCACATATCCGTATGGCGGGTTGCTCGTGATCGGTTTTCCTTCTTTCCCTTTTGCCCGCAAAACTGCGGTGATCTTCCTGCTGCAGTCGCGCAGATACCATTCATTCATGATATTCAAAAAAGGGGCGAATTCACTGCTGGTGTTGTTGTCGCTGTCAACACCATTGGAAACAGCAATAAAACGGACACCTTTTTCCCGGAAGAATACCTCCGTGTAGAATCCCACCTGAAGGTAATCCCTCCCGACACGGCTCATGTCCTTTACTATGACTGTGCCGATGTCGCCGTTTTCAATCCGGCT
>ERZ808051.1284-NODE-1284-length-17654-cov-4.517608_pt1 | contig 17654 bp, 9 predicted proteins | sample MGYA00380199_ERZ808051 | MGnify/ENA primary metagenome ERZ808051 (study PRJEB31490, sample SAMN06133391) | mouse gut metagenome | isolation source: J11 | host: mice | place: China: Chengdu | collected 2015-05 ...
GGTTTCTGTGCAAGGAATGCCTCGCAGGGAAGCTGGGCGTCACCGCGGAGGATATAGACAGGAAGATCGAACAGTTCAGGGCGCAGGGGTGTACATTGTTTGTTTAGCTTTGCCAATAGGGGCACGGAGGTCTGACGGTGAGGTCAGGCCTCTTTTTTTGCGCGCGGAAGTCTCTGCGGCTTGCGCTCTTCGGATTTTGTAAAGAAAGCCTCGTTTTTTGGTATTGTGGGCGCATATGGGCGGAAATATAATGAAGTTGTTTAAGCGGCTGAGGGGCGGGCAGGGGAGAAAGGATCTCCCTGCCCGGTTGACAGAAAAACGGGGCACTGACAGGAAAGCCGGCAGGGCGGGACGTGTGAAAAAACAGGAGGGACAACAGGAGAGACAACAGATGGAGCATGGATTGAAAATAGTGACTTTTAATTTGCGGGGAAGCTGGCAGGGGGACGGAATCAACGCGTTCGTCCACCGGGCCGGCGGTATCCTGCACAAACTGGATTTAGAGGAGCCGGATGTGGTATGCTTCCAGGAAGTATCGGAACAGATCAATGATTTCCTGAGGCGGCACCTGCCGGAATATCTGATCCTGTACCGGGGACGCTATGAGAAGATGGACGGGGAAGGACTGGCAGTGGCAATACGGCGCAGCACCGTGGAGGTGCTTTCCGCAGACTGTTTCTGGCTGTCTCCTGCGCCCTATGAGCCGGGATCCCGCTTTGAGGAGCAAAGCGACTGCCCCAGGATATGCCAGGTTCTGCTGATGCGCTGCCTGGATACCGGAGAGGTGTTCTGGGTGTACAACAACCATCTGGATCATATCAGCGACAGCGCGCGTATCCTGGGAATCCGGCAGGTGTTGGAGCGGGTGTGGGAGGATCGGCAGAAATTTGAATTTCCGGTATTTGTCCTGGGAGACTTTAACGCGTATCCGGGCAGTGAAACCATTCGCTACTGCAATGAATATGAGAAATTCCCGATTGTAAATCTGACACAGGACTGCGGATGCACATGCCATGAATTCGGAAAACTCGGGGAGGATGGGGGCCAGATTGACTATATCTACGCGGACCGGGCCACTGCGGCAAAGAAGCACGAGATCGCGATTTGGAAAGACGAGACGGACGGCATCTATTTGTCGGATCATTATCCGGTGGCACTTTCCATTGCGCTTTCATGAAGAATCATAAGGAGAATGTGGGATGAATCATACTTTCTATGTGGACAGCAACAAAGAAAACGCCGATGCCATACAAAAGCTTTTGGACTCCTGCGCGGGGCAGGAGACGCTGATCGTGTTTCGGGAGGGAGATTACTATTTTGACAAAGGGCTTGTGCTGACGGAAAAACACAGGAACCTGACCCTGCGGGGGGAGGGACGTGTGCGTTTCATAGGGGGGAAGAGGCTTACGGAATTTCAGAAAGCCTCACAGACTCCTGAGGCGGCCAGACTTGACCCTGAGGTCAGAGACCGTGTTTATGTATGCGATCTGTCGGAAGCGGGAATTCCCGCTGCAGGCGGCTTTGTGTCCAGGGGATATGCCCGTCAGGTTGCGCCCTCCCATTCGGAATTGTTTTTGGACACCGTTCCCATGAATCTGTCCCAGTATCCCAAAGGAGACGGGTTTCTGACCATCACAGGTGTGGGAAAAGAGATGCTGGACAGAGACTGGAACGTAAAGGGCGGCGAACTGGAAGGCGGCTATTACTATGAGGACGAGCGCCCAAAGCACTGGGCCGAATCCGGACAGATATGGACCCTTGGCTACTGGGCCTATGACTGGGCAAATTCCGTGGAGCGGATCCGGCAGCTGGATGCGGACAGGAAATTCATAAAAAACCATCCGCCCTACGGCAATCAGTATTATAAAGAGGGACAGAGGTTCCGCTTCTACCATGTGCTGGAGGAGGTGAACCGGCCCGGAGACTATTATATAGACTATGACAGCAATATGGCATATTTCTACCCGGAAGCCATGAACCCGGACACAGAGGTAATCATTTCCATGCTGGACGAGCCTTTTCTTGTGATGAGGGAGAGCAGCCGGATCCTTGTGGAGAACATTACATTTGAGATGGTCAGAGGCCATGGAGTCAGATGCGAGTACACCATGGATGTGACTTTCGACAGATGCTGCTTCCGCAATATCGGCAATTATGCCCTGGGATTTGTGCAGGGAAAAAGAAACTGCGTCAGAAACAGCGACATTCATGACTGCGGCGACAGCGGAATCGTCATGCTGGGAGGCAACCGCCGAACCCTGGAGTCTGCGGATGGGATGGTGGAAAACAACCATATTTACCGTATAGCAAAGTGGTCGAAATGCTATCAGCCGGGCATTTCCCTGACCGGGGTGGGTATGACGGCGAGACATAATCTGATTCACGACTGTCCGCATACGGCCATTATGTACTGGGGAAACGAAATGACCATAGAGGACAACGAGATTTACAGTGTAGTGATGGAAACGGGGGATGCCGGCGCGATCTATACGGGCCGCGATTATACGTTCCGCGGCAACAGGGTGAACCACAACTATCTGCATCATCTCGGGGGAGTGGGAATCGGCACTATGGCGATCTATAATGACGATGCAGTATCCGGCACGGAAATGAGGGACAATTTCTTTGAGGAGGTCTCCCGGGGCGCTTTCATGGGAGGCGGCCGGGACTTTGTGGTAAAGAACAATGTGTTCGTAAAATGCTACCCTGCCATTGCCTTTGACTGTCGGGGAGCGGACGACAATCCGGTGTGGCGGCGCATGGTGGAGAATACGCTGAGAGAGCATTTTTACAGTATTCAGGCATTTCCACTGCAGGGGATTCTGACGGAGTACGAGAGACGGGAATATGAGAAAGAGGAAGATAAGCGGATCAACGCCATGGACAGCGAGTATATTCGCCGTTATCCGGAACTGGCGCGCATAGACCAGTTCTACCGCAATCCGGTCAACGGGGAGACCAGGATTCCGGGAAGCGCTTTGATAGAAAACAATGTGTTCTGCTCCAAGCCCACATTCCGCTACCGGTTTGTGGAGCCGGAGAAGACCTATTATGAGGATGGAAAAAAGTTGGAACATCCGGACGAACACCTCAAAAGCTATATTACGGATACCACCCGGGATATCCGCTTTACCATCGGCGGGGAAAAGGGGGATCTGCGCTGGAACAGCAACTATCCTGCGGTGCCTGAGGACTTCGTGGATGCAAAGTGGGGCGATCTGGCACTGCGTCCGGGTTCAAAGGCCTTTTCCTACGGCTATGTGGACTCTGATTTTGCCTCTATCGGACTGGAGGAGGAAAAAAGAAGTGTAAATCCGCCCCGTGTAAGGACCTGTGTCTTCCTTTCCGGGCATCAGGAAAACACCGTGACCGTGGGCCTGAGGAATCAGAGCGATGTCCCCGTTCACGGCACCCTGCAGGTATACGCCCCTGAGGATGTGGTATTTGCTGCCAGGGACATAACTTTTGAGGCAGGCCCCGGTGAGGAAAGGGAATATAAGCTTGAGGTGCTGGAATGCGGCGGGGAGTTTGAGATGGAAGTGCGCTCGGATACGGCGGGGGTGCGGCCTTCCAGGGGAATTATAGGGATCCCCGCAAAAAAGGAGACTTATTAGACAATTCCAGGAGGATTGCTTTCATGTATGGTATGAACGACATTACGACTCTTTATGTGTCACAGAGAGAGGGGGACAACGACTGTCAGGGATTCTTTCCCTGTGCCCAAAAGGACATGACCGGGCCGCTTAAGTCCATTGAGACTGCCCTGGAACTGGTGGCGGATCTGCGCAGATCCGGCGGCCTCCAGCCAATCACCATAAAGATCATGGACGATATCTACTGCCTGGAAAAGCCCCTGCTTTTGGACGGTAAAATCAGCGATGTGACCATTGAGCCTTTTTCGAGGACATTGCTCAGCGGGGGCATCCGGGTGGAGGGCTTTAGGGAGGATACGTTCAATGGTGTCAGATGCGTCTCGGCGGATCTGTCGCGGTTCGGGGAACTGTCTTTCACGGACTTTTATGTAAATGGAAAGAGGGCGGATTTTACCAGATATCCGAAAGAGGGAACTTTGAAGCCGGCGGACGTGGAAAACCATTCCACGGCGCTGAACGCCCATTCCAGATGGTTCATTGCGGCAAAGGAGGATCTGGAGACCATCAGCGGTTTTCGCAATTTCGGGGACTGCTTTATCAGCTACAACCATTATTGGGTGGATGAGCATTCTCCTATTCAGGACTATGACCTGGAAAGCGGCAGGATCACATTCCGGTATCCCTCCCGATTCAGTATTGAACTGACCCATTCCAGAAGCGCGCTGGAATATGTGATTGAAAATGTGGCTGAGGGCTTTCGCAATCCCAATGAGTGGTATTATGACAGACCGGCCCGGAAAGTCTATTATATTCCGGCAGATGAGGGGCAGCGCGCGGAGGACATCACGGCTTTTGTCCCGGTGGCGGAGAAGCTGATCTGCGTCACCGGCGCTCCGGAGAAAAAGGTACGTAATATCCTGATCCGGAATTTTGACATTGCCTATACAAAGGGAGATTTCACCAGTAAAGAGGGTACGGACGCCGCAGAGCAGGACTTTGAGTGCTACGCCTCTGACGGACAGGCGGTGAGCACCGGGCGGGGCAGCATAGAATTCAGGCATGCCTACGGCTGCGCCCTGGAGAACTGCCGCCTGTTCTGCTTAGGCATACACGCCGTGGTGGCGGAGGAGGGCTGCCAGGGTATACGGATTACCGGAAATAAATTCATGGAACTTGGCGCAGGAGCCGTGAAGATCAATGGGGGAGAATACGGGACGGACCCTGCCCTGCATACATTCGGGAACCTGGTCTCCAACAATGAGATATTCCTCTGCGGTTTAAGGTATTTTGCCGCCTGCGGCATTCTCCTGATGCACAGCTACGACAATATGGTCTCCCACAATACCATCAGCCAGCTTTATTATACCGGCATTTCCTGCGGATGGGTATGGGGATACGGGGAAAGCATTTCCCGCAACAATCTCATCGAAAAGAATCACATCCACCATATCGGGCAGGGAAAGCTGTCGGATATGGGGGGGATCTATCTGCTTGGCAGACAGCCCGGCACGGTGGTGCGGGGGAATCTGATCCACCATGTGGAGAGCTGCCATTATGGCGGGTGGGCCCTGTATACCGATGAGGGCAGCAGCTTTATTCTCCTGGAGAACAATGTGTGCTATGACACCAGCAGCAACTGCTTTTATCAGCACTATGGGCAAATGAACACGGTGCGGAATAATATCTTTGCCCTTTCCAAAGAATCGCCGGTGAAGCTTTCCAGAAGGGAAATGCATACGGCTTATCTTCTGGAGCGGAATATTATTGTAACCGACGGCAAGCCCGCCTATATGACGGGCTACGGCTCGGGAGGAGCCGGCCTCATTCACATGCTCTCCTCCAACCACAATCTTTTTTATGACATTTCCGGAAAGGAGCCGGTGATCTGGAGTGTGGGCGATGAGGAATACACCCTGGAGCAGATGCAGGAGAAATTCGGGAAAGATGTCGCATCCGTCGTGGCGGACCCGGGATTCGAGGATGCGGCCGGCAGGGACTTCTCCCTGAAAAAGGACAGCAAGGCTGTCGCGCTGGGCTTTGTGCCCATTGACATCCGGGACTGCGGCGCGGCGGGCACAGGGGCCTGATTCTTTCATTTCTTTTTTCCTGTCCGCAAAAGACAAGAAGCGGCGCAGACCATTGACTTTGTGGTGGCTGTGCTGCTTTTTCTTTTGTCATAAAAAAGGAATAAATCAGCTGATTTCTCATAAAAAATCGTTAATACTGTGTCGCTACGTGGTACTACTGCGGATTTTATAAATAAAGGCTCGTTTTTTGCCGTTGTGGACCCTGATATTGTGAAATATAATTACTTATAGAAAGAGCAAGAGAGAACAAGAAAAAGGAGATGAGGGTGTATTGAAGTTGAAGAAAAAAAATCAAATTCTCACCAGCAACAGGAAGCTGACGCCGGGGTTCAGGCTTTTCCTTATGACTCTGCCGTTTCTGGCCCTTGTGTTTGCGTTTTCCTATTTGCCGTTGTGGGGCTGGCGGTACGCGCTGTACGATTACCGGCCGCCCAAAGCTTTGACCGACTGCAAATTTGTGGGCCTGAAGCATATCACTTCCATGGTATCCAATCCGGCCCTGGCAAGGAATGTGGCGCGAGTTTTGAAAAACACTATAGGCATGAGCCTTTTGGGAATGGTGACCTCCTGGATTCCCATGGTCTTTGCAATGTTTCTGGCAGAGATCAGGAGCGTGAAGTACCGTAAATTTGTTCAGATTATGACGACTATCCCCAATTTCATCAGCTGGATCATCGTGTATTCCATTGCCTTTGCGATATTCTCTGCCTCGGACGGTCTTGTCAACAATATTCTGGCCGCTGTCAATCCAAACTGGACCAGGGTCAGCTTCCTGTCGGATACGAATCACATGTGGCTGAAGATGTGGGCCTGGGGACAGTGGAAAGGGCTGGGCTACAGCGCAATTCTTTACGTTTCGTCCATTGCGGGCATTGATCAGGAGATGTACGAGGCTGCGTCCATCGATGGAGCGGGGAGGTTCCAGAAGATGCGATTTATCACCTTGCCCTGCCTCCTGCCGACTTTTATCACTTTACTGATCATCAACGTGGGCAATTTCCTCAACAGAGGGATGGATCAGTACTTTGCTTTCCAGAATGCAATGAACAGGGAGTATATTGAGGTCCTTGACCTGTATGTATACAATCAGGGCATTGTGGGAAACGCCATATCCTTTTCCACGGCGGTGGGCATGACCAAGTCGCTGGTGAGCCTGGTGCTTCTGTTTATAGCCAATATGATTTCAAAGCTGTTCCGTGACGGCGAGAGTATTTTCTAAAGGAGGTGCATTTATGGCCGGGAGAAAAAATAAAGATTCGCAGTCCGGCGCCGTGAAGTCAAGGCGCACCGTGCGTGACACTGTGATAGATACTGTGATCTATCTGGTTTTCGGGATCTTCGCAATTATTTGTATCTACCCGTTTTACTATATTTTTATCAATTCCATCAGTGCGAACAATCTGGTGCAACAGGGAAAAATTATGTTTGTGCCCCAGGGCATTCATCTGAACAATTACGCCAAGATCCTGCAGTTGGAGGGACTGGAAATGGCGGTGGTCAATTCCATAGTGAGGACGGTGGTGGGTACGGCAGTCCATGTGGCCGGAACCGCGTTCGTGGGGTACGCCATGTCCAGGCAGGAATTCTGGCACCGCAAATTCTGGTATCGGTTTGTGATTGTGACCATGTACCTCAGCGCAGGCGTGGTGCCCGTGTATATGAATATGAGAATGCTGGGTCTTTTGAACAACTTCCTGGTCTACATCCTGCCGGGGGCCGTATCCGCCTACAACATGATCTTGATAAAGACCTATATGGAAAGCATTTCTCCCTCTCTGGAGGAATCGGCGGTTCTGGATGGGGCGGGATATGCAGTGAGGTTCTTAAAGATCATCCTGCCCTTGAGCAAGCCGATTCTGGCCACAGTGGCCGTCTTTAAGGCGGTGGGCGAGTGGAATGCCTATATGGACACCATCCTCTACATGAGGGGCGGGAAATTTCCCACGCTGCAGTCCATGCTGTGGAATTACCTAAATCAGGCTACCCAGCTGTCCAATATACTGATGAGCGGAAATGTCAGCGATTCGGCAGCGGCGACCTTTGAACTGAATCCGATTTCCGTGCGCTATACACTGACCTTTGTCACCGTACTGCCCATCCTGTGCGTATATCCCTATTTCCAGAGATTTTTTGTGAAAGGGATCATGATTGGGGCGGTGAAAGGCTGATACCAGATTCTAATCGGAATGAAATTTATGTTCCGGGAGAATAAATAATATGAAAAAGGAGATGAAGCTTGTGAGAAGAAAAGAAAATTGGAAACGCGTTATGGCACTTACATTATCCGCTGTCATGATGTTTGGCCTTATGGGCTGCGGCGATAATGGGGAGGCGAAAGAGTCTGAGAACAAACAGTCAAGTGAGGAATCCGGCTCTGAAAAAAAGGAGGAGTCATCCACAGGGGAAGAATCCAAAGAGTCTTCCTCGGAGCAGGAGAGCGCAGGTGGTACGGAGGCAAATGCCAACTCCGTGGGCTGGGCCTATGATCTGGGTGACCAGGAGTGGACAGGTGAGGAGGCTACTTTAAGCCTGATGAGTTTTTTCTCGCCGGATCCCAGCTCATCCACATCCTGGTGGGAGGACGAGATCAGAAAGTATACTGGCGTGACATTCCAGAGGGAATCCAGCCAGAACGGCAACTTTGCCAACATGCTGACATCGGGAGAACTGACGGACATCGTTGGATTTGAGGAAGCCCACGAAGTGGTTGCGGCTGCGGAAGCCGGGAAGCTGATTAATCTGGACGACTATAAGGAGCAGCTGCCCAATATCTACCAGAATCCCCTGTTAGACAGCGCGCTGAGATTCTGGAGAGAGAACAGATGCGGCGGTCTTGACGGCCTTTATGTGGCGCCAACAGGAGTGGGCAACAATGACTCCACCACAGAGATTCCCATGATCCGCTATGATGTGTGGAAAAAGATCGGATCTCCTCAGCCGGCCAACATGGATGAGTACTTCCAGATGCTTAAGGATATGAATGAGGCCAATCCTACGGCTATGGGAGTGCAGGCTACAGGAACCGACGACGGCAAACCCTGTTATGCCATTGTGGGATGGGATGACAACAATGCATTTGCCATGAACTGGCTGCCCTACTATGGATGGTTCAACCTTTCCCGGACGGTAGTAGCCAAGGGCGATGGCTCCCAGGTATTAAGCATTTTTGATGACAGCCTTCCAACCAAGCAGATGTTAAAGAACCTGAATGATCTGTGGAGGAACGGATATGTCCACCCCGACAGTTCAGATATGGACTATGCCACCGCAAAGCCCATATTTGACAACGGACACGGACTGATGATCGGCGTAGAGTGGATGGGCGGTAAATACAATGACATTCACACGGATGAAACCGGTAATATGACAGTATGGGCAGATGACTTTGATATCTATATCAACGCTGACGCTGCAGTGGGCAACAAGCAGTGCATAGGAATTTCTTCAGACTGCGAGAATCTGGATGCGGCACTGCGCTTCCTGAACTGGTACTACAGCCCTACCGCTTATAATCTTGTGAAGAATGGGCCGGAGGGTTATTTGTGGGAGTACACTGATGACGGAAAGCAGACATTTACCGCTGACGGCATTGAGAAGTACAGGACAAACCGTGAAGAGATTGGAAGCGGCGGCGATCTGTTCAATGCACAGCAGTTCCTGAACGCACAGCCTTACAGTACCTTTGTGCTCAACCCTACAACCGGTCAGCCCCTGTACCATGAGTATTGGGATGCGTTCTACGAGACGGAACAGAGATGGGGGCAGCTGGAGTGGAGACGCACTACGGGCTTTACACGGACGGTGGATATGGCGAGAGCCAACGGCGCCAAGACTAAATCTATGGCATTTTCTCTGATACCTACCGTTGATCCCGATCTGGAGCAGACCGTGGGCGCTCTGCAGACTGCCTGGAAAACATACAGCTGGAAGATGGCAAAGGCAGAGGATGACGATGCTTTCGAGAAGCTGTGGAACGAGTGCAAGGAGGAATGCGATGCCCTTGGCCAGGAGGATGTACTCAACTGGTATACGGAGAAGTTTGAGGAAGCACAGAAGCTGGCGGAACAGTATCCTTTAAAAACCAGCTGGGACTAAATAAATTGATGTGATATAACTTTACAGATCTATAACAGGGAGAAAATCAATTGTGTCCGACGGAGACGGTTGATTTTCTTCCCATGTGTATTCTGGAGGTGATAGTATCCGGTTTCGTACAAAAATTTTGCTTACATTTCTGATCACCGCAATAGCGATTACGGGAATGAGCACTGTTTTTTTCTATAATTATGTGTCGGAAATTGTGGAAAAGAATTACAGGGAGAGCGCACTGTCCAATCTGGAGCAGGTATATACCATAGTGGAAAATTCTATGGAGTCCATGTATACCAGTACGCAAACCATGCTGGTCAGTGCTTCCTTTCTGGATCCTCTGGTCAGATGGCTGAACAATGCTTCGGACAGGAATTATTCCATGGCGCTGACGAAAACGGCGGAAAATCTGCAGGAACTGGCAGGCAGCTCGGAACTCATTGACTACGTGTATCTCTATACGCCGGGAGGTTCTTTTGACGGGCTTTTGTACCGCAGGAATCAGGATTTTGATTTTGAAAAATCAGAGCTTATGCCAATAGAGAAATCCGGAAACAGAGGCTTCTGGTATCCGGCAATGGAGAACCCGATCTGGGACACAGGGGAGACCGTGATTCCCTGGGTCTTCGGATTTAACTGCGGGGACAGGAGGAATACACTCTGCTATCTGGTGATTCTGATTCGCCAGAGCAATCTGCAGAAACTGATTGCGGGAATCGATAATGTATATGACGGCTTTGGTATTTATGACAGCCAGGGAAGAACCGTTCTGGAGTATGGAGATATTGATCCCTTGAAAGACTGGCTGGATTCTCCGGAGCAGATAGGGGCTTATGATTCCCGGGGGGGACAGAATGGTTATCTGATGTTCCACTCCTATGTGGAATCCAATGACTGGCATATGCTCATGTGCAGGAGCAGGAGGTATGTGACGGGTTCCATCCGGGAAATCCACATTACCATTATCGGAGCCAATATTTTGATCATGCTGTTTGGCATTTTTGTCATGGTTCTCCTGGTGAGACGCCTGACGGAGTCTTTAAGAGAGCTGACCTATCAGATGGAATGTATGAGAAACGGTGATCTGACGGCCAGACTGCCCTATCAGCACAGGGATGAGATCGGTCAGATCGCAGTGCGTTTTAACTACATGGCGGAGAGGATTGAAGATCTGGTGGACAAACAGATGGTAAACATCCAGGAACTAAAGGAAGAGAAAGAGCGGGTGCTTGAGGTACAAAAGCAGAAGCGCGAGGCGGAGCTGCGCGCCCTGCAGGCACAGATCCGGCCGCATTTTCTGTACAATACCCTGAATGTGATCACCTGGGAGGCCGCCAGCAAGGGGGAGAAAAAGATAAGCGCTCTGTCCAGTTCCCTGGGCAAATTCTTCCGGCTGACCTTGAGCAAGGGAGATGAAATCATACCTCTGCGGGATGAACTGGCCCATGTAAAGAGTTATCTGAACATCCAGCAGATCTGTTACGGAAAAAATCTGGACTATCGGATTGAGGCGCCAAAGGAATTGGAGAATATACTTATGCTCAAGCTTCTTCTGCAGCCTCTTGTGGAGAATTCTTTTTATCATGGAATCAAACCCATGGACAGGGATGGCTGCATCAGGGTGAAAGTATTAAAAAGCGGAGATGACATCTGCTTTGTGGTGGAGGACAATGGGGCGGGAATCCCGGCGTCCAGACTGCAGCTGATGAACGAGTCCCTGGAGGCAGGCCTCATCAGTCAGGGCGATGGGTATGGAATATATAATGTAAACGAGAGAGTGAGATTATATTACGGAGACGGCTACGGACTTACCTACGAAAGCGAACCGGGAACCGGTACCAGGGCATTTCTGAAAATAGGCTGTGAAAGGGCAGGGGAGAAAGATGAGTTATAAGATACTGATAGCGGATGACGAAATCAATATTGCCAGACATATGGAAGACTATCTGAATACTCTGCCGGATGTGGAGGTGGCGGCGGTGGCCACAGACGGAAAAAGCGCCTATGAGGAGGCAAAGAGGCACAGGCCCGAGATCATCATCACAGATATCTGTATGCCGGAAATGACAGGACTGGAATTCCTGCAAAGACTGCGGGAAGACGGAATGAAAGCGAAAATCCTGGTTATCAGCGGCTACGATGAGTTCGACTATGTGAGGCAGGCCATGAGCTATGGGGTCAAGGAATATCTCCTGAAGCCCTTTAGCCCGGAAGAACTATCGGAGCAGGTGGAAAAGCTGGTGGGAGAACTGGATCAGGAAAAACAGCTGGAACAGAACCTGGAATTTTTAAAGCAGAGATCCGACAGGAGCGACAAACTGATTTCCGGTTATCTTCTGGAGGACATCCTGGGCAGAAAATGCAGGGACATCAGCCAGATCGATCAGCTGCAGAGGCAAAGTTTTCCCTTTGAGGCCAAAGCATTCTGCGTCTGCATGGCCAGAGTGAATTTCTACAGACAGGACAGCAAATGGAACTTCAGCTTTCGTGACAGTCTGGAGGAATTTACGGTATTGTTTGACAAAAAAATATTTGGAAGTGCCATTATGTTTTTTACTGTGCCTGCGGGGAACGACTGTTTTGCACTTGTTTTTGCCAACACGGTCAGGAACCGCGGCTTTCGGGAGGAGCTTGTAACGGGACTGAACCACCTGGCCAACAGTATGAAAAAATATTATGGGTTTCTGATCTATTTTGCCATGGGAAATATCTGTGAAAACTGGGAGAAGCTGCCGGATTCCTATGAGGAAGCGCTGTATGTATTTAAGACGCTGGTACTGTCGGACGCCAGTGTGTATTCATACAACGACGAACAGGGGAGGACAGAAAAGCCCACGGACATGTCGGAGGAAATCCGGCTGATCCGGGACGGAATCCTCATGAATGTGAAAATGGGAAATGAGGCGGAGGCAAAAGAGCAGCTGGAACTTCTTTTGAAAAAATATGTTATGCTGCCAAGCCAGAAAAGTGATTTTATGATGATTTCTCTGGCGGAGATGGTTTATGAGATCAACTGTTTTCTGGAGAAGAAAAAGTATATCAACAGTATCGGGGACCAGAAAAACTTAAACAGCTTTTATAATGACATCAATTCCAGAATTCAGTTTGGAAACTATATGGAGATTCGGGCGCTTCTGGAACAGTATATCAGCGAATGCAGCCGTCTGGTTGCGATGTACCTTTCCAAAAACCGGACCGACAAGCTCAGTGAACAGCTGAAATATATCATTCAGACCAATCTGGACAACGAGGAACTTAACATAGACATGGTTGCCGACATGGTAAACTTAAGGCCCAATTATGTAAGACAGGTCTTCAGGGAGAAAGTGGGGGAGGGCTTTGTGGATTATGTGGTCAGGCACAGGATGGAAAAGGCGGTGAAGCTTTTGTCGGGTACGGATTTGAAGGTTCAGGAGATCGCGGCAAGCTGCGGGTATGGGAATCAGCAATATTTCGCTTCCAGCTTTAAAAAGGCTTACGGCTGTACGCCGACAGCATACAAAAAGCGCTGCGCAGAGGGAAAGGAGGAGCGCCAATGGCAATTTCTGAAAAAGCCCGAAAAATGATATGGTTACTGCTGTGCGGCTTTCTGCTGGGGGGATGCGCAGAGGATGCGGAAGTGTCTGACAGGGATGAACGGACCGTCATTACAGTATGGACCAACAGCGCATGGGACCTGGAGTATCTCAGAGAGCGGGCGGACATCTATAATCGGGAGAACACGCAAAATATATATCTTGAGGTCAGCCTTTGCTCCGGGAATTATGAGCAGGCCATAGAAATGGCGGATTCCCTGAACGAATTGCCGGACATTCTGTATGCTGATTTGGATCAGGGCAGCTATTATGATTTCTGCCGGAAAGGGATGTTCCTGGAATTGTCGCCTTATCTGACGCAGGAACAGACAGAGGCGTTCCAGGGCGGCATCTGCACGGAAGTAGACGAAAGCGTCTACCGGATTTATTCAGGTGCGGATTATGGAATATTATGTTACAATAAAAAAATACTGGAGCGGTGCGGGATCACGGAGCCGCCCGGAACCATGGCGGATTTGGCGGAAATGGCAAAAAGGATTACCAGGATGCTCTCCGGAAACGGCATTTACGGCTTTGGGCAGAATATGAAAGACAGCGCCTTTGATCTGTGCCTGACGGAGCATATTGCCAGAGACTTCGGGATTTATCAGGGATATGACTACAGGCGGGGCAGATATGATTTTATGGTGTACGAAACTGCCCTCGGGCAGATGCAGGCCCTTCTTGACGAGGAATGTGCCATGCCGGGCTGCGAGACCCTGAGTATGGACGCTCTCAGGGCGTTGTTTGCCCAGGGGAAGATTGCCATGTATTTTGGGGACAGCCGGGAGGAAAGGGTATATAAAAATCTCTTTCCCGCAGGAGCCGACAGCTTTGGGGCGGCTCCCTTTCCCACAGGAGGAGTGTCCGGCTGCAACGGAGTGGTTCCGGTACATTTCAGCGGAGGATGGCTGGTCAGCAGCGGCAGCAGGAATAGACAGGAGGCCCTTACGGTTTTGTGGGAGTTTTTTTATTCGGAAGAATTTCTGCAGGGCTACTATGGGGATACGGCGGAGAGCCGCCTGTTTGGAGACGGGATGGAAAAAGCGGATTTGGACATGGCGGCAAAAGCAGGATGTCTTCCTGAGGCGCCTCATGTGATCAACAAGAACGCGGTATTGACTCCAGGCAGAGACACCTACGACGTGTTTTACGATATCATCTATGGAGATACCGAAATCAAAGACGGGCTGCAGAAGCTGACGGAAAGCTATAACACCGCGTACTGTAACGGGATAAGATCGGAAAGCTGCGGCAGGCTGTATCTTCCTGAGTACCAGCCGGACGATCCGGAAAAAACCGTTGATTTATACAGAGAAATGGTTTTGCCCTTATACCGGGCAAATGCCGCGAACACAAATTAGGAGAGAAAATGGAATGCCGCATGGCGGCATGGGGAGGTTCAAATGGAGTTGGCAGGGCTTGCGCACAAGCGCAGAGATGATTTTTGCTTTGGTGAAAAGACCGGATGGATCAGGCGGAAGAACGCAGAGAGAAACAGCTACAGTCTGTTTCAGACTTCCTTTGAATGGAAAGACATGTCCCGGGAGGCGGTGCTTTTGGGCATGGCTTTCGGCTATACGGAAGTCTATCTCAATGGCAGACTGGCAGTCATGCTGACAGAACGGTCTTATACTTTTGACAAGATTTACGAGGTGTATGACATCGGAAGTTATCTGAAAGAGGGAGAGAATATCTTAAGTGTTGTGCACCTGGAGGCCGCGGAATTTACAGCCGCAGGCCTGGCGCTGGAGATTCGCTCAGGTCAGGAGACCATACTGGCCACGGATGCCTCCTGGCTGTGCAGACAGGATTCCTGCCAGAGTATGGGCGGGGATTACCATTCCCGCGCCGTGGGGGAGGAGCGGGTGGACGCGGCAGGGCATCCGGAAAGCTTTACCGTGCCCTTTGAAGTCCGGGACGGGTGGGAAACCTGTGAAGTAACAGGCCAGGGGCTGCTGTATCCGCCCATTGACAGGATCCACCAAAGCAGGATAAAGGAGCAGACCTTTGACGCCCATTACGGGAGAGCCATCCTGGCCGGACTGCTTGCGCAGAAACCGGCGGGCATTACTGTCAGCCTGGAATCTTTTGCAGGAGAGATACAATGCGCTGTGGGGATTCTGACTGCCCGGGAAGACGGCGAAGTCCTGTTTGCTTTCACAGGATTTCGGGGGGCGGCTCTGGACGGAAAGCCTGTGGAGCAGGGACAGCGCTTTTGCCTGGAAAAGGGAGAGCATTTCCTGATGCTGGTCTATACCGGAAAACCGGAACTGACCATCTGTGCACAGGCTCAGGTAACGCTGCGCTCTCCCATAGGGGAGGGAGGGCTTGCCGCGGCGGGATTTCCCCTGCGCCCTGTGCGCTATCCCTGGAATGAGCCGTCGCGCCGGGAGACGGATGAGAAAATGGAAAGCCTGCTTGGGATATGCCGCTTTCAGGAATTGCCGGATGAAGTTACATCTGTCTTAAAAACTGTGCAGTTGAATGGGACAGCCTGTGAAAAGGACGAAAACGCCTGGACCACCATGCATGAACGGAGATCGTCAGGCCGCCTGCTTCCTCCAAACGGCTGCGCGGACGACAGACTGCGGGCCAACATGGACATCAGGGACTGTGACGGTCCTCTTTTGCTGGAGGGCCGGGAGCATCTTTTGTCCGGACAGGGCATCACCTGTTTCTATCCCCAGGACGCCGGGCAGGAGATTCTTCTGGATTTTGGAACCGAGCAGGTGGGACAGCTGGAATTTGATCTGGAGGCGCCGGCAGGGACCCGTATATGGATTCACGCCTTTGAGATGCTTACAGATCTGGGCGTGCAGTACATGGGCCCGGTGAATACCCTGGAATATATCTGCCGTGAGGGCAGACAGCATTATCTTTCCCGGCGCAGCAGGGGATTTCGCTATCTACTGCTGAATGTGGCGGGACATGACAGCCCGGTAAAATTTCATTATATCCGGGTCAGGGAGGTCAGGTATCCGGCAGAGGCGGAGGGCTTTGCCTGCTCCGATGAGACGCTGAATGAGATCTACCGCATGAGCATACGGACGGCCCAGGTATGTATGCTGGACCTGTATGTGGACTGTCCGGGGCATGAACAGAATCCCTGGACGGGGGATGCGAAGATCACGTCCCTTGTGAACGCATACAACTTTGGGGAGAGGGAGTATGAGGCCCAGTACCTGCGGCTCATAGCGGAGTCGGTGGAGGAGGGGGTTTACAGACTGCACCGGCCCGGCAATCCCCGCTATCAAAACGCCCTTTACCTGCCCTGCGCATGCTTCCCCACCTATCCGGAGGGCTGTATCCCGGTGTGGTCTTTTCTGTGGCTTCTGGAGATCTGCGATTACTATGAACTGACCGGGGACAGAGCGCTTCTGGAGGATGTGTTCGGTTCCGTGCGGGAGACCTTTGCGCGCTGCGAGAGGATGACCAACGACAGGGGACTGTTTGACATGCAGGGCGCGTGGAATCTGATCGAGTGGGCAAACAATGACCTCACCTTTTACGGGGAAGTCACCGCCAACAATGCCATGCTCTCTTTTTGCCTGAAAAAGTGGGCCGTTCTGGCAGGCCTTTTGGGGGAGGAGGCGCTTGCCTCTCATTATGAAAGGCTTTCCGCAGGATACCGGGACGCGGTGAACCGGTACTGCTGGTGTGAGGACAGGCAGGCCTATGTGGATACGGTCCGGGACGAGTACGCCTACGGACATTATGTCAGGTATATGAAAGAAAGAGAGATGCCCGTTCTGGACTTTGCCGCTTTCAAATCCCAGGAGCGCGTCAGCGTACAGAGCAATACTATGGCGGTTCTCTATGAGTGCGCAGAGGAAGAGCGGCGTGGAGCCGCGGCGGTGTTTCTGCTGGACAATGTGACCGCCGGAGAGTATGTGCCGGGCACGCCGGCGGCCAGGAGTCTGGGAGCGCCGGACGAGAGCGAGGCTCCGGAGGGATATGTCCATGTGGGCTCGCCGTTCTTCCTGTATTTTGCCCTGGAGGCGCTTTATAAGCTGGGCTATGACGAACTGGCAATGGAATGTATGAGACGGGACTGGGGAGAAATGCTTGCAAAAGGCATGAAGACCTGTCCGGAAAACTTTGACAGTAAAGAAAAAAGAAGCCGCAGCGCGGCCCACAGCTGGTCCGCGTCGCCGGCAATTTTCCTGGTAAGGGAAGTGCTGGGCGTGCGTCCCCTGGAACCCGGATACCGGAAATTTACGGTGGACCCAAAGCCGGGAGACCTCTCCCGGGCCAGGGGAGAGGTTCCCACTCCCTACGGCCCCATCAGGGTCTCCTGGGAAAGGCAG
>ERZ808051.1288-NODE-1288-length-17563-cov-3.260666_pt1 | contig 17563 bp, 15 predicted proteins | sample MGYA00380199_ERZ808051 | MGnify/ENA primary metagenome ERZ808051 (study PRJEB31490, sample SAMN06133391) | mouse gut metagenome | isolation source: J11 | host: mice | place: China: Chengdu | collected 2015-05 ...
GTATTAAAAAGTATACTAATGAATTGTTGGAATATCTCAGACTCTGGAAGCTGGTAAGAGGCTTTTTGGGAAGAGTCTGTGCCTTCAGTAGGGTAGGTAGCCTTAGTAGAAGGTTCTGGAAAAACTGGCATAGTAGGGGTAGGAGAATCGTTATTGTCCATTAAGCGGATAAAAGAAAAGAGCCGGATAGCTATGCCAATCACAATAACAAAAGTAACAATGGCCCATTCTGTTTTCTTTTTGGTAGTATTTTTATGCTGGTTTGAGGAGGCAGGAGCAGCATGATCTTGGTTATAAGAAAAGCGAGGCGTAGAGGGCTGGGACGTTTGTGTATTGGTATTTGTAATATTTACAGAAGGAGTAGAGGAAGTGCCTATAATGCGGTATCCACATTCACTACATTGTAATGTGCCATTAATCTCTTTCATTTTTTTGCCACATACAGGGCATTTATTTTTTTTGAGGTTCATATATGTATTAGTCCTTTCTAAATATAATAATTAGAGTAAAATAAATAGTTCCTATTTTCATAAAACACCTTTAAAGTAGATATAGCCAATAACTAAAATCTTCTCTGTAGGTAGGCTTTATTAAGATTATATCATATTATCAGAAAAATAATAGATTACAAAAAAATGAAATAATGCTATAATGGACAGGTAATTTGGAAGTGGATGGGAGGAAAATGTAATGGAAAAATTAGATGAAAGAATCAAGGAAGCGGTTCAAATCCTATGGGTTGATAGGCAGTTCGAACGGGGAGAAGAGGCTATCCATTTGTTTATGCAGGCAGCGGAAGAGGGCAACCCAGATGCTTATTATTTTTTGGCACGTTGTTATGCAGGGCCAAGTTATGTAGAACGTGGATTCCATTTTGCAGATGATGATGAAAAAGTAAAGGAATATTTGGATTTAAGCATTGAAAAAGGAAGTGCCCTTGGTATGTTTGGCGCAAGGCGGTTTGGAGGCTATAAACCAAAGGGAGGCAGTTTTGTACATGAACCATATCATTCTTCTAAAGAAATATGGGATAAAGTTTGTGCAATTGCTGATACAGGGGAGATATTTACCCAGTATTTGGTAGCAAATGCTTATTATTATGGCGATGTGGCAGAACTTACAGAGATGGATTTTAGTAAATCAACGAAAATTGAAGTCCAATGGCAGTTCCGCAGATGGGCAGAAAAGGCAATTGAGATGTATGAAGATTTAATTGCCCATAATATGATGATGGGAGTTGGAAATTACATTGACATTATTACATCTGGTGATTTTGGCATACCCAAAGATGAAAAGAAAGCAGAAGAATTAATGCACCTTGCTGCCAGTAAGGGTAATCCATATTATATGGTGAAGCTTGGGAGAAAGTTAGAAGAAACCCAGCCGCAAAAGGCAGCAGAGTATTTTCAGAAAGCATTAGATGGTGGGTATGCAGATGCTGGCTATTATTTAGGAAGATTATATACATTTAAAGGCGCATTTCCAAGAGACTTAAAAAAGGCAAAAGAATTGTTTGAAAAGTACATAGATGGAGCAACAGTTGGTTGCCACAATCTTTTAGGGGAAATTTATTTTTATGGCGGTGATGGGATAGAGCCAGATTATAACAAAGCATTTGAGCATTTGCTTGCGGCGCATAATATGGAGAATTATTGGGGATCTGATATGCTGGGGACTTGTTATTTAAAAGGCTTAGGGACAAATGTAGATTATGTGAAGGCAAAAGAAGAACTAAGCCGTTATACAAAAGAAGCATTATCCTCTATAGGGCTTGGGGAAATTTATGCGTATGGCCTTGGGGTTCCCGTTGATATTAAGAAGGGAATGGAATATTGGGATCGTTTTCCAAACCATCAAAAGGTAATAGAACATAAAAAGAATTTTAAGAAAACATTGTTTGGGTGGAAGAGAGTAAAATCATAAATAATAAATGGATACCATAATTTTACTTATTTTAAATAGTAAATTAAGGTATCCAAAGGTATAATGTTAGATAAAATAGTTTTTAGTGGGATATATTAGGTATATAATATAATTTTAAATATATAAATTTATTTCATTAAACCAGAAAATACTTCTAAGGAACCCCAATTACCATATTGCGTAATACGTAGAATATGAGATTTGGTATCCATATAAATATTATTGTTCCATCAAGAAGCTGCAGCTTTCTATATTTGATTACATTAAAGGATACTGCCATTCTAAAAGGCTGCACTTCACCTTTGACATGCAGTAAAAGAAATAGTGGTTAATATGGGAAATATGTTAAAAGAGGTAAAAGAAACAAGGGGAACGGCTAGAGAAGCTAGAGTAGGAATCAGTAGGAAGTACATAGGCAGATTAAAATGGCAATGGTAACAGTAGCAATTAGTACCATTATGGGGGCAATGATAGGGGCACTTATCATGGTTTTATAATGGCTATGAAAAAGGTCGTTGTTAGGGAATGAGAGATATGTTATAATTAGAATATGGAGTAATCATGTTACAAGGTAGACAGCTTCCCCACTTATACCAAAGAGGGGAGGTGGTGCAGATGGATACCTACCAGACTTTGAGTTTATTATTCTTAGGAGGATCTTTCCTACTTGTACTGTTTGCCTACATAGATAGTAGGAATAACAAGCGAAAATAAATAAGCCTACCTTGTTTCTTGGCCGATTCAGGTAGGCTTATTACATAAGCATATTTGGAGGCTAACCACTTTGTGGATGGTTGCTCTTTTTTCTATTTACAATATAGCATATTTGGAAGAAGGAAGCAAGAAGATTTCAACTATTTAAAAGAAGGGAATTAGTTGAAAAGAAAAAAGATAGATTGTCAAGGAAATGAACAAATAGAAAGTTTTAGACGGCTGTCATTGGTCTTGTAACCTTAGTAATGACACTAACACAAGTGCTAGATAATACAGCGGTACAAGTAAATTCCATTGTTATGGTGGTATCATTGTGATTCAGAGGGTGTGATGTAGACAGGCTGGATTCAAGAAAAAGAAGAATAGTATTATTTAAAATTATCTGAAGCAATGGCTTGTAATGAATTATTAACAGTAGAAATCCCTGTGCATGAAATAGATTTATATGCGTTTGAAGCAGATGGGCATATGCTTCAGACAAATGAGAGAGGGGCAGCAGTATAAGTTTCGCTCAAATAGCAGTAAATTTCGTGTTGCATTTCATGTTGCATACTTTTGAAAAGACCTGCTAAAATGAGAAAAATGTTTCTAATTTTAGTAGGATAAAATAGCAAAAAATCCTGTATTTATAAGAAAAGGCTATAAATACAGGATTTTTATTTAATGCAGTTGACGGGACTTGAACCCGAACCCACGTACATGGACATGAACCTGAATCATGCGCGTATGCCAATTCCGCCACAACTGCATATATCACCGATACTGGCGACTAAGATAGTTTATCATATTGGATTTGAAATTGCAAGAGAAAATATAAAAAAATTGGAAATAGTTAGGGAAGCAAAGCTTGCCTAGTTGCCTTAAGTGTGATAAAATGTTCGGAAAGGGAGAACGGAAAAGATTAGAAAATAGCGGGGAGGCAAAATAATGGAAATCCGCAAACAACAAGAGGAGTGGGAGTATAAGAGGCTAAGCCCATATGCAGCAAAAAGTGCAGAGGCTGTACGGGACAGGATTGAGGAACCATGTGATATGCGGACAGCATATCAAAGGGATAGGGATAGAATTTTACATAGTAAGGCATTTCGGCGACTAATGCACAAAACACAGGTATTTCTAGCTCCTGAAGGCGATCATTATAGGACACGTTTAACACATACTTTAGAAGTAGCCCAAATTACAAGGACTATTGCTAGATCATTGTGTTTAAATGAAGATTTAGCGGAAGCAATTGCTTTAGGGCATGATTTAGGGCATACACCTTTTGGGCATGCAGGAGAATCCGCTTTAGATAAAGTATGTAAGAAAGGATTTATCCATTCAGAGCAAAGTGTAAGAGTAGTAGAATTGTTAGAGAAGAAAGGGCGAGGGTTAAATCTTACGAGAGAAGTGCGAGATGGGATACGAAACCACCAAACAACAGGGCAGCCAAAGACATTAGAAGGACAAATTGTTAGAATTACAGATAAAATTGCATATATTAATCATGATATTGATGATGCAATTCGTGGGCAGATATTGACAGAAGCAGATATTCCAAAAAAATATACGGAGATATTAGGAGATTCTGTAAAGAAAAGATTGGATATTATGATTCATGATGTAGTGTGCAATAGTATGGATCAGCCAAAGATAGGTATGTCAGAGGAAATAGAGACAGCAATGAAAGGGCTTCGGCAGTTTATGTCAGAACATGTTTATAGGAACCCAAAAGCAAAGAGTGAAGAAGGCAAAGCAAAGAAAATGATTACAGAGCTGTATTATTATTATATGGAAAATCCAGATAGATTGCCAGAGGAATATAGAATTTTTATAACACAAAAAGAACAAGATAAAGAAAAGACAGTTTGTGATTATATTGCAGGAATGACAGATGGGTATTCAATAGCAGTTTTTAAAAGTATTTTTGTGCCAAAATCTTGGAAATTGTAAGGAGGGAAATAGGGCGGTTCATGTATTATAGTGATGATATAATTGAAGAAATACGTATGAGAAATGACATTGTAGATGTGGTGTCAGGTTATGTACGGCTTCAGAAAAAAGGCAGCACTTATTTTGGGTTATGTCCATTTCACAATGAAAAATCACCATCTTTTTCTGTTAGCCCTGGTAAGCAGATGTATTATTGTTTTGGCTGTGGGGCAGGTGGAAATGTATTTACTTTTCTTATGGAATATGAGAATATGTCATTTCCAGAGGCATTAAGGCATCTTGGTGAGCGTGCAGGTGTGGAACTTCCAAAAGAGGAGGAACAGAATTTACAGGCAAGGAAAGAAGCTGATTTAAAATCGATACTTTTGGAAATCCATAAGGAAGCAGCAATGTACTTTTATCATCAATTAAAAAACACAAAAGATTTAGCAGGGTGGGAATATTTAACAGGAAAGAGGTACCTTACGCCACAGACAATTATAAAATTTGGCCTTGGTTATGCTGGCAAGAATAGTACAAGATTATATCAGCATTTAAAGCAAAAAGGTTATACGGATGCACAGCTTAAGGAAAGTGGTTTAGTAGTGATTGAGGAAAAGGGTGCACATGATAGGTTTTGGAACCGTGTAATTTTCCCGATTATGGATATTAGGAGCAGGGTAATTGGTTTTGGCGGCAGGGTCATGGGAGAAGGGGAACCCAAATATTTGAATTCACCTGAAACTAAAATTTTTGATAAAAGCAGGAATTTGTATGGAATCCATCTTGCCAGGAGTTCTAGAAGGCAAAATATTATTATTTGTGAAGGATATTTGGATGTAATCGCACTTCACCAGGCAGGTTTTGATAATGCAGTAGCTTCGTTAGGGACAGCATTTACAAGTGGACAGGCCTCCTTAATAAAAAGGTATACAAATGAAGTGCTGCTAAGTTATGATAGTGATGGCGCAGGGACAAAAGCAGCGCTCCGGGCAATACCAATTATAAAGGAAGCTGGCCTTTCTGCAAAGGTGATTAATATGAGTCCATATAAAGATCCTGATGAATTTATAAAAAACCTTGGTGCAGAAATGTTCCAAGAAAGGATTGAACAAGCAAAAAATAGTTTTTTATTTGAAGTAGAAGTAAAATATAAAGAATTCCAGATGGATGATCCAGAACAGAAAACAATATTTTACAACGAGATTGCAAAAATGCTTCTTGGGTTTCCAGAGGAATTAGAAAGAAATAATTATTTAGAAGCAGTCTGCAGGGAATATCAAATCCCAATGGAAAGCTTAAAGAATTTGGTAAACCGTTATGCTTACCAAGGGGCAGAGATTCCTGCTAAGCAAAAAGTTAGGGAACAGGCAGGTAAAAAGTTAGGGCGTAAAGATGGAATCCGGCAGTCACAAAGGTTATTGCTTACATGGTTAATAGAAGATACAAGTTTATTTCAAGTGTTAGAGGGAATTATTGGGCCAAAGGATTTTACAGAGGAATTATATCAAAAAGCAGCAGAATTATTATTTGAACAGTATAAAAAAGATGGGAAGGTGAATCCAGCAAGAATTATTAGTTATTTTGAAACGGAAGAGGAGCAGCGGGAAGCAGCAGCACTTTTCAATACTTCCATTCGCAGGGAAATGACACAAAAAGAGAAAGAACGTGCACTAAACGAAACAGTAAAGAAGGTCAAGGCTTATTGGTGCGAATATGCAGGTGGGAAAACGACAGAATTAAAAGAATTAATGGAGATTTCAAAAATTAAGCGTAGTCTGGACAATTTGCATATTTCTCTTGATTAAGGACAGAATATAAACAAGCTATGGAAGGATGGGCAGGATATGATAGAACATACCGTGGATTTTCAGGAAAAATTAAAAGGTCTTTTACAATATGCAAAAAGCAAGAAAAATACATTAGAATACACAGAAATATCAGATTACTTCGGGGATATGGAACTTGACGTTGAGCATTTGGATAAAATAATGGAGACACTGGAGAACCACAATGTGGATATTTTGCGCATCATGGATGATGATGATGAAGGGCTTCTTTTAACAGAAGATGAAGAGATGCTTTTGGATGAAGAAGAGGAAATTGATTTAGCATCAATTGATTTAAGTGTCCCTGAGGGTGTTGGTTTACAAGATCCAGTTCGTATGTATTTAAAAGAAATTGGCAAGGTGCCACTTTTGACAAATGAAGAAGAGATTGAGTTAGCAAGGAAAATTGAGCAGGGGGATGAAGCGGCTAAAAAACGTTTGGCTGAGGCAAACCTGCGCCTTGTGGTAAGTATAGCAAAACGTTATGTAGGGCGTGGGATGCAGTTTTTAGATTTAATCCAAGAAGGAAATTTAGGCTTAATTAAGGCTGTCGATAAGTTTGATTACCGAAAAGGGTTTAAATTTAGTACGTACGCTACTTGGTGGATCCGCCAGGCAATAACTCGGTCAATAGCAGATCAAGCAAGGACAATACGGATTCCTGTGCATATGGTAGAGACAATTAATAAATTAATCCGAGTATCCCGCCAGTTAGTGCAAGAGCTTGGCAGGGAACCATCACCAGAAGAAGTTGCAGAGCGTATGGATATACCAGTGGAACGGGTAAGGGAAATTCAAAAAATATCACAAGAACCAGTGTCTTTAGAATCCCCAGTAGGAGAGGAAGATGAAAGCCATTTGGGAGATTTTATCCAAGATGAGCATATGCCTGTGCCAGCAGAAGAGGCAGCAATTGTATTTTTAAAAGAGCAGCTTCTTTCTGTAATGTCAACATTAACTGAACGGGAACAAAAAGTCCTTTGCCTTCGCTTTGGCTTAATAGATGGGAAGGCACGTACGCTAGAAGAGGTAGGAAAAGAATTTAATGTAACAAGGGAACGAATCCGCCAGATTGAGGCTAAAGCATTAAGGAAGTTGCGCCATCCAAGCCGAAGCAGGAAATTAAAAGATTATTTGGAATAAGATTTGAGAGGGATAAGGATGCAAATTTCAAAACGATTGACAACGGTTGCTTCTTTTGTAACATATGGCTGCCGGCTAGCTGATATAGGGACGGATCACGCTTATGTGCCTATTTATCTGGTGGCGGGGGGCCATATTCCCAGTGCAATTGCGATGGATATAAGGAGTGGCCCGTTGGAGATTGCAAAAGAACATATTAGAGAGCAAAAGCTTTGTGATAAGATTGAAGTGAGGCTGTCAGACGGTTTGGAGGCTTATAGGCAAGGAGAAGCATCCAGTATCGTAATTGCCGGAATGGGCGGGGCTTTAATAGAGAGGATTTTAACAAAAGGGCAAGAAAAGTTGCAGGGGATAAAAGAACTGGTTCTTTCCCCGCAGTCAGAGTTGTTTTTGGTTAGGAAATGGCTAGAAAGAAATAAATTTTGTATTGATAAAGAAACGATGTTAATAGAAGATGGGAAGGCATATACCGTTATCCATGCCGTTTTGGGATCTAAAAAAGCAATGTCACAAGCAGAATTGTACTATGGGCCATATCTTTTGGAAAACAAGCATTTAGTTTTAAAAGGGGAACTGGAAAAAGAGAAAAAACTAATACATAGTATTCTTGCTAGGTTGGAAACAGAACAAGGGGAACATATTGACAGTAGAAGAGAAGAGTTAAAGGACAAGCTTGTACAGATAGAGGAGGCATTGTTATATTATGAAATGTAAGGAAATCATAAGGTTTCTTGAGCAGGCTGCACCGCCTTGTTATGCAGAAAAATGGGATAATATAGGTCTTCTTGTAGGGGATAGTGAAAAAGAAATACATACCATATTCCTTGCTGTAGATGCTACAGATAGAGTGATTGAAGAAGCATGCCAAAAAGGGGCAGATATGCTGGTTACGCATCATCCATTGATTTTTTCAGGGATGAAATCAGTAAATGAGGAAGATTTTATTGGTAGGCGTGTGCGTAGGTTGGTAAAAGAGGACATTTGTTATTATGCTATGCACACAAATTTTGATATTGCAGGGGATATGGCAGGGTTAGTAGTAAATAAGCTTCCGTTTAAGGAGACAGAAGTACTCCATAAAACGGTACAAGAATATGGATTGGGCAGGATAGGGAATCTTTGCCAGCCAGTTTTTGTAAAACAATTTGTAGAAATTGTAAAGGAAAAATTAAAGCTCCCTAATGTGATATTGTATGGGGATAAAGAAAAGATAATAGAGAGAGTTGCGATTATGCCAGGATCAGGGGATTCAGAGATAGGGGAGGCAATAAGGCAAGGGGCAGAATTAATGGTAACAGGAGATATTGGGCATCATGATGGGATTGATGCACTTGCACAAGGGCTAATGATAATAGATGCAGGGCATTATGGGTTGGAAAAGGTATTTGTAGAACATATGGAGCATATGTTAAACGAAGAATGGAATGGCTGCATCCAGATAGAAACGGAGCAGATTCGGCTGCCATTTATAATGGTATAAGAGAAAATGGAGGGAAGATATGGTGACAGCAGTTACAGTATGTGGAGAAAGAAAAGAATATCCAAAACAGACGACCTATTTAGAACTTGCAAAAGAATGGCAGGGAAAATATCCACATGATATTGTACTTGTAAATGTAAATGGAAAATTGCAAGAACTTCATAAAAAAATTAAACCAGATAGTGAAATTGAATTTGTTACTACGGCAGATCCGGCAGGGAATTCTTCTTATAAAAGAAGTGTGACACAACTTATGTTAAAAGCAGTTTATGATGTGGCTGGCCAGAAGAATATAGAAAAGGTTAGTGTTTTATTTTCCCTGGATAAAGGATATTATTGTAAAATTACTGGCAAGGTAAAAGTAGATGGAGAATTTCTTTCTTGTGTTAGAGAACGTATGGTGGAACTGTCAGAACAAGATATTCCCATTAAAAAAAGAAGTATCCATACAGATGATGCCGTATTATTATTTCGGAACCACAGAATGTATGATAAAGAAAAATTATTTCGTTATAGAAGGGTTTCTAAAGTAAATATTTACAGTATTAATGAGTTTGAGGACTATTATTATGGCTATATGGTACCAAGTACGGGGTGCTTGAAATATTATGGTTTGTATCTTTATGATGAAGGGTTTGTGCTTTGCCTGCCTGTAAGGCAAGAACCAGAAATTGTGCCAGAGTTTCATCCACAACATAAGCTTTTTTCTGTATTGAATGAATCAAAAAAATGGGGGGAACATTTGAACCTTGCCACGGTAGGTGATTTGAATGAAACGATTTCCCATGGTGGGTTAAATGAAATGATTCTGGTACAAGAAGCGTTGCAAGAAAGAAAGATTGCAGAAATTGCACATGTAATTGCTGATAATCCAGAAAAAAAGATTATTATGATTGCTGGTCCGTCTTCTTCTGGAAAGACTACATTTTCCCATCGGTTGTCTGTCCAACTTCGGGCGCATGGTTTAAAGCCACATCCAATTGCGTTAGATGATTATTTTTTTGACAGGGCATCTTGTCCTTTAGATGAATTTGGAAAGCCAGATTTTGAAGGGCTGGCTGCATTGGATGTGGAGTTATTTAATAAAGATATGACAGCACTTTTGCATGGAACAAAGGTAGAACTGCCAACTTATAATTTTAAAACAGGAAAAAGGGAGTACCGTGGGAATTATAAGAAACTCGGAGACGGGGATATTTTAGTGTTAGAAGGAATCCATGGGTTAAATGATGCTTTGTCTTATACACTTCCAAAGGAAAGTAAATATAAAATTTATATTAGTGCATTGACTCAATTAAATATTGATGAACACAACCGGATTCCATCTACAGATGGACGCTTAATACGCCGTATGGTAAGGGATGCCAGAACGAGGAATATTACAGCAAAGGGTACGATTAGTATGTGGGATTCTGTGCGTAGGGGTGAAGAAAAGAATATTTTCCCATATCAAGAACAGGCAGATATTATGTTTAATTCAGCATTAATTTATGAACTTGCTGTTTTAAAGCAATTTGCAGAGCCAATTTTATTTGGGATTGGGAAGGATGAACCTGAGTATCCAGAGGCAAAAAGATTATTAAAATTTTTAGATTATTTTTTAGGGATTCCTACTGACGATATACCTAAAAATTCTATTTTGCGTGAATTTATAGGAGGAAGTTGTTTCCATGTGTAATGAAACAGGTGTGGATTATATGCTTTTAGTAGATACTGCTGTACTTGCTGGGGAAATAATGTTAGAAAGTGGGGCAGAAGCATATCGGGTTGAAGACACCATTAGCCATTTTTTAAAAACAGCACATTTAAAACATGCACAAGTATTTGTTACTATGACAGGAATTATAGCAACATTATCTGATCCTTCAATTGAGGCAATTACAGTAGTACGCCGTGTTAGCAAGAGGAGCACAAACTTAAATAAAATTTATTTAGTAAATGATGTGTCTAGGAAGTTTGCAGGACAGGAATTAGGGTTAAAAGAGGCATTTTCTGAATTAAAGCAGATACGGAGAAAAGAACAATATTCCCTTGCTATAAAAAGTGGGGGAATTGTTTTAACATCAGCTTTTTTTTGTATGTTATTGGGGGGAAGCCTGTATGAGATAATAATTGCAGCAATAGTTGGGACGTTTCTGGCTTTTTTAATGTGGGCAGGAAGAAAGATTGGCTTACAGGGGTTTTTATTAGATGGGGTCAATACTGTGTTAGTAGTATTTGCTTCTATGATGCTTTGTTATCTTATCCCTCTTCCTCTTCGGAATGATATGGTTATTATTGGCGGGATTATGCCAATGGTACCAGGCGTGGCAATTACAAATGCAATTCGGGATACGTTACAAGGAGATTATGTATCAGGAGGGGCTAGGATGATGGAGGCTTGTATGGAAGCAGCATCAATTGCCTTTGGGGCTTGTATTGGTATTTTGTTATTTCATAAAATTGTATAAGAAAAAAGGAAGAATAGAGATATGATTATTCAGGTATTAGGGGCATTTGTGGCAGTACTTGGTTTTTCTACCGTAATGGAAGTCCCTAAAAAGCTTTTAATCCATACGAGTGTAATAGGGGCAGCAGGCTGGCTGGTTTATCTGCTTATGTCCCGGTATGGATATACACCAGTAATGTCAAGTTTTGGGTCAGCAAGTATTATATCATTATTATCACATATTAGTGCACGTGCATTAAAAGCGCCTGTAACTGTATTTTTAATAGGAGGGATCCTTCCTGTGGTTCCAGGGGCAGGTATGTATCGGACGGCATATAGTTTAATGATGGAGACTTCAGCACAAGTATATAAGAATTTACAGGAAACCTTATTAATAGCAGGTGCTATTGCAGTAGCGATTTTTATAACAGATTCTATATTCCGCTTAATGAATACGCATAGAAAATAAAAAGTAGGAATAAGGATAAAATAATAAATAAAAGTGATACAAAAGGAGAAGAAAAGTGGTACGTTTTAATTGTGATTATAGTGAAGGCGCACATCCTAGTATTATGGAACGGTTATTACAGACAAATATGCTGCAAACGGCCGGGTATGGAGAAGATGAATATTGTGAAGAAGCTAGAAAATTAATCCGTAGTAAATTTGGTGCAGAAGAAGCAGATGTACATTTTTTAGTAGGTGGTACACAGGCGAATCTAACAGTAATTGCGGCAGCCCTTCGACCACATCAAGGAGTTATGGCATCTTCTGTGGCACATATCCATGTACATGAAACAGGATCAATAGAAGCATGTGGGCATAAAATAATTACTTTTCCCTCTATAGATGGAAAAATAACAGCAAAACAAGTATTTGATTGTGTACAAGCCCATAAAATAGATGAGAGCCATGAACATATGGTACAGCCTAAAATGGTATATATTTCAAATTCTACAGAGTTAGGGGCCATTTATAGTAAAGAAGAGCTGGAAAAATTATCAAGTGTTTGTAGGGAGAACCATTTATACCTTTATATGGATGGGGCAAGGTTAGGGTATGGTTTGGCAGCAAAAGATAATACATTGTCTATGCAGGATATTGCAAGGTTATGTGATGTATTTTATATAGGCGGGACGAAGGTAGGCGCATTATTTGGAGAAGCTGTGGTTATTACCAATCCTGAATTAAAGCCAGATTTTCGGTATTTAATAAAACAAAAAGGCGGAATGTTAGCAAAAGGGCGTTTACTTGGGATTCAATTTCAAGTGTTATTTGAAAATAATCTTTATATGGAAATCTCTAGTTATGCTGTTAGCCTGGCAGATAGATTAAGGAAGGCATTTGAAAAAGCAGGTTATCCATTCTTAGTTGAAAATAAAACAAATCAGGTTTTCCCAATTTTGCCTGATATAAGGTTAGAAGAATTAAAGAAGCAATATAGTTTTTCTTATCAGCAAAGAATTGATAAAGAACATAGCGCAGTACGTTTTTGTACTTCTTGGGCTACAAAAGAGGAAGATGTTGATAGTTTAATAAAAGAAATTTTTAAGGAATATTAATGTTTTCCCTTATTTTGCCGATGTTATAGATAATAACATAGGCAAGATAGGGGGAATTTTTTTGAATAAAGTAGAACAATTGTCAGCAAGTATTACAGGATATACAGAGAAAAATGCGAAGAGTCCAAGTAGGTCATCAAAAGCCCGTAATTCATCTAAAAATAAGGTAAAGAAAAAGCATTTGAATTACAACCATAGAGAAATTTCAGCGCGGATTGTACGCGCCTCAAAATCAAAAAGTGCTGCTTTAGTATTGGCAAGTGCAAGGACAAAATTAAGCACTTTAAGGAGATGTGAAGGAACAGGCATGTATAATGAAAGAGAACTGTCCAATGCCATTCTCCATGCAAGAAGAATGGTCCAAGTCGCATCAAAAAAGGTAAAGAACTTAAAAGAAGAGGAAATGGAAAAAAAGAATATGGAACGGGAGGAAGGTACTGACAGTGTAAAAAGGAAAGTGGAGGTTCATAGAGAAATTGCTAGGAAAGAGCAACAAATAAGGCAAGAGATCCAACAAAAAGAGCTTATGCAGGTCCAGAAAGAAAAACGAGAATGGCAAGAACTGAAACTAAAGGAAAAAACAAACCGGAACAAAGAGCGTGGAAAGATTACAGAGGCTAATATGGATTATTTAAAAGGAAGAATAGCAATTATGCGTGAGCAGGGATATTCTGCCGACAGTAGTGAAATTCTTAGTTTAAAAGCTTCTTTAGATGAATTAAGCAGAGAACAAATGGCTATAGAAGCAGGGCAGGTAGATGGCGTTACAGTAAGTATAGACGGTGCATCTGCCGCTGCGGCAACTACTATAGAAGGCAGTTTAGGTGCAGCAGCAGATGCCACGCCAGTGGATATAGGGAGTGTAGTAGATATTTCCTTATAGTTCCATTATGAAAAGTTTAACCTTGTAATTGCCGAACGGCATATTCAATAGTGCCATTTGCTTTATTAGAATAATAGTGTTCCATAATCCGATGAATAATTTGAGTAATTAATTTAGCATTTGGCGCAGGAATTAATAGTAAGTATTGGGATGAACTATAACGGGTAAAAATATCACAGCCCCGCAAAGAATTTAAAATAGCATTTTTTAAATAAAGCATTTCATAGGATTGATTAGAAGCATCTGTAATAGTAATTAGGCACAGAAAGATAGTACTCTGTGTCCTTTTTACAATACGGGTTTCTAAACGGTAAAGTTCTTTAAATATCTCATATTCACAGAAAAAGGTGCCTTTTGGGTTGTGTTCTGTTAAACTTTCTTGAATAAGCTCAATATCTGTTTCTATATTATTCCGGCTTGCTGTAATAAGTTTATATAATTCCTCAAATTTCTTTGAAGGATACTTAGAGAGACGGGATAAAAATAGGTCTCGTGAAGTATTATATTGTACAATAGCAGCTTGTTGGCTCCCAGAAAGATGCAAAGAATAGATAAGAAAATAATGCAAGTTTTCTTCATAGGGTGCATATGTAAGTGCCTGCCAACATAGATTAGCTGCTTGTTCATATCTTTCATTACATATTAATTGATCCAGCATAGCCTGGATAGCATGGAGATAAAGGGCATGGTATTGAGCATTTAAAGAAGATACCCAATTATTTTCTCTGCCATCAGGGATAAATTCCCCTTGATAGAGGATAAGTGCTTGCCGCATTTTTAGTTCATATTCTTCTGTTTCTTTCCAGTTATCAGATTCTTTACATTGTTTTGTAAATTCTTCTACATCAATATTGCAGGGGATTGCCTGGTTAAAAGCATATGTACCATGGTGCGGAAGAATAATAGGAATTGGGTAATTAAGGGGCTCTAAAAGCTTTCTAAGCCGGTGCATTAAGGTTTTTAAGGCACTGGATGGATTATTGCTTTTTTGTTTATCCCACAGCAGGTCAATATACTCTGTTAGGGGAATTTCCCTGCTGCGGTAAAGAGCCATATAACAAAATAAAATCCATAATTTTTTAGAGTGGCTATCAGTTGCCCTTAAAGAATAGTCTTGGACTGTAATAGAGCATGTCCCAAGCATACGGATTTGAATAAGCGGAAGAGTAGTCTGTACCATGCTTTTTTTTGACGCCTCCTTTGAACGCTTTTATGTTATTTATCAGGAAACAAATATTTTGGATAAACGCCTTGTTCTGTAAGCGCAGTAAAAGAATCCATTACAAATTGTTTATCTTCCTGGTAGGTGACACCAAACCATTTGTCGTTGGTATGAAGTACGCTAACGGTAGCAAGCCCTTCTTTAATTAGGTTATTTACAACTTCAGGAAGTAAATATTCAGCAGTTAGTGGGTTGGATTTGGAACGATCCAAAAATGCAGGAAAACGGTTATAAAGTTCTGTAAGGATTTCTGGTGTAAAACCCCACATATTCATAGATACTGGGCTGTTAAAATCAATAGGCTGCTTTCCATTTTTTTCTACATAAGCAGAAGAACCATCTTTATAAATATTTGAGGTTTCTACAATATCTGCAAGGCTACCATCTACATTTACCTTACAAACCCCCCGTGTAACGGCTCCATATTCGCTTAAGGTGTTGCCTAGTACAAAACCTGCCATACAAAAATGGTATTTTTTCTCTGTTTCCATTGGATTAGAAAGAAAATTATAAATGGCTTGGAAGCCTTCTCTTCCATAGTAGTCATCTGCATTAATTACAGCAAATGGAGCATCAATTTTGCCCATACAACTTAAAATGGCTTGTCCAGTCCCCCATGGTTTTGTCCTGCCCTCTGGTTTTTGAAAACCTTTAGGGAGATGGTTAATATCTTGTAGGACGTATTCCGTTTCAATATATTTTGAAATACGGTTCCCAATAATTGTTTTAAAATCTTCTTCAATATCTTTGCGGATAATAAAAATAATTTTTTTAAACCCGGCCCGGATGGCATCATAAATAGAATATTCCATAATAATTTCGCCTCCCGGACCAACAGGTGTAAGTTGTTTAATTCCCCCAAAACGGCTGCCAATTCCTGCTGCCATAATTACTAATACATTCTTTTTCATTTCTTCTCCTCCAGTTATTTAATGCAGTTCTTAGTTTTATTATAGTATAGGAGAGGAAGAAAGTAAACAAGAGTTTTGTAAACTAATTTAGTTCTGCAATCCTGCTAATTCCAACATAGATTTGTGAAATTTTATACCATGTGGCAAAATCCACTTCTCCTGTCTGTGGCAAGCCAAAAATAGATTGGAATTCTTTAACAGCACTTTGAGTCATAGGGCCATAGATACCATCAGCAGCAATTCTGGGAATAGCAGAGTAAACCTCGGCAATTACATCAAGGTGTTCCTGCATTTGGCGCACTTTGTCACCAGAGGAGCCAATTGTTAAAGTATAGCCAGGCCATGAAGAAGGGACGCCAGAGATTTGTTCTGCTGTATTAATATACATATCTGAGCCATAAAAATGGCGAATAATTTCAATAGGGGAATACCCTTGATCACCAAGGCTTTTTGATCCCCATTGTGTCATCCAGTTTGGGCAGGTGGAACGTCTTCCATCACAATATTGTGTAAGTATTGGTTGTTTTACATCTGGCCTTGCTAGGTATTGGTCAAAAATTTCATCTACAACAAGGGAGATAGTGTCAAAGATATTACGACCATTAATCCATTTGTGGTCAAATGCAGTAGAGGAAGTAATAGTAAAGTTAAAGCCTTTATTCCTATACCATTCTGTATAGACCCGGTTTAAAGTAAAGGACATGATAGCCAGTACATTAGCAGTTATGGTAGAAGTAGGCCAAGTAGCATATATTTCAGAGGAGGCTACATTTTTAATATAATCCCGGTATAATACATAGTGGTTTTGTGCAGAACTGTCTGTAGGCGCACCATCATGGACAACAATATATTCTGGGATAACAACACGGCTTAATACAATTTCCCCAGATTCGTCTAATGGTTTAATTTCTGCTTCAGCAATTTTGGGTGGATAATTACCATAGAGAGTATGGGCTGGGATAACAAGATTTGTACCATGCCCTGTTGGTGTAATGGGATCTAGATGGATTTCTTGGACAGAATTGTTATCAGGAAGGACTTCTGTACCCGAAACATCAAATGGTTCAAAACCTTCTGCAGTAACGTTTAGTGTGTACTCAGAATAAGGCTGTTCAATGCCAGGTTCCATACTATATTCAAGAGGAGGAGCACTTAAAGAAAGAAGTTCTGTTTGTCCAGAAGAATTTGTACGTACTTGTTCTATAATACTGTTTGGGTTTCCTGTATAGGAAATAGTGACTACTGCATTTTCAATAGGGCGATTATTTACAGAAGAGAGAACGCTTACTAATAGTCCGCCTGTCTGGGCAGAAGCTGTCTGCATGGTGCGTAAGAGTATGCTCATAAGATACCTCAATTATAATTGTTCCTAAATATTATATGCAAAAAAACTCTTGCTTAATCCATAAAAGTGTGGTAGAATCTTTACAATTTGAATACAGGACCGAAAGCCCTGCTTCGAATCCGCTTTGTTAAAAGCAGTTGCCTCTGCTTTTTTTTTTGCGAATCAATATCGAAATGACAAAAAAAGAAAGGAACAGGTGGTAAAATGAAAGC
>ERZ808051.1294-NODE-1294-length-17445-cov-11.041743_pt1 | contig 17445 bp, 14 predicted proteins | sample MGYA00380199_ERZ808051 | MGnify/ENA primary metagenome ERZ808051 (study PRJEB31490, sample SAMN06133391) | mouse gut metagenome | isolation source: J11 | host: mice | place: China: Chengdu | collected 2015-05 ...
ACATGAGCCACTGCGTCTGCGATCGCGTCAATCGCGTATGTTGCAGATGCGCCTGTGCTGTCCTTCACGTTCAATCCGTTGATGCCGAGTCCCTTTGTGTCAAGGGCATCGATCTGAACAGAAATCTTGTTGGTCATATCTGCGTCTGCACCTACATGAAGAGCAAATGTCAAGCCTTCTTTTCTGTCCACTTTCCCTTTCGTAATCTCGAACTGCACCTTATCCTCAGTACCTACCTTAACAGCATTTCCGGCTGTGACAGTAGCAGACGTATTTGTAGCACCCACACTACTTGCGAGCCCAAGCTCCTGCTGAATCATATCGTAAGCTTTCTTCGCTGAGATCACCTGCGGATTCTGATAATCAACCTGTGAAACCGTCTGTGTATCACCTGCAAATCCTGTACCGGTAGCGTCTGTCGTCATAACCTTTAATGTCTTACCTTTGTATACTACACTGCTGCCATCTGCAATCTTCGCCTCAATCCCTGCCTGGTCAAGGATGTTCTTATCTTCATTCTTATCCGCTGTTGCGCCCACTGTATACTGCGTTCCGTCAATCGTGATGAGTTCTCCTGCTGAAAGATTCGCTATGGAAGCGACTACATCAGCCTTCTTCGCACCGATCGTATACTCTGTGCCACCAATCTTAATTGTATCACCAAGGCTCAGCTTATCCATTGTAAAGGTAGCCGTTGTCGTATTCTGTGTCAGTGTTCCCTCGATACCTGCGTCATGCGCATCTACTGTGACGGTCTTTGTGTCCTTGCCGCCCTTCAACAGATAAGTCTCGTTGAACTTGGTCGTCTCAGATACACGGTCGATCTCTGTGAGGAGCTGATCTACCTCGTCCTGGATCGTCTGGCGGTCTGAGATCGCGTTTGTGCCGTTGGAAGCCTTCACTGCCAGCTCGTTCATTCTCTGTAACATGTCATGAACTTCTGTCAATGCGCCCTCTGCTGTCTGCACTGCGCTGATACCATCCTCTGCGTTCAGAGATGCCTGTGAGAGACCTCTGATCTGCTTTCTCATCTTCTCGGAAATGGAGAGACCTGCTGCGTCGTCAGCTGCCCTGTTTACCTTGTAGCCGGAAGAAAGCTTCTCTGCTGACTTGGAGAGAGACCCCTGTGTGATGCCCAACATTCTGTTGGCGTTCATAGCTCTGAGATTGTGCTGTACTACCATAATTTACCTCCTTGTGATTACCGTGAGCAATTCCTTTTACCCACATCGTTTCATTTTATTTGTCAACCCGACCGGACTGCACCGCGGCAGTCCGGTCGGCATTGATTACTTTGATAAATATTTATATCAATCTAATAATCCGATTAGCCTAACAGACCAAGTACGCCCTGGTTGGACTGATTGCCCTGTGCAAGCATGGACTGTCCTGCCTGTGAAAGGATATTGGCATTGGAGTACTTCACCATCTCTGTAGCCATATCTGTATCGCGGATCTGGCTCTCAGCCGCTGTCGTGTTCTCCACTACGTTATCCAGGTTGTTAATCGTGTGCTCTAATCTGTTCTGAACTGCACCGAGCAGTGAGCGCTGAGAAGATACATGAGCCACTGCGTCTGCGATCGCGTCAATCGCGTATGTTGCAGATGCGCCTGTGCTGTCCTTCACGTTCAATCCCTGAACACCAAGTCCCGCTGTGTTGAGTGCATCGATCTGAACAGAAATCTTATTGGTCATATCTGCATCTGCGCCTACATGGAGTGAGAACGTCAGACCTTCTTTTCTGTCAACAGTACCCTTATTGATGTAAAACTCTTTCTTCTTTCCATCAGCACTGTCAGCCATCGCTTTCGCCTGTGAAGCAGATGTCTTTGTAGCACCTACGCTGCTTGCAAGGTGAAGTTCCTGCTCGATCATTGCGTATGCCTTATCTGCCGTTATCACCTGTGGTCTCTTGGCGTCCACTGTTGCGCCTGTACCTGCATCTGCATTGTTTGCATTCACCATCGCTGTCAATGTTTTGCCCTTGTACACTACGCTGCTTCCCGCCGCGATCTTCGCTTCGATACCAGCCTGATCAAGAATATTCTTATCCTCATTTTTGTCTGCTGTAGCACTCACAGTATACTGTGTCCCGTCAATCGTGATCATCTCTCCGCTTGACAGATTCTTTATGGAAGCGATCACATCAGCCTTGCTTCCGCCGATCGTATACTCTGTACCACCAATCTTGATGGTGTCGCCTAAAGACAATTTATCCATTGAAAATGTAGCCTTTGTCGTATTCTGTGTCAATGTGCCCTGAATACCTGCATCATGTGCATCTACTGTCACAGTCTTTGTGTCCTTGCCACCCTTCAACAGATACGTCTCGTTGAACTTGGTCGTCTCAGATACACGGTCGATCTCTGTGAGGAGCTGGTCTACCTCGTCCTGGATCGTCTGACGGTCAGAGAGTGCGTTTGTGCCGTTGGAAGCCTTCACTGCCAGCTCGTTCATTCTCTGTAACATGTCATGAACTTCTGTCAATGCGCCCTCTGCTGTCTGCACTGCGCTGATACCATCTTCTGCGTTCAGAGATGCCTGTGAGAGACCTCTGATCTGTTTTCTCATTTTCTCGGAAATTGAAAGACCTGCTGCATCGTCAGCTGCCCTGTTTACTTTGTAACCGGAAGAAAGCTTCTCTGCTGACTTGGAGAGAGACCCCTGTGTGATGCCTAACATTCTGTTAGCGTTCATAGCTCTGAGATTGTGCTGTACTACCATAATTTACCTCCTTGTTCTGCCGCCCGGACATCCTTATCCGGGTGTGCCGCGAGCAAATCCTTTTACCCGTTTTTGCGGCACGCGCTTTATTTTCCTTATTTAGTTTTATTTATAATATCCGAATCCGGCTGCTTTGGGCGCGCCTGCTTTCGCAGCCGGATCCGGTTATTAACGAAATCATAGTACACATACTATCCTGCACTTTAGAAATCCTGTCAGATTTTGAAATTGATTTATGTCATCTGTTTATATTATCGGCTATTTATTATGTAACTTAATACCTGTCATTAATATTACTACAAAAATATTGATTATGCAACTCCTATAAAAAAATTCAGAATTATTTGACTATTCTGACGAATATGTGCAAACAGAAAAAGTAATCGTACAGCTGTTCTTTTAATCCGTATATATTCGCTATATTTGCTTTATTTTTTATGTAACCCAAACAATTTTACTTTCGTCCCCATCGATTCTATCCACGGGATCGTGGTTTGACGAAACCCTTTAAAACAAGGGAAAAGAGCAGCCCTTTGCAGCTGCTCTTTTCCCTTGTACCATTTCACATATAGGATCCCTATTTCCCGCCGAACAAACTTGCCAGCTGCTCCATGCCTTCCATGTTCGCAGAGGCTTCCTTGTTCGCTTCCTGTATCTGGATATATACTTCCTTGCGGTATACTGGTACCTCCTTGGGGGCACTGATACCTATTTTGACCTGCTCGCCCTTGATGTCGAGCACGGTGATCTCGATGTCATTGTTGATCATCAAAGCCTCACCTTTTTTTCTTGATAGTGCCAGCATATCTTTACCTGCCTCCTTCTGTTGCCTTATGCCTGTGCTGATTTCTGTGCCATCAGCTGTTCATAGATGGCATGTTTCACGCTGTATGCATCGTCATCACAGATCAGCTGTACTGCCTTGAGGTTCTCTATGCTGACAATGATCGGCGCCTTGAGGTTCACCGTGGTCTTGGTGATGTCCTTCGGCACGGTCACTGTGACAAACATCAATATATTCTCACTGTCGAGATTGTCCCCGATCGGTTTCAACAGCTCCGCCTCGAATTTCGGTCTGTACCCCGGTATCACGAGGTCCGGATTCATGACTGGCAGGGCAAATGCCGGCTCCTGGAGGGACTGAAGCCACTTGATACTGGAATCCGCGCCTTTTTCTTCGTTAAAGATCAGGGTGAAATCCCTCAGATCGGGAAATCCCAGTATACCATGGTCAAAGCGGATGATCTTATCGTCCTCGATCGCGATCCTGCCAAATATTCTAGTATTTACTTCTACCATTTTACTAATATGCTCCTTTCAAAGTATGCAACTCTGTATCAATTATATTATCGAATCGCGGAACGGCTGCCGTCCCGCCCACGGGCATCTATATGTTCATATACTGTATAAGCCTGATCTGTGACAGTCAGGCTTATCTGTTTATCAGCGTATGAAGTCGAGCAGCGAGGTCTGCATCGTGTAACTGATCGAGGACAATGCCGCCTGGTAGGTCATCTCGATACTCTTCATCTGGATCACGAGATCCGTGTAGTCCGCGTCCTCATTCTCACTGACGAGTTCGCCGAAATTGGTCTGCTGCATCTCGAGGCGGTTCTGTACCATCTTGAGTCTGGCGAGCCTTGCACCGCAGTCCGTCTCCGCCAGCTGCGTCTTTGCAAAATAACCGTCACAGTCCTTGACGAGTTCGTCGCTGCGCTTGTTGATCTTGTCAAGCACGCGCGTCATCGCCTCCTCAAGCGCCTCCTTCTGGCGCACAAGTTTATCCGCATCGTCGGTGCCGTCGTATTTCCCGGATTTGATCAGCTTCTCTACCTCTGCGAGACTGCTCTGGTATCTGCCGTACTCCTCGAGCATGGAGATAACTTCCTCGACATCTCTGCCCAGCGCATGTGAGAATGCTTCGTCCGCGGTCGTGTTCACCTGCAGGCTCTGGTTATTTCCGATATCATACTCGATGATCTGCTTGCTGTTCCTGCTGGGATCATCAAGGAAACCCTCGTTGAATACGAGCGTCTTATCCTTTCCGGACGCTGTCTTGCCCGCGCGCTCCGTGTAGAAATAATGTACCGGGTCAATGTCACCCTTTTTCCAGTCGGACTTGTCGTAGGAAACACGCATCTCGGTGTCCGCCGGAAGGTGCTTGAAGCGCTCTGCGATCGCATCACCAAACAGGATCTCTCCTGTCTCCGCGATATATGAGATCACATTGGAGTTATCTTTGATCACATTTCCATCTTTGTCCTTTTCCGGCACCACGGACATGTACGCGTCGTTGCTGCCCGATGCAAAGATATGATCCGCCTCGATCGTGAACGATGTCTCAAACTTCTTGTCAAATTCCACGACGCTCTTGCCCTTGGCATCCTTGGTGACATTGCTGCCGATGATCGCAGTCTCCCGGGGCTCAAGGTTATCGTTTGCCAGTTTGATGGTGCCGTCCTCGCCGTAGGAAACACTGATGCCTGTCGGCAAAGCTGCCGTGTTGCCATCCTTATCTGTGATGCTAATGGAAGGATCCGTCATCGTACTGTCTTTTCCCTTTGGAATCCTCACCGTGTATGGACTTTTGGCATCATTCGCCACTGTCAACGAGAACACTGCCTCATTCGGGATCTCACTCGTATCGATCGTGACATATGCCGACACGGATGTCGTAGCGATCGTTGCGCCTGTCCCGTCCAGTTTCGCATCAGACATAAATCCGATATCGATGTTGGACTCATACTCTATGGGTTCTTTGGGCTTTCCGGTCGCCGGATCAATCACCTGCTTCAGATCCAGATCCCCATACGCGAGCCGCTTCCGATAGATCTCATTGGAAGAGAGCTCAAGGTTCTCCACGTCCACATCGCTGAAGTTCCCCTCATTGATGGTGCCGATATCGCCCGCATAGACAAAAGTCATCTTGTCGATCGAGTCGTTCAGAAACTGCTCCGTGATCCTGTTGTACTCTTTCTTCGCCGCGGTGAGCGTCAGCGGCATATCAGTGCGGTAACCTGTGAAGATGCTCCTGCCGCCGCTGTCCGAATTACCGGTGGCATAGATCTCCTCCATGGCTTTTCTGAGGTGGGTGATAATTGCCTCCCTGTCCTCCACGGTCTTATAGCTGCTCTTTGCGTCGATGATATTCTTGCGGATGTCATTGGTGAGGATATCGTTCACCGTGGAGAGCGCGGACTCTGTGAGTTCCAGCCAGCTCAGCGCATCCGAGGCATTTTTTTCATAATACTGGTCGATCTTGTCGAGCGAAGAATTGAGCTTCAATGAGCGGATCGCGATGACCGGATCATCGGATGGTCTGGTGATCTTCTTGCCCGTTGACATCTGGTTCGTCAGCTTTTCCTGACGCAGTTTATTGATATTCAGATTCCTAAGCGATGTGTTGTGCATCATCTTAGTGGTAATTCTCATTGCCATATGTTAAACCTCCTATACACCGGTCTGCGTGATCAGCCTGTCGTAGCAGTCATTCAGTACCGAGATCATCTTGCTCGCCAGATTGTAGGCATTCTGGAACTTGATCATGTTCGCAGCCTCCTCGTCGTTGTCCACACCGCTGACCGAGAATCGGCTGTTTGCGACGGATTCCTCGATGCTCGCATAGATGTCCTGGAAACTGTTGGCACTCTGCGCATTCAGCGCGGAGTCGCCCATGAGACAAATCAGGAAGCCCGCCGCATTGTTTCCCCTGAATGTCATCTTGTCCTTGTTCGTGGACAGATCCTTGAGATTGTCGATGATATCATACTTCGCCACGCCTTCCACCTCCCCGGTGTGTGTGGCAAGTGTGCTCGCATCGTTCTGGATCGATTTCTCCACATTGAAATTTCCCGCTGTCAGCATAAAATAACCTGTGCCCGTCGATGTGTCATAGTACTTGTCGTGGAGCGATGCGCCCTTGAGATTGTACTGGCCGCCCCCCGCGACATTATTGCCCGTGAAGAAGATATCGCCCTCGTGCGTGTTGCCGTTGTAATCCGTAGCGTTCTCCACGCCGTAGATCTTGTTGAAATTGTATGCATAATCGCGCACCCACTCGTTCATCTGCTCAAGATAATACGGGATTCCCTGGTAATTTATCTGCTCGCCTACTTTTGCGCTGTTTCCGACAGCCGCGCTCCTTGGCATCTGGGGATTCTTGCTCTTATCCTGCGACAGCTGGAACGTATAGTACGTGTTGCCATCCTCGTCTGTCTCGAACGAAAAACTGTCATAATAATATTTCTCACCGCTCAGGGTGATCTGTCCGTTTGTCACAGGCAGGGTGCACTTGGACATATCATTCAGATAGCTGTCCTTCGTCTTGATCTTCACCGTGCCGTTTAATCTGTCGATCGAGGAGATCGTTCCGTGAAATGCCTCGTCGTTATTGCCGTCCCGCATCTCATACAGCCCCTTGAGTTCTCCCCTCACATTTCTGGCGTTAAGCCCCACATCGGAGCCTGTGTCCTTCCACACCACATCGTACAGACCATCGACATCGTTCTGGTTCACCTTCTGCCACGGCTCCCTCTGCACGCACTCGAGCGTCCTGTAGTCGTTGCCGAAAACGAGTGTCTGCCCGCCCGCGATGGACACGACATACTCCTTGAGATTGGTGTCCTCCCCGGAATCATCCTTGACGATCTTCTCCTCGCACTGCACATCCACCACAGCCGAGAGCTGGTCGACCAGCAGGTCGCGCTTGTCGCGCAGGTCGTTTGCCACAACAGTCCCGTTTGCCTCCACCATATTGATCTGTTTGTTCAGGAGTGCGATCTGCTGTGACACATTGTTGATCTCATCCACCTTGATCCTGATCTCATCGTTGATGTCGGTCTGCATCTTCTGAAAATTGTTGTACAGGATATTGAAGTACTCGCAGAGATTCCCTGCTTTCCCGATAAATTCCAGCGCATAGTCCACCTCGTCCGTGTGGTTCGACAGGGAATCCATCGCGGAATGGAACTCGTTGAATATCGTGGTGAAACCTTTTATCTCGTTGGTTCCCCGCTCATCCATCAGATACTGGTCTATAATCGAACAGTAGTACTGTTTTTTATCAAACTCACCGAGTTTGGAATTGTTGTTCCAGTATTTCTCGTCATAGTAAATATCTCTGACGCGCTCTGCGCCGAGCGTATCCACGCCGGCTCCGATACACCCGTGGCTTGCGAATGCGCGCATCGCCTCGGACGCTGTCTGGTTGACGATCTGTCTCGAATAACCCACCGTCTCAATGTTTGCGATATTGTTTGCTGTCGTATTCAGCGCGGCATTCGAGGCAACCAGCCCCGAATACGCGATGTTCAACCCCATAAATGCTGATCCCATCTATACTCTCCTCCGTATTACTCTATATGGCAGTCCAGCGCAGCAGCGTGCTGTCCGGACTGTGATCTGTCTATATCAATGCCTGCCGGAAGCGCCCCCCTGCGCCTCCCTCAGACCGTTATGCCCCTATACTCAGAAGCGTATCGAGCATGGAATTGATCACGTTGATGTAACGGCTTGCCGCATTGTATGCGTTCTGGTACATGATCATATGCTCAAGCTCCTCATCCGACGACACGCCTATGACGGTCTGCCGCTCGTTGTCCGCCTGCTCCAGCGCGAGCTGCTCCAAGTCATACAGCTGCCCAAACACATAACCCGACGATGTCGTCTGCGCGATCAGATCCTGATAGCATTTCTCAAAGCTGCTGATCTCTGTCGAGTAGGGATTCAGATAGATCCCTGCATCCGCGAAAGCCTCCACAAACTTCTTGCCGATATTGTAGTCCACCGAGTTCTCATCCCCTGTGAATTTCAGCAGGGACGGCGACTGCAGGAGCGTCTGGTTGATCTTCATATTCTCGCAGCTGTACAGTGTGTGCGGTTCGTTCGGATCCTCCTCGATATATTTCCAATACCTGTTGGCGATCGGCTGCTCGTCATCGTCATAGATCTGGTAGAGCTTTACCCCCTGCGCCTTGAGCTGCTCTGCCTCGGCGTTGCTCAGCGTCACCTTCTCGTAGCCCGGGCTGTTCTCCTTCTGGAACATCTGCATCGGGGAACCGTCCGGATTGCACAGGTACTTTGTCTTGGGATCACAGTTCTCCGCGAGCACTTCGTTGATCTTGGTCGCGATCGCGTGAACGATATTGTCAAACTCCGCCTGCATGTTCATGACCACGGATTTCGATATGTAATCTTTGTAGTAGCTGAGCCCGTCGTTGTCGCTGTACTCATCCGCCTTGATCCCAAGCCGGTCGAGTTTTATATCCGTGCAGGCGCCCACTTCGAGATCCGTGTAATCCGCCACATGATCTCCCCTCGCCAGCAGAAGTGCCCTGAGCGACCCGACATCGGTCTTTGCCGCCGTCGTGATCTCTTCCTTTAAGTTAAAGACCTGGGCGCTCGAATAATCCGGCACCTTGTTGCCCTTCGCGTCCTTGGTGTAGGTGAGATTGTGCTTCCAGTACGGCGTCACAAAGCCGGTATCCTTGTCGGTGGCAAGCTCCATCTCAAACACATTCGCCTCCGTGACGAAGTTTGTGCCGTTGAAGCTCACGGAAACCATCGTGTTGTCCGACTCGTAATATGTAATGTTGCCATAACCTGCCAGCATGTCGAGCAGCTGGTCGCGCTCGTCACGCAGATCGTTCGCGTGCTCGACGCCGCCGATCTCCACCCGCATGATTTCTTTATTTAATTCATAAATTCTGTTTCCGATAGAATTGATCTCTTTGACGGAATCCTTGATCTGAGTGTTCAGATTTTTCTGGTACTCTTTCAGTGAATTGTACACAGCCGAAGCGTTCTCGATAAAGGTTGCCGCTTTTGACACCAGCATGGACATGTTGACGGTGTTGTTCGGGTCTTTTGACAATTCCTGCATCGCAGACCACAACCCTGTCGTCCCCCACACGGATTCCTTGAATGCCGCACCGTCAAGCTCCCCTATGATATCCTCGATCTGCAGGATCGCAGAGTAGGATATCTCATAGTAGGAGGACCTGCCGTATTCCTCGCGGTACGCCTTGTCAAGATATTCATCCCTGACATGTCTGCACTCAGCATACTTGGAACCGGTTCCTACCTGCTGCCGCCATCCTCTGACCGAGTAGCCGCCGTGCGTGTATGTGGTATCGGTATTTGCCACCTGCTGGCGGACATATCCGGGTGTATTCAGATTTGATAAATTGTGCGCTACCGTATTGAGCGCACTCTGCGACGTGCGTATGCCGCTGTCGCCTAGATATAATGATCCAAACAAAGACATGGTATCTCACCTCGTGTTTCGTCGTTATTGTTTCGCGTCGAAACCACCATGTAAGATACCAAGCGATTGTCCGTTTGTATATGCATCTCTACTATAATTGGCTGTTTGCGGCGCAGACTTCATTGCCCGTATCATGTCGAGGTTAAAGTTCACCATATCCAGCCGTTCCGAGAGGAGCATCTGGTTCTTTCCGTTTGTCTCCCTCAGTTTGTCTATGGTCATCCTCAGGCTTTTCTGCACGCCCTCAAGCTTCTGCTTTTGGTCGGGCATCGATTCGAGCATCTGAATCAGGTCTATGAGTTTCAATGTTTCAACATCCCTGTTAACTACGTTGGCAATATCAGCCAGAAATTTATCCCTTTTCTTCTCCATTCCTTGGATTCTGCCTACGATTTCCTGTTCTTCTTCCATGATTTTTCCCAGGTTTTCGATGTCTCCCGCGACGATGGCGGAAGTCTTGCTCTCAGCGAGCGTCACGAGCCTGTCATACTCCGTGTTCTCACTGTCGAGCACGTCAATCAAGTTTTCCAATAAGCTTGCCACCTGTACACCTCACTTAAAACAGGCCGTTGTACTTCTCCAAAAGCTTTCCTGCAAAATCCTCCGCGTCCACCTCATAAGTGTTATTGTCTATGCGTTCCTTGATGGAACTTACAAGATTCTGCCGCACGTCAGGCGTTGCTGAGAGTGCTTTTTTTGCTGCGGAAGCATCCTGTGCCGTTGCTGAGAGCATGAGCTGATCCTTGAAGCTTGCTCCCGCTGCCTTCTTCTCAGTTTTGGTTAACTTTTTCGTTCCGTAGATCTGCTGTATTTGATTATAGGCATCTATACGCATACCGGACTCCTCCTTCCCAACCAGTCAATTATTTATGTTATCAGTTCTTTTATACTTAATTTATCGGATTATTTTTCATTTACTTTATACTTTTTTGCAAATTTAATATCAGATCCTGCCGCGCGCCCAGGCGGTGCATCTCCATGATCCCTCTCACAGTGCGCAGGATATAGGGTCTGATCTCCTCGATCCCCACCGGCTCACCGTGGAGGATGGTGCTGTGACATGCGGAGCCCACAAGCTCTATGATCATGAACACCATCACTTCGGGATTGTCAAACTTTCCCTCGTCCCGGAACATGGAGTTGTAGATGTCGTAGAAATCAACATCACTGTCCTCCCCCGCCTCGATGAGAACGTTCTTGAACACCCCCCAGCCGAGATTCTTGGATATAAATCCCAGCAGCGTCCTGTCCTCCACGAGCTGGCTGATGATATTGTCGACCAGAAAGACCACCCTGTCCTCGATCTCTGTGATGCCTGTCGCTTTAAGAGCGAGGTCCGCTCTCTTGAAGACCTCGCTCGACTTGTGCGCTATCAGTTTGTTCCTGATATCATATTTGTCCTTAAAATACAGATAGAAGGTTCCTTTTGCCACGCCTGCAGCCTCCACGATATCCGATATGGATGTCTTGTGGATCCCCTTGCTGGTGAAAAGCCTGTATGCCGTCTCCAGCAGGGACTCCCTCTTGATCTGCTTGTTCTGATCTATTTTGCCCATTTTATCTCTTCATATCCTATTTGATGACCTGCGACCAGTCGCTGATGCCGATAAATGCCTTTGCCCATGCATCGTATGTTGCTTCCTGCGCGGTACCGAGACTGTTGAAAACGAGCTGTGACTGCCCGGAGAGCCTGGTGTCCACCTGCGGCTCGCTGTAGCTCAGCAGATATATGATCTCCTCCACATACGGGTTGGATTTTGCCGCCACATAGGAGGCATAGAGCGCTGCCGCCTGCACATCCACACCCTGTGCGTTGGTCAGTCCGATCTCGCTCAGGATCACGTGCCTGACAGCACCTGCCGGGCTCAGCATTTCCGGTGCCTGCAGATAGTTTGTGAGCAGTGACAGGTTCTGGAAGGTCATCATCTTGCCGGATGACACCTGCGCCGCCATGTAGCCGCCGCTGGGACATCCCGACATATCCCAGAATTTCGCGTATGTCAGCGGCACCGGATACGGATGCTGTGCCACACCCCAGTCGATGTTGCCCTCGCCCGCTATCAGTGCGTTGAACTTCGCGAGGAAGTCCTTTCCATCGATGTATTCATAGTACTCTGCATGTCCGGCCGGACGGTTCCTGTCCCAGTTCTGGTCGATGCAGACGAACACCCTGGCGTTTGCGTTCTGGCTCTTGATCGCATTGTACGCCACGCGGAAGGTCTGCGCGTACTCCCGGATATAGCTGTCCCAGTCTGTCCAGATCATGTAGTTCCATGTGCGGACGTTCACTTCGTTTCCCACGATAAAGTTCTCCACGGTAGAGTTTGCCGCGACTCTTGAGAGTTCAGCCGCGATCGCCGCGATACCTGCCGGCTCCGACGCGTTGAGCATATAGTGCTGGGGCGCTACCGGATGCGTGTCCGTCGGTATGATCGCCGCTCTGGAATACGGGTTCGTGATCGCCTGGTTGCCGCCGTTGTTCATGATCTGCGCCGTGGTGTACCTCCCGGCGATGACACCGTTTGCATTCTCCGACATGTACAGATTGCAGAAATCCTTGCCCTGCTCCGACTTGAGCGGTCTTGCCTGCCTAGCCCTGGTGTGTGTGGCAAGAAGCTCCGGGTTCGCGATGTACTGCGGGTTTGCGATCAGCACGTTCTGTCCGCCGGACTTGACTGCGAGCCCCAGTTTGGTGTAGAGCCTTGCCCCTGTATAGGGCACTGTGAACGCCGGCGTGAGCGATGCGGGCGCCGATGCCACCGGCACTGCCGTGGGTGCCACTGCGTACTCGTATGGCTGCATCTCGAACAGGTAGAGCACACCGTCGTCACTTGCAGGGATCTCGGGCAGTGTTGCCGTGTAAGCAATGGTCGCCCTGTCTACAAGGACACTGCCTGCCGCGGTCGCAAACGCCTGATTCAGCGCTCTTGCCGCGTTTGCCTGGATGCCCAGCACCATGACAAACAGGACAAACAGGATTCCGTAGACGCGTTTTGTCTGTTTTTTACCTCTCATCATATCTCCTCCATCAATTTTATCTGTAATTGATTTGATTCTGTAACTTTTTCAGTATAACATCTTTTTTCCCAAACTGCAACGAGAATATTATGTTTACTTATTTATGATTCCGTACCGGAGCGCAATGAAGGGCATACAGAAAGCCGCCGGAGATCCGCGGCTTTCTGTATGCCCTTATCTGATCAATCCTATATGAGGTTTGCCGCGCCGATCATGCCGGCGTCATTGCCAAGGATCGCGCACCGCACCGGCGGCACAAATGCCCTGTCCCCGCCAAAGCACAGGAAACTCAGATGCTCCTCCACCGGTTTCGTCAGACGGCTCCCCTGGTTGCAGATGCCGCCCGACAGGAGCACGACGTCCGGCCGGAAGATATTGACATAGTTTGCGATGGCTTCCGCAAGATATGTATAGTAGTTCTCCACGACTTCCTTTGCCGCCTCATCGCCCTCGAGCGCCGCATCAAAGGGGATCTTGCCGTTCATATTCTCGATCTTTCCGCCGCACATCTGGTTCATCAGGGATTTCCTGTCCGCGGCGGCTGCCCGTTTCGCATCCCGGATCAGCGCCGTGGCGGACGCATACGCCTCCACGCAGCCCCGCCTGCCGCAAGTGCATGGCTCACCGCCCATGATCATGCTGATATGTCCCAGCTCTGCGCCCCCCGCGTTGCTCCCCTCAAAAACTTTTCCATTCAGAATGATGCCGCCGCCGACACCTGTCCCGAGCGTGAGCAGGATCGCATTTGACACATCCCTCGCAGCTCCCGCCTTGACCTCGCCAAGCGCCGCGCAGTTCGCATCGTTGGAGATGCGGATGCCGCAGGAGAAAAATTTTCCAAGCTCCTGCACGAGCGCCACATTTTCCCAGCTGATATTGTTGGAATAGCGCACGATGCCCGCCTCCGCATCCACGAGACCAGGACATCCGACACCGATACCCGCGAGCGCACTCTCGTCTATCCCCAACTCTTCCATCAACTGTTTTACGAGTCCTGCCATGTCCGCTATGACTTCCTCCGCCGAGCGCTCCGCTCCAGTCGGCGCCGATGCCTGCGCTATGATTTTCTGATCTTCATCGACAATCCCTGCCTTGATATTGGTTCCACCCAGATCGATCCCTGCTCTGTACATCTCTGTATATCCTCCCATTTTCAGTATATATGTAATGTATATCAGCTTTTTGTGTTTTTTGCAAGTGTTTCTGCGCTTTCTTTCTATATTATATAAAATTATATAAAAATATACTATTTTATAGCGGCTTTCCGGCGGCATTTGTGGAATCTGTTTCCAATTTCCCAACATGAACCAGTATATTCTGCTGTCTTTTTCAAAAAATAATTCATGCAGCCTTTTAATTTTGCCGGCAGGCAATTTCAGAAATGGAGGGTTTTATGAACAACTGCACATGCACTCCGGAGTCCCTTGCGATGGGTTCGTTTCCGATCCAGGAATGGTGCGAGCCTTACGAGTTGAACTCCGCTTTATATAACGGCACGATCTTCCCGTGCCTCAACATGAATTTCCACGCCGCGGAGGATATTCCGTGTCCGTTCTGTGACAAGGCAGCCGCGTCAAAGCTGTCAGAGCGCGAGAAGGCGATGAACGAGATCGCCATGATCGGCTTTGCGGTCAACGACCTGACGCTCTATCTCGACACGCACCCCGACTGCCAGCACGGTATCAAGCTGATGCGGGAACTGCTGCAGAAGCGCCTGGACACGCTTGCCGACTACGCTGCCAGGTACAATGCACTGACGCAGCTGTCAGTCGTTACCGGGAAGCCGGAATCCGACAAATATGAGTGGGGCGAGGGACCGATGCCCTGGGAAGGAGGACTGATCTAATGTGGGCTTATGAGAAACGTTTGCAATATCCTGTAAAAATCAAGAAGACCTGCCCGAAGACGGCGCAGCTGATCATCAGCCAGTACGGAGGCCCGGACGGCGAGCTCTCCGCGTCCATGCGCTATCTGGCGCAGCGCTATTCGATGCCGGTGAAAAAGGTGGGCGGCCTGCTGACCGACATCGGCACGGAGGAGATCAACCACATGGAGATCATCTGTGCCATCGTCTACCAGCTGACCAGAAACCTGACGCCGGAACAGGCAAAGACAGCCGGTTTTGACGCATACTATATCGACCACACTGCCGGTCTGTGGCCGCAGGCGGCGGGGGGCGTTCCCTTCACATCGCTGGAGTTCCAGTCAAAGGGCGACGCGTTCGCGGACCTGTACGAGGATCTCGCCGCCGAGCAGAAGGCGCGCACTGTCTATGAGAACCTGCTGCGCGTCATCGATGATCCCGATGTCAGGGCACCGCTGAAATTCCTCCGGGCGCGCGAGATTGTCCACTTCAACCGCTTCGGCGAGGCGATCGAGATGACGAAGGAGAGGCTGGACTCGAAGAATTTTTATTATTTCAATCCGGAATTTGACAAGAAGATGTTTGACAATAAGCTGTAAGATATTGCACTGAAAATGATATTGGTATGTCCTGCTGCCAGTCTGATCTGTTTTCAGGCAGACACAATTGAGATAAATTTGTCAAAAAAGAAGTCGGCTGAAAACCGACTTCTTTTTATGTACACGGACACCCTGAGGAAGAATGTCAGCAAAGGCTGACGGGTGTCCGACACGATGATCAATTAACCAAGCAGACTGAGTACGCCCTGGTTGGACTGGTTGCCCTGTGCGAGCATGGACTGTCCTGCCTGTGAAAGGATATTCGCGTTGGAGTACTTCACCATCTCCGTCGCCATGTCTGTGTCTCGGATCTGGCTCTCTGCCGCTGTCGTGTTCTCCACTACGTTGTCCAGGTTGTTGATCGTGTGCTCTAAGCGGTTCTGGACTGCACCGAGAAGGGAGCGCTGTGCCGATACTGTGGATACCGCATCTGCGATCGCATCGATTGCATACGTAGCTGATGCACCTGAACCATCCTTTACATTCAATCCCCTGATACCGAGTCCTGACGTGTCAAGTGCCTGGATCTTCACGCCGATCTTGTTGTTCATATCTGCGTCTGCGCCTACATGAAGGCTGAAATTCAAATCTTCCTTCACGCTGATATCGCCTTTCTTGATGACATAATCCACGTACTTTTTATTTGGATCATTCGCATCAACCCTGTCCGCCTGCTTTGTAACAGTCGCGGGCGCATCCGAATCTGTACCGATATTGTTTGCAAGCGTCAGTTCCTGTAATATCATTTTCTCTGCCTGGTCTATAGTAAGGATTGTCGCATTTGTAGCATCACGTCCATTCACATCACCACTTGTACCATCTGCTTTTACCATTGCCGTATGCGTAACACCATTGTATGTAAAAGAACTGCCATCTTTGATCTTTGCCTCAATCTTATCTGCTGCGAGAATATTCTTATCCTCGTTCTCGACTGTAGAACCTGCCGCAATAGTATATTGTACCCCATCCAGCGTTACCAGTTCGCCACCTTTGAAATTCGCCTTTAATGTCTGGAATGATGCTGTAACATTTGCTGTGGTTCCGCCAATCGTATACTCCTGTCCGCCGATGCTGACTGTATCGCCAAGTGACAGTTTGTTGATCGTAAACGTTGCTGTGGTTGCCCCTTCTCTCAAGGTTCCTACAAGACCGGCATCCTTCGCTGATGCTTTCTTCGTCACAGTGTCTGTATCACCTTTTAAGAGATAGGTCTCGTTGAACTTGGTTGTCTCTGCAACCCTGTCGATCTCCGTGAGGAGCTGGTCAACCTCGTCCTGGATCGTCTGACGGTCGGAAAGTGCATTCGTACCGTTGGAAGCCTTCACCGCCAGCTCGTTCATTCTCTGGAGCATGTCATGAACTTCTGTCAGAGCACCCTCTGCTGTCTGCACTGCGCTGATGCCGTCCTCTGCATTTAATGATGCCTGCGAGAGTCCTCTGATCTGCTTTCTCATCTTCTCGGAGATAGAAAGTCCTGCTGCGTCATCGGCTGCCCTGTTCACCTTGTAGCCTGACGACAACTTTTCTGCTGACTTGGACAATGTCCCCTGTGTGATGCCAAGCATCCTGTTAGAATTCATTGCTCTGAGATTGTGCTGTACTACCATAAAATTACCTCCGTGTAATCTGTGACTCCGCGATTACGGATATGTCACGTGCCATGGGCAGATCCTTTGCCCACTTTGATGATGTGTTACCTGTCTGTTCTATATTCAGTTGTCTTTGAATCATGCCGCAAAGCGCAAGATTCTATATGAATAATCCGCAGATCTCCGGCCTCGGCGCCTTTTGAGCCGGAAATCCGTGGTTATCACCGTCAATTTAATTACCCCAATAAGCTGAGCACGCCCTGGTTTGCCTGGTTGGACTGTGCGAGCATGGACTGTCCTGCCTGTGAGAGGATATTCGCGTTGGAGTACTTCACCATCTCCGTCGCCATGTCTGTGTCTCGGATCTGGCTCTCTGCCGCTGTCGT
>ERZ808051.1295-NODE-1295-length-17442-cov-7.788886_pt1 | contig 17442 bp, 16 predicted proteins | sample MGYA00380199_ERZ808051 | MGnify/ENA primary metagenome ERZ808051 (study PRJEB31490, sample SAMN06133391) | mouse gut metagenome | isolation source: J11 | host: mice | place: China: Chengdu | collected 2015-05 ...
AGAGGAAAAATTATGGAAAGGCTTGAAAATCGTCACAATTCAGGCGCTCAAACAGCTACATTTGAGCAAATAGGCACGGACAACGCATTATCCCTCGCCGATATGTTCAAGCGCAGCCTAGAGCGCGCTATTGCTCGCAGCGAGGACATGACCCACACTGCCCGCAGTCAAAAGCTGCCGCCCGAGAAACTTATCAAGTTCCTGATCGCCGCCGAGGGCGGGCCGCTGGCGAAGGAGCTGCACCGCGCCGGAATTGACGCTACTCCCGCCGCCGTGTCTCAGCGCCGCCGTCAAATCCCGCCCACTGTATTCCGCAAGGCGTTTCTGGACTTTACATCCTCCAGCGCATACGGTCAGCCCAATCGCGGCTACAAAGGCTACCGCGTTCTGGCTTGTGATGGCACCGCAATCAACATGGCCCGCAATCCCAATGCACCCAGCTTCGTCTGCAATAACAGCGCTCCACGGGGGTATAACCAGTTGCATTTGAGTCCTCTGTTTGACATCTACGACCGCACCTACTTTGACGCGGGTTATCCAGCCCGCACCCAGGAAGGACGAGCCGGGCACGCTGGTGGAAATGCTCAAACGGAACTGCTTCAACCGCAGGACTATTATTGTCCTCGACCGTGGCTACGAAGCTTACAATGTCATGGCCCACCTGATAAACACCCCTAATATCTATTTTGTCCTGAGGGTAAAGCATAACCATTCGGCCATGCGGGAGATTGCCCGACTGCCTATGCTGGAACTGGACTGCGATATTGCGTTTACAATATCCACCACCCAGACCAACGAGGACAAACGCAATCGCCACATCTACCTCCCCCAGCCGAAAAAGAGCAAACCCGGCTCCACCACCCGGCGCGCCCGGTGGGATTTTCCCAGCCCCTACGCCATGCGGCTCCGCATTGTCCGCTTTCAGTTGGACAACGGCAATTTTGAGACGTTGGCAACCTCGCTCCCCCGGTCGTTCACCGTTGACGACTTAAAGGAAATCTACCACCAGCGTTGGGGTATCGAGAGCAGCTTCCGCAGTTTGAAGTACAGCACAGGGCTGGTCAATCTGCACGGCAAAGGTGACAGCTCTGTAGAGCAAGAAATCTTTGCGGCGTTGACTGCTTTCAATTTCACCAGCCGAATCATACAAGAAGTCGTCGTTCGGCAACCCAAAGATGGTGTATATTCCTATACCGTGAACTTCAAAAATGGCGATTGCTCTTTGCAAAGAATTTCTCAATGACCCGGACATGACCGGGGGCGCGGTCATGCAGGAAATTAGCCGCAACACCATTCCAATTCGACCGGGGCGGCAAGATGAACGAAACCTTCGGGCGAAGGGCTTCGGCTGGTTCACCTACCGTATCGCGGCCTAAGAAGCGGCAGGCCCAAAAAACGGGGGGCGGGGGGGTGTTCCTCTGCCCCCCTCATTTCCGAATTTTTTTGAAAAAGCCCAAAATCGGCCCCGAAAGGGCTGATTTTTCAAAAAAGTGTGCCGCGATAATTTAACGGCTGAAAATCCGCCTTGCAGATTCCTGTTTTCTCTAAAATCTCAACATGTCCCGGAAATGAACCGCCCTCTGTCAAGTAGACAGATGAAAAAAAGAAAATTAGGCCACGAGGGTCTGGTTCCTGAAAGCAAGGGGAGCCAGGCTCTTTAACTTAGCTTGCAGCCGCCTTGTGTTGTAAAAAACGATATATTCGTCGATGGCTTTCTCCAATTCCTCAAAGGTATGAAATAGCTGGAGATAGTACATCTCGGATTTGAGGATACCCCAGAAGCCCTCCATGGGGCCGTTGTCAATGCAGCGGCCTGGGCGGGACATGCTCTGCGTTGCATGGATTCCATCCAGCTTCGCTTTAAACTGCCGGCTGGTGTATTGATAGCCCCGGTCACTGTGAAACAGGGGATGGGCGCCAGGGTTGGCGTTCACCGCCGCGTCAAAGGTGTCAAAAACAAGCTGATTGTTGTTGGAGCGACCCAATGCATATGCAACGATGCTTCTGTCGTGGAGATCGAGGATGGCGCTTAAGTATGCTTTTTTCCCGTTTTGGAGTTTGAATTCCGTAACATCCGTCAGCCATTTCTCATTGGGACGATCTGCTGTAAACTCCCTGTTCAATACATTCTCAGCGGTAACGCGCGGTTCCGACATGATGTAGTGCTTCTTCTTTCGGCGTATCACGGCCTGCATATGCACGCTTTTCATCAGGCGGTAAATCCGCTTGCGGTTGTAATTTCTTTTGAGCCGGCTGTTCACATTCATCGTCATGCGGCGATACCCGTAGATGCCATTTACTTCACTGTATAAACGGATGAGTTCTTCCAGCAAGAGGGTGTTTTCTTTTTCTGAAGCACAGGTTTCCCGGTTGAGCCATTTATAGTAAGAACTGCGGGGAATCCCGGCTAATGTGCATAATGATGCGATTTCATAACCTTTCTCCTGATGCAGTGCGCAGATCGTCTCATAGACCCTTCTGCGCCGTATGCGTCTGCTCACCGCCCCCTTTCCAGTTCCTGCAATTTTTTTAAGAAATCATTCTCCATTTGAAGCCTTCTGTTTTCCGCTTCCAACTGCCGCAGCTTTGCCGCTGCCTTTTCCTCCGCGCTGTATTCGGCAACAGGACGGCGCTTCCCCCGGCGGTCAAGCAGGCCGGCTTCTCCCTGCTCCTGATATTTTTTTACCCAGCTGTAGATTTGCTGATAGGTGATTTTGTATTGCTCGCTGGTCTGCCTGTAATTCAACTGCTGACCGATGCAGTACAACACCGCCTGCAATCTTTCTTCATACGATAATTTCCGCTTTTCGGCCATACCGCTTTCCTCCCGTGCTCCGCGTGTTTTGAAATCTCTATGGCCCTTATGATACAGCATGATCCATTGTTGTAAAACCGCGTGGGAGGAAATTCTATATTTCCGGCACATAGCGTCCAGTGATCCGCCTCCGCCTAAATAGTCCTCTACTGCCTCCAGCTTCAGCGAAGATGGGTAACGGGTAAAACCCTTCTTCGGATACAGACCCGCCGCCCCCTCCGTCTGATACTTTCGCAGCCACGCCTGAAAGGTACTCAATCGTATCCCCAATTCTTCCCGTATCTGTGTGCTGCCCTTTCGCATTTCCAGATAATCTTCCACTGCCTGTATTTTTTCCTCCGGTCCTATTTTCCCTTTTAAGCTCATGATTATTGCTCCCCCCATTTCGACAGTTTTGTTTTTTCACTGTCTACTTTAGAGGGAGCATATCATTTTTGGGGTGCCCCCGGCAACACAAAAGCTATGCTCGCTACCCCACAAGACAGGGTGGCGGGCTGTCGGTCGGCAGCTTCTTCTCTGTGGAGCGTTGAATGTCAATGTCCCCATATTTTCATGGTTTTTGCTCCATACAAATTTTAAGCGTGTTCTCTGTGGTGGCATCATCGGTGATGCCACGTTCACATGAACGGGCAAAAATGGCATCATGTATGATGCCACAGAGGGGGGACAACAATTCCGCTGCCATGGGCAAAAAAGAGGCCGGCACATAGACGCACCAACCCCAGCGGGAGTTTTCCTCTCGCTGGGGTTCTTGTGCGTTGGTCTATGTACCGGCTCAAAAGCCATATTCAGTTAGGTTCAAATATGGATTTTAGTTTATCATAGAAAGACAGAGCTTGTCAATAAACATATCGAATTTTCCGTTTTCACTCCTGTGCCGACGTTTCCAGTCGGCACAGAGTGATTTTTTTATCCTCTCCCCCTTGCGTAACTCTGTCCTGTCATTCAGCGTTTTACTGTATTTCGTTCTCAATAAAGTTTTTTAACATCTGCGCCACCTGCGCCCGTGTAGCCTGCCCCTGGGGGCCTAACTGCCCGTCGCCGTCGCCATTCACAATCCCGTTTTCCACGGCCCAGCGCAGGGCATCCAGCGCAAAGCCGCTGATCTCGTCCGTATCGTTGAAATGCAGCTCCTTGTTGGTGGCGGCGGGACTGCCGGAGTACCGCCAGAGCATGACCGCCAGCTGCTCGCGGGTGATGGGGTCATTGGGGCCGAATGTCCCGTCGCCGTAGCCGCTCACGATGCCCTGACTGGCGGCCCAACGGACGGCCTTGGTGTACCACGCCTCGCCCGCCACGTCGGAGAAGTCCAGCAGGTAATTCACTCCCGGCCTGCCCTCCTTGTTGAACAGGATTTGGGCAAGCTGGGCGCGGGAAAGGGTGTCATTCGCCCCGAATCGGCCATCGCTGTAACCGTTCATCAGGCCCTGCTCCTGGACGAACCGCACCGCCTCATAGTACCAGTCGCCCTCGGACACGTCGGTAAAGGGGTTGTTCCAGGGCGTTTCAATGGGCTTGTAGGTCACTTCGATTTTCACCTTGCCGCTGGGCTGCTTGAAGGTGTACGTCCCGTCCGGCTTCACTACTACCTCTATGGGCTTGCCGTTCTTGTCGGTGACGGTGATTTTGTCCACCTCATAGCCCTCGTCCGGCTTAGGCTTGATTGTCACGGTGTCGCCCCGCTCCGGGCGGGAGGGGGTAACGGAAACCGTGCCGCCCTCGTCGGGCTGGGTTACGTCGGGTTTGTAGGTGGGCGGGGTGTAGCTGCCGCCGCCGGAGGGCGGGTCCACCGGCTTGGGCGGGTCGGGGTCCACCGGGTCGGGGGGGTCGATGGGCGGGATGGTCTCGGTCTGTGTGGTATAGCCGCAGGCGGTGCATTCTTTGTGCCTGCTGCCCGGTGCGGTGGCGGTGGCCGCCTGGTCCACAACCCAATCGCCGGGGGTGTGGAGGTCCTTGTTGAATTGATGGTTTTTGTCGCAGTCCGCCGCTTCGCAGGGATGCCAGTGGTGGGTGCCGTCGGAGGCCCACTCATCCTCTTTCGCTTGATGTGTGGCGGAGCCGATATTCACAGGCTGTCCGTCGGGGCGCGTCACTGTGCCGCCGCTGATCTCAATTTTGTCGCTTGGAACAATGCCGCCGGTGCTGTTGTCATAACCGCCGCCAATGTCCGCGCCCCCTGCGCTGCTGGCCTCCACCGTGCCGCCGCTGATGGTGATCTCGCCGCCGTTACCGCCGCCACCGCCGCCGATGCCCGCGCCGGTGATGCCGGTGGCCTCCACCGTACCACCATTGATGGTGATCTGGCCGCCGTCGCCGCCGGTGCCGCCGCCGGCGCCCGCGCTGTAGCCGCCGCCGCCGATGCCCGCGCCGCTGCCGATGCCGCCGGTCGCCTTCACCGTGCCGCCGTTGATGGTGATCGTGCCGCCGTCGCCGTTTATGCCGCCGCCAATGCCTGCGCCGGTGCGAATGCTGGTCGCCTTCACCGTGCCGCCGTTGATGGTGATCTCGCCGCCGTCGCCGCCGTCGCCGCCGCCGATGCCCGCGCCAGAGTTGCTGCTTGCCGCTACTATACCGCCAAGGATGTTGACGGTGCCGCCTGCTTTTCCACTGTATCCGCCAATACCCGCGCCATTGTAGCCGGTCGCGGTCACTTTACCGCCATGAATGGCAACCGTTCTGCCCGCGTTGACTTCTATCCCCGCGCTGTAGCTGCCGCTGGTGCGTACCGTCAGCTCGCCCATATTTTCATCGTCTGATTGGGCATAGATAGAAAGGTTGCTGTTTTCCCCTAACCGGATGCCATAAACGTCAAGAGAGCATCCGTCTGCCAGGATCAAGTGGACCGTACCAGCGACGTGAATACCAGAAACGCTGGAAACGCCGCTATTACGCACGATGTACCAGCCGCCGGCGGTCTCGTCCAGCGTAAAATCCTCCACCTCCACATTTTCCGCTGTAATCTCCGTGATATCCGCAGGGACCGGCGGAGTGTCCTTCACCAGCTTGCTCCCGTCCCAGGTCAAGGCGATGTAGGTCTCTTGCGTACCATCTTCCTCCTCCTCCGCCGCCGGTGCGCACAGGGAGACGAGCATCGCCCCGCACAGCAGCAGACTGCACAGCCGTTGTTTCCAGCTTCTCATAATTTCCTCCTGTCCGGCAGAGGGGGAATTTTGCCCCGCAGGGTTCCCTGCGGGGCAAGGGGGTACCCCCTTGCCGATTCCTTCTTGTCCCGGCTGACCGGGCATGTTATTCCATTTGTCACCATAGCAAAAATTTTGGAAATAGACAATAGGTTTTGCGCGAGTGGGCGAAAAACCTGCTCGAGTGGGCAGTTGGACCGGTTGACAGCCCCCCTTTTTGAGTGATACGCTATGTTCAGAAACGTGCCGGGAGGACTGGATGATGAAAAAATGGACGCGCCTATGGGCGGCGATTCTCACCCTGACACTGTGCGTGGTGTTCGGCGTTCTGCTTCTGAACTGTATGAAACCGATGGAGGACCGGGCCTATGACCTGTCCCTGATGGACTGGGAGGGGGAGGGGATGCCGGAGGGCTGGGTCTACGATCAAAAGGGCTGGACCGTGTTTACCCAGGAGGGGGATGCGGTGACAGAGCTGGCCCCGGACGGGTTCGGCGGCTTTGACCGCCTGGACGAGCTGGGACAGACCTTTTATTTCTCCCGTGTACTGTCAGAGGACGCGGACAGTCCCACCCTGCGTTTGGATGCGACAATCAGCTCCGTGGCGGTCTTTCTGGACGGCGCACTAATCTACACGGACTGCCCGGAACTGAATAATCGTATCGGAGATTTACGTCTGCCTATGCTGGAGTGGTATCGGGAGGAGCCGCTGCTGGTGACGCTGCCGGAGAACTATCAGGGCAAGACCCTGACCATCGCCCAATCCACTGACCCCTCCGGCGGCGAGCGGGCGGAACCCACCGCAACCGTCTGGCCCTGCGGCGTGACGCTGTACTGCGGCTATGCCTACGAGAGTGCGCTGGTGGCGGAGAGCTTTCAGACCGCCATACCCGCCGCCCTTGCCTTTGCCGCCGGAACGCTCCTGCTGGTGCTGTTTCTCTGGCAGGCGTTTCAGGGCCGGTTGGCTCTGGACGCGCTGTGCGGCGGACTGACCGCCTTCTTCTGGCTGGCGGGGCGGCTGGCCCTGACGTTCCTGCCCAACGCCCATCTTGGCCCCCTGCCGGTGGACGTGTCATCGCTGGCCAGTGAGCTGTCCCTGACGCTGCTGCTGGTGTTCCTGGCCTCCCAGCTGACGGGACGGCGGCGGAAGGTGGTTGGATTGCTTGCCGGGGCGCAGGGTGTGGTTGTGGCGATAGACGCCACCATGCAGGCCACGGAACAGCTCACGCTTTACTTTGCACTGACGGTTCCCGCGGTTGGCCTTGCGGGGCTGGCGGCTGCACTAGCCTGCGGTGTTCTGGAGTGGAAACGGAATTGGTTTTACCGTTATTTCTGTCCGCTGACAGCGGCGGGGGTCATCGTCTATGCGGCGCTTGGGCGCTGGGAGTTTTCAGGAACCGCGTTGGGAATACCGGGCTTGCTGCTTTACCCCCTGACGGGTATCATGACAGCGGCGGCGCTGGTCACGGCCCTGGCGGAAGCGGTCCGCCGTGAGATCACCCGCCGGATGGAGGCCCGTATGCTGGCCCAGCGGGACGAGCTGACCCGAAACAGCTATGAAGTCATGCGGCGGCAGCATGAACAGGTGATGATGCTCCGCCACGATATGGTGAAGCATTTCCGGGTCCTGCGGCAGACCGTCACCGATGAAAAGGCGGCGGCGTATCTGGATGATCTGATCGGAGAGAATGAAAAAATTCGCCCTGTGGTACAGAGCGGAAATGAAATGCTGGATGTCATTTTGAACAGCAAATTGAGCGCCGCCGCCGACGCCGGGATTGCAGTGGAAATTGCCCGGATGAAAGCGCCGGACAAGCTGCCTCTGACGGACGCGGAGCTGTGTTCCCTGATGATGAACCTGTTGGACAACGCGGTGGAGGGTGCTTCCGCTCCTGGGGTGAAACGGCCTTATATCAAGCTGGATTTTTCTGTTAAGGAACATTTCTTTGCGATTTCCTGCGAGAACTCCACGACGATGGAGCATATTCAAAAGAAAACCGCGCCGGGGCGCGGTTTGGGCCTTAAAATTATCAGGCAGATTGTGGCGCGGTATGATGATCTTCTGGAAATGGAATATGGCGCAGACTATTACTGCGTAAAGATGGCGATACCGCTGGACTAACCCTGCATATATCCCAGCAGCCTCTTTTTCAAATCAGGGACGCGATGCTTGCTGATGGGGAGTATTCTTCCGTCAGCAAGTTCTATTTCACAGGAGCGCAGATGCTTGATAAAGGCGAGGTTGACCAAAATCGTCCGATGGCAGAAGATAAAACTCCGCTCCGGCAGCATGGCGGCCAGCTCGGAAATTCTGACGGAGGTTTCGAGTGGTCCGCTGGTGAGCTGGAGCCTTGCCCCGTGCTCCCACGATTCCATATAGATAATATCGGAGGGAGCCAGCTTGCTCTGTCCCTTTTCCGTGGGCAGCAGAATTTCCTTTTTCTCGCAGAAGGTTTTGTAGCAGTACAGCAGGGCCTCCCGGAGCTGATCTTCTCGGAGGGGCTTTGCCAGATACCGGGCTGCGGATACCTCGTAGCCCCGCAGGGCCATCTCCCGATTGGAGGATATAAAGATGATGGCGGTGCTGTCCCCCAGCTTCCGCAACGCGGCGGCAAGCTCCATCCCGTCCAGGCCCTCCATCATCACGTCCAGCAGGAGAATGTGGAATTGTGTGCCGCCCTGAATGGCGGTGAGCAGGGCCTCGGCGCTCTCATAGCTGGAGAGGGAGCAGGCCAGCCCCTCCGCTTCCATGATGTCATTGGTCAGGTCCGCAGCCTGTTGGCGGTCCATGGGTTCATCATCGCAGACGGCGATTTGCAGTTTCAGATTGAGGTTTTCCGGCATGATGTAGTCCTCCCGGATTGTTTTCTCTGTCCATTATACCACAGATTCCCAGGGGCGCAAGGCAGATTTGCCTTGCGCCCCTTTTGTCCATCAGGTAAAGATAAGTTCAGCATGAACGATTTCCGTTGCTCTGTCACGGATGTTGTTCATACGCCCCACCCATTCCATTTGATTTTCAATTTTAAGCTGCTCCGTAATGTCTTCCTGTTCCGCCAGTTGTTTCACTAACTGAAAAAACATAGTTTCGGCCTGGGTATCCGTCTCAGCCAAATGGCTGTCCAGCTTGCCACTGAGAAGCAAGGCGGTATAGATAGGCTCCCGCTGTACTTTCAGGTAGTGTTTCCTCCGCTGTCCCCAAATGCCAACAGGGACACTTTCTGGAGTGGAGAGGTTGGGTAAGAAATAATCACCCTGTTGTTGGTAGGTTCCGCCCATCTGCATGAAGAATGACTTTTCCATGGTTGTAGTCCTCCGATATATTGAAATTCCCTGCAATTCAATCACCCTCGGCTGACTTTACAAAAATGTTGGGAGGAACTTCCTTACGAAGTTCCTCCCAAGTGCGGTTTTGGCTTTTCTGACGCTTTCCAGACATCTTCCCACCAGAATCAAATACTTTCCAGAGCCCTTTTCCCCATTGTCCCCACTTCCTTTTTCCTATTCTGGGTCAAGTTATGGGTCAAAGACTATATTGGAAGTCATGCCGGCAGCACATTCCGCTTCAGGCTGGTGTAGGCCAGGACGATATAGACGGCGTAAACCAGGAAGAAGACAGCCAGGGCGGACAGGACGATCACACCGGGGCTGGAGGCCCCCACCATAACCCCCGGCTCCGGGAGGCTGGCCAGGTGGAGGATAAAGGGCGCCCCGATGAGCACTGGAGGGACGGCGGGCAGAGCGTAATAGATGGCGAACTGGGCGCGCAGAGCCTTTGCCATCTCCCGGCGGTTCATGCCCAGCTTTTGCAGCAGGGAAAACTGCCGCTTATACCGCTCGCTCTCGCTGAGCTGCTGGATGGTGAGGATGGTGGCGGCGGTCATGGTGAGGGACAGGGCCAGGTAGTACAGCGGGAACACACACAGGGCGGTCTGGGAGGCCATCTCCGCCTCCTCCTGGGCCCTGGTGGTGATGGTATTGCTGGAAATCCCGGAGCTGGTGCGCTCGTTGATGTCCCAAAGGTCATAAAACTGCGCCCTCGTTACCGGCTGAACTGTCTTGGCGGCATAGGCCCAGTGGTGGACCTCCAGCCCCTCCACTGCCTCGTCCGGCACCACCAGGATGTAGCCCCGCCCGTTGACAGTGCCGCCGCTCTGGGACAGGTGCTCGGTGTACACGCCCCCGGGCTGGAGGGTAACGTCCCCCAGAGTAAGGGGTTCCCGGTAATCCCTCAGAACCTCCTCCAGATAGGTCATGCAGTGGAACAGGTACTGCCCCTCTTTCAGCTCCACCGCCCGGTAGCCGGCGATGGAGCGCAGAGCGGCGTAGTCGCTCCAGCGCAGGACAGGCTCCTGTACAAAGTTGAAGTAATAGTAGACGGTCTGAGTCTCGATATAGTCCCGCACCGTGTGGCTGCCGGAGAGGTAGACCTGATACTCCAGGGACTGCTCCACCGGGATATTTTCATGGATGTAATCCAGATAGACTGCGGGGTCCCGGCCGTCTCCCACGCCGAGATACAGGTCAAAACAGGCGTCCTCCGCCGCCCGGCCCTCAAACAGTCCCCGGAAGACCAGCCCGCTGCCCTCGGAGATGATGGTGGCGGTAAAGATCATGGCGATGGTAGCCATGAGCACTCCCATGGTGGCCAGCTTGGCGGTAAGCGTGCGGAAGACCAGCAGGGTCACGCCCCGATATTTCCGTGCGGGCCGTTTGTCAAAGAAGGCGGGCACCCCGGAGGCGAAGCTTAGGAAGAAGCCGAACAAAAATAAAATCAGACACCCCGCCCCGGCGGTGGCGATGGTAAGGTTCCGCACCATAATCAAAAATGTCCCAGCAACGCCCAGCACGATGGAGACCCCGAAAATCCAGCGGCGCTTTTTCCCCGTCTGAATAACCACGCCCTCGTTGAGCCGGTTGGAGTAGATCAGGTCGTGGATTTTGGCCTTGCGGATATACCTGCGGCTCCGGCGCAGGGCAAAGAGGTAGATCAGGCTGAAGCAGACGACCGTCAGCCCCAGGGCGGGGAGGGAAAAGCCGAAGGAGAAGCGGTAGGGCAGCTTGAACAGGGCGAGCGTCAGGGCCCGGAAGACCTGGTAGAGCAGCCCGCCCAGAACGGCGCCCAGCGCCAGGGCGCAGCCCCCCACGGCCAGGTTTTCCAGGAAAAACAGCCGGGCCACCTGCCGGTTCTCCAGGCCGATGAGCAGATAGGTCCCCAGCTCCCGGCCCCGGCGCAGGAGCATAAATTTGGTGGCGTAGGCCACCAGCCAGCCGAAGACGCACACCACCACCACCGTGGCCAGGGCGATCATGAAGGACAGCATCTTCATCCCCTCGGATAGGATCTTGATCTCCTGGGAGAAGGTGAGGGCATTGAAGGAGTAGAGCAGGGCGGCGGCCATGACCACCGTGACGAAGTAGACCAGATAGTCCTTTGCCTGACGCTTCGCGTTGCGGGCGGACAGCTTAGATAACGTCACTGACGTCACCCCCCAGCGCGGCCAGCACATCCAGGATCTCGTGGTAGAATACCGGCCTGCCCCGATCCCCCCGGAGCAGTTCATTGAACACCCGGCCGTCCTTGAGGAACAGCACCCTCTTGGCGTAGCTGGCGCTGTAGGCATCGTGGGTGACCATCAGGATGGTGGCCCCCATCTCCCGGTTCATGGCGGTCATGATTTCCAGCAGGTTTTTGGACGCCTTGGAGTCCAGCGCCCCGGTGGGCTCGTCGGCCAGGAGCAGGGACTGCCCCGCCACCATAGCCCGGGCGCAGGCCGCCCGCTGTTTCTGTCCACCGGACACCTGGTAGGGAAATTTCTCCAGAATGTCAGAGATGCCCAGCTTTCCGGCCATCTCCCGGACCCGGTTCTGCACCGCCTTCGGGTCCTGATGGTTCAGAGAGAGGGCCAGGCCGATGTTCTCCTCGATGGTGAGCGTGTCCAGCAGGTTGAAGTCCTGGAACACAAACCCCAGCCGCTCCCGGCGGAACTTTGCCAGCTCCCCCTCGGACAGGTCGGCCACGCTCACCCCGTCCAGGAGTATCTTCCCGGCGCTGATGGCGTCGATGGTGGAGATGCAGTTGAGCAGGGTGGTTTTGCCCGAGCCGGAGGCCCCCATGATGGCCAGAAACTCCCCGGCCTCTACGTCGAAGCTCACCCGGTCCAGGGCCTTGGTGACATTGCTTTTGTTCCCGTAATATTTTTCAATGTTCTGTACTTGCAGCATAGCGCTGACCTCCTTTGCTTGCGGCTCTATGGTACACCAAAAGCGAAGGATGTTGTATCGAATTGATATTGAATTCCCTTACAGTTTTGTAAGGTTTCCCCTGTGTAGGGCGCGATGACCCCGGCGCGCCGTATTTTCATTTGGGATGCGTCCTTGGGAAGGCGGGCCGCCGGGGTCGTCGGCCCCTACAGCGCCTCCTTGGTAGGAAAGGTCAGGGTCACCGTGGTTCCCCGCCCCTCCACCGAGGAAATATCCAGCCCCAGCTCCAGAAAACCGGCCAGCCTTTTGCACAGATACAGCCCCATGCCGGTGGACCCGCCCCGGACCCGGCCGTTGCTGCCGGTGAAGCCCCGGTCGAAGACCCGGGACAGCTCGTGGGCGGGGATGCCCATGCCGTTGTCCTGAACGACAAGCTGAATTTGCTTCCCGAGCGGTTTTGCGGAGAGGGTGATCACCGGCTCCTCGCTCCGGTAGCGGGCGGCGTTTTGCAGGAGCTGGCCCAGAATGAAGACTGCCCACTTTTCATCGGTATAGACGGAACAGTCCAGGCCCCCGCGCTCCACCCGAACGCCGCTCTGAATCAGGAGGGTCCGGTGGTTCCCCACCGCCTGGGTCACCAGCTCGGACAGCTCGGTCTGGCGGATGACGCAGTCTCGCTCCGGGCTCTCCGCCCGGGCGTAGAACAGCGCCCGCTCCACATGCTCCTCGATTCGGGCCAGCTCTCCGGTGAGCTTCCGGCGGGTATCCCCGTCCAATTCCCGGCAGATGAGCCGGGCCGCGGTGATGGGCGTCTTGATCTCGTGGACCCACTGCTCCACATACTCCCGATACTCCCGCTGAGACGCCTGGGCGTCGGACACCGCCCCGGTCATGGCCCGCCCCGCCCGGCGGGTCAGGTCAAACAGCCGCCGTTCATAGAGATTTTTAGGGGACGGGACACACTCAGCAAAGAGGTATTTCTGGTCCAGGCCGTCCAGAACGGCCTCCAGCTCCCGGAGCCGGGCCCGCTGGCGGAAGAAGTCGGACAGCTGTACCGCCGCAAAGACCAGCAGCAGGGCCAGAAGCAAAATAACCAGCACCCCCGTCTGAGTGCCGGTGGCCCAGAGAAAGAGACCCGCCAGCGTGACGCAGAGCAGCTGAATCATAATCCGAAGCAGCCGGTCGGACAAAAATTCTCCCAAAGTCATAGCTGATACCCCATCCCCCGCCGGGTTTTGATCAGGCCGGGCAGGCCGATTCCCTCCAGCTTGGCCCGCAAGCGGGTCATGTTCACGCTGAGAGTGTTGTCGTCGATGTAGATCTGGCTGTCCCACAGGGCGTCGATCAGGTCGGCCCGGGAGACGATTTTTCCCTGATTGCCCATGAGATAGGCCAGGATCTTCAGCTCGTTCCGGGTGAGCTCCACCGACTTGTCCCCCGCTGAGGCTGTTCCCCGGGTCAGGTGGAGGGTGAGGCCCCCCGCCTCCAGAACGTCAGGCTCCGCCGTTCCCCCCGCCCGGCGCAGAACTGCGCGAATCCGGGCCAGCAGTACGGGGATGTTGTAGGGCTTGGTGATGTAGTCGTCCCCGCCCAGGCTCAGAGCCCGGAGCTCGTCGCTGGCCGAATCCCGGCTGGTGACAAAGATGATAGGGGTTCGGATGACTTTTCGGATGTCGGCGCACAGGGACATACCATCCCGACCGGGCAGCCCCAGGTCCAGCAGGATCAGGTCGGGATTCGCCTCCAAGATTTGTCGGGAAATATTGGAAAAATTTGCTATCAAAATGGCCTGATATCTCTCGTTTTCCAACAAGAGAGCCAGCTCCTCGCGGATTACAGGGTCGTCCTCAACAATGACTATTTTAGACAAGATACCACCTCCTGCGGTTTACCTAATCATAACATAGCCGGAGAGATGTGTCCACCCGCCCGGAAGGTTAGCAATATGTTGTGCAGTATTTAACAGTTTCAGCAGTTGCGACAAACAACGATATGAACCAAAGGATCGAAAAAAGAGCAGGATAAACGCGTGCCGCCTTGCGGGCGTCCCGCAGGTTCACACCGTCCCGCAGTGCGGGCCGGGGAACGGATATACGGGGTTTTCAGCGGAATATCATTATCTTTTCCGAACTTTTGTGCAAATGGTCATGTGACGTCAAATACAAGGGCCAGCTCCCGCTTTGACGTCTTGTTTGCCGTGACGCTTACGGCGGCAACGAATTCGGTGGGGTCAACAGCGGCTTATAGGCAGTTCCAGCAGTAAAACAATCAGCAGACGGATTGCACCAGCGTATTCAAAGAGTGGCCTTTCGCAAAACAGCACTCAAATTTTGATATGCAGTAAACAATGAAAAGGGAATTTTTTAGTGGCAAGACAAATTGATAACTTTATGATAACTCTGACCTGACCCCCTGGCTATTGGACCGGAGCTGTGGTATGTTGTGTCGTTGAATGGAGGCGATACAATGGCAAAGCGCAGAGCCAACGGTGAGGGCAGCATCCGGAAGCGGCCGGACGGCCGCTGGGAGGGCCGCTGCACCGCCGGGCGGGACCCGGAGACCGGCAAGACTATCTACAAGAATGTCCTCGTCAAGACCCAGGCGGAGGTAAAAGCGAAGCTGAAGCAAGCAATCCAGAAGAACACAGCAGTAGACACCCTCAAGGCGGAGAAGTACACCATCGGCCAGTGGATGGATGTCTGGTTTGAGAACTACGCCAAAATTAAGGTGCGGCCTTCCTCCCACCAGACCTACCGAGGATACATCGACAATCACATTAAGCCAAATATCGGGGAAATCCAACTGAACAAGCTGACCACCTTGGAACTGCAAAAACTCTACAAAAAGCTGCTGTCCAAGGGCAGAGTAGAACGAATCGAGGCCAAAGGACAGCCCAAGGGCCTCAGCCCCAAGACAGTGCGGAACATCCACCAAGTCATTTCCTCTGCGATGGACTTTGCCAGAAGTCAGAAGCTAATAGCAATCAATCCCACGGACGGCTGCGCCCTGCCAAAGCTGGAGCATCGGGAGATGAAGACGCTCCCTGTGGAGCAGCGGCCTCCTTCCTGCGGGAGGCGAAGGAAAGCGGTGTGTTCGAGATGTACTACATTGAGCTGGCTACGGGTCTGCGGCGGGGAGAACTCCTCGGCCTGAAATGGGAGGACCTTGATTTGGAGCAGGGCACCCTTCGGGTTCAGCGGCAGATTGCCAGAATCAACGGAGAGGTGGTGGAGGCCCCGCTGAAAACGAAAAATTCCTACCGCACCATCTCTCTGGGAGCGGATGCGATAGGAATCCTGGAAGAATAGAGGAAGAAATGCGGCAGCAGCCAGTATGTGTTCCCCTCCCCGACAGGCAGACCGATTTCCCCGGACAGCGTGATTCAGATGCTGCACCGGGTTCTAAAACGGACAGGACTGCCGAAAGTGAGATTTCACGACCTGAGACACACATTTGCCACGGTTGCCCTGCAAAACGGGGTGGACATCAAGACGGTCTCCGGGATGCTGGGGCACTACAGTGCGGGGTTCACGCTGGACACTTACGCCCACGTGACCACGGCGGCACAGCGGGAGGCGGCGAAAACCATGGGCAGCGTCCTCTCTGGTGCTCTCTAGCCCTTTCTGGACGTTTCCCCGTATGGGTCAAGAAATGGGTCAAAAACAGAGAGCAAAATCAGCCGCCAGAAAAAGTGATAAAACAAGGAAAACCCTCTGATTTCAAACGAAATCAGAGGGTTTCTGGTTGCGGGGACAGGACTTGAACCTGCAACCTCCGGGTTATGAGCTACACTCCAAGGTGCGGTTTGGGCCTTTCCAGCACTTTTCGGGTCTCTTCCCACCGGAGTCAAATACTTTCCTACCCTCTTTCCTCCATTGATTCCACCGTCTTTTTCCTATTCTGGGTCAAGTTATGAGTCAGGCCCTTCTATATTACCTAAAACGAGAACGCGCTTCCGCTAATTGGCCCTGGTCAATTGAAATCATTTTAATTGTAGGCAGCCCTTGTTCACGGTAATACACGACCATATTTGAAAGCGACTGTTCTTTACAGTCAATAGCTGAACGCTTTTTATCAAGTTCAGTTTTTGTGTTCTCCAACCAATTTCTCATGATATCATCTGGCAATTGAAACAGATATTCCTGATCTGCGGAGCGTAATATCCAAGGAGAATCAACAGATCTCCAGTGCAACGAGTAGTGGTCTCCAAATTGGCTCAGCGTACCTTTTACCCGATATAAAAACAGTATTTGCCCAGAATTTGTGATTGCGATAGCCATACGAGACCCAATCTGCTTTGCAGTCCGAATAATTTCATCTTCTGAAATTTCTACTTGAGAAAGCGTTTTTTCCAGGGAAAATCCTGATTTCTTACAAAAATCTTCCCAGAATGGCATCTTGTTGAATTCAATCAGAGGAATCCGATACGCTGCCGCAAAATTTTGTCCTTGAATTGAAAAGCCGCTCATTGAGGCAACCGCAATTTGATACGTATACCGGTCAAAGTTGTATGTGAGGCAGTTCCGCTTTTGATTTCGCCTGGCAATTAACTCCTTGATATCAACAATATTGAAATGGTTGACATCCTCCCGCAGACCTAATGCACTCCTGATTGTATTCAGCCCAACCTTTCTGATATGATCTTTACATTCTATCAGCAGACGAGTCCGTGAATAAAAGGGAGTCTGTACTGGCGGTTCCAACAGTACGTCTGCATTGTGGGCTTCTGCCAAACCTTGAATCATTAGACCAACTGCTGGTTTATCAAAAATATACATGCCATCTACAGGTACCTGAGAAAAACCGACACACAAAAGTATTTGCTGCACTAAAATCTCAAAAGCTTTTCCCGCTTTCATGTATTGCCCTCCTCTTTGTCGACATTTGTTGCAGAGTTACGATTTTTATTATAGCACAAAACAGATTTTTTGCAATCTACAAGTGCTGAGGAAAGCACCGGAACATTCATTAAATTTTTAACTACTTACCCTTTGCCCTGGACAGAAATCAGAGCGTACAGCGTGAACCATGAAACACAGTGGATTGCGAGAATACCAACGTCCTTTACCGCTGTTCCTATGTTCCCGACGGACAGTGCCATAATGCCATCAAAAGCGGGCTGGGATGGGACGATATTGCAAATAATCGCCAACGGCCCGCTCGCCCCAATCAGACCGCATAAAATGGGTACTGCCAGGAACAGCAGCATGACGATCTTGATATAGACCACGCCGATCATCAGACCCTCGGAGAGCTTACCGATAAACAGGCCAATCAGTGCAG
>ERZ808051.1296-NODE-1296-length-17429-cov-4.122118_pt1 | contig 17429 bp, 11 predicted proteins | sample MGYA00380199_ERZ808051 | MGnify/ENA primary metagenome ERZ808051 (study PRJEB31490, sample SAMN06133391) | mouse gut metagenome | isolation source: J11 | host: mice | place: China: Chengdu | collected 2015-05 ...
CTTCATTCAAAATAATATCGCCTGTGATAAAATTTTCCACAATGACTTCGCGTCCCTGCGCCGAAAACCAGGTTCTGTTCACTTTCTGGCCTTTTGCATTGAAGATCGTCCGGCCAAACAGTGCCCCATAGCGGTTATAATGATCGCTGGAGCGTACCGTTCCTCTCTCATCATACCAGTCTACAATTTTTACAAGCCGCTTATGCTTCGGCTCCGCATAGAATATTTTTCCCCGCTCCTTATACAGATCCTGCACCTTTCCGCCATTATTCGTTCCGCTTATCTCCCAATATTCCGGCACAGTGATCTGGTTAAAGTACCTCGGCCCGGCGTTCTTTCCCCGAACAGCCTTAAAATCACCAAGGAAGAAACCATACACCGACATCACCTCATCCGGCAAAAAACCGTCATCCTCTATCACCACTGCCGGGCCGTCATATCCTGCCAGCTTAAGAGAGGTGTGCAGGCTCTGGCTTCCCTGATCGTAATTGTCCATCAGTAATAAGGCGTCATTTAACTTAATATACTTTTCCATCCTTTTTCCACCTCCTCTGTAAGATATGACTTTGCCTTTTCATAAGAATGCTTATGAAATTCCTCTAAATCCGCCTGCGTAAATAAACGGACGATACACTCCGCCAGCTTTTGCACACGTTCCTTTTTTTCCATATTATCATGCACCGGTATCAGGTAACCGTTCCTGCCGTCGTCAACAAAAGTAGGATTGCCGTAACGAACGTTAAAACCGATGATCGGAAGGCCGGAGCCCACTGCCTCCATGAGGGTAAGGCCGAATCCCTCACTGGTAGAGCCCGCCAGGTATGCCTCATAGTCCTTGTATACCTCATCCAGATTCTTTTGCCCGCAAAGACGCACATAGCTGCCACAGTGCAGCTTTTCAATCAGACTTTTCAGCTTTGCTTCCTCCCCGCCCTTCCCATAAATGTCCAGCGAAACATCCGGAACGCTCTCTCTTGCGGCGGCCACTGCCTCAATCAGCCAGTCCACATGCTTTTCGCCGGCCAGACGGGAGGCTGTGATCAAGGCATGGTTTTTTCTGCCTTTGTCAGGCCTTTTCAGTTCCTTCAGGCTTCCCACCGGAATTGTCACAATTTTGGGACTGACCCCCATGTACTGTTTAAACTGCTTTTTCAATAGCTGATTCTGCACGTCCGTGGATGTGACATAAAACTTCACCTGCTTATACCTTGAAAACGCATATTCATAATAATTGTTCCAGAGAATATGCTGCTCGTCCGTTCCGCCTTCACTGAAATGGTCTGCATGAATCACGATGCCGATACGGGCCGGAGCCGCATTCTGCATAATCGCCTGCCCGATTCCCGTGGTTCGGTCTATGATGACAACATCCTTTCGGGTCAGCTTAAGGCGCGATACCATGTACCCGACCAACTCCTCCTTTGAACAGATCAGCCTGTCCGGAAACTGATACATCACCACATCGTTGTCCGTGATCTCCTCATAAGCTATGGTGCCGTCCTCATTAAAGAATCTGCGTTGGTACAAATGCGCCTGATTATCCAAAGGCCCATAGTACTCCGAATAAATCCTGCAATATGTATAATAATCCTTCCGTATCAGGCATCCGTTCGATACGATCTCTACCCGATGTACCCGGTTTTCCCTTTTGTTCACCAGATACACCATATAATAGCCGTTTACCCCGGGAAAAGTATATTTTGCCGTATCTCCCTTTCTTTCGCAGGTAAAGCGTCTCTTTCCGAAAGTTTTTTCCAGTTGCTTCAAAGTAAACGTAACCGGTGAGATCTTGCAGTCCGTAAAAAAGGTATAGAGCCAGATGACCTCCGAATCTTGAAACCCGATATTCTTCGTCATATGCTGGATATTGTCCCTCGGAAACATATCCGTGAATACGAACCTGGCCTCCTGCCCGATCTCGCGAAAAACCTTTGCCCGATAAGCCTGGGCATACTCCACCCCGCTACTTGCCCAGCCAATCCCCAGGTTAAAATTGTAAACCATCTTTTTCCTCCTTATACCCCTTCCTGTTTTGAAGACCTTCACCTGTCAGCTCTCCAACCGGAATTTCCTCACATACTGACTACCCTCTCATACATCTCCACATCTTCTGACAAAGCATGTCTGCGCTGCCTTTCCAGGTATTGCTCCAGGACTGCCGTATCCGCCATGACCGCTCTGACATCTGATACCATCCTTTCAAACTCTGCAGCCGGATAAATATGTTCATCCGCCACATATTCGTTATTATGTAACGTCTCCTCAAAAGCAAAAATCATATGATTATGCAAAAATGCCCTGCGCACCGCAGAAACAATCTCATTGTAATGGTTAATATCGAAATAATAGTCACATTTTCTAAACAGTTCATCAAGTACATCTGGCACTGCTCCGGGATGCAGACTCACATTTTCATAGACCTGCAAATCCATCAGTTTAGGCGACATTGTTGTAATTGCCGCGATATGGAAATGGATTTGCGAAAACGCCTCAATCAACTCCCTGCAATGCTCTATTTCATCTGTGTTGGTACAGATCAGCGCTTCCCGCTTATGCTGATTTTCCTTCTGGAAAGAATAAATAAAACCCAGCTCAGACATCGCTTCCTTTTTTGCACCGAGAACCACCAGCCTATTATAAGAATTCCTCTTCTGCACCACAATCTTTTCAGTACGGCTTGCCTGCCCGTTTAAGATTATCTGCATATTACCCGGAATCGCCTCTCCCACCGGTTCCTGCCAGAATAAAACATCCTTCTTCGCTGAAGTGCCAAGCATATTGGAGATAAAAAAGGGTGTGGACAGGGAATTATAAAAAATCCGGTTTTGTGCAAAACCCAGTTTATTAAAATAATATACAAACATATCCAGTTTCGTCCGAAAAAGCTTCACAACATCCCCGTCATTCAGAACAATATCTCCGGTAATATAATTCTCTACGATCACTTCCTGCCCCTTCGCCGAGAGCCAGGACTTACTGACCCGTCGTCCTTCGTGGTCACAGACTGTTCTTGCGCATATATCTCCATAACGGTTATAATGATCCCAGAAACGGGTGACACCTTTTCTGTCGTACCACTCCACTGTTTTTACCAGGCACTTTTTCTCCGATTCTGCATAATAAATCCTTCCCTTTTCTTCGTGCTGATAAGAAATCCGCCCATATCCTTCATCCACACCTGCATTTATCGTCCAATTCTCAGGAATCGGAATTTCATTATAATATTTTGGCTTTCCGGTCTTTATAAACCCATTGCCATAATTGCCAAGAAACAAATCATACACTGAAAAAGCATCTGCCGGAAGGAAATCATCCTCCTCTATGACAATTGCCAGACAATCACCTGCCGCCTTTTTCACAGACTCATGCAGGCACTGGCTTTCCAGTGTGTATCTGTCAAATAACAGTATTATTGTATCTGAATTAATAGATCTTTCCATCGCTTTTTGATCTCCTCCGTAAGATAGGCCCCCGCTTTTTGGTAGGAATGCTGCCGGAAAGCTTCAATATCTGCTTCCGTAAACAAACGGACAATGGCATCCGCCAGTCCCTGTATGTCACCCCATGGAAGCTTGTAGCCATTTTCCCCTTCATCAATAAATACCTGGACCCCGTAAGGTACATCAAACCCGACAATCGGAAGCCCTGAACCCACTGCTTCCAATAAGGTCACTCCAAAGGTTTCCACCCAGGAAGCAGATATATAGGTATCGTAATTCTGATATACCTCGTCCAGCTTTTGAAAGCCGCACAGCCGCACATAGTTCTCGCACCCCATCCCTTTAATCTGTTGCTGTAATCGTCCCTTCTCAGCCCCTTCACCATAAATATCAAGAGACAAATCAGGTACTCTCTTTTTGGCCTCCGCCACTGCCTCAATCACCCAGTTCATCCGTTTCTCAGGTGCCAGACGCCCCACAGAAATCAGCGAATGCCTTCGTCTGGCATTTCCTGACATTTTTAACGCCTCCAATCCCATTACCGGAATGGTTTCTACCCTAGCCTCGACTCCCTTATATCGCCTTAATTGTTCCCGAAGGAGTTTGCTCTGAGCCTGTGTAGAGGTAACAAAAAAGTCTATCTTTTCCGGATGGGCAAATGCATATTCATAAATTCCATACCACAGAATATGGTCTTCATCACTGTCCAAAAAATGGTCTGCATGGATAATAAATCCAACTCTTGCCGGCGTTGCATTTTGAATAAAGGCGGCTCTGTCAATTTTCCCCGGCTCCCCATCTATAAGGACAACATCGTCCCTCGTAAGATGCAGGCGCGACATCATGTATCCTACCAGTTCTTCCCTGGAATAGAGCAGCCTGTCCGGAAATTTATACAATATCACATCATCCGCCAAGGTTTCATTACTCATTACTTCCTCATAGGCCACCGTCCCATTCTCATTAAAAAATCTCCGCAAGTACAAATGCGCTTGTCCATCAACCGGCGTATAGTATTCTGAATATACCCTGCAATAGGTATAATAGTCCTTCCGTATCAGGCGGCCATTCGAAACCATCTCGACCCTGTGTACACAGTCCTCCTTTCCTTCTTCCAGATAAACCAGATAATAATAGTCTCCCTCCGGAAATGTATACCGTATCACGTCCTCTTCCCTGGAAAAGGTAAAGTTCTCTTCGTCAAAAGCTCTCTCGAATTGTTCTAGTGTATATGTAACCGGTGAAATCTTACAGTCCGTAAAAAATCCATACAGCCACATAACCTCTGAGTCCCCAAAACCAAGGAACTCTGTTTCATGCTGGATATTGGCATTCGGAAACGTAGTGGCGAAAACAAATCTGGCATCCAATCCCAGCTCCCTGAAAAGCTTTGCCCGATAAGCCATGCCGGACTCAACGCCGCCTTTTAACCAGTAGTAAAAATGATGAAAACTGTATATCATATTTTCTGCCCCTTTATAATATCCCATGTATTAAAACATTTTTTCTATCCATTCCCACAATTTTTCATATGCATCATACGCATATGCATTCCTCATTTCACATAGCTGCCGTTTAGCCAATTGTTTTAATAATCCCAATCTTGGAGAATTGCTATTTTCTAAATAAAACATAATCGCAGATCTATGAATATTAAACAGCTCATCTCTAGGTATTTTTCTCCATTCATCTATAAGAGTACTATTGCGAATTGTTCTATCATGTTCATAAAGGCAATCATCAAGATAACAAACTTTACTTGCATGAGAAAAAATATACGGAGTCCATGCCTCATCATCATATAAGATCGTTGGAAACAAGTGAGTTTTAACTAGATTTGCCTTATATAACTTGTTCCAAACATTCACTGTAAACATACAACCCGTGGAAAAATGCATACTAAAAAAATCATTTATTAACACAGCAGTATCTTCCTGCATAGGATAGCGCATAAACACTTCATAACCATTTGTGTTTATTTCATATGCAGATGTACATACAATATCACTTTCATTCTTCTTAGCCGAACTGTACATTCTTTCTATCATATTAGGTTGCATCATATCATCATTATCCATAAATCCTATGTACTCACCATTAGCTCTTTTTATTCCTGTATTTCTAGCTACCGGTACACCACTATTTTTTTGATGAATAACTGATATATTATTATATTTTTCAGCATACCAATCAAGAATCTCTGATGTTCTATCCGTACTCCCATCATTTACAATAATAATCTCCAAATCAGAAAATGATTGTGCTAATGCAGTATCTATGCTTCTCGCAACATAATCTTCAGCGTTATATGCCGGAATAATTAAACTGACTTTAGGGCCATCATATCTTCTTTCTTCCAGATGGATCGATTCTGATTCTGCAATAATCATCTTTCCGTTCAGTGTCTTCACATAAGCTTTCACTATAAAAAAACTTTCTTTTTCATACCCCTTTATCAGATAGTAATGCTGTAATATATTGTCTGTCTCTACTATTAACTTACCATTAGCATCATAGATTAAAAACCCATCTGTATCTCCCTTAAAATTCCATGACAGAGCAAGATTACCCCCATAAGATTCTTTTAGTATAGTTGATAAAAAAACTGAATTTTTCAACTTATATATTTTCTCTGGAATATATAGTTTTTCCGCGTCCTTTCGATAGAATGCATGCAAAGCCTCAATTAAACATTTTTTTGTATAATATCCACTTCGCATGGCGGGTGCAAACTTCCTTACGCAGTGAACATATCCTTGATATTCGGATTCATTCATTGAATTAACCTTAACCATCACTTCATTCAAAGAATCCACTACTATTCCTAAATGATTTTTCTCTATCAGGGATTGAACCAAAATCCCTGCTGGTATAATAACAGGAATTCCTGCCGCCAGAAATTTCCCCAAAGAAAGAGATATTGCATATTCCATATACTTACAATTATTTTCATCTCCGTACCAAATCAAACCAAATCCACATAAATTTTTCCTAATACATAAATCATCTGAAACTTTATATTCCTTTAAAGGTAAAGCTGACCGTAACTCCACTGTCCTACCATATCCAATGTCTAAAAATGCTAATTCTTTTTTAAACTGGGGAATGTTAAAATTATTAGCATCAGTAATATAATCCCACATTTCCTGAATCACAAACTTCATATTTTTTCTAATATGGTTATCTATTAAAAAATGCCGTATTGCAAGCGAGGGAATAATCATTACCTCTGCTTGATTGTACAGATTTATAATCTCCTGTAATTCGGAACTCGTTTCTATAACTTGTCTTACACTATGAATAAAAATTGCAATCCGTCCGCCATATGCTCTTAAATGATTAATCAATGCCCGTTCAAAATTTAGACCGTTTCCAGTAGGAAATTGACATATAATCAGATCACCTCTGTTCATTCCGGCAATAATCCCATCAATTCTAGCATTAAGGCATTCAACACTCTCCCCGTCCGCATTATAACGATATAACCCCATTTCTCTTATATCTAACCTATGTGCAACTTCGGCAACCATATTCTGCATATACTGTTCAATATTATCCAAAAGTAATCCATTTATTTTTGTAATATAATTCATACATTCCCCTTAATCGTTTTTGTTATTCCAACAACTCTTGTATCTCTTTACTTAGTTCCTCATACTTTGAATATTTATACCATACTTTTAACAGAGATAAATGTGCAATTGTAATTTTCTTGAGTAAATCCAATCTTTTTGAATTGCCATTTTTTAAATAAAACATAAAAACCTTTTTATAATTCTTGAATCGCTCTTCCTTTGTCTTCTCTCCCAATTCAATTCCAAGTGTTTTTTCACGAATAGTCCTATCCCACTCATAAGAATAGTCATTCAGATAACAGATTTGATTTGCATATGACAAAATATACGGTGTCCATGCAACATCTTCTTCATCAGGAAATGTCGGGAAAAAATGCATCTTTACAAAAGATGATCGGTACATTTTATTCCATACAACCAGTCCATAAGCACAGCTATGAATATAATGATTACTGAGAAATGTCTCAGATGGCACTGCAATGTCCTCTTCCAACTGATACTGAATCCAAACCTCATAACCATTGTGGGTTATCTGATATGCAGAGGTAATCGCTATATCACAATTATTTTTTTTTGCAGAATAATACAATCTTTCTATCATATCAGGATAAATCATATCATCACTATCCATAAAGCCGATATATTCGCCCTTCGCCTGCCTTATCCCTGTATTCCGCGCTGTAGCGGGGCCGCTGTTTTCCTGACGAAGTATTATCACATTAGCATACCTTTTAGCATACCAGTTAAGAATATTCAGCGTACCATCTGTACTCCCATCATCCACAATAATGATTTCTAAATCATAAAAAGACTGTGCCAATGCGGTATCTATACTCCTGGCAACATAATCTTCCGCGTTATAAGCTGGAATGACTAAACTGACTTTTGGTTCCCTATATCTTCCTTCATTCAGACAAGTCAATTCCGATTCTGCAATAACCAATTTCCCTTTCAATGTCTCCACATAAGCCTTCACTATAAAGCAGCTCTCTTTTCCATACCCTTTTATTAAATAATAGTGCTGATGTATATTATTCGTATCAGATACCACTCTACCGCCAACATCGCAAATCAAGAATCCATCTGTATTTCCTTTATAACTCCATGAAAGTGCAAGATTTCCCCCATAAGACTCCTTCAGGACAGTTGATGAAAAAGCTGGCTGTCCTAGGTTGTAGAACCTTGTCGGTGTAGAAAGCCTTCCAGCATCCTTCCTATAAAACATCTGCATTGCCTCGACCAGACACCTTTGTGTATAATATCCTTTCCTCAAAGCAGGGACAAACTGTTCTATACACTGCTCATATCCCTGATACTCCGCTTCTGTCATGGTTTCCACTTTATTCACGGCCTCTTCCAAAGACCGTACTACTAATCCCAGATGGTTAGCCTCTATTAACCTCTGAACACAAATTCCATTAGGTACAATGACAGGAATTCCTACAGCCAGAAACTTGCTTAACGAAAAAGGGGTACTGTACTCCATGTATTGGCATTCGTGCATACTTTCATACCAAACCAAGCCAAATCCCGCCTTGGATAACTCATTGAATATCATTTCCTTTTTAGACACAGACGCCAAAGAAAAAGAGGGATCACTGATATAATCCCACATTTCCCAGATTACAAACTTCATATCTCGCCTGATATGGTTATCCAGCAAAAATTGACGCATAGCCAGAGAGGGTATAATCATAACCTCTGCCTGGTTATACAAGTTCACTACTTCCCACAAGCCTGTAGCCTTTTCTTCATACCGAAGCGGCTCTAAATCATGAAGGAAGATCGCTATCCGACCACCGTAAGCTTTCAAATGATTGATTAAAGCCCATTCAAACTTCAATCCATTCCCAGTAGGAAACTGACAGATCACCAAATCCTCCCTATTAATACCGGCAATAATGCCATCAATTCTGGCATTAAGGCTTTCGGCACTTTCGGCCTCTCCATTATAACGGTATATCCCCATTTCTTTTATCCCCAGGCGATGGGCAATTCCAGCCACCATATTCTGTCTGTACTGCTCTGTATTTTCCAAAGCCATACCGTTAATCCGTGTAATATACACACTCATCTTTATCTCCCCCCACATTCAATCTCCCATAAAAATCCTTTAAAATATGTTTATATTTCTATGGAAACAATATATGAATCTTCCCCTTCTCATCCAAAAACACATCACTGAGCAATATATTCCTCATTGCATTCCGGTAAACAGCAATCTTCATCTTATCATAGGATTCAAATGCCTCGTTCTGATATTCAAAGAGAAGATTTCTCTGTGCCGTGGCTCTGCCGGAAACCGCTGCCTGGAGCTGCTGCATATAGTCCACCTGCTCCACCCAGGCCTCGTCAATGGCGCTCAGCACTGCCACCCGCATAAAATCGTTCATGCTTCTTCCGCTTCCCAGCTTCCTCTCCTGCTCTTCCAGCCGTTGCTTCACCCTTTCGATAAGGTAGCACTTTATCGTCTCATAGTCTTCCATCAGAAAACCGACGCTCCCGTCAGCGTCCCCCAAATGATAAGAAATATTATCCAGAATATAGCGATTTACTGACTGCCTGTCTGCAAACTCCTCTGATTTCAAAAATCGGCTGATATTCCCCTCCGCCATCTTTAGAATCTTGTCCATCTGCAGTTCTTCGCCATCAAGCAGCCTGTTTCTTGTCTCATAGATTAAATTTCTCTGCCGCTGCATCACCTTATCATAATCCACAGAGCTTTTCCGCGCCATTGTCCCTGATTCCTCGCCGGATACCTGCGCCCTGTTAATTATCTTTTTCAACCGCTGTCTGCTGATCTTCTTTTTTTCCTCTATACACTGATATAGTTTGGAGGATTCACCAATTCCCACCACATCATCCTCAAGAGAGACAAAGAAACGGCTGGTGCCTGCATCCCCCTGTCTTCCGGCCCGGCCTCTTGCCTGACGCTCCAGTCTGGTGTTCGCCATCCGCCCGATACCGATCACCGCCAGTCCTCCAAGACCTTCTACTCCCTTCCCCAGCTTAATATCTGTCCCCCGTCCGGCAATACTTGTCGCAACAGTCACTGCACTTTTCTGCCCGGCCTCCTTAATGATCTGCGCCTCCCAAAAAGCGTTGCTGGCGTTTAAAACATTGTGAGGAATTTTCTTTTTCATAAGCTCCTCCGACACGCTCTCCGTATCATCAATGGATGCCGCCACTACCAGTATGGGACGGCCGCTCTTATGTATCCTTACAATTTCCGTTACGGCTGCCCGGATCTGTCGGTCTGCATTCCTGAAATAACGATCCGGCAGATCTTTTCTCTTCTTGGGACGGTTTGGAGGAATCACCAATACCTTCGAGCCGTAGACGTCACGCAGCTCCTCTGCAGCATCCGCCATCGTCCCGCTCATACCTGCCATCTTGGGAAACATAAGAAACAGATTCTGAAATGTAACAGCGGCAACGGAACGATTCTCCGGGGATGCCTCCAGTTTCTCCTTAACCTCCAATGCCTGGTGCTGGCCTCCCCGAAGCTTAACTCCCTTCATCATCCGCCCGGAACTGCCATCCAGAAGAAGCAATTCTTTATTGGAAAGCATATACGCCTCCCCCTTTTGAAATAATGTGTGGGCACGAAGCGCCAATGTGACATGACGGTTGATTTCAAAATGCTCTTCACTATAAAAATTATCAATCTGAAAAAAGGTTTCCGCATACTGAATCCCTTTCTTCGTCAGCCACACCGCCTTATCCTCCGTCTCGAAATCCTCATTCTCCACAAGCGTAGTAACAAAAAAATCTGCAAGTCCATACAAATTGGACTGTACCCTGGGAGAACTGGAAATCACCAGAGGGGTTTGCGCTGAATCCAAAAGGACAGAATCTGCCTCGTCAATGATCACATAATAGAATTCCCTCAGGAAACGCTCCCTGGCCGTAGTCACCAAATTTTGCAACAGGTAATCAAATCCAAGCGCCCCGTGAGTAGTATAAACAATATCTGACGCATAAATTTCCTTCTTGTCGGCATTGGTAAATTCTTCTGCCCCACTCCCCGCTACTCCTGAAGCCACAGTAAGCCCCATGAACCTATATACCTGCCCCATCTCCTGGGCATCTCTGGAGGCCAGATAATCGTTCGCCGTTACCAGGATCGTACTCTTGCCTGTAAGGGCATTCAGGTATAAAGGCATGGTTGCCACCAGTGTTTTCCCCTCCCCGGTATTCATCTCCGCCAGATAGCCCTGATGCAGGGCTATGGCCCCCAGGATCTGCACATCATATGGAGCCATTCCCAGAATCCTCTTATCCGCCTCGCAGATTGCGGCAAATGCCTCAGGCAAAAGGCTATCGAGACTTTCTCCTTCTGCCAGCCTTTGCTTGAACTCTGCTGTCATCCCCGCCAGTTCTTCGTCTGACAGTTGCGCCATGTGTTCTCCGTACTTTCTTACCTGACGCACGATTTTTTTCAGTTTTCTCAAACTCCCCGTCTGTCTCATCTTCCACTTCCCGGATCACAATGGAATGAAAGTGAAACTGTGTCATTCCGCCGTTGATCAACTGCATTCTGTAACTATACGTCTTAAGCGGACATCGGAAATCCGCTGTATCCTTCCTGACAGAAACTGCCCCTGCCTCCGCGTCATACTTATCATAAAAAACCAATCGAACCTGCCATGCCTCACCCTCCGGGCAATCAATATTGACAAGCATCTGATATTTTCCCTCGCCGTCAATCATCGGAAGAGCCGGCTCTATCCTCTGCGCCTGATAATTTGTCCTGGAATACCACTGTTTGATCAGCGTCCCCGGAGGCATCAACGCATTTCGAAATTCCACGTCATCCTTTTTATGGTAAATAATCTCCGACCCATACAAATAAGTGTCTGAGGAAAATTCATTCCAATAAATTGTCCATTGCTCCCCTGTCATTACTGCTCCATCTTTCTTCCAAAATCTTCATGCAGTATTTTTTTGTACTGCGTCACGAACCAGTTTACAATTGCTCCTGTATTATCATTATGTCTGCCATGGATTCCCTTTCCATAGGCTTCCGCTCCCGCTGACCGGAGATGGCTCAAAAGTGTCTGGTAAGCGTTTGCGTCGTAATCATCTTCTATCATATAAGAAACAGCAAATTTTGTGCTTCCCCAGTCAGCCCTGTCAAACTTATCCCAGAATCTGGAATTCAACCTCTCTGCAGCGCTTATGTCCAAATCACCGCACTGACAGAACAAAACATCCAGCGATGTGGGAAATCCTCCAGGTCTTATATGCTTCTCATTGGATGCCACATTCCCTATACTCGCCAGAGGCTTCCCCAGAATAATTGCATGAGGCCTGATGTCACAACCGTAATACAGCGCTCCGAAGGTTCCCATGGAGAGTCCAGACAAAATAACCTGGTCAGAAGAAAACCCCAGCTCCCTCATATATTTCCTGATCATAGTCACGAACAACTTCTCGTATTCCGCTATCCCCATATAAAACCCGCCCCCTTCTAAGCGAGGCTCCGCCATCAGAAGAAATGGACATCCCATTCCCTTCATCATATAATAACCTTCAAACCCCTGCAGAGTCTTATATCCAGAAAAATATACGTTAAGCGGAGGCTTTAAATCCCCCGGTTCAAAATAGCAGAATGCTTCCTCACGGTTATACGCCACATACCGCTCCCCCCCAGGCAAAAAATATCCATGGCTCCCCCTGGAAATTCTGTCATGCAATGCTATGATCCGGAGTTCTCCGCTCCCCCTGGCACTAAGGGAAACAAACAGCCATCCATCTGTTGTCCCTCCATCTATCTGTATCACATTCCTTAATTCTCTCTCATCAAACTTCCACTGCTCCAAAATATGTGAAATGCTTCCGCTGGCAAATTTCGTTACTGTAAGAAAAATCATAATACTCGGACTCTTACTATACTCCAGCCAAAGATCCATCGTATGCCCTCGGGACAAGATAATATTGTATCTCCAAAAAACTGCCTGACGAAGCACCTTACCGAAATCTCCGTTCAGATTCACACTATAATTTCCATCCCACTTTATTTTCCCTCTAAAATCATGTGCAATTGTCAAATCCTTGGGATTAAGCTTCTCGCCATAAGGCCTCGGATAATAATATCTGGCTTCCTGCGTTAGAAACTGCTGTATATCTTCCGTTTTAATAGGCTTTGCTTTCCTGCTGCGATAAAGCCAGCGGATATTTCTATCTGCACCGTATTCCATCCCCGCTGTATCCCAGGCCCGTTCTGTAATAAACAGTGTATATGCCTTGACTGCCTGATATAATGGTTCTATCTCTTCCTCCATTGGCAGTCTGTCCAGGAAGAACAGGTCATATGGCTTTTCGGGCGGTTCGCAAAAGCAATCCTGATAATCCAGGTGAATCCAGGACGGCAGCTCATATATTCTGTTCCAGTCCTCTTCCCCTAACTGTAAAATACGAATCTCCTCCAACGCAGTCCATCACCTCTTTCCATTTCTCCAACAGCTTGTCTGTCGTATACTCCTTTACTAGTTCATAGGAATATATCCTGGCCCGATTCCAGTTCTTCAAACCGTTCAGGTAATAATTCAGAACTGTCGGCAAAGTATAAATCTCTTTCAATATCATCCCATTTTTCCCCTGCTCCACAAATTCCGTCCGGGTACGCACAATCTGGGGAATCCCGATACTGATGGCCGTAATCTGCAGATATAGCTCCGGAATCTCCCGCAAATCCACAAACAGACGCTGCTCACGCATGCACTTGCTCACTGCCAGTTCATCTACGCATTGTTCTACAAAAAACTTCACCGGGACAGGCTCATTCGGCTCCAGATTGTTTTCCGAAACCTTCCCGTTGTCCCCCTGCTCGGCCCATCCTTCTTCCATACCGCTCTTTGCAAGCTCTCTGCGAACCAGCTCTAAAACCTTCTGCTTCCTGTCATATTCCGCCCTTCTGGTAAAAAGATGAATGCGGGCGTCATCATTCATCGACAGATATTCCCCTAATAGACGTATCAATGTACTGAAAATTTCCTCTTCAATACCATCTATCGCCACCAAGATCTTCTGTACCTTAAACTGCAGGCTAAGCCCTTCGTCCACCCGCGAATCATAAGGCGGAATCGCAATGCCTTTCCCAATGGATGCCCCAAACCTTATCCGAAGCTTTCTCAGTCTCTCTCCGGAATCAGCGATGACATAATTCGCTCCTCTGACCATGCTGAGAACCTCCGGGCGTGTCAAATCCAATGATCTGTCCGAGAAAAAGGAGAGGATCAGCTTTTTCTCCTTCAGCGTCTCTGCCAAAAGTCCTGTATGCCGCTCATGCATTGCAACACAGAAAACATCCTCCTTTTCCGTCAGATTCAAATACGCTAAGAATACTTCCCGAATGGCCTGTGCCAAATCATCATACCTGAGTTTCGAAAACCTCCCAGAATATTCCTTACCCTCATATTGCAACAAATATTCAGGATATTGGGGATTGACTTCCACATGCCCATCCCCTTTAAAACAACGGAGCTTCCATATACCTTTCTCCATCAGATAATCCTGATAAAGCGGCTGTTCATTCTCATAAAGTATGGTAGATGACAAAAATCCTCTGTCATCATACAGGTTACGCCGAACCAGTCTGTTCTTTTCATATAAATCTATCCGGATAGGATTTCCATCCTCTCCGAAGTCAATTTGCGCATACTTCTCCTCTCCCAACATTGCAACCACTACAAAAGGTGTATAGAGAAATGAAATACCCTCCGGCCATTTCAGATGATGAAAAGACAACACTGCAGCCTTTTTTCGTCTCACCTCCTGTATAGCGTCAAAGCAAGACCAGTAAGGAGCCCGATACACACTCTGTCTATGAAGAAAATGGCGGAAATTCGGCGCATAGCTCAGCAATATAATTCGGTATGGGCACACACCGCTGCGGTGAAAAAGCTGTATCTGCTTCACCGTATCGTCAAATTCCGTATGCATACGCCTCTCTACCCAGCTCTGCTCGTTTTCGCTCCACTCATTCAGTTGATACCACGCCGGGACAAAATACAACATAAGCTATTCATCGTCTCCTTTTTAAAACAATGGCTGACAGGAATCATATTTATGGATTGAAGTAAGCTCCCTGAAAATGGTACACCAAAAGCTTGTCAGCATCATGACTGAAATCGGAAGCATCGCAAGAGTGCTGTCGGCACTGCCCTGGTTCTGCAGAACCAGGGGAACAACAATACACACTCCCATAATCATCGCAGAAAAAAAACTGATACTCAGCACGGTCCTGCAAAGATACCGCCTCGTATCCCGTCCCGCATGAAGATTAACAATACTATCTCCGCTTTTTAAAAACTGTTCCGTAATATCCTTGGGATTGATCATAATCATGGCAAAACCAATGGTCAGAAGATACTCACATACAATATAGACAAAAATACCAAAGGGTCTGGTCAATGTCATATTTTCCAGCCACCAGATCACACCGGCATGTTCCGGAAACAGATATGCCAGCAAGGAAATCATAAGCTGCGGCAGCATAAATACCGCCGAAGTAAACATTACTGGCAAGAGTCCTATAGGGTTGAGCTTTATAGCAAGATAATTTTTATCCGCATAAATATTATGTATGGAAACCCTCTGCACCGGAATACGCATCTCTGCATTTTCCATAACAAGTGTGATCAGCATCATAACCACAGCGATTGCCGCAGGCACTAAAAGACTTTGTAAACTATAGCTTACAAGGATCATTGTAATTCTCTCCAGCAGATTAACAATCATAAAGGCCATCCGCCCGCCAATACCATACCGTCCGTTCCTGCCTGCCAGCCACAAAATAATCATCATACCTGTTACCATCTGCAGACCTGCCAGCAGCCTTGCCCAAATAAGCATTTCCCCTTCCACCGCAAATTGAAGCTCCGGTACCTTAGCAATCGCCTGCAATATCCCTATGACCAATGTCACTGTAACAGATGCGTACCCTACCGCCTTCGGGGAAAGTCTTGCCTTGGTAAACAAATTTCTGACCGCCATGGCAATCTGGACCAATATACCGGCTATCATGAATGGAAATATCCCCAGTGCAAAAACAGAGCACTGATAAGCATCCCCGCCGATCATCTGCATCAACATTTCCTCTGCATTTGCGGATTCTTCCGTATAGGCAGATAAATCTATTCCGTAGAGGGGAATGTTTTTCCCCAAAATATATATCAAAGAAATCAAGCTCGTATAAACAAGCTTATATTTCATTACATTCTCTTTTTGTTTCGACTGTATTCTCATAATCTTTTTAACCACTCTTACAAACCGGCAGCCGCCCTATTCTGGCGGCCGCCGGCTGCAATCATGTTACCTGGATAACCGTTTCTGTAATTCTTCCTTTTCCTTCTTCAGTTGATGTCTCCTTACAAAGTAAAAAGCCGTAATTCCAAACAAAAGTATCAGTACAGGAAGATCCCACCAGCAACAAAATACATGTGAAAAAATACTCATCTAACTTTTACCTTCTCTCTTTATCATCCAGCTCTTTTTTCAGCTCAGAATTTTCTTTCTTCTGCTTTCTCGTGCTGCCTGCAAAGAACACTGACAATACGCCTGTCGTAACAATCTCAACAATATGCGAAATGCCATGCGTTGCACCTTGGGCAAGAGCTGCTGCGTCAGCCAGCGGAACTTCCTCATCCTCCAATTCTACTACCGGTGTCAGATCATCGGTTTCCGCTAACTCATCATCGGTTTCAAGATCCATAACTCCAAGAGGAACTTCCTCATCTTCCAGTTCTACAGTAGGTGCTTCAGGTGCCTGTGCATCTGCTGCTGCCGGAACCGGTGCCACAGGTGCTGCCGCGGGCACAGCCGTCAGAGTCTGTACTTCCATATCCATTGCAGGCGCTGCCGCATCAGCAACCGGAGCTGTTACCGTTTCTGTGGGAGCCTCCACCACGCCTTCTGCCGGTGTGTCTTCTCCTCCTGTCGGAGCATCTGTCTCATCACCGCCTGTCGGGCCGGTTTCCTCACCCTCTGTAGGAGCCGTGCTGTCCGCGATACTGTTAGAAAGACTCTCGCTCTCACTGCTGGAAAGACTTTCACTCTCGCTTATTGAGAGGCTCTCGCTTTCGCTGGCGCTGGCTGAGAGGCTTTCGCTTTCACTTATTGATGCGCTCTCACTTTCGCTGGCACTGGCTGAAAGGCTTTCACTCTCGCTCGTGCTTAAACTTTCGCTCGTTGACGTACTCTGGCTTGCCGATGTACTCTGGCTCGCGCTCGTGCTTAAACTTTCGCTTGTCGACGTGCTCTGGCTTGCCGATGTACTCTGGCTCGCGCTCGTGCTTAAGCTTTCGCTTGTCGACGTACTCTGGCTTGCCGATGTACTCTGGCTCGCGCTTGTGCTTAAGCTTTCGCTTGTCGACGTGCTCTGACTTGCACTCGTGCTTAAACTGTCACT
>ERZ808051.1297-NODE-1297-length-17394-cov-5.565976_pt1 | contig 17394 bp, 17 predicted proteins | sample MGYA00380199_ERZ808051 | MGnify/ENA primary metagenome ERZ808051 (study PRJEB31490, sample SAMN06133391) | mouse gut metagenome | isolation source: J11 | host: mice | place: China: Chengdu | collected 2015-05 ...
ACCAAAGATACATTCATGGAGAGTTTAAAGGCGGCGAACGGTTAGGACTGCACATTGCCTGTTCAGACACAATTCCGATAGAAAAGTACATTTCACATAGCGGTAATGTAATGGTAGTATCTGGAAAGTCAATTATTTATGGAGTCGATCAGACCAGATTTTTTCAAAAGGCAATGCTCCATAAAGACCGTATTACGATATTATCCCTTCCAAAAAAAAGGGTCGAATACCCTTCCAGGATATATTTTGATATAGACAAAAAAATTATTTCGGCAGATGACGAGGATCATTTGGTGACACAGTATGCTTACCATCAGATCCCCGTTATTTTTTGTCCTAATTGGGTGATTGGAAAACTTGAACGTGGAAATAACAGTTCGTTTGCCTCCGCTTTGGATACAGAGAAGATATATACGGTAACGCTGGATCGTGGCTTTGTAGAGATATCCATAGACACATGGGATGATGTAATGAACGCATCCATGTTTGTCAAATCCATCCAGAATGCCTGCGGTATGCAGATTTATTGTATAGAGGAAATTGCTTGGCGCAGAGGTCTGATAAGCAGCGCTGAGCTTAGGGAATATGCATTGGAAAGGGCAGGAACAGATTATGGGGATTATGTTGCCAGCCTTTTGGAAGATATGGATTGGAAAGCAGGTAAACGGTAAGTAGATAGGCTTTTACAGGAACAACAATTATAATCAATAGTGTTCACAAAATCGAGAAGGAGAAGAAACATGGCAGGGATTCAACTTTTTAAAGCAAAGTACGAAGTAGATGAATGTTTACAGGAGATCCGTGAGTGTCTGGAAGTCGGATGGACAGGTCTTGGATTTAAAACAGTTCAGTTTGAGAATGCGTGGAAAGAATACACGGGACTTCCATTTGCTCATTATACAAATTCCTCTACGATTGGATTATATATGGCTGTAGATATTCTTAAGGAAGAATACGGATGGGCGGATGAGGATGAGATCATCACGACTCCGATCACGTTTGTTTCATCGAACCATGCAATTATAAAATCCAGAATGAAAGCGGTTTTTGCGGACGTTGACGACACGATGTGCCTGGATCCGCAGTCCGTGATAGGGCATATTACGGACAGGACGAGGGCGGTCATGTATGTAGGACTTGGTGGAAACATGGGGAACTATCACGAAATCGTCAAAATCTGTGAAGAAAACAATCTGAAGCTGATACTAGATGCGGCACATATGGCAGGTACAAGGTACAGGGGAGAAATCCCAGGGTATGAGGCAGAGGTGGTTGTGTATTCATTTCAGGCAGTAAAGAATCTTCCTACGGCGGATAGTGGAATGATCTGCTTTAAAAGGGGAGAATTTGATGAAATTGTAAGAAAGAAATGCTGGCTTGGGATCAACAAAGATACTTATTCCAGATCTTCGGATAGTGGAAACTATAAATGGAAATATGATGTTGAGTATGTGGGCGATAAGGGACACGGTAATTCTATAATGGCGTCGATCGGTCTCGTCCAGCTTAAATATTTGGATCGTGATAATGCTTACAGAAGGCAGCTTGTACAATGGTACAGACAAAGTTTGGAAATGTGTGGAGATAAGATAAAATTTGTACGGATGGAGGAAGGGTGCGAGAGTGCTTGTCATCTTTTCCAGATTTTAGTTGATAAAAGAGATGAGATGATGGTTGCCCTTAATTCTGAAGAAATCTATCCGGGAGTACATTACGCAAATAATATCAATTATCGGATGTATGATTATGCAAAAGGGAGTTGTCCATATGCGGAATATGTGAGCGAGCATACAATTTCGCTGCCAATGAATATGTATCTAACATATGAAAATGTACAAAAAATTTGCCATGTAATCAAAGAATTTATTGAGAAAAATTAAACGGGAGAGAAACTGGATGATTTATGATGGAATAATTGAAGGCAGATATTGTAACTTGAAATCGGTAACAATGGAGGATGCGGAGTTTACTCTTGCGTTAAGAAAGAATCCGAACTTTACAAAATATCTCCCAAAGCTAAATATTACTTTAGAACAACAAAGAGAATGGATAAAAAAACAACAAAGGGACCCCACAGATTATTTTTTTGTGGTATGGGATAAAAATGAAAATCGTATTGGTACGATGGGACTTTACGATATTCAAGATGGAATCGGAGAAACTGGGAGACTTGCGATGAACGGCAATTCATTACAGGCTATAGAAGCTCAACTGCTGTGTGTCGATTTCGCTTTCGATATATTAAAGCTGAAAGGTTTAAAAAGTTTTATTCTGGCTGAGAATAAAAGAGCGCTAAAATTTGCTGAACTATTTGGCCCTAATATATCAGAACCAAGAAAGAATGAAAATGGGGAGTTAGTATGTGATGCAGTAAATACAAAGCATTTATACATGATACAACGCCCCAAATTAGAAAGGATGCTTTATCGTAACAGATAAATAGAATAATAATAGAGTAGAAGTATTAATATGCGAAAGAGGAGCTGACTGTATGGATGAAAGAGCAGTAAAATGCCAGAGACTAGCAAATGATATAAGAATGAAAATGATAGATATGACAGAGTATGGGAATGATACGATGCATTGGGGTGGCTCATTCTCATGTGCGGAGATATTTTCTGTTTTATATAGTGAATTTCTAAATGTAAAAGAAAAAAATATAGGATTTGAAAAAAAGGATAAATTCTTACTTTCAAAAGGACATGCAGCATTGGGTGCATATGCGACAATGAATTTAATGAATTTATTATCAGACGAACAAATTGCAACATACCAAAAGGATGGAAGTCCGATTTCAGAGTTAATGGAGGCAAATGAGGAACTGGGATTTGAGACTTCGGGAGGAAGTCTTGGGATTAATCCCTCCTATGGAGTGGGGCTAGCGCTTCTCGCGAAAAAGAAAGGCTACTCATATAAAACAGTGGTTGTTACTGGAGATGGAGAAATAGATGAGGGTTCGGTTTGGGAAGCGATTATGGCAGGTTCGCAGTATAAGCTGGACAATCTTACCTTGATTATCGACGCAAATACAGTTCAGTCCGATGGGTTTACGGCAGACATTATGTCGTGGACAAATCTGGAGGAGCGTTTGAAAAGTTTTGGGTGGAATACCATTTCAGTGAACGGACATAGTTGCGGGGAATTACTGAAGGCTTTAGAAAGTCATTTTGAAGAGAATCATCCGAAAGCTATTATTGCCAATACTACAAAGGGAAAAGGCGTGTCCTTTTTTGAAAATAATTATTTATGGCACGATCGTGTGCTCAAAGGTAAAGAACTTGAGCAGGCAAAAAAGGAGGTGGAGTCAAATGTTGCCCATGGATACTAAAACGGTAAGATTCTTGGCAAGGATGGGAGCGAGAGGGGCTTTAGGACAGGCAGTATTCGACTATATGAAGGATGGAAATGAGGCATTTGCGGTTTCAGCAGATCTTCTCCATGCATCGGGATTTGATAGGATTTTGAAAGAATTTCCGGAGCATGTCATAGATGTAGGTATAGCAGAACAAAACCTGATCGGGGTTTCAGCGGGATTGTCTCGATCTGGAATTCCTGTTGTGGCGACATCGTGGGCAATGTTTACATCAGCTAGGGTGGCGGATCAAGTTCGGAATTTTATGGGGTATATGCAGTCAAATGTCAAACTTATTGGAATGGATAGTGGTTTTATACAGTCAAGGTTTAGTTATTCGCATTCAAACCCTCCGGATATCGCTATTATGAGAGCAATTCCTGGAATTGTGATATTATCGCCGTGTGATGGTGTAGAGATATATAAAGCGATTTATGCTGCGTTGGAATATAAGGGTCCAGTATATATACGTTTGACAGGTAGCAGTCTACTTCCTGTGATATATAAAGCCCCTGATTTTGAATATCAGATTGGAAAAGCAATTTCTATTCGGGAAGGAAAAGATGTTGCATTGATTGGCAGTGGTAATATTGTAGGAAATTTATTGAAGGCATCGGATTTCCTTAAAGAGAGTGGAATATCTGCAAAGGTAATTGATATGCATACAATAGCGCCAATTGATACAGAAATATTAGATGAAGTTAAAGATTATAAATTGGTTGTTACGGCAGAAGAGCACCTTCTTCATGGAGGATTAGGAAGCGCGGTAGCAGAGTATTATTGTGGAAAGAAAGATCGCCCGGTACAACTAATGCTTGGAATAGACAATCAATACCCTGTACCAGGTCGGACGCAATATATTGAATATTCGTATGGGCTTCGTCCCGAACAGATTTCGCAGCATATTTTGGAAAAGTTAGAAGTTATAAAATAATTAGTGAAGCTAAAAAGCTAGATAAAATAGGGTAGGCATTTGATAAAGAAAAACGGAGGATAATAATGAAAAATTTAGAAAAATACAATCAGGCATTTTGTGAATCACTTGAACTTACGGAAGATCAACTGGAAGGCTTAAAGTATCAAGACATACCAGCGTGGGATTCAGTAGGTCATATGGGATTAATAGCTGCTATTGAAGACACATTCGATATCATGATGGATACGGATGATATTATTGATTTAAGTTCTTATGAAAAAGGGAAAGAAATTCTGGAGCAGAATTATGGAGTGGGGTTTTAACGTGGACAAACTATGGAATTTAGAAAAATACAACAAGAACACAGCTCTAGTTGATGAAAATGGCAAAGAGCTCACATATGAGCAGTTGGACGCTGAATGCGGAAAGCTGGCGAATGCCATAAAAGAACGCTGCCTGATATTCATCCTATGTGAAAATACGATAGGTTCTGCAATAGGCTATATTGCGGCTTTAAACAATCATATCGTTCCTGTCATGGTGAACCGGCATTTGGAACAGGAACTGCTGGATAACCTTTTGAGTACCTACTGTCCATCCTATCTGTGGATGCCGAAAGAACAAGAAGAGGAATTCAAACATTTAATCTGTGTCTACGAAGCATTTGGCTATGTGCTTCTAAAGACAAAGTACGAACAGGAATATAGCTTAAATGAGGACTTAGCATTACTTCTTACAACCTCAGGTTCCACAGGCAGCCCCAAATTTGTGAGACAGAGCTATGAGAATATTCTTGATAACGCAAGGTCGATCGCGGAGTATCTTGAACTGGACGCGTCTGAGCGGCCGATCACCACACTGCCGATGAATTATACATATGGGCTGTCGATCATCAATTCCCATTTGCTCGTCGGCGCTGTGCTGCTGCTTACAGAAAAGTCATTGATGCAAAAAGAATTCTGGCAATTTTTTAAGGAGCAGGAAGCAACCTCATTCGGCGGTGTGCCCTATACATTTGAAATGCTTGACAAGCTCCGTTTTATGAGGATGGATCTTCCGTCGCTTCGTACCATGACGCAGGCTGGCGGGAAATTGACTTTGGAACTGCACGAAAAATTTGCCGCATTTGCGGCTGAGACAAACAGGAAGTTTGTGGTTATGTATGGCCAATGTGAAGCAACAGCGAGGATGGGGTATCTGCCGGCAGAGAAAGCGGTAGAGAAGAGAGGTTCCATGGGCATTGCGATCCCCGGTGGAAAATTTAAACTCATTGATACAGAAGGAAAAGAAATACGGGCGCCGTATACCACAGGCGAGCTGGTCTATAAAGGCAGGAACGTAACAATGGGATATGCGGAATGTGGAGAAGACCTTATAAAAGGCGACGAAAGGAATGGGATCCTGGTGACAGGAGATATGGCACAGTTTGACGAGGACGGATATTATTTTATCGTAGGCCGAAAAAAACGCTTTTTGAAAATTTATGGAAACCGTGTGAATCTGGATGAAATGGACAGGATGATCAAGGGAAAATTCGAGTTGGATACGGCATGTACAGGAGTGGACGACCATATGTACATATTTCTTACCAATCCTGCTTATGCAGATCAGGTTAAGGAATATGTTGTAGAAAAGACAAAATTAAATCCGGCAGCCTTCCAGGCCATTGTAATAGATGAAATCCCAAAGAATGATTCCGGTAAGACACTATACAAAGAATTAACAAAATACTATGAGTGAATTAAAAAAAATACAGCTATTTCTTTTACCATTTGCAGGAGGAAGTTCGGCTTCCTTTCGTAAGCTGCTGCCTTACATTTCAACACAGGTAGAAGTGGTGCCTGTGGAATATGCAGGACGAGGAAAAAGGAGCGGTGAGCCGTTGATAGAGGACTATGATCTGTTTCTGGAAGATGCGGCGAGGCAGATAAATGAATATGTTGAAACCAGACAATTCGCAATTTTGGGGTACAGCATAGGGGCGGCAATTGCTTATGATCTGATCGCAAAAAGATGCTTGAAGACACAGCCGATCCATGCGTTTATGTGTGCAAGAGGCTCCTTAAAAACAACATCAAAGAGTCAATTGTTTGCGGATCTTTCAGGGCAGGAATTCCTTCAAAAAATGGAGGAGCTCGGAGGAATGGATGAACGCATATTAAATAATAAAAGATTTCTGGATATTTATATGCGGCCAGTAAAGGCTGATTATAAAATATGGAGTCAGTTTACATATTGCGAAAAGAATCAGAAGCTCCCCTGTGACATAACGGCAATATATTGTAGTAAAGACAGCTTGTCGGATGGAATAACAGAATGGGAAAGTATGACAGACGGCAAGGTGGACTATTATGAGATGGGACACAGCCATTTTTTTATCAATCAGCATTATGAAGAGATAGCGCGTATTATAAACGAACACCTGAAGATTTATATGTAGGATGGTAAAATGCAATGACATTTGAGGAAATTCTTGAAATTCCCCCATATTCTTTGGATAAAGAAAAGAAGGAAGAGGTTCTTACGGAGCGGTTGACGGAGCTTACCAGACTTCACAGGCAACATTGCCCGGAGTATGGAAGGATACTTGACAGTATTGGTTTTTGTGAAGAGAAATGCAGATCATACAAAGAGCTGCCGTTCCTTCCGGTAAGAATGTTTAAGGAGCTGGAGCTTAAGTCTGTTTCGCGGGAAGATGTGGTCAAAACCATGACCTCATCCGGAACGACAGGACAGGCAGTCAGCAGGATATTTCTTGACAGGGCAACAGCTTCCAACCAGCAGAAAGCAATGGTGAAAATCGTGTCGGAGTTTACGGGCTCCAGCCGTATGCCGATGCTGATCATTGATTCTCCAAGCGTGGTGAAGAACAGGGCGATGTTCAGCGCCCGGGGCGCAGGAATTCTGGGCTTTTCCATATTTGGGGCAAAAAAAGCATATATTCTGGATGATGAAATGCATCTGAATATGGATGCCATGACGGAACTGTTGGAAAAGTATCGAGGAGAAAAGATATTTCTATTTGGCTTTACATTTATGATCTGGCAGCATTTCTACAAAGAACTGTTGCGGTTAAAAAAAGAAGGAAATTCGTTTGATCTGTCCAATGGCATTCTCATACATGGTGGCGGCTGGAAAAAGCTTGCAGGGGAAGCAGTCAGCCCGGAGGAATTTCATGACAGGCTCAAAGACGCCTGCGGACTTGACAATATCCATGACTATTATGGAATGGTAGAGCAGACAGGATGCATTTATATGCAGTGTGAATACGGCCATTTGCATGCCAGCGTTTTTTCTGACGTGATCACAAGAAGGCCGATTGATTTTTCGGAATGTGAAATTGGAGAAAAGGGGATCATACAGGTCGTATCTGTGATACCCGAATCTTATCCGGGACACAGCCTGATCACCGAGGATGAAGGGATCATTTTAGGTGAAGATGATTGTCCATGCGGAAGGAAAGGAAAATATTTTAAAATAATCGGGCGAATAAAAAATGCGGAATTGAGAGGCTGCAGTGATACTTATGCGACAAAATTTAGATGAGAAAATGGCATTGGATAAAATGGTATATCTTGTAGGTGATGCGGGGGTGGTCAGATCTTTATATCATGTACCGGCCAGAGAACCCTTTCATGACGACTTGATCGAGTTTCTGAATGTGTTGTCAAAGTCAATTATGAAGCATCCGCAAAGCCGGTCATATTCAGATATTGTAACGTTTGCTTTCTGGATCAGAAAGGCATCTACAATCCGTATGAAGGAACAATACGAAAAGCGGGATGGGCATATCCATTTAGGAAGAGGGACTGTTTTTCATATCGCACCGTCCAATGTTCCTGTGAACTTTGCATATAGTCTGGTTACAGGGCTTTTGGCGGGAAATCGTAATATTGTTCGCGTTCCTTCGAAAGAGTTTCCGCAGGTTAAAATAATTGCGGATTGTATAAAAGAGGTATTAAAGCAATATGAACAGCTTGTTCCTTATATGATTCTCGTGAGATATGGAAGAAACAAAGAAATAAATGATGCCTTGTCGTCTATCGCGGATACACGTGTTGTATGGGGTGGTGACGTGACAATTGCGGAATTGCGGAAGTCTGAGCTGCCGGCGAGAAGCAGCGAGATTACCTTTGCGGATCGCTATTCCTTGGCTGTTATAGACGCGGATTATTATATTACCTGTGAGGATAAGGTAAAGATTGCGGAAGATTTTTATAATGATACCTACTTTTCCGACCAGAATGCCTGTACAAGCCCAAGGCTTGTGGTATGGACAGGAAAAGAGAAAACAAAAGCAAAAAAATTGTTTTGGGATGAACTGTATGAGCTTGTAAAGAGAAAATATACATTTCAGGATATCCAGGGCGTAAATAAGCTGACAAGCAGCTATCTGACAGCCGCCGCAATGGAAGGAACAGTCATGGAACCACATCATGATAACCTGATCACACGGGTAAAGGTTCCCAAAGTAACAAGGCAGCTTATGGAATGGAAGGATAACAGCGGATTTTTCTTTGAATATGACTGCGATGATATTTTAGATTTGAAAATGGTATGCGATGATAAACGGTGTCAGACGATTGGCTTTTTGGGAGATAAAACGGAGCTATTCCCTTTGCTTATATCGGGAATCCAAGGTGTGGACCGTGTTGTACCGATAGGAAAAACGATGGATTTTCAACTGATCTGGGACGGATACGACCTGCTTTCACAGCTGACAAGGATCATTTACTATGACAGTGATTCATTGCCAAAGCAGGATGGCTGAGTAGGCACTCCCTGTAAGGGGAATCTCTACTCAACTGACAGGATAGTAATTTTGCTGAGTTATCCGCTCGAGAATATCAAAAATGCAATTTGAAGAATGGAGACAGAGGATTGAACAAGAGGCTGCTTCAAAGAAAGACCAACTATATAGTAGGAAACAGGAAAGTCGCGATCATAGGCGCGGGATTTGTCGGGGCATCTATTGCTTATGCGCTTGCAATCCGTGATATCGCTCGTGAAATTGTACTGGTCGATATCAACCATGAAAAAACGAATGGCGAGGCTCAGGATATCCGCCATGGTATTCCATCCATGGGAACAGTGGATCTGTATGCAGGGGATTATCAGGACTGTGCGGACTGTGATCTGATCATTGTTACGGCAGGCCGGGGCAGAAGGGCGGGAGAGTCCAGACTTGATCTTACGAACGAGAATCTAAAGATCATGCATTCCGTGATTGACAGTATCGGGAAGTATTATATACGCGGGGTTGTTCTGATCATTTCGAATCCTGTAGATATCATGACCTATAAAGTGACGGAATGGATGAGGCTGGCCGACGGAATGGTATTTGGCTCCGGATGTATGCTGGATTCCAGCAGATTTGTAAGGAGCATTGCGGATTATCTTGATCTGAATACAGGGGTGATCAACGGATATGTAGTTGGTGAGCATGGCGATGCCCAGGTGCCGGTATGGAGCCACGTCACGGTCGGCGGGATACCGATCAGGGAGTATTGTGAAAATGTAAATCTCGAATGGAATCAGGAAGTGAAAAATTCCATTGCGGAGCATACCAGGAGGATGGGATCGGAAATCATTAAGGCAAAGGGAAAAACACAGTACGGGATTGCGACCTGTGTATGTAATCTTGCGGATGCGATCATAAACCAGCGTCCAACGATTGTTTCTGTCAGTTCTACATTGCAGGGGGAGCATGGTGTGAGGGACGTTGCGCTTTCGGTTCCGTCTGTGGTCGGACCTTCCGGAGTACAGCAGAGGATAAGGGAAAAATGGGCATCGGAAGAGTACAGGGGATTTTTTGATGCGGTTGAGCAGATCCGGAGGATTATGGCTGCATTGCAAAGTTAGTACAGCGCTGCATGAATAACCAGAGAAATGCTTTGCTTAGGAGGAAAGGGAATTGCTGAAAGGGAAAAATGCGATTGTGACAGGAGCCAGACAGGGGATTGGGCGGCAGATCGTAGAAGAGTTTGCGGAAAATGGTGCTAATATATGGGCTTGCGCAAGAAAAGAAGATTCAAAATTTGAACAAGACATGAAAGAATTGGCTGAAAGGCACGGCGTATGGATAGAACCGGTCTATTTTGATATCACAGATTTCGACGAAACGAAGAGAGCACTGCAGAGCGTACTGAAAGAGAAGAAAACAGTAGATGTACTTGTGAACAATGCTGGGATCTCTCATGGCGGCTTATTGACAATGACATCGATGGAAAAGCTGAAGGAAGTATTCGAAGTAAATTATTTTGCGCAGATTCATATCATGCAGATTGCAGTGCGTGTGATGATGCGGCAAAGAAAAGGTAGCATTGTTAATATGGTCTCTATAGGAGGGATCGAAACGGCGGCCGGTTATCTGGCTTATGGATCCAGCAAGGCGGCACTGCTGTATGCCACAAAGTCTGTCTCACGTGAGCTGGGCGGTTATGGGATCCGAGTCAATGCAGTGGCTCCCGGGCTGACTAATACAAAAATGGGAAATTATAAAGAGGAAGAAGAGATTCAGAAAATATTGGATAGAAGTAGCCTGCACCGTATGGCTGATCCGAGTGAGATCGCCAAATGCGTGATATTCCTTGCGTCAGACAGTGCATCATTTGTTACAGGGCAGGTATTGATTGCAGATGGAGGAAGGATATGTTCGTAAACCAGGAGAAAGAGAATATTGACCGATTGAAGAGTATGGCTAGAAGGATGCGGAAGATGGCGCTGGATATGTCATTGGCGGCAGGAGTAAAAGGTGCGCATATCGGAGGCGGATTTTCCTGTATGGAAATCATGGCGGTACTATATGGGGAAATCTTGAATGTGGATGCGGCAGATCCCTGCAAAAAAGAACGGGACCGTCTTCTGATTAGCAAAAACCATTGTACCATTGCACATTTCCCGGCCCTTGTGGAGAAAGGGTATCTTTTAGAGGAAGAGCTTAGTTCCTACAGTGAAAATGGAAGCAGGCTGATCGGATATCCATATGATCCGTCAATCGGATTGGAATATTCAGGCGGCAGTCTAGGGATGGCGATTTCTGTTGGAATAGGACAGGCATACAGTGCAAAAAAGAAAGGACAGCCACAGCGCGTCTATGTCTTGATGGGGGACGGAGAGCTAAACGAAGGTTCTATTTGGGAAGCTTTTATGGCAGCGTCGCAGTACCATCTGGGCAATTTGATTGCGATTATCGACAGGAATCATTTGTGCTATGACGGCAGAACAGAGGAGATCATGGCCGTGGATGACCTTCCGGCAAAGATGCGTGCATTTAACTGGCATACTGTTACCTGCAACGGACATGATATATCAGAATTGCTGTGGGCGTTCAGTGAGATTTCCGATGACGGCCCCACGATCATCATTGCAGATACGGTTAAGGGAAAAGGCCTTTCCTTTGCGGAGGGCAGACCGGAATGGCATCAGAAGGCGATTACGAAAGAGCAATATGAACTTGCTCTCAGGGAGTTAATGGAGGGAATGGAATGTCAGAGATAAAAAAATCAACAGTTCGTTCATGGTCCAGGCTTGGGCAGAGGGCGACATTCTTTGGAAATGCCATGCCGGAAATTGCGGAGAAGTACGATAATCTGATGGTATTGACAGCGGATCTGGCTCAGCTTTCGAATCTGGACCGATTTGCCGTACGCTTCCCAGATCATTTTTTAAATACCGGAATTGCTGAACAGAATATGATTGGAATTGCCGCGGGGCTTGCAATGGAAGGAGAACTTGTTTTTGCGACCACATACGCTTCGTTTATTGCGGTACGTGACCTGGAGCATGTGCGTCAGCATCTGTCGAATCTGAGGCTGAATGTAAAATTAGTAGGGACAGCCGCCGGGGTTGTAGCGGCAAGATCAGGGGTTGCCCATTGGGCCAGCGAGGATATCGCTTTTATGAGGGCGCTTCCGTATATGACGGTCATGAGTGCGGCGGATAGCATGGAGGCGTATCATATGGCCCACTATGCAGCAAAGTATCAAGGGCCGATGTATATACGGATTAATGGAGTCCCGAATTGCCCCATGGTTTATAATGAGGAATATGTGTTTGAACCCGGGAAGATTAGTATCCTAAAAGAGGGGAAAGATATCGTATTGCTTGGAACAGGTCTGATGGTCAATGAAGCACTGGAAGCAGCAAGCATATTAGAGAACAAAGGGATTTCATGTACCGTTGCAAATGTACATACAATAAAGCCTTTGGATACGGAAACACTGGATCGGCTCTTTTCATCCCATTGGATGGTCGTTACGCTGGAGGAGCATAACGTGATCGGAGGTATGGGGAGCGCCGTAGCAGAGTATAAGTCAACAAAAGCACATGCGCCGAGGCAGGTATTTATCGGATTCCCGGATGCGTTTACTAAAGCTGGGACCACGCAGTACATTTGGGAGCAGTTTGGCATTACGGCACCGCAGATAGCGGAGAGGATACAAAAGGAAGTGGAACAGGGAGAGAAAATTTCATGATAGAAGATTTCTACAGGCTGGGCACGTATGAGCTTGATAAAGACAAAAAGAAGATCATGCTTACAAAAGAACTGCTGGAACTTACCGAGACGCATAAAGAAAAGTGTAAGCTTTATGCAAATATCTTAAGAGGAATGAAATATAATGCATCCCAGGTGAGTTCTCCGGCAGATATTCCATTTTTTCCGGTAAGATTGTTTAAAGAGATGGATTTGCTGAGCATTGACAGAAGCGACATTTTTAAGACAATGACATCATCCGGAACAACAGGTCAGACGGTATCGAAAATTTTTGTTGATAAAGAAACGGCGATGATACAGCAAAAAGTTATGATCCGCATTTTGAGTGATTATCTTGGAAAACAGAGAATACCTATGCTGATCATTGATACACCGGGCATCATGAAGGACAGGAAGCAGTTCACGGCCCGCGGGGCAGCGGTCATTGGTCTGCAGGTTATGGCCCGTGAAACCGTCTATGCGCTGAACGAGGATATGACATTAAACTATGAAGCCTTGGACAGGTTTCTGGAAAAGAACGGGGATAAAAAATATCTGATTTTTGGCTTTACATTTATTGTCTGGAAACATCTGTATGAAGAACTCATAAAAAGCGGCAAGGAAATGGATATGTCCAATGGATGGCTCATGACGGGCGGTGGTTGGAAGAAGCTGATCAACAGCTCCGTATCACAGGAAGATTTTCAAAAAAGGATGATGGAGACACTGGGAATCCAACATTTTTTGGATCATTATGCCATGGTGGAGCAGACGGGATGTATTTATGCAGAATGCGAATGCCACCATCTGCATGCAAGCATTTATTCAGATGTGTTTATTCGGGATCCGGAGGATTTTTCTCTATGTGATATCGGCGAAGAGGGAATTGTACAAACAGTTTCTGTTCTTCCGCATTCCTATCCCGGGCACTCTCTACTGACTGAGGATAGAGGAGTGATTTTGGGGGAAGATGACTGTCCATGCGGACGGAAGGGGAAATATATTAAGATTTTAGGGCGGATACGGAGCGCAGAATTAAGGGGGTGCAGTGATACCTATGCGGCAGATCATGAATAAAATCCATTTTTTAACAGGAAACGCAGATATGCTTCAGACGGCGGCGTCTGTGCCGGCTTTGCGAACGTGGTCAGAGGAAGCGGTGGAATTGCTTTCCATGTTTTCACAAAATTTATTGAAAGATTCCCGGTCACGTGCATTTCCGGATATCGTATCCTATGCGTTTTGGATTAGAAAATCCTCATTGATACAGATAAAGGAGCACTATTATCCGGATGTAAGGGATAAAGTTGGGAGAGGGGTTGCGTTCCATATAGCGCCTTCGAATGTTCCGATTAACTTTGCGGTGTCTTTTACATCATCTCTTCTTGCAGGGAATGTGAATATCGTGCGTCTTTCGAATAAACCGTATGATCAGGTTGTGATTATGGCTGACGCATTGAAAAAAGCTTTTAAAGATGTAAACAGGGAGATGGAGAAGTACCTGATTCTTATGAGATATGAGCATGATGAGGAAGTAACCCGATGTTTATCGTCTTTATGTGATGTACGTATTATCTGGGGTGGGAATCAGACGATTGGCCTTGTAAGACAGGCTCAGATTCCGCCGCGGGCAGTGGAGATGGCATTTGCGGATCGGCATAGTATTGCGCTTTTGCAGTCTGATGCGGTTTTAAAAGCGGATATTGAAAAACTGGCGGAGGATTTTTATACAGATACATACTATATTGACCAGAATGCATGTTCCTCTCCCCGGATTGTCGTATGGATGGGAGACAATATAGACGCAGCGCAAGAGAGATTCTGGTTCGCGGTGGGAAGGCTTGCAAAAGAGAAGTATGATATGAAGGATATACAGGCAGTAGATAAACTGAACCAGTTCTGTTGTCTGGTAGCGAACCATGAGGATGTTTATCTGACAGGCGGCAATAATCGGGTGATGCGGATTCAGGCGGAACGTCTGGATTCAAAGCTTATGGATTATAAGCTGGGCGGAGGATATTTCTTTGAGTATACGGCGGAATCTATGGAGGAGCTTGTGCCGTTGATGAATAAGCCATGCCAGACTGTAGCGTATTATGGGATAGAACCGCATTCTATCCAAGAATTTGTTATCTCGCATGGATTACGTGGAGTTGACCGGGTGGTTCCGGTGGGGAAAACTATGGATTTAACGTTTAAGTGGGATGGGTTTGATATGATTGGGCAGATGTCGCGTTATGTGTATTGTCCGGATTATCTATAGTTCCGCATAAATTTTCTACTTACACTCAAATCCTTTAAATGCTGGGTTTGCGGAACGCGTTGTAAGTCTAAATTCTTCTACCTACATTAAAGGCAATAGACATACCATTCGGTTAGCAATTCAGTGTTTATGCGGATTTACAGCATTCTACAACAATGTAAGTAGAATTTGGTTGCGGAACTATAGACTATAAAACAATATAGATAGGATATGGCAGAAGAAGGGGAACTGAGATTATAGGAGATACATTGATGGGAACATTAAGAGGAAAAAATATTATTATTACAGGCTGTAATAGAGGAATTGGAAAAGCGATACTGGAAAAATATGTAGAGCATGGGTGTAATATTTATGCTGTAGTTAGAAAGATAACTTCTAAATTTATGAAAGATATGGAAAAATTAGAACTGAGGGGGGGGGTAAAGATTCACCCTATATCCTGCGATTTTTCCTCAGAACAAGAAGTAAAAGACTGTGCAAAAACAATATTATTAAAAAAAGAGAAGCTAGATGTACTTGTAAATAACATAGGTGTCTCCTATCCTTCCAATATACTTAATATGACAAAAATGGATACTATAAAAGAATGTTTTCAGATAAACTTTTTTTCACCATTATTGTTTACTCAAATATTATCTCAAAATATGATTAAAAATAAAAGTGGAAAAATTATTTTTATTTCTTCTACAGCGGCATTTGATGGTGGAAATAATATAGAATATACTACAAGTAAAGCAGCAATAAACGGAGCAATAAAGCGATTATCAATAGAATATGGACCGTATAACATTGACGTTAACGGTATTGCGCCAGGCTTCACTGATACTGAAATGGGTGCATCTCAAAAGACAGAGTTGTATGAGATTGCAATGGAAAGAAATATAAAGAAGAGAATGGCTCGTCCAGAAGAAATAGCTGATATAGCATTATTTTTAGGCAGTAATATGTCGAGCTACATTACTGGCCAGATTATAAAGGCGGATGGAGGAATGCATTGAATTATCTGCTTTTGTGAAAATATATGTAAATGAACATGAAGTCATTCAGGAACTAGAAAAAAATAGAAGCCCAGAAAATAAACAATATCTATACATATACACATACAGAAACAAAATGGCAGCAAACATTTTTCAGAAATCTTGGAGCAGATGCCCAAAGCCTGATTGATGAATCAGTGACATTTGAGAATGATAGACTTGCGGGGCGGATTCCTGCTCCACGGCATCGGAAAACCGGCCCCAAGAAAGGAACACATCATAAGAAATATGACGAAAACGGGAATGTGATTCCAAGGAAATCGGGTGTTAAAACCGGAACGAAAAGAAGTGACACAAACCAGGACGGAAGCCCGCGAAAGAAACCCGGTGTTAAACCGGGCACAAAGCGGGAGATGTATAACAAGGATGGCAGTCTACGAAAGAAGCCCGGTCCTAAGAAAGGATCACACAGAAAAGGGACTAATACAAACTAAAGTTAGTCCCGAAATTTGCAAAGTTAACGTATAAAAGGAAGGAAAATCAATATGAGAATTTTTTTGCGTCCAATAACGGAAGATGATGGAAAGAAAATTGTAAAATGGAGAAATGCGCCCCAGGTAGCAAGACACTGTTTTAACCGTGTCCCGGTTACGGAAGAGTCAAATCGAGACTTTTACAAAAACCATGTAGAGACCGGACATTATAAACAGTATATTGTTGAGCGTGTAGATGAGGATTTTGGAGTGGCATCGTATCCTATTGCAACGGTCTATCTGAAAGATATGGATGTGATTAACAGGCGTTGCGAATTATGTATTTTCACAAGCGATGATGAAGAGTGGAATACAGAAAGCCAAAGCATTGCAATAAAATTACTATTAGATAAAGCATTTAACGAATTTGGGATGCATAAGGTTTACTCTTATGTATTTTCGGAATTTCAGGATGAAATTGAGTTGTTAAGAAGAGCAGGATTTTTTGAGGAGGCTATATTGGGGAAAGAAGCATTATCTTTAAATGGCAATTATGTAGATGCGTATCGCATGGTGGCTTTTGCTGATAATTAAGTAAAGAGAGGAATTATGCAATATACAAGTTTAAATTCAAAAACAGTCTTAGTAACAGGAGCTGCTGGATTCATTGGATCGAATTTGATTTCGGCTCTTTTATCCAGTGCGGAGCATTGCACAATGATAGGAATCGACAATCTCAACGATTACTATGATCCAACCTTAAAAGAATATAGACTTAAAAAGCTGAAATCGGAAGCTTTTTCTAAAGTCCCAAATAATTTTAAATTTATAGAAGGTGATATAAGCAATAAAAGTACAGTCCAATCCCTTTTCAATACTTTCAACCCTTCCATTGTTGTGAACCTCCCCTCCCCTCCTCCTCCTCTCCTCCTCCTCC
>ERZ808051.1299-NODE-1299-length-17383-cov-3.944875_pt1 | contig 17383 bp, 13 predicted proteins | sample MGYA00380199_ERZ808051 | MGnify/ENA primary metagenome ERZ808051 (study PRJEB31490, sample SAMN06133391) | mouse gut metagenome | isolation source: J11 | host: mice | place: China: Chengdu | collected 2015-05 ...
CGAAATTCCCGGTCTGCACACCCAGGTAGGAAGCGCCAAATGATTCCGCTGCATCCTCAACAATCATCGCTCCATATTTTTTGCAGACCTTCCTTATTTCATCCACCTTGCCCGGTGTCCCATATAAATGTGCATATACAACGAGCCGCACCGAAGGATAAATCTCAAATGCCCGCGCAAGTGCATCCGGATCCATATTCCAGGTATCATATTCGGTATCAATAAAAACTGGCTCCCCTCCTTCGTACACTACCGGATTTACTGTCGCGTCAAAAGTCATATCTGAGCAAAAAACTTTATGACCGCTCAATGAACCAAGACCAAGTTTTGGCTGCCCATATAATTTTTCCCCGCAAAGTCTTACCGCTAAATGCAGCGCCGCTGTTCCACACGAGAGCGCCACCGCATATTTTCTTCCGGTTATCTCCCCCATTATCCGCTCGACTTCATCAATATTCCCACCCACCGTCGAAACCCAGTTTGTGCGGATTGCCTCATCCACATATTGCCCTTCCTCCCCGTGCATGGTCGGTGAAGCCAGCCACAGCTTATTTTTAAAAGGTACAATCCCCACAAAATCAGGCTCACGGCAATAATCTATATTTCCCATATCCCCTCCGTCCAAAAATAATTCTTGAAAAAAGGCAGGCTTCGCCACTTCATCAAACCCGTACTTCCGCGATTCCATGAACCTTTTTCCCTATATCCAATACCCGCTCCGGATGCGGCAACGCGACAATCCTTCCCCGATATCTTCCCAGTTATAAATCCATCTTTAAATCTGTTTTTTCTTAATATAAATCGAGTTCAATTTAAAATTCTATTCCTCTGCCCGTTTAAATGCCCTTGCCTCCCAGAGCATACCAATCTCCTCCAACTGTCCGATCTGTTCTGCCCTAAGCCCCTTTCCGGAGCGCATCGCAAAGCGCTGGTTGGAAATCCACTTTCCAAGCCGGTATCCGTCCGCACAGATATATTGGTTTGGCACAGCCAGATTCCCGTTCTTCTTATAATATTCCTTTGCATGGTTAAATCCCGCTCTCCATGGATTGTCCTTATTCCACACCATCCCAATCCCATCAAGCAACGCCACCTGTTCACCTGAAAGCAGTCCCCTGCTGCGCCCGATTCTCTGCCGCTGTACCCATCCGCCAAGATTTTTCCCATTCTTCCCGACATAGCGTTTCGGAACCGAAAGATTCCCGTATTCTTTATAGAATTCTTTTGCTTCCCCATATTGCTGCCGCCAGGATTGTTCCAGCCGCGACTGACCGGTAACTATGCCAATTGTTTTTAGCTTTTCTTTTTGTTCCCGCGTCAGATAAGTCTTACTCCCATCCTCCTTACTTTCCTGGCGCAGTTTCAAACGCTGCCCGCGCAGCCACCGGTCAAGCCAAATCCCATCAACCACATAATCAGCGGGCATACAGAGATTCCCATGCTTATCATAATACTCTTTCGCCAGCAAAAATCTCTTTTCCCAGGAATTCCCATTTTCCCATTCCATCCCAATGCGCTTTAGGGCTTTGATCCTCAGGGTATGCCTTTCACACGAAATCTTCATATTTACATCCGACAAACTGTCAATATAAGAATCCCCTTCACTCCTATCCGCCCCGCGGTATAGCTCCCGCTGCCTTCTTACCCATCTCCCAAGTTTTAATCCATCTTCCGCCTCATACTCTGCTGGGACATCCAAATCCCCATGTTCCTCAAAATATTTCTCTGCCCGCAAATAGTACTCTTCCCAGGAAGCTTCCCGTGCGCCCTTCCAGCACATCCCGATTGCATTAAGTTTCGCTACCCGACCTTCGTCAAGGCACCCTGCCACACGCCCCGCATAAACCTTTCTCTGCGTGGCAACCCAGGCTCCAAGTGAGTACCCATCCGGTGTAGTATAATGTACCGGAACATTTAGGTTCCCATGTGCCCTGTAATATTCCACCGCCATCTGATACATTGCTTCCCACGATGCACCAAGTGTATCATTCAGCCGCATAAACAACTTCCGGCAGTCCCCCAGTTCATCAATAATCCTAAATCCCCCGCCCATGTCAAAACTTCTTTTATCCGTTATATACCCTGCCAGCACCGCCTCCTGAAGTTCTTCCTCGATTGCCCCGATACTGCAAAGATTCCCGATATTCATCACAATATCAAAAATTATGGGTTTCTCCCCTTCCCCGGCTGCAAGTGCCCGACCGACCTGCTGTTTGTAGATAATCGGCGATATAGTGGGGCGCAGCAGGATTACCCCGCTAAGCCCTTCTACATGGATTCCTTCATTTAACATATCGATACAGTACAGCAATCTTAGATGATTGCTCCCGTCCTGCTTAAATGCATTAAATTCGTTCTTTGTTGCAGCATCAGCGGAATATGCCGTGTAAATATGAGGCTGTACATCCACCTTTTCAAACCATTCTCCGGCGAGCGCCTGCATTTCTTCCATATGCCCACGATTCGCACAGAATACAATATATTTGCCCGGACTTTCCTGCTCCATATGTTTTGCAAAAACATCCGGAAGCCCCTTTGCCCTCCCGAGCGCCCTGCGCAATGCCTCTAATTCTTTTTCTGCCTTATCCCGCAGCGCTTTGTTTTTTACCCGCCCCACCTTCTCCTGATAGCGTTCAAGTTCCTTTTGGTATGCGTAGACAGATAGCACATATTTTGGTGCGGGCAGGATTTTCTGCACAACTGCTGCCCCAAGTGTGAGCTCCGATGCCACATTTCCGCCAAACAATTCCCATGCCATATCGCGCCGGTTATCCAAATAGCGGATATTGGTTGCCGAAAGCCCCAGGACTTTAGCCTGTGGATACATCTCCCGCAGCCTCTTTACACCGCCGCCCCACAAGGCTGCACCACAGCGATGGAATTCATCAAGGATAATATAATCCGGCTTGATCGCGGCAAGTTTTGTTTCCCCCATCCGCATCAGGCTGGCATAAGTAAAGAAACAAATATTTTCCGCTTCTCCTCCCCCTACTGCCTGCCATTTTTCCTGCTGTGTACGGAAGATATATTCGGAAGGTGAAAGCCAGCAAATTGTTTTTTCCGCATTGTCAATGCAGAGTTGAAATGCAATAAAAGATTTGCCCGTCCCGGTCGGATGTATCACCGCCGCCCTTCCTGTTCTGTCCATCAGGCTGACTGCCGCTTTATAAGCTTTTTGGTTGTGTTTATATAGTATATTTCCCATCCGCGGCTCCCTTCCTGATGTATCCTGCTACAAGGCTGATACGTATATTTCTACATATTAAAATTATGATATAAAAGGTAATGAAGTACGTTACTTCATGACGAAAAGCCGGATTCCCCAGTATTTACCTAGAAATCCGGCTCTGTCTGACTATAAATTTGACGGCGAATTAGCAAACGGTGTCAGCTTTTCCATCTGCACTTTCTTTTGCTGCATGGAAGGATGGACATAGACAGAAAGTGTTGTGGTAATACTTGCATGCCCAAGGATTTCGGAAAGAGATTTCGTGTCAAATCCCATCTCAACGCACCGTGTTGCAAAGGTATGACGCAGTGTGTGGAATGTGTGGTGATCGATGGAATTCCTCTTTAGGAAACTCCGGTAACGCATATAGTACTGGTGGGGTTCCGTAAATTTCCGCCTCCCCGTTAAAAGATAACAGTCGCCCGAACCCCGCCTCATTTTTAAATATTCCACCAAAAATCCAGGCAGGGGGATGATACGGATGGAACTTTGTGTTTTTGGTTCGGTTATCACAACTTTCGTTTTTTTTGAGGTGTCAGGATTGAGATCAGTAATCCGCTCAACGGTTCTACAAATATGTACTGTATCATTTACAAAATCAATATCCGACCATTTTAACCCGCACAGTTCGCCAATCCGCACACCCGTAAAAAGCGTAAATAGTATACCCAGACTCACATGGTCATCGGAGCGCAGAAGTTTTTCTTCTATTTTTATCCTGGCTTCTTCCGTCAGGATTTTTGCCCCTCTTCCTTTTTTGGACGGGTATTTTACACGGCTGAATCCAGGGCAGGGAAGATCATTTTCACTTCCGTAGCGCAGGATGGATTTCAGCACACATAAAATATCCGTAACCGTTTTCGGGGAAAGCGCCCGCCCCGAGGTTCCTCCTGTTGCCAAAAGTATGCCTGTTAAGTCAGTCAGATATTTCTGATCCATCTTCTCTAGGGCTTTCCCTTCCAGATGGGGGATCAGATACCTTGAAACAATCCGATAATATCTTGTGTAAGTTGATTCCTTGACACTGTATTTTACGTCGCTAAGCCATGCTTCTGCCAGGTTTTCAAAGTTGCAGGACTGCCCGGGAAGCAGATAAGCCCTAACCCCCAACACTGCCTGCAATGCAGCATTTTTCTTCGCTTTCGCCTCCATATAAGTTGCCCCGTAAAGAGAGTGGTACTTTGCCTTCCCATTTTCATAATGGTGGATATACCTAGCCTCCCAGCGTCCATCCTTCCGCTTGAAAATATTTTCCCCTCGTCTTGACATATTAATTCCCCTTTCATCATTTATTCGACACGAATTGACTGCGAATAAAATGATAACACAGGGGCAGTGTGTATTTCGCTATAGTTTTTTTACCGATTTTTGTGGATTTCAAAGAAAGTTTTAATACTTATTCATGCTATAAGTCGAAAATAAGTTCAGAATTTATTGACAAAGTGATTTTCCTGTGTTACAATTTTAAAGATTATAGTACAAACTATTTGGTTTTTTACAAATTTTGTGCGTCATGAAGTAACGTACTTCATTACCTTTTAATACCTAAATATTCTCTTTTTTCTAACATTGCACAATCAAGTAAGGAAATAACTGTGAACAATAAAACGGCTGCGGGTATTCACCCCACAGCCGTTTTCCATTTTCTTCCACCCCGCACAACCACATCTTATGGCTGAAACTCCTTAATCTTTACAATCAGCTCATCCACAGTAGCTGCATCAACAATAAACAGGCACAGACCATTTTCCTCCACTGCATAGTGCGCTGCATCCCCCTCTATCGGAAGGTAGCGCACCTTATGCATAACCTCGTTTGTGCCATCCTCAAAAAAGGTGAGTGCCAGCACTTCTTTTGTCCCGGTCACCGCATCTTCTTTAAGTTCCGCCTCGATTGCAACACCGATAATAACCTGGTACAGATCGCGGAACAAATCGCCGCCTTCCTTATCAAGCTCCTTTCCGTCCACCGTAAAATAATCGGTGGATGTGGTGGAACCATTTTCATTTTCCTCCTTTTCATGCCTCATGCCAAAAACTCTCTCGCTGCCATCATACTGTACGGTCAGCCCGTTTATCGATGTGATGTTGACCATCTGCGTAAAGCGGCTGAGCACCGAAAAAGTATCCACTTTAAGAAGTGTTTCCGCTGTTTCTGCCGCCATTATAAAAATCTGGTTCGACCCTTCAAGGCGCACATAGATGCCGCTTCCATCCTCCGTCCGGTTCCCGAAATACAGGGTAAAGTCATCGGCTTCTTCTTCCCCCTGATACCAGACTGTCAGCGCCGTCGCCGGGGAAGAAAGACCGTATAAAGCTGCGTCGGCTGCATGGTATGTCACAAATTCCCCGAGCGCGATGGATACATAATTTTCCATCAACGTTGCAAAATTGGTCAGGTCAACGCGCACTGGTCTTTCGTAGACATCATAGAGAGCCATGGTATAGAGTGCCATTGCGGTCAGGTCTTTTAAATCCTCCGTGCTGTCCTTGATAGTAAAAGACTTATAGGTATCGCTTACCACTTTAAGCCCCTCCGCACTATCCGAAGTAAAAGTCGGCACGGTATCAAACTGCATCATATCTTCCCTGGATAAATAAAATGCCTCCTGTGTTTGAGCCTCAATCAGATAAACGTCATTGCTTCCCTGCACACAGGCATAATACCCGCCGTCCGCACTAGAGTTATCCCCGATGCAAAGCGTGGACACTTCCCCGCTCTTCTTTGTGACAGTCAGTGTAAGTGCAGGCTGTAAAAGCCCGTATTCGGAAAGATCATCTGCATCCGCAAGCACGAGGCTTGTCGCCCTGAAATCCATCAGGATTTCCGCCATGGTATCAACCTTTGCTGTGGCAAGTGGAAATTCCTCATCCCCCGCAAATTTCCACTGGTTCTCCTCCGCTTTTACCGTGTAGGAAAACAAATCACTCTCCGCTTTTATCTCGCCGATATCCCCGGTTTCCACCGCAAGTAGCTGCATTCCCGCATCCGGCTCCTCAGTTTCCTCCTCTTCGCCATCCTTCCACTTTGAAGCTGCAAAATAAACCACAAGCAAAAGAACAAATACAGCGCAGAGGGAAAGCAGGGTTATCATATTTTTTCTTTTCTTCTTTTTTGATGCCATAAATTCCTCCGATTATTTCCTGCGCCTGCGCACCACCACATAGATCCCGACTCCAATAATTCCGAGTGGCAACAGCACTGTTGTGCACAGCAAAAGCTTGTTTCCGGCGGCACTCGGCACAGTGAGCTGTTCTTCCATCAGGCTCTTTGCAGGGACTGCCACAGCGTTCTCCTGCTCGGTAAAAACATTGATTGTATTAAGCAGGATATCCATATTCCCGTAGGAGCTGTTCTGGATCAGGGTATCATCGAGGAAGAACTTCGCTGAGTACACCGCAATCCTTGTTTCCCCTTCCCCCGCAGCTTCGGTCAGGTTAAGCCCCACTAAGAAGCGCCCGCTTAGATCCCCCTCTTCCTTCTCAAGCGTTTCCGCCTCGGTCGATTTAAGATAGGATGCTTCCGAAGTTTCAAGAAGCTTTTCAATCGTAAGTGTTTCCCTCTTATCCTCGCGCAGCGTTATGCCCGAAACAGTCTGCGCCAACACATACTTTCTGTTGCGGACACTTTCTGTAATTTCCGTGTTATAGACTGTCGGCAATACCACATGTGGCATCTGGTACATACAATACCTCGAATCCCCTTCGCACAGAATCCCCTCATGCACATCCATGCCATAGTAGGTGAGTAGCCCGTTAAAAGCCTCAAGTTCCGGGGTCTTAAAATCGAGGAGCAGGATAGCGTCCCCACCCGCCGCAAGGTATTCCTTTACCATCTCAATTTCTTCCGGTGTATAATCCGTCTGTGGCTGATTGATAAATAAAATATCGCAGTCCTCCGGGATATTCCCCTGGGTCAGCAGACGGATATCGTTCACCGTAATATTGTTTTTCTCAAGGAGAGTGGAAAGTGTTGTGGAAACGCCCGCCTCCCCGTGTCCCTCCACACTGTAAATCACCGGCAAGTTATCGTTCGTCACATGCTGGATCGCAGCGTTCAGGCCGCTTTCGAGTGAAACCCCGGTAGTCTGGGAACTGAATGTGTTATAGTTGAATTCCTGCACAAGTACCTCGGATGTCGGGACATATTTTGCTTTGCCCGTCGATTCATTGACCACCAGGAAACTGTTAGTTGTCACGGAATCCTCCACATACTGGGAGGCAAATTTAGGGTGCAGAATAGGGTCTTTATATTCCACTTTGACGCGGCTGTTATAGTCATCATATTTTGTAAATAAATTGTCGAAATACGGTGATTCACCGCCGCTCTGCACAAAATAATAGATGGTGATATCCTCATCAATTCCCTCGAGGAGCCGGACAGTTTCCGGATCAAGGCTGAATTTGCCATCATCCGTCACGTCGAGCTGTATATCAAGTTTTGTCATAATCAGGTTTACAATGATTACGAGCGCCACTGCAATTACGGACAGGGCTGTCGCATATGCCCCTCCCTTAAACTTCCTTGTTTCAAAGGAGGCTTTTACGCGCCCGCCAAGCTTTTCTTTTCCTGCCATCTTACTTTCTCCTCCTTTAACTCCATCTTCTCTTCTTGACCGCCTGGATGGTCAAAAAGACAAAGAGTACACAATAGCTGATGTAATAAACCACTGCTGAAACAGCGAATTCCCCGTAGACAAAATCCGTAAAACGGTCGCTGATGGAAAACCATCCAAAAACATTTAGCACCGCACCGTCAAGCGCATCTGGCTTTGCCTGATACAGGATAAAAAGTGCCAGTTCCGTAATTATTGCAATCACAATGCTTACCGTGATATTGTGCATAACCGCGTAACTGATGCCCGCAAGCCCCAAAAGCAGGACGGAAAAAATAAGCCAGGCTGTTTTGGCACCGGTCGGGAGCAATACTGCAATCTGCGAGGCAAAGACAGAAATAATTACCACCACGAAAGTCATTATCGCAGCAAATGCCTGGCTCTCCGTAAGCGCGGAAATAAACAGCCCGATTGCCATGTACGCCGCCCCCATCAGGAAAAAGGCAAGGATGCAGGCGTAGGACTGCTTGAAATTAACCGTTCCGTACTGTGACAACATCACAGGATAAAAGCAGGTAATCAGCATGACAATGCCAAACATTGACAGGATGGACAAATACTTTCCAAGGATGATCCTTGTCACAGATATCGGGCTGGTGTAAAGTAGCTGGTCCGTCTTCTGCTTGTTCTCCTCCGCCATAATTCGCATGGTAACCATCGGTACAAGCAGAATAAAAAACATCATGACACCGCCGAGCGCATAGCCGAAATTCGGGCTGCCGCTATACAGGTTTTGCGCGTAAAAATACAGACCGATCAACGCTAAGAAAAATGCGAGAAACAGATACCCCACAATGGAAGTAAAGTAGGCGCGCATTTCCTTTTTATAAATTGCCAACATTTCTTATTCCTCCTCTCCTTCGTCCGCCCCGTCTTCATCGAGGTTTTGTTCCTGCATGTCATTTTCCATATTTTGTAAATCTTCTTCACTTTGGACTTTCATACTATTTACATTATTCTTTGTCATCTCAAGGAAGATATCTTCAAGCGAAAGACTATCCATGTTCATACTGTAAATCGGACATCTTGCTGATGCAAGGGCATAAAAAACTTCCTCGCGCACATCCAGGCTCCCCTTTGTCCCGATAAAAACGGCTGTTAATCCATTTTCCCCGAGGTCAAATGAAAGCTCCTCAATCCCGTTGATGGATGAGAGTGCCGCCTCAATCCTCGCTTCATCACCCAAAACCAAAAGTTTCAGGCGCATCGAGCGCTCCAGGTACTTAGGCAGGTTTTCCACTCTGTCCATCACCACGAGTTTCCCTTTATTAATAATCATTACGGTATCACAGACTTCACTGATTTCCGAGAGAATATGGGAGCTGATAATAACCGTATGTTTTCTTGCCAATTCTTTAATCAGGTCGCGGATCTCAATAATCTGCATGGGGTCAAGTCCGACGGTGGGCTCATCTAAGATAACAACCTCCGGATACCCCACAATTGCCTGCGCGAGCCCGACGCGCTGCCGATACCCCTTTGACAGATGGCGGATCAGCCGGTCTGCCACATCCGAAACCTGCGTGCGCACCATAATATCAGAAAGCATGGCTGCCCGCTGCCCCCGCGGCACTTTCTTGACATCCATCACAAATTTCAGGTATTCCCTCACCGTCATATCCGGATAAACCGGCGGCAATTCCGGAAGGTAGCCGATCGCCTTCTTCGCCTCTTCCGGCTCCTCATAAATATCAAAGCCATTGATGGTTACGCTGCCTTCCGTCATGGAAATATAACCGGTCAGCATATTCATTGTCGTTGATTTCCCCGCACCGTTCGGTCCTAAGAAACCGAGTATCTGCCCTTTTTCTACGGTAAAATTCAAGTGATCCACCGCGACATGGTCACCGTATTTTTTTACCAGATTTTTTACCTCAATCAAACTCTTTTCCTCCTTTTTTCTTTACGGGTAACAAAACCCGCAGCGGCTGGTATTTACTGTCCCGCCGCTTTCCTGCCCGTGCCATTGTAACACGTTTTTGTGAAAACTTGCCGTGGAATATGTGAACATTCTGTGAACCGCAGGGAGCTTACCTGCTCTCTCCCTGCACGACCTGTACTGCCTTAGCAGACGCTTCCCTGCATAAATCTGTACATAAAAAGAGGACTGCCGCAGATTCCCCGCAGCAATCCTCACTTTCCTAAGCTCCGACCACACCCCTCATATCGTACATCCCCGCTTTTTTCCCCGCGAGGAATTTCACTGCCTGTACTGCGCCCGTGCCAAAAACCTCGCGCGAGTAGGCTGTGTGTTTCAGCTCGATCACCTCGTCGCGCCCTGCAAATATTATCTCGTGTTCCCCAACAATCGTGCCGCCGCGCACCGCCGAAATCCCGATTTCTTTCGGGTCGCGCGCCTGCCTGCGTCCGCTCCGATCATAAGTGTAATGGTACTGCCCGTCAAGTGCGGTATTGATGCGGTCTGCAAGCAGCAGTGCTGTGCCGGACGGCGCATCCACCTTCCGGTTATGGTGGCGCTCCACAATCTCAATATCAAAGCCCGCCTCCGCAAAAATCTTTGCCGCTGCTTCCGCCAGTTTTGCCAGCGTATTTATGCCGAGTGACATATTGGCGGAGCGGAGGATTGCAAGCTCCCTCGATGCCTGTTCCACCTCGGCAAGCTGTTCCTCGGAAAATCCCGTTGTGCAGAGCACAATTGCCATCTTCCTCTCCCGGCAGACGCTAAGTAGCTCGGTCAGCCCCTTTGGCGAGGAACAATCAACCACAACATCCGCCAAAACCGTGCACTCTCCTAGGTGCTCAAACACCGGGTAGGAATTTTCCCCGTTTTTGCGCGGCATCAGGTCAATTCCCGCCACAACCTTTATTTCGCTGTCATTTTCCGCAATCTCCGAAATGACCTGCCCGAGTTTTCCGTTGCAGCCGCGTATTATCAGATTTATCATCCTGGTTCCTTCCTTTCTATCCTTAAAGCCCATTAATTCCATCTCTTTAGGTTTTTCCCTTTTGCCAGAAAATATCAATCTGTTTTATGCGATGAGCCCGACATTTTTCATCTCCGCATACAGTAACTGTGCATGGACTTCCTCCATTTCGGTAAGCGGCGAACGAAGCGGCCCCACATTCATTCCCATCTTGTTCAATGCTGCCTTAACCGGTATCGGGTTGACTTCGGAAAATAAAGCCCTAATCAGCGGCAGATATTTTAGCTGGAGTTCAAGGCTGCCCTGTGTATCGCCCGCCAGGTACTTTGCGACAATATCATGTGTTTCTCGCGGCACTACATTGGAGAGTACCGAAATAACGCCCTTTCCGCCGAGCGAGAGCACCGGCACAATGGACTCGTCATTGCCCGAATAAATATCAAGCTTATCCCCGCACAACAGCACGGTCTGGGCTACCTGGCTGATATTTCCGGTCGCTTCTTTCATTGCCACAATATTATCCACATTTTTTGCAAGGTAAGCCGCAGTTTCCGGCTGGATATTACACCCAGTGCGAGATGGCACATTGTAGAGGATTATCGGCAGGTCTGCCGCCTTTGCAATCTCGGTAAAATGACGGATCAGCCCGTTCTGCGTTGCCTTATTATAGTACGGTGTCACAAGCAAAAGACCGTCCGCTCCGTCGTTTCTTGCCTGTTTGGATAGATAGACCGCCGTTTCCGTGCAGTTTGAACCCGTGCCTGCCACAACCGGCACGCGCTTATTTACATGCTGCACCGTATAACGGATACACTCGATATGTTCTTCATGCGACAGCGTGGACGCTTCCCCCGTAGTCCCGCAGATAATAATACTGTCCGTACCGTTCTCGATCTGGAAATCAATCAGCTCCCCGAGCTTATCAAAATTGACCTCCCCGTTTTCCTTCATCGGTGTAACAATTGCAACACCAGCACCCTCAAAAATTGCCATAATCCTACATCCTTTCTTTCCAATATTAACGAAGTAGAAACCACATCAAATCCCGTCAGCAAACTACCCGCATATTTCCAGCCCACAAGGCAAATATACTTCAAAGCCCCACATGCACAAAAAAAAGCCGACACGGATTGCCGACTGAAACACTGCCCACCAACTCGGATGTAGCATAACAAAACCCTGCGAAGCCGCAGCAGTTTCATTTTCCCAGTAGCTCTCCACCGCAGAGGAAACCAACCTGGCATCCTCCCCAATGACAGTGACCGGACTCTTCATCCGCCCCCCAGCCTGCAAGGTTTCAGGAACCCTGCATCTTCGGCATCTCATCCTTTCTCCTGCATTCCTCTATGCCTGACATATCCCGCAGTTTACTCTTAATCGATGCGCCTCTACCTCTATGCATTTATGTTTCTATCTTATCATTCCATGTCTGCCTTGTCAACCACTTTTTTAAATATCCACGCTCCATGTGGATTTGCATACGCCAGGGAGAATGAACTCCCCATGGTTCATTCCCCCATAAGAAAAGGCTCCCTCACAAAATCCCTTTCTCCTCTCATTGCCCTCTTCACATTTCTTTCGTCGATGCAACCGGCGTTTCGTCCTTCTCAATCAGATCGAGCTTGCTGACACTTACCTCATAAGCCACACGCTTCTCAAACTCCGTATCGCTGAGCTTCTTCTGGTACTCCCTGCTCTGGATGCGCCCCCATACCTGAAGGTGTGCCCCCACCTCGAAATTATCCGCAAATCTCGCATTGCGCCCCCAGCAGATGCATGGGATATAATCCGATTTTCCGTAAGGACGGTTTACCGCAAGCAGGATGTCCGCAATTTCCCTGCCAAGCGGTGTCTTGCGGTATACCGGAGGCTTGCAAACAAAGCCGTCCAGATATATGTAGTTCGGCTTATGCTCTCCCTCCGCGTGCTCCATCACCTTCACTTCCCTCGCAAATACCGAGAGAACAAGGCGGTTCTTGTTGTCTTCGTGGCGGTTGTAGGAGCGGAACTGCCCATTGATTTCCACAAATTTTCCCTTGCAGGACTCCTTCACATTGATCAGACGCTCCGAAACCATAACCGGGATGACATCATAAGTGTCACTGAGGCGGTTTACGGATATTTCCATCAAGTAGAACCCTTCCCCGAATACATCGTGGCTGTAAGTAAATTCGCTTACAACTTCCCCTGCCACTGTTACCTGATTGTTGTCAAATACTTTATCTGTCATATTTAACCTCTCTTTCCTTTGGTTCGTTAGAATTTCCTCGTAAACAAAGTATTCTCACGGGTACTATTATATGTGGAAATAATTGGAATTTCAAGTCCTTTCCATCGTAATTTTCTCCCATAGTAATACACTGTCTGGCATTTTTCGTTCCGACTCCCCATGAATCGACGTAATCTATTACAAACTGATGCCATTATACACCATTCGCGTGTGAAAACGCAATGCTTTTTCAACTTTTTTAGTCCTTTTTCATCATTCTTTTATTTTTTGTTCTTTTTCAGGATACGAATTACTTAATTTCTGCCTTTATTTGTAAATATATTCCATTTTCATCTTCTTCATTCTATAAATTATATTTTATTTCCATATATTCCTAATTATTTACAATATCATTTTGTCCATTTTCCCATGCTTTCGACGTACAATTTCAGAAAAACTAAACAAAATTTTTTACCTTACCGAAAAAAACTTGTAAAATCGTTATAATATGGTAATATGTATGTTGTGATTTATAGGGTTATTATATAAGGAAGAAACGAGGGAACTTATGAAAATCAAACGTGAAGATATCCGCAACATTGCAATTATTGCCCATGTTGACCATGGCAAGACAACTCTGGTCGATGAACTGCTAAAGCAAAGTGGCGTGTTCCGCACAAACCAGGTGGTTGAAGAACGGGTTATGGATTCCGGTGACATTGAGCGGGAACGCGGCATCACCATCCTTGCCAAGAACACAGCCATCAACTATAACGGTGTTAAAATCAATATTATCGATACGCCCGGACACGCAGATTTTGGCGGCGAGGTGGAGCGCGTCCTGAAAATGGTAAACGGGGTTGTCCTTGTGGTCGATGCATTTGAGGGCGCTATGCCCCAGACAAAGTTTGTATTGAAAAAGGCTCTTGAATTGGAGCTGCCGGTTATCGTATGTATCAACAAGATAGACCGCCCGGAGGCAAGACCCAGGGAAGTGATCGACGAAGTGCTGGAACTTTTTATCGAGCTGGACGCAAACGACGAGCAGCTTGACTGCCCTTTTGTCTTCGCCTCGGCAAAAACTGGTGTTGCCATCCTTGAACTGGAGGATAAACCGGAGAGTATGAAACCCCTGTTTGAAACCATCCTCGATTACATCCCGGCACCGGAAGGCGACCCGGAGGAGGGAACCCAGATTCTAATCAGCACAATCGATTACAATGAATATGTTGGGCGCATTGGTATCGGCAAGGTCGATAACGGCAAAGTAAAAGTCAACCAGGACGTGGTTATCGTAAACCACCATGACCCGGACAAGAGCAAGCGCGTTAAAATCAGCAAATTGTATGAGTTTGAAGGGTTAAAGAAAGTGGAAGTGGCGGAGGCTGGCATCGGTGCCATTGTCGCAATCTCCGGTATTCCGGATATCCATATCGGCGACACGATCTGCTCTGTTGAACATCCTGCCCCAATCCCGTTCCAGAAAATATCCGAGCCTACAATCGCAATGAATTTTATTGTGAATGACAGTCCCCTTGCAGGTCAGGAGGGTAAATTTGTCACTTCCCGCCACCTGCGCGACCGTCTTTTCCGCGAATTGAATACGGACGTTTCCCTGCGCGTGGAAGAAACGGATACAACGGAAGCTTTCAAGGTTTCGGGGCGCGGTGAACTGCACCTGTCAGTCCTGATTGAAAATATGCGCCGCGAGGGCTACGAATTTGCAGTCAGCAAGGCGGAAGTTCTCTACCGCACGGATGAGGATGGCAAAAAGACCGAGCCGATGGAGCGCGCTTTTGTTGATGTACCGGAGGAATTTTCCGGCACAGTCATCCAGAAACTCTCCGAGCGCAAAGGTGAACTCCTCGGCATGTCCACTGCAAACGGCGGCTACACACGCCTTGAATTTCTGATTCCTGCCAGGGGTCTGATCGGATACCGCGGCGAGTTTTTAACTGACACGAAGGGCAACGGTATCTTAAATACCTCCTTTGAGGGTTACAACCCATACAAGGGCGATATCCAGTACAGAAAAACCGGCAGCCTGATTGCCTTTGAATCCGGTGAAGCCATTACTTACGGGCTTTTTAACGCGCAGGAGCGCGGCACACTCTTTATTTCCCCCGGCGAGAAAGTATATGCTGGTATGGTGATTGGCCAGAACGGAAAGACGGAGGATGTCGAGGTGAATGTCTGCAAGAAAAAACAGTTGACCAACACGCGCTCCTCCAGTGCCGATGAAGCACTCCGCCTCGTCCCGCCAAGAGTGTTAAGCCTTGAGCAGGCTCTCGAATTTATCGATACGGACGAGCTTTTGGAGGTCACACCAAAATCCCTGCGCATCCGCAAAAAAATTCTTGACCCGCTGATGAGAAAGAGAGCACAAAGAAAATAATGTGAAAGGGGCGTGGGGTTGGTTAAGGGGGGTGGGGAGTGACCCCTTTCACATGGAAGAACGAGAATGAACCCTGTAGGGGTTCATTCTCGTTCTTCTGGGCGGGAGCAATGACTGTTTTGGCTCCGCGGTTGGGTTTGGCTTGCTCGGTGCTTTACTTTTGGGCTTGGGAGTTTGCTTTGGGGGGGCTTTGTGGCTCGTTTGCCTTGGTGGGTGCTTTTTTTGGGGGCTTGATGCACTGCTTTGAGGGCTTTGCGGCTCGTTTGTTTTGATGGGCGCTTTTTGGGGGCTTGATGCACCACTTTGGGGGCTTTGTGGTTCGTTTGCCTTAATGAGTGCTTTTTTTAGGGGACTTCATGCACTGCTTTTGAGGCTTTGTATCTCATTTGTTTTGGTCGGCGCTTTTTTGGGCTTGATGCACTACTTTACTTTGGCGACTTTGTGGTTCGTTTGCCTTGATAGGTGCTTTTTTAGGGGACTTCATGCACTGCTTCGTGGGTGGGGAGTGTTTGAGAGGAAATGAAAAAGCCCGGAGCTTTAAAGCTCCGGGCTTTTGGTACAGGGGTAGAAGGATTCGAACCCTCATTAACGGTTTTGGAGACCGGCATCCTACCCTTGGAAGATACCCCTATGCATTTCTGAATGCTTATTTAGTATACTGCAATTTATTGGAATTGTCAAGATTTTTTTTATTTTTTCTTAAAAAATGAAAATGTCAACATTAAATGCGAAAGTTTTTTTGATTTTTTCACTTTTAGCAATATGCACAACATAACCAATGCTTTATTGTGCTATTTTCACATATAATAAGTTTGAGTGTTGATGTGATGCAGATCCGGATCCGGATCGCTTTCTGCGATGCCTAAAAATGGGCGCACGAAATAAAGGGTAGTTGCGTATCAAACATTTGTTCTATGCTGCAATTTTTTCCAGTTCCTTATTATATAATTCCTCTGCCGTTCTGTACTCATGTAGGCGGCGCGGGTAATTATTGATCCATTCTGTTATGTTGTCAATATCCCCCTGCGTCTTATCATCAAAATTAACGCCCTTTGGAATATGGCGGCGCACTAATTTGTTTTGGTTCTCGTTGCTGCCACGCTCCCAACTGCTATATGGGTGACAGTAATATATTTTTGTCCTTTTTTTCTTGCTGCGCTTGGATCGCTCCATGCCTTCCCAATCCGCAAATTCCGATCCGTTGTCTACGGTAATGCTTTTAAATATTTCTCTAAATTTTTTTCCTAAATTTCTTTCTAACCGGTCTAATGCTTTTACAACTGCTGCCGATGTATGATCTTTCAGTAAAAATATAATTTCTTTTCGCGTTTTCCTTTCTGTCAGTACCAATAAAGATTTTTTAGAAACTCCCCGCGCCCCTACAACGGTGTCCATTTCCCAATTCCCAAATTCCTCCCGCGTGTCTATTTCGTCCGGTCTGTTCTCGATGCTTTCACCTTTTGTAGCCCGCTTTTGTGTGGTTTTCCGCTTATGTTTCTTTTCTCCTTTCCTCTTTTCCGGCAGGTGTTTCATTGTCAAATTCAGAAAAACGCCCTTATCAATGTAACTATATAGAGTAGTTACACATATTGAAAAATCATATCCTTCAGCTTTCACTTTTGCCAGTGCCGCCGCGGGGCTGTACCCCTCTTTTATTATGATTTCCTCTATCCGCTCTGCAAATGCCCGCTCATTCCCAATTTTCAGATCTGCGCCCTTTGCAGCTAAAACCTCCTCTTTATGTTGCTGTGCTATATCAGGGCTATATCTCATTTCTTTTGTAAGATCTGAATTTAACGCCTCAAACTGTCCTCGGTTCAGTTCCCTATAAATTGTGCTAATATGGAAATGTAGAATTTCCGCGATTTCCTTTGGTGTATGCTTTGCTTTAACCAATACCTCCAACCGCAACCGGTCATTATATGTAAATTGTTTAAATGATTTCATAAAATTGTTTCATCTTCCTTTCTGCACACGCCGAAGGGCGGCGGGTAATAGTCTACCTGCCGCCCTTTACACGCGCCAAACCTTTTATTTCATATCATCATCA
>ERZ808051.1300-NODE-1300-length-17381-cov-5.867776_pt1 | contig 17381 bp, 18 predicted proteins | sample MGYA00380199_ERZ808051 | MGnify/ENA primary metagenome ERZ808051 (study PRJEB31490, sample SAMN06133391) | mouse gut metagenome | isolation source: J11 | host: mice | place: China: Chengdu | collected 2015-05 ...
TAGGCCTCCTATGAATTTTATTTTATCATAGGAGACCTTGGTTTGGCAGCTATTTACAGAAAAGTTTTCATACTCTCGGACAAGCAGTATCTGCAGCTTCGTAAAATAATCTTATTCAGAGCGCCGCTTCGGATAAACCCCTTCTGTATTTTTTTGTAAAAGGATTATCCAAGGCGGCGCACCTGTTCAAAACAGCACTTCCCCCAAATATTTATCATGGGGAGCTATCAGACATTTTTCAATTGACTTCCAATAGCTATCGTAAAGATTTTTTTGTGCAGCCCCATAGCTTTCCTTTGAATCGAATTCCCAATAAAGCATGTATTTGACACTTTTTACGATGCGGGTAATTTTAAGCGGGGGAAGCCCTTCTTTAATCTGCTCCATGTCTATGTGATATCCCCTTTTTACCAGCCGCAGCAGAAGCAGTCCCTCCTGCTTTTCCAAAAACCTTTTGGCTTCAAGCATCAGTGCTTCAAATTCTTCTGTTTTTTGCGGCTTGACCTGATAAATGCATATTTCGGTAAATGGCATATGATTTCTCCTGTAATTATTATGATTTCAAAGTTGTCTGCAGGGATTTGGTCGTTTACTGCCTTGAAGATATTATATAAAAATTCTGCGAATATGTAAAGCTCGGTTAAGGGAAGCTCGGCATAAGGCGCTTTTGTCTTTTTTTGCTGAAAAGAGGGTTTTCCTACGGGTTTTTATATGCTAAAATACACGCAGGCATATTGTTTAATATGCGCGCCAAAGTACGAAATAGGAAACTGACACAATGACCTTTTGTGTCAATATTATACCATATTCTCATGCGCTTCGGCGCATATGGAATCAGAAGTTGACAAAATGACCTTCTGTGTCAACATTATACCATGAAGCCCATTGGGGGGGATAGCCATGAAAGGGAAGACAAGTAAATTTCCGGTGAATCTGTTTTGCAGTCTGATGCTGTTAAGTTTTATTCCGTTTGTTTATACGCTTGTGAGGACAAAGCTGATAGCAGATATTCCAACCACAGACGGATTGGGAATTGCAGGGCATATCGAATGGTTTGATTTGATTAATGAGACAATACAGGCGTTTCTTATTGTTCCCTTGTATGCATTGCTTAATAAGTGTATGCAGGATCAGCGCAAATTTAAGGAGAGAATTTTTCAGACATTTTTAATTGTAAATGTTATCTATATACTGTTTTCAACCATAGTATTTTTTGGTTGTAGTAATCTTGTATCCGCAATGGTTTCTGACCATGCTTACCAAGTGACAGAATACTTGAAGCTGGAAACCATCGGATTTATAATCGCGAACACAGTCAGCTTTGTAAACGTATTGTTTGTTGTACTGGACAGACCGTTTTACATATACATGCTGGTTATTCTGAGAACGATCTGTACTATTTTCGGCGATTTGTACCTGATTCCCAGATTTGGAGTAAATGGTGTGGCGTATTCAAACATTGCAGTAAATGCAATATGTGTCATATTATGTTTGATTGTTGCATTCAGGGAAAAATTGATTGCGGTTTCCTTTAAGCCTGATAAAACGTTTGTGAAGGATTATCTTTTTACCGGTTTATTTAGCGGATTTCAAATATTGTTGGATAACGTAATATATTTTGCAATAGTGTGTAAAATGGTGAATCAGGTTGCGGAACAGGGCAATTATTGGACGGCAAATAATATTATATGGGGTTTGCTTCTTATTCCCATGTTGGCATTGGCGGAAATTATTAAAAAAGATTGTAAAGAAGAATTGACCACCGTTGGATGGAAGTATTATAATGCCATTATAATTGCAACGTTTTTTATATGGCTGTGCCTCATTCCAATGATCGGACCGTTTTTAAAAAACGTGATGGGAATTGATAATTATGAGACAATTAAGCATATATTGGTTGTCTTAATGCCATTTTATCTTGCATATAACTATACTGTATTGCTTGACAATATATTAATCGGGAACGGGAAAACATATTATTGTTTTATCATATCGGTAATTGTAAACCTGATTTATTATCCGATTGTGTATGGTTTGATGCTGAAGGGTATTTTTACACCGGGCATGACCTTCATTTGTATGATGTTTGGCTTTGGCATGGTGACGCATTTGGGGTGCAGCGTAATATGCTTTCTTATATATATAAAACGTTTGTCAAAAGTCCAGGAGCAAAATTCATAAAGCTGCTCCTGTATTCCTGAGGTGACGTGAGCGGCAGCAGGAGGGATAAGGTCCAGCCGGCCGTTTCGTTTTTACATATCAGGTAGAAAATATATGTCCGTTAAAGCGGACAAGGAGGTAAAAAATGAACAAAATTGTAGAACTGGCAGTAACCTTTTGTATGCTGGCGGCAGCGGTTGGCTTCTTGCTGCTGGGCGGAAAAAATGCTCTGACCATAATGTCGGGAGCCGAGCCTCTGGCGGAAGAAACCAGCTTTGCGGAGGCGGAAGGGAAGTACATTATTTATGATGCGGCGTATCCGGTGGCGTCCTATGAGGAGGAATTCTATTCCGGAGATCCTGACAGGGTCAGCAAGATGGGATACGTTCTGTATGACGAGACCAGGCAGACGTTTCTGTATGTGGTAACGCCCAAGGATTACAGCTACGACTTTGACAGGCTGCTGAGGAACCGTAAAATGCCTGAGCAGTCATGGGCGCAGCTGGATCTTTCCCCTATATCCGTGGACGGAAGCCTGACGCGTATGGACGAGACCACGGTCAGCCATGCCAGAAAGGCGCTGAGGGACAGACGTACAGAGAATGAAGCGCTGGCAGCAGTATGGGACACGCTGGCGGAGACGCAGACGGATTGGTATATGCTTGAGTACGCCACCATGGGCGGCATGGAGATAATCGATATCTGGCTCTGCGCGCTGGCGAGCTTTATCAGTCTTCTGATCTTTATTTTCCGTCTGGTGAAAATGTTCACAGGCGGTAAAAAGCAGGAAGAACTGGCAGGTACGTTTGAAAGCAGATTCGAGCAGTTCTTTGCCATGCAGCGGGGACGTCTCCGGGAGTGGTGCGACTCTATGCGTGTCCGCACCAACCGCAGTCTGTATGTGTGCGTGCTCTGTACCACGGTGGCTGTGGTGGCTATAGGGTTTTTGGCGCAGTATCCAGTTGATAAGGTATTGGTGAGACATTTTCCCCTGGGCCTGGTGTTTGGGGAAATAATATGCTTACTGTGTGTGCCCATGCTGAAAAAGAAAGGGGATTGGAAGAAGATCCTGAAAAAGACCCGTAAAAATGTGGAGAAGGCATTTCCCTCCGCCGTGCAGCAGGATGAGTTTGCACAGGATTATCTGGACAACTGTGGAGAGTGGGGGCATGAGGGAAAAGGAAAGGATTCCATGTCCTACGGCGCTCTGGGGAACAAATACTGGACATTTTTATCAGGCTACGGGGATGTAATGATTATCAATCCGCTCAGCGTGAACCGTGTGGATACGTATGTAGACATGGAAAGAGTATCTTACGGAAAATACAGGGGCAGGCTTATTACATATGTGGCAAAGTTCTTTATGAGGGATAACGACGGAACTGTTTATGAGAAAATGTATCTGTTCCCCACGAAGGAGGCAATGAATAATTTTGCCCAGTTGTTGAAAAGGCGTGTTGGGGACAGGATCGAGGTGATCCAGAAGGACTAAAAACAGAAGCGTTCGGCGGAATGAAGGAGCTGTCCGTCGTGAGGCAGCTTACCTGCATGAGAATCTGGATAAGGCGGGGCTGTTGCGTTAAGGGAAAGCGGTACGGGAAATAATAGTTTTGGCAAAGCAGAGCTATGACCCCTGTATCTGTTTCCTTGATGCGGCAGCCCCTGAGTTTTGCAAAAAATATTGAAAAGCCTGCGACGAATGCGGGCTTTTTGCGTGTAGATAAGTAAGAAGCTTCTGAAGATAAGGAACGGGAGGTAACGTATATGGAGGATTCTCAAATTGTGGAGCTGTACTGGAAACGATCGGAAAGCGCCGTTTCAGAGACGGCGGCAAAATACGGAAAATACTGTTACAGAATTGCCCTTAACATACTTGGAAATAGGGAGGATGCGGAAGAAAGCGTAAACGACACATGGTTTAATGTATGGAACGCCCTGCCGCCTCACCGTCCCAATGTGCTCTGTACGTTTTTGGGTAAAATTACAAGACGGATATCCATTGACAAATGGCGCAGATACACCGCGGACAAGCGCGGAGGAGGGGAGACCGCGCTTGTCCTTGACGAGCTGGAGAACTGCGTCGCGTCTGGTCAGAATGTGGAGAGGGAGGTTGAGGAGCATGAGCTTGCGGAGGCTCTTAACAGGTTTTTTTCAAGTCTTTCCACGGATGTAAGGGATGTTTTTATCTGCCGGTATTTTTTTCTGCTGCCCATAACGGAAATCTGCGAAAGCTTTGATTACAGTCAGAGCAAGACCAAGTCCATGCTGTCCCGGACGAGGAGGAAATTGCAGGTGTATTTGGAAAAGGAGGGCTTACTATGAAAAATGACAGGATTTTTGACGCCATGGGAAGTGTAGATGACAGATATATTCTCTCTGCATGGAACAGAGTAAACGAGAAAAACAGACAAAGGAATAAATCCGGCAGCAGTGCTTTCCGCAGATTGCTTTATTCCGCGGCAGCGCTTGCCGTAATGCTGGCGTCCTTTTTCGGCGTGGCAATGGCGGTCAGTGCAGATTTCAGGGAGGCGGTGTTCCGGTTTTTTCATATTTCCACGGCGGACGTGGCGCTGCCGGAGGAGGAAGAACCGGAGCGGCCGGTCCCCATGGGGAGCATTGAGGTGATAGACGGTAAAAATATTGAGGGTAAAGCGGACGTGACATATCTTCGAGTGAACGGCAACGTGGATTGGTCTGACGGGGTGATCTGGGTTGCGAGCTATGAGGAGGAGACAGCCGGGCAAATTTTGGGAGTATATGGGCTGGAAAACGGGGTGCTGACAGGTCTGGAGCCTCATACTGAAAAGCTGGAATATAATTGGGACGGAGAGGTTTATGAGATTTGCTTTCAGTGGTATGAAAACAATGGAAGGGTGTGTACCCGGGCAAGGGATTATGATCTGGAAACCGGTAAGGCATGGGAGGTGCTGGCGGCGGAAGGCAAATCGGACGTTTGTACCGTCATTTTGGGCAGGGGAGCCCAGATTGACTACACTAGCCGCCCGCTGCTCTATAATCTGAGTACAAAGGAGGTAACGGATGTTCTTGCGGGATGCAAGGCTTTGGATTCGCAGCTGCTTAACGAAATAAAGTTTTCGCCGGATCTATCCAGGGTACTTTTAAGCTGTAATCTGGGGAGAGACAATTACTGTTATGACATGGCAGAGCAGACTCTTAAGTCTCTGAATGAGCTGACCGGAAGGGAGGTCTGCGACGCGTGGTTTGTGGATGACGATACGGTTGTCTGTACCTTTGAAAATGAGGACGGAACGTTCCATTGCCGGGCATATACGATTCCCTCATGGGAGTCTGTGGAAATCTTTGCCGGAATGGCGAAAATGAATGGGAATACGGATTTTGGTTTTATACTTACCGGGGGAAGGTACGGGCTGTATGTGGACCGGGAGCATAACACCTATGTATATGACTGCAGGACAGGGGAACGGACTCCGGTGGAGAGCTTTCAGTATCCTTCCGGCAGCACGTTTACAAGCCAGAACAAAGCCGGAGACAAGATTTTGTTCAGCTTATCGGATAACGATGTGCCCGGGCTTGGAGTCGTTCAGATAGGAATTTTGGATCTGGAGAAGCGGTCGTTTACCCTTCTTGACAGGGAAGGCTACGAGGTGAGACGGGAGGGTGTAATGGGCTGGCTGGACAATGACAGAGCGGTGATCGAGGCTGACAAGTCTGCAGACGGGTCGGACGGCATCCGGTATCTATATATTTATTCTTTATTTTAGTGCGCCTCAGCGCCCGGCCGCTATGCGATATTGGCTGTACGAAATTAACGTGTCCTTCAATTGACTTTTGACGCGCAAATGAATATAATTGTCTTGTGGAAGTAAACTAAGGGTAAGTCTGATTATGGGGGCTTTCCGGACGTAAGAGGGCTTACCTGACGCAAAAATAAAATTATATGGAGGATGCTATGGAGTTAGAGGGCAAGGTTGTGATCGTTACCGGCGGAAGCCGCGGTATTGGTTTTGCCACTGTGGAGGCATTTTTAAAGGAGGGCGCGGCAGTCGTGCTGTGCGGCAGCCGTCAGGAGACTGCAGACAAGGCGGTTGCCCGGCTGAAGGATTCAGACCCTGAGGCAAAAGTGGAGGGCATTTGGCCTGATTTGGGCAGTCTGGAGGATGTGCAGGCGGCCTTTGACAGGGTTGCGGAAAAGTACGGAAGGATAGATGTGCTGGTAAATAACGCAGGTATTTCCGAGAATACCCCTTTTTCCAGCTATACCGACGAAACCTTTCAGAAGGTCATGGAGCTGAATGTAAACGGTATGTTTAACTGCTCCAAGGCTGTGGCGGGAATCATGGAGAAGCAGGGCGGCGGTGTCATTTTGAATACGTCTTCCATGGTGAGTATTACGGGCCAGCCCAGCGGGATTGCTTATCCTACATCCAAGTATGCCGTCAACGGCTTCACTGTTTCGCTTGCCAGAGAGCTGGGACCTAAGGGTATCCGTGTAAATGCGGTGGCGCCCGGTATCACGGCTACGGACATGATGCGTGCCGTTCCCAAGGAGGTCATCGATCCCATGATTGCCCGTATTCCCCTGCGCCGCTTGGGCCAGCCGGAGGATATTGCCAATGCGTTTATCTTTCTGGCGTCAGACAAGGCATCCTACATTACAGGCGTGGTGCTGAGTGTGGACGGTATGATGAGAGTGTAGCTTCGCAAAGTAACAGAAGCGGATTTATAAAAGCGCAGGCCGCTTATCCGGCTAGGATAAGACGGCTTGTGCTTCAACCTTTCCCAGTACTTTTCCCACAAGAGCTATCTCCTCGCCTGCGGGTATGTCCGGATAGGCTTTTTTATCCGCATTGTGGGATATGAGCCTGTCTGTGCCCAGCTCCTTTATATAACATTGATCGCCCTTAATAAAAATTCCGATCTCTCCGATTGAGATCTCGCTCATTTTCTTTACGAACACTTTTTCCCCGTTGTAATAAGTAGGCTCCATGCTGTGTCCGTTTACGCCTATCACAAAATCGGCTTCCGCTGCGGTCTCCGTAGCTATAACCTCTATTAAGTCTGTAGGCACTCCGTCAAAGAGATATTCGCCCTTTCCCGCCGATGCCAGCTTTTGATAATAGCTCATGATTCTTGTAGGAATAAATTCCTCCGATGCCTCCGTATCTGTATTCTGCATTTGTCCGGTTTGCCCGGTCAGCCTCTCCGCAATGGAATACTCCCTGTCAAGTATGGTATCAACTACAGCTGCTCCGTCCGGTGAGTGTTTGGATATAAAACGGTATTTTTGAATATGGTCATATTCGGAAGCTTTCAGGGGATAGGAGGAATATTTCTCCCTTTCGTCCGTTAAGCCCAGAAGGTAATCACAGGAAACGTTGAAAAGAACGGACATTTGCTTTAAAAAGGTATGCCCGGCCTCTCTGTCATTGGTTTCATAATTTCTAAGCGTGGTTTCCGGTATGTTTAATTTCTCTGCAAAGCTTTTTCTGGTCGAATATCCGCTTTCCTTTCTTAATGCAGTCAATCGTTCTCCAAAGGTCATATACTTTTTCACCTCCCTACACTGATTATATGTAATATTTTTCAGTATGTCAATATAAAAAAGCTCAAAACGAGCAGAAATTAAAAATTGGGTATTGACAACTACTCAAAATGGGATTATTATAAAGGAACGAAATCCCAAAACGAGCAGAAAGGAGGGCAAAAATGCTCAAAAATATAGAAGCGGAAAGGGTACGATACAGATTATCAAAAAAGGAACTGGCCAGGAGACTGAACATTACCGTCAAAACCTATTATAACTGGATTCATGAGGAAACAGATGCCCCGATTTCAAAGCTTGTCATTCTTGCGAAAATGTTCGGCACAAAGGTTGATTATCTGGTTGACGGCATGACGGGAGTGCCGGAAGACATTGAATGCCTGCGCAGAGAGCCGGTATAAAAATGGAATACCGTTTGGGTATGTAGAGAGCGTCCGTCAGTAACGGTGCTGATAACGGCGGTTCGATTCCGCACGGGCGCATTACCCCGGCAAGGGTTTATTTGCCTATATCCCTTACCGCCGACGGGCGGTTAAAAATTACGTTAAGGAGGATAACATGCAGAATTACAAACAGATTTTATCAGAACTTGGAATTGAAGTGCCGGAGGATAAGAAAGCCGACCTCAACAGAAAAATGAACGAGAATTACCGCACGAAAGCCGACTATGACAAGGTAGTTAAGAGGCGTAATGAGTACAAAGTCTCCCTGGAGGAAGCGCTGAAAAAGCTGGACAGCTTAAAGGAAAGGGACGCTGCGGACCTGGTCTGTCATAAGGAGTACCCATGTGCGCAGGTTACGGCTACTGTCAAGTTGGACAGGACGCAGGTATGCATGCGGATGATTACAAGTGATTTGGGAGGATGTGTTGGAGAGCTTCCCGATGGCGCCGAGGCTTAAGATTGGAGGGCGGTAATGCTTGACGAAAAAGAAAGGCTGAGCGACAAGGAGTATGAGTCAATTGGAAGACTGCTTCTTGAATTGATTGCAGAGTGCCCCTATGTGCCGGATGCAGTGGCTCAGGAGCCCGGCGGAATCCTGTATCAGTCCATTGGAACAAAAGCTTCCATCGGAATATATACACTTCCGGGCGCACGGTATCTGAAAAAATATGTAAGCGGAAATTTTACGGCGCAGATAGATTTTCAGGTGGCATACAAAAGCTTTCCTGAGACAAACCAGCAGCGCGTGGACGCGCAGGCAGCCGTTGACAATATCATGTCGTGGCTGGAGGGTATCGCCGAGCTTCCTCCCTTATCCGGAGGAAGAAAAATTGAGAGCGTGTCCGTATCTAACGGCGCGGCATATAAAAACGATACCGCAGATGATACAGGCGTAACCTTTGTGGCAAACGCAACAATGAAATATTATAAAAAAGGAGAATGAAAAATGGCAAACAATAGAACAAACATGGTATCCCTGTTGGATTTTGGCAAGTGGATGGGAGGAACCGAATCAAATATTATCGAGCTGGGGGACGGCTTTGTGGAGCTCACGGAGGACTGGGCGCCTAATGTGGAAGAAAAGCAGTATGTAAACATGAAAACGGCGTCTAATACCCTGACCAGGTACGCTTTTTCCATGTCTCCGGAGCGGGACCATCTCTCTGATGAAGCGCAGGGATACATAGACGAGGCATTCCGCAGGTTCCCCACCGGAAAGGATGCGCAGACGGAATACTACAGGTTTTATAAAACCGACTCTGTCACAGGCGGCGGATACAAGGCGATTAAAATTCCGGTGGTGGTTGCGCCGTCCTCGACAGGCGGCTCAGGCGGCGAGGCTCTTACCTCATCCATCCAGATCACAGGAAACGGGGATGTGGTTGAAGGCACGATGACAATTACGGAGGGTAAGTGGAGCTTTACCGAAGGGGAAAGCAAACCGGCGGCTCTGTAAAAATCTGAGCGTTTGATCTGTGGCAACAACGGAATATTTGAAACATTAGAATGCATTTTGCTGGAAAGGTGATTGGTAATGGATAGCTTAAGAGTTGACAGCGGCACAAAAGTCATTGAGGTAAACGACGCGGGAGAATGTATCTGCATACCCGTGGGGGATGCGTCGTTTTTTGAACGTTTTGGCAGGGTTATTAAAAGCTTTGAGGAAAAACAGGGCGAGTATGAAAAACGGGCGCAGGAGCTGTCCGAAAAGTATAAGGACAAGCCGGATGACGCGGACGCAATAGCGGACAGCATCCAGCTCTATCTGGAGATCTGCAGGGATACCTGCGCGGAGCTGGACAGACTTTTCGGGGAAGGGTGCTGCAGAAAGGTATTTGTCGGAGTTGACAATCCCGGAGTGGAGCTGATAGGGGAATTTTTTGAGAAAATTACGCCGCTGCTTAACCGGTATGCGAAGGAACGGAATGAAAGGATCAGTTTGATGTATAATCGCAGCCGTAAGGGAGCAGGGAGTAAGTAATGTTTAACATTTTGTTAGATAAGCTTCCGTCGGACTACAGAGGCTTTCCGATCGATAGCGATTTCCAGGTGGGCATTCAGATCATGCAGGCGTTGGAGAACAGAGAGCTTTCCGGGCAGGAGGGGCAGGCAGCGGCTTTAGCCCTCCTGTTCCTGCAGGAGGACGCACAGGGAAATAAGCTTCCCCTGCCGGATGCCCGGACAGCCCTGGAAGGCCTTGTGTGGTTTTTGACAGACTGGAACCACGATCATAACGATAAGGGCGATAAGACAAAGGTGACGGACTATGACATAGACCAATGGAGAATATACGCCGCCTTTCGACAGTATTACGGAATAAATCTTAACGACCTTGGAAGACGCTGCGTGGGATATAAGCTTGTTGACGGGGAGGTTATTTCCGTCTATGAAGAAAACAGGCTTCACTTTTGGGAGTTTATGGGCCTGCTCACATCGCTGCCCGAATGCGCCTATACGCGCGTGGTGGATATACGCGCAAGGAAAATCACGCCCAAAATGGGGAAGGAAGAAAAAAAGGCATATACTGAGCTTAAAAAGGTATACGCACTGGATAATCCAAGAGAGACGGCATACACGGACAGTCAGAAGGATGCCATCGACGATTTTGACCGCATGATGGAAGAACAGAAAAAAATCAGGGAAAGCAGGAGGCTGGCGGCGGAAGCTTTTAAGGATATGGTGATGTGATGACAGACAGGGAGATCGGAAAAACCGCCCGGGAGATTGCCGAACGGGGGAATACCGCGGAAATTAAGCGGAATAAGGAGGGGATCATTATACTGGAGGTGGGCAGAAAGATCGTGAGGGCAGAGCCTGTATTGGCAGAGAGCAGCCCTCCGCCCAGGGATGTATGAATACGGAGAGGCTCATGAAAGAGGTCATGGGTAACAGCTAAGCGGTGCTTTAGATGCATGTAATGTGTGTCTATGGCACCTTTTTATTTGAGGTGAATTATGGCGCAATATGATGATAGCATAAGGATAAATGCAGAATTTGATACCAAAGAAGCAAAAAAAGAATTAAAAAATCTTAAAAGCAGTATTGAGGAAACTGCCGAAAAGATTACCCTTCTGCGCTCTAAGATGGATGCGCTGAAGGATGTGAGAATACCTACGCAGGAATACAAGGAGATTCAGGCGCAGATTGAAAAAACAAAAAATAAAATTAAAAATGTGGAGGAACAGCAGGAAAAGTTTTTGGCTACCGGAGGAAACAGTTCTTCGACTGCATTTCGGAGAATGCAGTATGATCTTGACCGGCTGAGAAGCTCGCTTCCGGAATTTGAAAGCGGTCTACAGCAGCTTGTTGATACCGGAAATGCGTTCACTCTCGGAAAGGATACGGAACAATATGCCCAGATGTCCAGGGATATGGAGAGGCTTAATGCCAGAATGAATTCCGACACGCAGCGTCAGACAGGGCTGCAGTCAGCTCTTGCGGCTGAAGAACAGCGTATTGCGGACATCAAAACCAATGCTTCTGCATCAAGCAAAAGGGTTATTAAAATGCTGGAACGCAGGCAGCAGTTAACGGAAAAACTGAAGGACATGGAGAAGGCCGGTGTTGGGTACGGATATAAGGATTATGAAGATGCGCAGGAAGAACTGTCTGGAATAGATAAAAAATTAGACAAGTACAAAAGCAATCTTGATAAAATCCCTAAATTGTTTTCACGTATGAAGGACTTTTCCAAAACAGCATTTAAAGTAATTCGGTCGGGACTGTCATCTGTTGGGAAAATAGGCATAAAAGCATTCACGGCATTTGGAAGTTTTGCTAAAATGACCTTTTCAGGATTAGGGACCATTGCAAAAAAGGCGTTTTCCGGCATATCAGGCTTTTTAAAGAACACCGTCGGATCATTTCTAGGTTTCGAGGGGATAAGCTCCGAAATTAAAAAAGGCTTTGAAAATTTTGAGGGATATTCCGATCAATATGCCCAAAGCCTGCAGAATATGAGGGGCGCCATGACAACCCTGGGCAATCAATGTGCTGCTGCATTTGCGCCCTTAGCACAGACGGTCGTTCCGTGGATAACGCAGTTTACAAACGTCCTTTCCACAGCTATGTCCCATGTAACGCAATTTATAGCTGCTTTAAGCGGCAAAAGCTCGTTTACAAAGGCTAAGAAAGCCCAGGATGATTACAATAAATCTCTTGGCGGTACGGCGAAGGCAGCAGATAAGGCCAGAGGCGCGCTGGCTGGCTTTGACAGTCTTGATGTACTGGAAACCAATCAGGACGCCGGACAAGAAGAGGATTCCCCAGGGGAAATGTTTGAGGAAGGTCCTATTGAGAATTCAGTGGTAAACCTTACAGACACATTAAAAGAGTTTGTCTATGGCGAAGACTGGCTGGGAATGGGGGCATATATATCACAGAACCTCAATGCCGGCCTTCAGGAAATCTATGATTTCTTAAGCTGGGATTCATTCGGGCCGCAGATTACATATTTTGTAACAGCATTTACAAATACCCTGAACGGGCTTGTCAGTGGCTTTAACTGGAATCTGCTTGGGAATACAATAGGAGCCGGAATTAATATTGTCGTGAACACCTTGGGGCTGCTTACTACAGGTATTGACTGGGAAAGCCTTGGCGGCGGATTGTCAGAAGGAATAAATGGGCTGGTAAATGAAGTTGACTTTACCAATATAGGGAATTTAATCGGGGCGCAGCTCATGATTCTTCCCAGTATCCTGTGTGGATTTATCACTCAGCTTAATTGGACAGAAGTTGGAAGTGCCTTAAGCGAATTGGTAAATGCAATTAATCTGTCTGAGATCGGGCAGACGCTGGGGTCCGGTTTAACAGGAATGTTCCAGGGAGCCATCGATTTTTCAAAGACATTTAACTGGGAGGGGCTTGGAAACAATATCTCGGGAGGAATAAACGGGTTTTTTGAAAAGTTTGACGGGGCAAAGCTTGCTCAGTCGGCAACCTCTCTTTTAGGCGGATTGCTGGATACGCTGATTCAGACCATAAGCACCATAGACTGGGCGCAAATTTGGAGAGATATTATTGATTTCTTAGTAAACGTAGATTGGCTTGAGCTTATAGGGAAAATATTGACGGCAGCCGGAGAATTGATATTTGGAATTTTTGAAGGGTTGGTACAGGCAATTGTAGAAACGGATTGGGGTGCTGTTTGGGATAGCATTGTGAAGTCCTTCAAGGATTTCTTCGGAATTCACTCTCCCTCCACACTTATGGAAGATCAGGGTAATTTCCTTATGGAAGGCTTGTTCGGCGGTGTGTCGGCGCTGGTGGAAAAGGTGGTATCCGTATTTACGGATATTAAAGAAAAGGTATTGGAAGTATGGGAGAAGGTAAAATCTAAAACAGAAGAAATATGGAACGGAATTAAAGACACAATTAAAGGACCAATCAACGCAATCCTGGAATTTATAGAATTTTTGGTAAATGGGGCCATTGACGGTATCAATGGAATTATAGAAAAATTGGAAAGCTTTGCGACTATCAAGAACCCTTTTACCGGCAAGGTTGTGTGGAGCCTGGATCTGCCGGAGGTTCCTCGGGTTTCCCTCCCCCGCCTTGCCACCGGCGCAGTCATCCGTGGAGGAAATCCCTTTATGGCGATTCTGGGAGACCAGCCGGCAGGGCACACCAACATAGAAGCGCCGCTTTCGACGATTGAGCAGGCGGTGGAGAACGTCATGGGCAGGAGCGGATACGGAAGGGAAAGCGTGCCTGTGACAATAAATCTTAATTATGACGGAGAAACCTTTGCACGTCTGTCCATCTCAAATATTTTGTCGGAGCTTGGACGGCAGGGGTATAACGTGGATATGCTGGGGGTGACATGATGAAATTTGGAAAAGGAATAATTGTTGATGGGATATATTACGATATCCCCATGGTATCTTTGAAAAGAAATGCCGACTTTCTGGACAAATATGCGGAACGGACGGAGGACGGGGAGCTGCACCGGGAGCTGATCGGGGTGTACTATAATTACACCCTGACAGTGGGCACAAGCGGAGATTTCGGCAATACGGATTATGGCGCGTTTTGGGACAAGATGACGGAGCCTGTGGAATTTCACGAAATATCGGTACCTGTGCCTGACGGGTATTATATATTTACCGGTTACATATCCAGCGTATCGGACGAGTACAAGAGGCTACTGGACAACCAGGCGGAGTTTACGGGATTTACCTGCAAGCTGACGGCGAAATCCCCGGCGAGGAGACCAAGATGAATACGGAATTTTTAGTTGAATACAACCTGGTTGATACAACCGCGCTGCAGGATGCCGCGGAGAGCTCAGGCAGTAACTCCCCATTTGCCGATATAAGCGGGATCAAAGAAAATACTGCGGTGCAAAAATACGCCACATTGGAGCACAATTTCTTTGTCCTGGACGGCAGCAGGGAAGAATTTCCCGACAATCCCAGTGGCTTTGCATACTTTTCAAGCGGTCAGTCAGACGAAAACGGCTTGTTTCAGAGCGAGCAGTCTGTCACGGTCCGGTTTACGAAAAACCATACCAGCGCAGGGTTTACCCTGTATTTTCTGGAGACCTGCCCTTTGGAGCTGGAAATCCTCTGGTATGATCTGGACGGAGGACTGAAATGTAAGAGAAAATTCTATCCTGACGCACTGACATATTTCTGCGAGCATCCGGTTGAGGACTACGGAGGGATAAAGGTGGTATTTTTAAAGGCCCTTCCCTGGCACAACGTCAAGCTGCAGCACATTCAATATGGTACGAGCATAAGCTGGGACAGCGATGCCATAAAGTCCGGGAAGATCGTAAGCGATGCGGACCCCGTCGGCGATAAAATTGCGACAGATACGCTTACCTTTGATTTTGTGGACAAATATGACAGGTTTAACCTGGGAAATCCCCAGGGACTGCATAAGACCTTCCAGCGCAGTCAGCACATGACGGCATATGAGGTGGTTGAAGGCAGAAAAATTCTGCTTGGAAGCTTTTTTCTGGAGTCCGGCAGTACCTCCAAAAATATATGCAGGATAGAAGCAATAGACCTGAAAGGCATGCTTGGCAGCGCGGACTTTACGGAAGGCAGGATATATAACGGAGACAGGGCGGGAGGCGTAATCGCGGAAATTATGGCGGCGGCCGGAATTGAGGATTACACGGTTGACGAGGAAACGACAGAAACGCCGTTATATGGAACGCTTGGCATACAAACCTGCCAAAAGGCGCTCAGGGAAGTTTTGTTCGCATGCGGCAGCATTGTCAGGACATCGCGGCAGACCGGTCTTTCCATTTGTAAAAGTGACAGGGCGGTGAAGTTAAAGATAAGGCGCGGCAGAAAGTTTGAAACCGCCATTCAGGGGGACCGTTATGTATCGGATGTAAGCGTAAAGTATAAAACCTGGAGGCTGGAGGATAAGGTAACCGAACTTGCAAAGGGAACATATGAAGAAGGGACCCATATGATACGGTTCTTCGCTCCTGCCGCGAATCTGACGGTAAACGTCGGCCGTATACGGAAACAGATGCCGTATTATGTGATTTTGGAAGTACCGGCGCAGACCCGGGCAGAAATTGTGGTTTCCGGGCAAAAATACGCAGGCGAGGAATTGGCGGTTACGTCAGGCATAGAGAAGCTCAAAAGCGGAGAGGTCCGGAACACAAAGACATTTTCCGGGTCGCTGCTTAACTTTGAGTCCGCAAAGCATAAAGCCGACAGCATACTTGACTATTACCAGCTGCAGCAGGTCATCAAAACAAAGTATATAGCCGGGGAAGAAAGAGCCGGCGACTGGGCGGAGATTGAAAACCCATCTAAAGCTCACGGCAGTTTTGTAGCGGCGATAGAGTCTGTAACTACCGACCTGACCGGAGGGTTTATCAGTACGGCAAAATGCAGGGGCTATTTCAAAATATTGACGGAGACTTATCTTGCCGGTGAAATGATTGCCGGGGAGGATATAGGGATCATATAGTTTTGAAAGCAAGCTTTTAAATATTGATTATTATGTGCGCTGAAGCGCGCAGGGAGGTATAAAAATGAAATATCCTGAACAGACGGATAACTATGATATAGAAATCATTAACGAGAATTTTATTGAACTGGAGCTGGGAGCAGTGATACTCGGGCAGGATCTGCAGGATGAGGTGAACCGGGCCAAGGCGGCGGAGAAAAGCAATGCCGACAGCATATCCGCCGAAGCAGAAAGGGCAGCGGCGGCCGAGAATCAGCTTGCGGCTGATATCCAAAGCGAGGCAGAACGGGCGGCATCCAAGGAAACCATGCTGGAGAACAGCTTCGCTGCCGAAGCTCAGAGCATTCGGCAGCTGGTTGATACCGCTTATGGTAACGCAAACGATTATACGGACACAAAAATAGCAGACCTGATAGGAGGCGCCCCGTCGACGCTTGATACCCTGGGGGAGATTGCCCAGGCAATGCGGGATAACGAAAGCGTTGTGGATGCCTTGGACGAGGCTGTGGGAAAGAAAGCAAACGCCTCCGAGCTGGACAGCCATATAAAGGACAGGGCTAACCCCCACCTGGTGACAAAGGAACAGGTAGGTCTGGGAAATGTGGGCAATTATAAAGCGGTTTCCACCTCGGCGTCCCAGGGGCTGACAGATGCGGAAAAGGCCAATGCACGCAGCAACATAGGCGCGGGCACAAGCTCCTTTTCCGGCAATTACAACGATCTCGCCAACAAGCCGGCGATACCTTCCATTCCGGGGTCCCTGCCTGCCAACGGGGGAAACGCCGATACGGTGGACGGAATACACTTTATATGGGAAGGTCAAGGCGGGCAGCCGACTTGGTTATGGGGGAGCAACGACAGGGTGCATACCCGAGTCTGGAATCCGTCAAACTTCAGCGTTAATTACGCAAACGGCGCCGGTAACGCCGATACGGTGGACGGCAAGCACGCCAGCGATCTGCAGAACTACAACAACCTGACGAACAGGCCCTCCATCCCCGCGGCGGTGGCGGTCAAGGGCAGCGCGGAAGCAAGCTACAGGACGGGAAATGTAAATATTACCCCTGCAAATATCGGCCTGGGAAACGTCAACAACACGGCGGATGCCAATAAGTCCGTAAACTATGCAAACAGCGCGGGATACGCAAATTCTGCGGGCAGCGTAGCATACGGAAACGTATCAGGACGCCCCACCTTCAGCCTGTCCGGCAGTACACTGTATATTAATTTTTAAGGAGCTTATCAATATGCCTATTATCGCAAACGGAGTGACGATTCCCACAAACGGGAATTTTTTGATGTCAAACGGAACT
>ERZ808051.1301-NODE-1301-length-17372-cov-10.265742_pt1 | contig 17372 bp, 17 predicted proteins | sample MGYA00380199_ERZ808051 | MGnify/ENA primary metagenome ERZ808051 (study PRJEB31490, sample SAMN06133391) | mouse gut metagenome | isolation source: J11 | host: mice | place: China: Chengdu | collected 2015-05 ...
ATGCCCCAGCGATTATTTTACCGTTTTTTTCTCTGATTGATAGGCGTACCCATTTTCTTTGACTTTTGAAGAATACGGATAAACCAGCGAAATTCTTCTTCCGACAGATTTTTATAGTTGATACCGAGCTGCTTGCAATAAAGAAACACCAGCTTCTCCTGACGGCTGCCCTTGAAATTTTCCACCGCGTCCAGATTTTCTTTCAGTTCATCGGCAACCGTGGTCTGGGGCGCGCTCTCGCTGTCGTTTTTATGAGCTTCCCGGATGTCGCGGATAATCAGGTTTATATCGTCCAGCACCATACGGCTGAAATATTCATCATCCGTCACATGGGCGGCTTGCAGCACTTTCAGATATGGGTCATCTTCACCGGGACGGTGGCGTTCAATGATTTCATGCCGGATAGAATCAACAAGGGAGTTAAGGTTCTGGATTTGCATGTTGGCGATACCGTCCACATAAATTTCAATATCCGCCCAAAATTTGATAAAATCCTTATGAGTGGCAAGCTCACAGAGCAGCCGGTTATTGATACGCCCGTTTTTTAGAAGCTCCACCATTTCATCGCTCAAATGCAGCTCCATTAAAGGCGTATTTATCTGCTCCCGGTTTTCTGTCCGGCAAAACAGATAATCGAGTGATACTCCATAAAAATCAGCCAGCGTAATCAGATTCCCGTGGTTGATTTCTTTGTAATCGTTGGCTTCATAGCTGGCGAGGGCTGATTTTGAAATGCCGGTCTGCTTTGCCAGCTCTTCCAGCTTCAAGCCCTTATCCTTGCGTAGCTCCCAAAGTCTTTCCTGAATTGTAGTAGCACCTTTCACGGCGCACGCACCCCTTTCTGCGGCTGGCTGCCGCCGTCAATCCCATTATACCATACCATTTCCATAAGCGTGGAAATTTTTGATTTTTGCCGCGATTTCCTACTTTATGGACATACGGCACAGGGTACAAAAATGTCCTATGATATAGGCAGTTCATCGATGGATTATTCCAATCGAATGACCGGCCTGTATGGGATATGCTCCCCGGCGATGTAGCGCAACGACTTCCGGCAGGGAAACGGAGGAACCCTGACCGGAACGAGCGTACCAAGGGGAGCGAAACGCCGCCAAAGGCGGGGGCAGGAACGACAGCAGAGGGAACCGGCAAAATGAACACCGAAACGATACCGAAACACAGCAATTTCACAGGGCATAGTCTGCCCTGCCCGTAATACCAAGGGAGATTTTGGGGCGGCTCTATGGCCGTATTTCCCCTGAAAATCGCCCCGAAACGCTACACAAAAAACCACTATCCGCCCATTCCGGCTGTTACTGCTGAATCGGGTGGTTTTTCTATGAAGGAGGCACTATGCCGAGAATGTCAAAGAAGTTGAAGAAAGAGCTTGCTTTCTTCCAACGGAAATTTATTTCCGTTTATGACCGGGGGCGCAGAAGCTACAATGAACTCTGCCGGAAATGCCAGCATGGGTGCAAGCAGAGTTTCCGGGCTGTCATTATCGACTGCCCCCGCTACCTATCCAAACGAGCCAAAAGGAGGACAACACCTAATGAATTGTGAATTTATGATAGCCAGCACGCCCCTGCCGCCCTGTATGCCGTTCCCAAAGGCAATGCTCCGGCTTCCAGTCAGTAATACGGCAAAAGTCATGTATGCCCGCCTGCTGGATGAAATCCTGACAAGGGGAACCGAGGACTGCAACGGGATTCTGTTTATCCGCTTCCCCATCACGGAGATAGCGGCGGCGCTCTCCCGAAGCCCCTAGACCTGCAAGCGTTCCCTGGACGAGCTGGAACAGGCCGGGATGATTATGCGTGTCCGTCAGGGAATCGGGGAGGTCAGCCACATCTATATCCTGCTCCCCAAGGAGGACGCTGCCCATGAATGAGAAGCTGGAAAAACTGAATCAGGAGATTGAAAAGACCGAAGCAAGGCTGCGGAGGGCGCAGCATAAAGAGAAAATGCTGGAACACCAGATAAAGACCCTGAACCGGAAGGAACGGACGCACCGGCTCTGCACCAGAGGGGCAATGCTGGAAAGCCATCTCCCCCACCCGGAATCCGTGACGGACGAGCAGGTCAGCACCATCTTGAAGGTACTGTTCCACCGGGGCGACACGAAGCGGCTTGTGACACAGGTTCTTACCGAAAACCGGAAGGAGGACACGGAATGAAATTTTCAAAAAGCGAGCTGGACATTATCTGCCAGTATGCCGCACTGACCAAGGCGGAAACCCTTGCGGACATGAAAGAAATCGTGCCAGTGATAAAGGACTTACTGACAAAGGCAATCGTGGAGAACGCTATCCGAAAACTGGAAAAGATACCGGAGCCGGAGTGCAGCCAGTTTGTTGCCGCCACAAAAGCCCGGTTCCTTGCAGAGCGTGACAATTCCATCCGCCAGCGGCTTGCGGCGGCAAAGGCACAGGAGCCAATCATGCAGGGGCATGACCTGTTAGGGATAGAACGGTTCCACCCGGAAACCCGGCACATGATTACGCTGGAAGTACAGAAGCAGTGCTTTGTCGGTTTTAAGGGGGAGCGGTTCCGTTTCTTCCTCTCCGATGAAGGCTACCGGAACGCAAAACGCAGCGAGCAGGAAGGGGAAATCAAGATAAAGAGTCATGCTGCCGTTGTCGCCGGGAAGCTCTATCCCGACAAGAAGCCGAAACAGCAGGAACGGTAAAAAGCCCGTTCCAGAATCAAAGTGCGCCGGGCGCGTCTTGATTTTGCAAGGGAAGTTTTAACGTGGACGAGTCAGGCGCGCTCACATTGGCGGCTTTCCATGTGTGAAAAATCAGAACGAGCCGGGCGCGTTCTGATTTATGCCGCCTATGGCGTAATTGGTACGGCTGATTTCCAACTGCCATAAACTCCACTTGCAATTTTGGCTTCCAAAGCGACAAGCTGGAAAATCCCCCTCTGAAAGAGGGCGCATTATTCGAGATTTTCAATTATCCAAGGAAACTTTCAAAATTACTGACAGGAAAGACTTTAAAAGAAATTACCTCGAATAATTATTTCTGAAAAGAGTAGCTGCCACCTCAATGATTATCCAAGATAAAGGCGTGATTGCCCCATTATCTCGGATAGGTGCAAATCATCCACAAGTTGATAACGGGTTTCATTATCCGAGATAATCGTTTTGAAATACTGTATTCATCGGATTAAATCAATTTACCTCGGATAAGTTTTTATCTCGGATAATGCTCCCTATCCAAGAACTGGGATAGGGCGCAATTATACACCACCCAGAGGTTGGTGAATTGCGTTCTCCGAAGGCTCCTTGCCGGAGGGCTGTGATTTTCCGCAGTCATGGTCTGCTCCAAATCAAACAGGGGACGCTACGCTTCCCCTGCACTGGCTGCCGCCAGCTACCCTTTTGCCTTTGAATAATCGAATAAATTTATTAGTTTTTTGTTGTGCTTATTCTATAATGATATTGACATAAATAAAAAAATATAGTAGAATATGCACAAAAAGAGGAAAAGGGAGGGATACTGATGATTTTATAAAATAAGCCGTAATTGTAATCTATGTGTAATAATGATTAAGGAGGATACCCATGAAGAAGTTTTTAACATTTTTATTAACTTGTGTTCTTTTTATTACATCTTCAATGCCAGTTTTTGCAATGACAAATGATAAAGTTTCTACAGAAACGCAAGTTGAAATTCCAGTTTTACAGTTTGACAGTAAGGAAGATTTTGAACAATATTGTTATACTCTTTCAAAAGAGAAATCAACCAGAGGGGCAACCGTTATTTATGCTTCCGTGATTAGAGATGGCACAAGTGAGGATTGTGAGTTATACCTATTGTGGGAAGGTGACGAAATGTACAATGCTTTTAGATATAAAAAAATACAGGTTAAAAGTGCTAACCTATTATCAAGTAAAGTTTATAAAACATTTGGAGACGGCACCAATTACACTACCAAAAATACAACCGCTGCGTCTGTTGGGTCTGTAAAAATAGGTGATTTCAAATTAGATAGTGATATTGAAAAAGTTAAAGTAACTTCAAAAGGCTTACAGGGGTATAATATGAAATCTCTATCATGGTTATCAGGAGTAGAATTTTCGGGAACTGTTACCATTAATTAAGCAGGAAAAATATATATTATGAAGCAAAGATATGAATTTATAAGAAATTATAAATCTCAAATTATTCCGGGTTTTAAATCTTTTGAGGAAACATTGAAATGGTTGTCTGAAAAAGTTGATATTATAGAAATACCATTAAGTAGTTTTACAAATTTCTTTTTAGAAAGCCAAAAATTTAATGCTATAAATGCAATTACTAATAACAATTTGCATTTATCTTCAGAAGATTTTGAGTTTATAGCATACAAATTACTATCTACATCAAAAAATGAGGCTTATAATGAAAAATTAGAAGATGAAAAATTTGTTTATATTTTATTTGAGCTAAGAACAAGGTATGTTATAAGCAATAGTGCTAAACTTCAATTAGAAATAGTGATTCAGCAAGGTATTGGTCAATATGATTATGAAAATAATACAGAATATTTGTTGTATTATATTAGCTGTATTGATAGACTAAAAAACAAGGAATATTAAGCAATAAGCAGGAAATCTGAAAAAAGGTCTCCTGCTTTTTTTCTGCCCGGAATCCGGGAGAAAGGAGGGCGCACACTTGCCATGCCCGCACTGTAAAATCACAATCATTAAGCGGAGCAACAACGAATCCGCCGTTTCTGCCGCCGCCTACCAGAGCGGCGAGAAGCTGTTCTCTGAATACGACCAAGAGCAGAAACACTATCCCTACAAGAACGAAGTCACCCACAAAGAAAGCGGATCTCCTTTTATGATTGGAACAAAATCACTTATAGTAGTTTGTTCTAAATGATTGACCGCCGTATTCTGTCCGATTAAGGAATACACACTGAATACAGACGGAATAGAAAACGGTATCAATAATCTTAAAAGAACAAGCCCCCACAAAACCAGAAATATTTTTTTAGGCAATCTGTTGATTGCAACCGCCCGTATAACAACAACTGCCAAAATGAGGACTGCGCCGTAAATACTCATTTGCAATAAACTCATACACATCACCTCATTCCAAATCCCGAACAATCTGCTTTAACTTTTCAATCTGTTCAACAGTAAGTTTCTTTCTGTCTAAGAGAGCCGCAAATAGTTTATCAGCAGAGCCGTCATAGATTTTATTGATTAGCTCATTTGTTTCCGCTTCCTGTACTTCTTCTTTGGGAATAAGGGCATGGCACATGAAATTCGGTTCGGAACGTTCAATCGCCCCTTTTTGATACATCTTTTTATCAGTGTGTAGGTAGTATTCATGTTCCAGCCAATTTCTTTTTCAGAACATCAGATATATGTTTTGCCGTGGTATCGCCCTCACTCCAAAGCACACACATTACTTTCAATTCTGAGTCAAAAAGTTTAATATCCATTTTTGTCCTCTCTTTTATAAGACTGCAGTAGTTTCTGCATGGTTATACATTACACCTTTCTTATCGGGCTGTCAACACTACCGCAGTAGTGTTAAGAAAAAATTCATAATTCTTATGTTGGATAGCTATAAGAATGAGGGAGATTCCGTAGTAGTCGGCACTGTGTGTAATGTGCATAACTTGCTGTCTTTTGGTCTTTGGCTTCTTTGCTTCGGAATAGTGTGGTGCTGGCAGTCTATCTCTTGTTTTCGGTTGTTTGCTTCTTTACCGTACATGAGCATTCGCGCCCGGATTGTCGTTGCCGTAGATAGTCGTAATTTTTAGCAGACTCATCTTTGTGGCTTTTATTGTTCCCCTTTCATACCTTCCATTTTCCGCCAACGAAAAAAGTGCCCTCCCGTTGCACCGCAATATGCAATATGAAAGACACTTTTATACGCCTCTGCCAATACTACTAATTTTCAAAAAAAGATAAACTGTCTCCAAACATCTAATTCTCCTGCAGATATTCCTCCATAAAAGTCTCTTCCGACACGATCCTCACGCCAAGCTCTTTCGCCTTCTTGTTCTTGGAGGACTGTGACGTCGTATCATTATTGATCAGACAGACCGTCTTCCCGGTGACACTGCCGGTGACCTTGCCGCCCCGGTTCTCGATCTCGGCTTTGAGCGCATTCCGGTTCTCATAGTGCTCCAGGCTGCCGGTGATAACAAAGGACATGCCCGCCAGCATCTGGCTGCCTTCCTCCACTGTTTCTTCGGCCAGCCGAAGTTCTCTCATCAGATGATCCAGCTGCTCCAGTTTCTCTTCCCTATGAAAAAATTCATGAATCCCCGCTGCGATAACACCGCCGACACCGTCCACCTCATTCAAGTCTTCCACCGTTGCCTGCTGCAGCGCCTCCAGTGAATATTGAAAATGCCGGCAGAGGATCTTCGCATTGGCCACACCTACATTCTCGATACCAAGCCCGTAAATCACCCGCGCCAGCGTAGTATCTCGCGCCTTCTCAATGCTTTCCATGAGATTACTGTAAGATTTCTCCCCGAAACCTTCCATCTGCGTGATCTCCTGTTCGTACCGGTCCAGTTTAAAAAGATCCGCAAACTCATGCAGAAATCCTCTGGCCAGAAATTTCTCCAGCGTAGACTCCGACAGACCGTCCACATTCAGCGCATCCCGGCTCACAAACAGTGTAAATGCCTTGATCTTTTTCGCATCGCAGTCCGGATTGTTGCAGTAAAGGGACTGCACATCATTGACCTGCCTGATCTGCGTAGGCTGGCCGCACACCGGGCACACAACCGGAATCTCCAGCGTGTCGCTCTGTGTCAGATTCTCCGCGATCTGCGGAATGATCATATTGGCTTTATAGACCGTGATGCGGTCGCCAAGACCCAGCTTCAGATTTCTGACTATGCTGATATTATGCACCGAGGCACGGCTGACCGTTGTGCCTTCCAGTTCAACAGGCGCAAAGATCGCCACCGGATTGATCAGGCCTGTACGGCTGGCACTCCACTCCATCTCCTGCAGCACCGTTTCCCGCAGTTCATCCGCCCACTTAAATGCGATGGAATCCCGCGGGAATTTTGCAGTCCTTCCCAGCGACTGCCCATAGGCGATATCATTGTATGTCAGCACAAGACCGTCCGACGGCACGTCATAGGTCTGCACCCTGTTTTCAAAATATTCTATCCCTTCCAGTATCGTATCCGGATCGACCATCCTGAATTCCACCACGTCAAAACCCTGTTCCTGTAAAAAGGCGAACTGCTCCGCCCGCAGGCTTCCGCTCTCTTCTCTGTCTTCTTTCACAAGGCTGAATGCATAGAAATTGACATTGCGCCGGGCCGTGATCTCATTATTCAGCTGCCGCACCGAACCACTGCACAGGTTCCTCGGATTCTTATACTTTGCATCCACATCCTCGATCTCGCTGTTGATCCGTTCAAACTCGCTGTAGCTGATCACCGCTTCTCCGCGCAGCACCAGCTCTCCCTGATAGGGAATCGACAGCGGCACATTTCTGAATACCCGGGCATTGTTGGTAATGACTTCTCCCACTTCTCCATTGCCTCTCGTCACAGCCTTATGCAGTTTCCCGCTGGTATAAGTCAGCACGATCGTCAGACCGTCCAGCTTCCAGGAAAGCAGAGCCTCTTTCCCATTCAGCCAGTCCCGCAGTTCTTCTCTGCTCTTTGTTTTGGCAAGAGAGAGCATCGGTCGCTCATGCCGTTCTTTCGGCAGTTCCTCCACCGCTTCAAATCCCACGTTGACCGTAGGACTGTTGGCAAGCGTAACGCCCGTTCTTTTTTCCAGTTCCACCAACTCGTCATACAGACGGTCGTATTCAAAATTGCTCATGACTTCGGTGTCCTGCGCATAATAAACTTTGGCCGCATGATTTAACACCGCGACCAGTTCTTTCATACGATTGTTATCTGTTTCCTTCATATAAAATACCTGCCGTTTTTATAAATTTTCAGTCTCACTTATCAGTTTCCATTACAGATGTAATCCACAGTGTCTGTATAATCCGTCCATCTCATCCTGCGTCAATTCTCTGTATTCTCCAGGCTTCAATCCGTCGATCTTGATATTTATAACACGTGTTCTTTTCAGTGACGTCACCGTATAGCTCTGTGTCCTGCACATGCGCCGTATCTGCCTGTTAAGTCCCTGCGTCAATATCATGCGTATTGTCTTCGGACCTGTCTGCTCTATCGTGCAGGGTTTTGTCCTCACTTTCAGCTCTTCCAGATAAACACCCTGCCGCAGACAATCCAACGCGTCCTTCGTCCATTCCTTTGATGTCTTGACGATATATTCTTTCTCATGGCCGTTAGCGCCGCGCATCATGGCTTCAATCAGCATACCGTCATTCGTCAGCAGCAACAGCCCTTCCGAATCTTTATCCAGCCTGCCCGCATAAGTGACCCTCACCGGATATTTAATTTCATCCGTTACAATCTTCTCCGCATGGGCATCCCGCTCCGTACATACCACGCCTTTCGGCTTATAGTATGCCAGAACGACCTTCCTGTCCCTGCCTGCCACCTTTTTTCCGCGAACAAGGATTTCCTCCTGCCCTGTCACCTTAAGTCCCGTTACGGCGATCTTTCCGTCAACCGATACAAGCCCCTGCCCGATCAGTTTATCCGCATCCCGCCGGGAACAGATCCCGCAATCCGCCAGATATTTATTTAGTCTTATCTCTCCCATCTGTACCACACTCCCTGCGCTGGCACTGCCAGCCGTTTCACCGTGCTGATTCCTCCGCTGTTTCTCACGGCTGCTCCTTCGCAACAGGCTCCACCGCATGTTCCAGCAGAAACTCCCGCCATGCATCATAATGCTTTGCGTAAAGATGAACGCCGTCAAAAGTTAATTCCGCATTCAGGTAGCCCTCTTCATCCGTGAAGACCGGGTTGACATCCAGATAAAAAACATCCGTTCCGTTTGCCAGCTCCGCCGAAGCGGCATTCTTGGAGTTGATATTCATATTATTGAACTCCGTCTCCATATTATTCTTTTCCTCACTCACATGGAGATTGGCCATAATATAGATGATCGCCTCCGGCTGCCATTCCCTGATCTGATTCAGCACCTGACGATACTGCTCCAGATACATTTCCGTGTTGCCGTATCCAAGTTCATTCATTCCCAGCATAATATAAATCTTACCATATTTTTTATTCTGCAGTACCTCCGGCATAAGAACTTTGCTGCCGGTCTTTTGATAAGTCACTTCCTCTTCCAGAATCTTAAAGATCGTCATACCGCTGTCACAATAGAAATCCGCCTCCTCCAGTCCCGCATAATCTGATATTCCCAGCGTCCTTGAATCCCCCAGAAATGCCGCATCATCGAAATAACCAATGTTTTCTTTTGCATAAGGATACTCTGTCGTCAATGCAACTTTTCCTGCATCTTCATAGTAGCGCGAATCTGTCGGAGTCGGCTCATAAAATACAAAATTGGTGATACCCTTCGGTACACCCTCCGGTTCTACGCCGTTTTCCGGAATATCGTGTTCATCCTGCTGTCCGTCTTCACTTTGTAAATCGTTACTTTCTTCCTTGCGTTTTCCTGCATTTTCCGTTTTAGCTGCAGCAACCGGATTCCCGCTTTCCGGATCTGCTGCATCGCCTTCCGGCAAAGTATTCTCCGCCTGCGCCTCTTCTGTATTCCTGTTCTCCTCACCCTTTTCTGCATCACTCATGTTATTCATATCACTTGTATTTTTATTATCATCCTGCATGAGTCCATTTGAGATCGTTGCCAACGCATCCCGTTCTCCGGGCATTTTGGCATATGACTTACAGACAAACGTCTGGGCATCTCTGGCAATAGCACTGATGCCGATTTCATCAGAAGCAAACATCACCGCAAGCGAAGTAAGAGATATCGCAATTAAATAAGGGCAGTTATATATATATGCCTTCCAGTCTCTCTTCTGCCTCTGCTCCTTTTGCTGCCTTTTTCGTTTCAGCTTCTCTAACTGTTTCTGCTGCTCCAGCTGACGCTGTTTCCTTACCTGTTCCAGTCGAATCTGCTCTTCTATCTGCTTTTGCTGTGCCAGCTGGTTCTGCTGCTCTGTCTGGCACTGTTGCTCCAACTGCTTCTGTTGTGCTATCTGACGTTGCTGCTCCAACTGCTTCTGTTGCTCTATCTGGCGTTGCTGTTCTAACTGCTTCTGTTGTGCTATCTGACGCTGCTGCTCCGTCTGGTTCTGCTGCTCCAACTGCTTCTGTTGTGCTATCTGCTTCTGTTGTTCCAACTGCTCTTGTTGCTCCGTCTGGCGCTGCTGTTCTAACTGCTTCTGTTGTGCTATCTGACGTTGCTGCTCCGTCTGGTTCTGCTGCTCCAACTGCTTCTGTTGTGCTATCTGCTTCTGTTGCTCCAACTGCTCTTGTTGCTCTGTCTGGCGCTGCTGCTCCGTCCGTTTTTGCCGGTTCTGCTGTTCTATCTGCACATGCTGCTCCAGCCGTTTTTGCTGGTTCTGCTGCTTCTTTTTCTCTGCTTTCTTTTTCTTTCCCTGCTGCTTTTGTTTTTTCATGCAATATCATCCTTTATTGATAACTTCTTTCATATCTTATGTTATGTAAAAGTAAAAATTCAAAATCTGAAATACAAAAAGGGATTATTACTTCCAATCATGATCTCATGTACGGAAAACCAGAATACCACCGCCAGCATCAGCACTGCAAACCATCTGTCTTTCCATTTATTATACCACCTGATTGGAAATGGTGTGGCGAATAAAATGCAGACCGCCAGCAGGACCCCGTATTCCTGCAAATACCGCAGAAGTTGTGTCACTCCTACCATAACACCCGTTTGTTGCATGCCGAACATATTGCCAAGATACGCCGCCAGTTGTTTCATATCGGAAATTGCAAAAACAACCCATGTTATTGGAATAACTGCCAGCGTGTAAATTCTTCCGAATATCTTCGTCCGCTCCATCCATCTGCCGTAGCTGTTCTTCTCGATCGTGAGCAGCAGGAAAAATAACAGCCCCCACAAAACAAAATTCCAGTCGGCTCCATGCCACAGACCGGTAAATCCCCAGACAATAAAAACATTACATATGGTTCTCAGCCTGCCTTTGCGGCTGCCGCCCAGAGGAAAGTATACATATTCCCGAAACCATCTTCCCAGCGTGATATGCCATCGACGCCAGAACTCCGATATGGATCTGGACGCATAGGGACTGTCAAAGTTCTGCGGAATCCTGAAACCGAGCATCTTACCCAGCCCCATTGCCATAACGGAATATCCCCAGAAATCAAAATATATCTGGAAGGAGTATGCCACAGCTCCCAGCCAGGCTACCCCCGGATGCAGATTCCCCGCGCCGGCAGTCATGATCGTATTCCAGAGCGTGCCGATCTGGTTGGCCAACAGAACCTTAAGCCCCAGCCCTAACGTAAAAAGTTTCAGACCGTTTTCCAGATTCCGGATACGCATCCGTCTGCTGCGCATCCTGTCCGCGACCTCATCATAGCGCACGATCGGCCCGGCGATCAGCTGCGGAAACATGCTCACATAAGCGGCAAACGGTACGAACCCCGGAGGCTCCTCTATCACGCCGCGGTAACAATCCACCTGATAAGACACCATCTGAAAGGTATAGAAACTTATCCCCAGCGGAAGCGTCAGTGCCAGCACCGGTATCAGTTCGCTTCCTGCCAGCCGATTTACAGTGCCCGCCGCAAAATCCCAATACTTAAACAGAAACAGAAGGCTGAAGTCAAATACAAGTGAAATGATCAGCGCCGCCCGGCGTCTCTTCACCCGGCGCTGTACCCGGTTCTGGATTGGTGCTGCCGGTTCCCAGAACATATATTTACTGATTCCATAATTGACCACAACAGAAAAAATAAGCAGCAGAACAAAATAAGGTTCTCCCACTCCGTAAAATACAAGACTGCCCGCCAGTAAGACAAAATTGCGGTACCTGGCGGGAACGATCAGATACAATAACATGAAAACCGGCAGAAACCGGAATAAAAATTCCACACTGGAAAATAACATATACAGCACTCCCAAATAAAAGATAAAATCCCTATTTAGTATATTCCAGGCAGAATGATTTTACAAGGGAGAAACCTTCCTTTTTTCGACATTTTCTGCATCATTTTTGCATCAAAATTGCATCAAAGTTGTATCATAACTGTGTCTTAACTTTGTCTTAGCTATAGCGTAACTTTATCAATTATATCCTATCTTCTGAGTCCTTTCGGATAATGGTTTTTCATCTGACCGCCCGAGGCCTTACCAAATCCAAGCGGATATCCCTGCCTGCACAGCAGCGTCCATCCCTTCTGCTCCCCGTCTGTGAGACCGGACAGGCTCTCACCGCGCAGATACCTCTGTGCCTCCTCCTGCGACAGTTCCAAAACTTTGTCCGTCTGTGCCCCTTTCAGCGCAAGCGCCAGTGCGTGTGCCGGCTCCAGCCGGTTCTTCTTCTCTGTCGCAAGATGCAGTCCCGGACGCAGCACCTTTATCCCCTGCATGGAAATCATCTGTACCGGCACAAGGTAGATCTGTTCTCCGAATTTCTGCGCCCTGCCCCGCTGTCCACTCAGCCAGTCCGGCGTCAGGCCCAGCTCTTTTACAAGAAAATCCTGCAGATCAGCAGTCAGTTCCTTCTGTACTGCATCCGCTCTTCTGCCGGCCTTTGCAGGCTGCGCCTTTCCCATAGGACATACCGGCTGCGGCATCGGCGCCGGCAGCACGCCTTCCCGGCGAAGCCGCGCTATATAATGGCCTTCGCCTTTTAACCGATGCGGCCATAACCGCATGGTATGCATAAGCCCCGGCGCCGGTTCCTCCACCCATGCCGCCTGCCCCGGCGCAAAAGCCGCATCGTGCGGCACCTCTTCGATCCTGAACTCTCCATATTTATGTAAAAATCTGCTGACTGTTCCCTCATTCTCCTCCGGCGCAAAGGTGCAGGTAGAATAGACGAGCACGCCGCCCGGTTTCAGCATTTTGACCGCTTCCTCCAGGATCATCAGCTGCCTGTCCGCACACATACTCACATGCGCTTCGCTCCACTGTTCCACTGCCGTCTCATCCTTGCGGAACATCCCTTCCCCGGAACAGGGCGCATCCACCAGGATCCGGTCAAAAAACCCCGGGAAAAGCTCTGCCATGCGCTCCGGCGTCTCACTGCATACAACACAGTTTCTAATCCCCATCCGTTCAACATTCCGGGATAATATCTTTGCTCTGTCCGGTATCACTTCGTTGGCCACCAGCAGGCCTTCTCCCCGCATCCGCCCGGCGATCTGTGTACTCTTGCCACCCGGCGCCGCACACAGATCCAATATGCATTCCCCCGGCTGCGGATCCAGAATCTCCACCACCGCCATGGCCGACGGTTCCTGAATATAATATGCCCCCGCCTCGTGCAGCACATCCTTTCCCGGCTGTTCCTCTGCCCGATAGTAGAATCCTTCCTCCGCCCAGCTTACCGGTTCCAGTGCAAAAGGCATCTGCTCTCTAAACATCTCCCGTGAAGATTTCAACGGATTCATGCGCAGGCCGTAATACCTGCTTTTATCATAACTTGCCAGAAAAACTTCCCACTCCGTCCCCAGCAGTCTTTCCATTCTCCTGCAGAATGCTTCCGGCAGCTGCTTTTTGTCTTCCATCATCGCTGTCCATCCCTTTCCTGTCCCTCGAAAGCCGGCACGCTTCACACCGGTTCATGCACGGATTTCCACTCCATTGATTTATGCTCACTCAATACAATACCGTTATTTACAGGTTCAGTATACCCGATTACGCCGCTTTGGACAATCTCGAATTACGCTGTATTTGTATCTTGTATATATTTTTATTGATTTATATATATTAGTGTAAAATAATTTAATTTCACTTGTATTCACCATGCTGTAAATTATTTTATTTGTGTTTAAATTTTGTACGTTTTTTCTGAATATCGTTGATAAGATGTTAAAATTCAAAATTTACTTTTGTTTCTTTTAAATTTCTTTACAATTAATTGACTAAAATAACTTTTGCGACTATAATTTGAATATAAGATAGAATAGCGGTTTTATTATTTTTGGGGCATAATTGTAGCACAATTTTATTGCGAGGAGGGGTTTACATTGCTGCACATCACATCATTAAGCGAGGGACTGGATATCTTCAAGGCTCTCGGCTCAGATGTCAGGATCGAGATACTCAATATCCTGTTGGAAAACAACAATATGAGTATGAACGAGCTGGCTTCCAATCTCAACATCACCAACGGCGCCCTGACAAGCCACATCAAGAAGCTGGAGAGCTGCGGTCTGATCACGATCTCCAGTGAGTCGGCAGGACACGGCAACCAGAAGCTTTGTTCCGTCCATCTGGACAAGATTCTCATTGATCTGGAGAAACAGGAAGATTTTCAGAATATTTACAGCACTGACTTAAAAGTCGGCCATTATTCCAATTACCGGGTCTGCCCCACCTGCGGGCTGGCCTCCGACAAGGCACTGATCGGTGAGGTTGACGATGCCAGATATTTTGACCATCCGGAGCGTTACACTGCCGATATCCTCTGGTTCACCAAAGGGTTTGTGGAATATAACATTCCCAACTTCATTCCCAGCTACCAGAAGATCACCCAGCTTACACTCTCCGCCGAGTTATGTTCCGAGGCGCCCGGTGTCAATAACGTGTGGCCCTCCGACATTTCCTTCTATATTAATGATGTATGCGTGGGCAGCTGGCTCTCTCCCGGCGATTTCGGAGATTCAAGGGGACTGTTTACCCCTGACTGGTGGTTTCCCAACTGGAATCAGTACGGCATGTTGAAACTGCTCGTCATCAACAAGAAGGGCACCTACATCGACGGCCTGCAGATCTCCGATGTGACCATAGACAGCCTGCAGCTCGATTACCGCAGCAGCATCCGTTTCCGCATGGCAGTCGAGGATGATGCGGCTCATGTGGGCGGCCTCACCATTTTCGGCAAGACCTTCGGCAATTACGGGCAGGATATCAAAGTCAGTCTCCACTACGCCCCTATGGAAGAGGCGCCGTCACAGCAGCGTGATACTTCTGCAGCGTCGGATTAAGCCAGGAGCCAGGCTCTCCTGAAATTTTTCATACAAAAAAGGCTCTGCCGGATCGCAGAACCTTTTTTTGTATCTACTTTATATCTCCGTTGTTCTCCTTCACTTTAGTTTTCTTTCACTTTAGTTTTCTTTCACTTTAGTGCTCTTTCTCTTTAGTTCTCCTTCACTTTAGTGATCTTTCTCTTTAGCGCTCTTTCTCTTTAGTTTTCTTTCTCTGTAGTGCTCTTTCGCCTTAGTTTTTTTCACACCTCTTAATATTTCACGCCCCAGACACTCTCATTGGCGCCCACCGCGCTGAAAGTCATCACCTGCGTCCCTGCCTCATCGTTCATCTGGCAGAACACACCGCTGTAGGCAGTGTCGTCATAAGTGATCGTCATATAGCACGTCCCTTCCTTAGCCTCCCAGCTGCCCGTAATGCCGTCGCCATACACACTGCCGTCCTCCTGCAGATACAGGATAAAGGGCTGCGCGATCTCGGCATCAATGGCCGTTCCCTGGTTGATGACATAATATCTTCCCGCCATATCAGCCGTCTCATATCCGCTGCCGTTTACAGTCTCGCCGGCTGTGGCATAAGGCAGCATACAGGGCCAGCCTTCTTCGTTGACGATAAACTGGTGCACACGGGGTTCATGCTCCTCCGTCTTATTGTCAAACCGGGTATGGTTCACGATATACTTCTTTCCGTCCTCGTCGATAAAAGCTGAATTGTGTCCGGTAGCCATATAGGCCACTTCCAGGCTGGGCAGGTTATAGTTACCCGACAGCTTTAAGCCGAACGGATAATGCTGCGGGTTCTCCGTATCCAGCGGAAATTCCCCGTTCATATCCACGTAGTCCCCGTCGATTGTCTCGCTGCGGAAGACCCTGATCTGATAGCCGCCCTCCCGTGTCAGACCGCCGTAGGATACAAACAGATAGTAATAGCCGCTTTCTTCATCATACAGAATATACGGCGCCTCGATGGAACTGTGGTTGCCGCCCAGCAGCCTTTTGCCAAAATAAGAATCGACCCTCTTCTCCTCGTCTGCCTCCGGGTGTATCACTTCGCCGGTCTGCGCATCCAGCTCCAGCAGATACATACCGCCCGACCAGGAACCGTACACCATCCACAGCCGTCCGTCCTGATCATACAGCACCGTCGGATCTATGGCGTTGGGATACTTGTTGAAATTATACTCGTTGCTCTTCTTGATATATCTGTCCTTCGCCTCATCCCGCTCCACATAGTCCACAACATCCGTAGCGTCCAGCGTCTCCGCCGTAAAACCGGAATAGATCAGCGCCCCTTTCCACTCATACGGCCCTTCCACATTTTCGCTGGTGGCATAGCAGAGATTAGAGGCATTCCAGGTGGAAGTCGTACAGAAGTAGAGATAGTAAAGTCCCGTGGCCTCATTGTAGATCACGTCCGGCGCCCACACATGCCAGCCCCTGTCGTCTGTGGGGATCAGACTCTTCTTGCTGCCTGCATAGGCAAAGGCTTCTTCGTTGCCCATCAGCTCGTAATAGATCGGATCCTTCACCTTATACCCTGTCCCGATAGGCGTCCAGCTGCTGAGATCCTCGGATACCGCCGTGGACATATGAGACCCGAATATGTAATATTTGCCGTCCGCCTTAACAATGGACGGATCGTGCACGCTGACCCCGGCGTTCAGTTTCGCCGTGGCGATCCCCTCCAGATCAACCGTGAAATCCAGATCCGCAGGCACCTCCTGTGCACCGGCATCTGTGTCTTTGTTTTCTTTGTCTGCCGTCTTTTCCCCGGAAGCTCCCTCTGCCCCGCTTCCTGCTTCCTGCTGTCCTTCTGTTTCCGTCTGTCCGTCTGCTCCCGTATCCGTCGCCGCCTGTGTCTGTCCCGTCTCCTGCGCACCGCCACAGGCCGTCAACCCCATAACAGCCGCCGCACCGATGGCACACATATACATGATCTGCTTTCTTCTCATACCTGCCTTCTCCTTTTCCCTCTTGATTTTTGCTGCTGCGGCCGGGCCGGCCATCTCTGCCTCACCTCTGCTGCCGCCGCCCGCCAACATATCGTTTCACAAGCTCTAATATTACTATAGCAAAATCAGTCACGTTCTACAATCATTTTCTTTATAATTATATAAATTATTTTATTTAAATATTTTTATTCAAAGAATTTTACATTAATATCCGTAAAAAAAGAAGCCCGCTAAAAAACGGACTCCTCACGAACCTGTCTATTTTCTGTTCCTGCTCTCCACTCATTCCTACTCATTGATCGCTATGTCAATCCTGCTCAGTTTCTCCAGCAGGATCTCTTCCTCGGTCGGAATATCCTCGGACTTCTCTATCTGTTCCCGCAGCCG
>ERZ808051.1302-NODE-1302-length-17363-cov-5.070288_pt1 | contig 17363 bp, 19 predicted proteins | sample MGYA00380199_ERZ808051 | MGnify/ENA primary metagenome ERZ808051 (study PRJEB31490, sample SAMN06133391) | mouse gut metagenome | isolation source: J11 | host: mice | place: China: Chengdu | collected 2015-05 ...
CAATGGGGCCTATAGGGCTCGAACCTATGACCCTCTGCTTGTAAGGCAGATGCTCTCCCAGCTGAGCTAAGACCCCATATCTTTTAGTGAGTGCTTGCCACTCACCTGCGACTTTGACAGTATAAACCATTATGAAAAAAATGTCAACAGTTTTTTTATAGAAATTTTCTTATCTTTTTTTCCTATTATGTGTTATACTAGGAACAAGCAATTACCAGCGAGATGAAGCGGAGGGTCCATGTATCATTTTATCGTAAATCCCAGTGCAGGAACGGGAAGGGGCTATCATATATGGAAAAGGCTTGAGAGGCAGTTGGAAAACGACAGCCAGGAATATCGCGTGTTTTTCACGGAACATCAGGGGGATGCGGTCCGGATTGCAGAAGCACTGACCGCTGACAGGAATGAGGCTAAAATCCTGATTGTAGTCGGCGGCGAGGGAACATATAATGAAGTCCTCAACGGCATTTCTTTTAAGGGGATGCTTACGCTGGGATATGTGCCGGCCGGGTTCCGGAACGCCTTATCTAATGGTTTTCAGTCTTACTGGAAGGTAAACAGGCAAAGCCGGCGGATTCTTCATCCCAAATACTATAATCTGACAGACTATGGCGTTCTTACCAGCGGCAGTGATGAAATTTTCAACCGGAGGTTTGCGGGACGATGCGGAATCGGACTGGATGCCGCAATCTGCCATAATCTGTTATGCTGCTCAGCCAGGTCCCAGATGTGCCGGTTCCATTTGGAAAAGGTTCTGAATTTTGTTCTGGGATTAAAGCAGCTCATGCTGGCCAGGCCGGTGAAGGGTTATATTGTATTCGATGGTGTGAAAAAAGTGGAATTCAGCCATATATATTTTATTACTTTTAAAATAGGAAAAGAGAAGGCCAGAAAGAAAAGAAAGCAGGAGTACACAGAAACCGACGGCGGAAAGATGATGGTTTATGTGGCAAGCTGCGCCAAAAAAAGAAAAATGATTCCCATGCTTAAAGATCTGACTATGGGTGTCAGAAAACGTGAACGGGGCATCCGGGTTTTTGAATGCAGTGAGGCATCTATTCATCTTGGAAAGCCCCTGGCTGTCCATGTGGACGGTGAAAGCTGCATGTGCCAGCAGGATATGGAAATCCGGTGTATTCCTAAAAAAATACGGATGATCGGTTCCTGACAGAGAGGAGAAATTATGAGAATCGGACAGGGATATGATGTGCACCGTCTGGTAAAGGGCCGGGAGCTGGTTCTCGGCGGTGTAAAAGTTCCTTATGAAAAGGGACTTTTGGGCCACTCCGATGCGGATGTACTGATCCATGCAATTATGGACGCTCTCCTGGGGGCGGCGGCTCTCGGGGATATCGGAAAGCATTTTCCGGATACGGATGAGGCATATAAAGGGATTTCCAGCGTGAAACTCTTAAGACGTGTGGGAGAAATTCTTGCAGAAAACGGATATCTGATAGAGAATATTGATTCTACGATTATTGCCCAACAGCCCAAGCTTCTGCATTACCGTCCCCGGATGGAAGAGAATATTGCAGAGGCTCTTGGAATAGAAGTAAATCAGGTCAGCGTAAAAGCCACCACTGAGGAAGGCCTTGGTTTTACGGGAACCGGAGAGGGGATTGCAGCCCAGGCCATATGCCTGCTTTCCTCCGTGGCCGATTATAATGTGGATGACCGGACGGAAAAAAGAAGCTGCTCCGGCTGTCCCGGCTGTGGTCGGAATATTTAGCAGTAGAGATCAGGCAAGTTAGTGGATAAAATGCAGAGACAAAATGCAGAGACAAAATGCAGAGACGAAGTGCAGAGACAAAATGCAGAGACGAAGTGTAGAGACAAAATGCAGAGACAAAGTGTAGAGACAAAATGAAGAGATAAAGTGCAAAGACAAAGTGCAGAGACAAAATGAAGAGACAAAATGAGGATGTGTCAGTATATCAGGCGCTTAAAACTATTTTCCGCGCAAACGGGCTAAATTCTGGTTCTGGCCTGTACAGGTTAAGATAGTATGAAAAAGGAGAACAGTATGAAAATCTATAACACTCTTTCTAAAAGAAAAGAAGAATTTGTTCCGGTGGAGCCGGGCAAGGTAAAAATGTATGTCTGCGGCCCCACGGTTTATAATTTTATCCATATCGGAAATGCGAGGCCGATGATTGTATTTGATACAGTAAGAAGATATTTCGAATATAAAGGCTATGATGTAAATTATGTGTCCAATTTCACGGATGTGGACGATAAAATTATCAAAAAAGCCATTGAAGAGGGCGTGGATGCAGATGTGATTTCCAAACGCTATATTGCCGAGTGCAAGAAGGATATGGAGGCCATGAATATCAGGCCGGCAACAAAGAATCCACTGGCCACCGAGGAAATCTGCGGCATGCTGGATATGATTGGAATATTGATTGAAAAGGGCTATGCTTACGTGGCAGCCGATGGCACCGTTTACTATCGGGTGCGGAAATTTAAGGACTACGGAAAGCTGTCCCATAAAAACCTGGATGATCTTCAGTCCGGATTCCGTGAAATCAAGGTTACCGGTGAGGAGGGAAAGGAAGATCCCAATGATTTCGTACTCTGGAAACCGAAAAAGGACGGAGAGCCCTACTGGGAGTCTCCCTGGTGCAAGGGCCGTCCCGGCTGGCATATTGAGTGCTCCGTGATGGCAAAACGTTATCTGGGAGATGAAATTGATATTCATGCAGGCGGTGAAGATCTGGTATTCCCCCACCATGAAAATGAGATTGCCCAGAGTGAAGCCGCCAACGGAGTGACCTTTGCCAAATACTGGATGCACAATGCATTTTTAAATGTTGATAATAAAAAGATGTCCAAGTCTCTGGGAAACTTTTTTACGGTTCGGGAAATCAGTGAAAAATATGATCTTCAGGTGCTTCGGTTCTTTATGCTGAGTGCTCATTACAGAAGCCCTCTGAATTTCAGTGCTGAGCTGATGGAGGCTTCCAAAAATGGTCTGGAGCGTATCCTTACAGGTGTGGAAAAATTAAAAGAACTGAGTCTTAAGGCTGCTGCCGGAGAAATGACGGCAGAAGAGCTGGAGAATAAGAAGACGGCAGAAGAGCTGGTGACAAAGTATGAGGCCGCCATGGAAGACGACTTCAATACGGCTGATGCTATCTCCGCTATTTTTGAACTTGTAAAGCTTGGCAATTCCACTGCTTCCGAAGTAAGCTCCGCGGATTATGTGAACTGGATGAAGGGGACTCTGGAGACTCTTTGCGATGTAATGGGAATTATCACAGAGAAAAAAGAAGAAATTCTGGATTCTGAGATTGAGGACATGATCGCTCAGAGACAGGCCGCAAGAAAGGCGAAAAACTTTGCTCTTGCCGATGAAATCCGGGGAAAGCTTCTGGAGATGGGAATTGTCCTTGAGGATACAAGAGAGGGCGTAAAATGGAAGAGAGCTTAAGGCTTTTTAAAGAGGCTTTCAGGCTTAAGGAAATGGATGCCGGACAATATTCCCCTTTGGTGCTGGCTTATCTGGGCGATGCGGTCTATGAAATTTTAATACGTACCAAAGTGGTAAATGATGGAAATGAGCAGGTCAATAAGCTTCACAAAAGAGCCTCAGCCCTGGTGAAGGCCGGAGCGCAGGCGAATCTGATTATGGCGATTGAGTCTGAACTGACAGAGGAAGAGCACGCTGTATATAAGAGAGGACGAAACGCAAAGTCTGCTTCCATGGCAAAGAACGCCACCATGAAGGAATACCGGATGGCTACCGGCTTTGAAGCACTGGTGGGTTATCTGTATCTTTCCGGGCAATTTGAAAGACTTTTTAATCTGGTAAGCCTGGGGCTTGCAAAAATCGGAGTGTGGAAAGAGGAGAATCCGGATGAGATATGAAGAACTGACCATTGAGGGACGGAATGCAGTGCTGGAGGCTTTCCGTTCAGGAAAGACCATTGACAAATTGTTTGTTCTGGACGGCTGTCAGGATGGTCCGGTGAAGTCCATCATAAGAGAAGCGAAAAAGCATGATACCATTATCACATATGTGTCCAGGGATCGCCTGGATCAGATGTCGGAGAGCGGACATCACCAGGGGGTCATGGCTTTTGCGGCTGCCTACGAATATGCTGAGGTGGAGGACATACTGGAAGCAGCCGGAAAGAAGGGCGAACCGCCCTTTGTGTTCCTGTTGGACGGTATTGAGGATCCCCACAACCTGGGGGCTATCATCCGTACCGCCAATCTGGCCGGGGCCCATGGTGTGATTATTCCCAAACGCCGCGCCGTGGGGCTTACGGCAACAGTAGCAAGGACTTCTGCCGGAGCTTTAAATTATACGCCTGTGGCCAAGGTGACCAATCTGGTTTCTACAATGGAGGAATTAAAAAAGCAGGGCATGTGGTTTGTGTGCGCTGACATGGGCGGTGAGACCATGTACCGGCTAAACCTTACCGGTTCCCTGGGACTTGTGATTGGAAATGAAGGGGAAGGCGTCAGCCGACTGGTGAAGGAAAAATGCGATATGGTTGCCTCTATTCCCATGAAGGGAGATATTGATTCCCTGAATGCGTCCGTGGCAGCCGGGGTTCTGGCTTATGAAATTGTAAGGCAGAGACTTTTGCAAAAATGAAAAATGTAACAGTTCAGCCTTGCATCTTCTTGCTTTCAACGCTTTTTTCGCTCTGAATCTTCGCATGGCTGAACTGTCACAAAAAAATTATAAGTTCTTGTTGACAAAAGAGAAAACTCATGATACTATATCTAAGGTTTCAAAAACACATGCTGCCTTGGCTCAGCTGGTAGAGCGTCGCCTTGGTAAGGCGGAGGTCGGCAGTTCAAATCTGCTAGGCAGCTTTTTAGAAAACCAGGGGCTTCCCGGATTTCCGGGAAGCCCTTTTCCGTCCGTAATTTGCAATTAGAAATGTTACTATTCGCCCGATGTGGAAAACCGGACGAAAATTGCCTTATAAGCAAGCTTAACGTCTGTTTTCGTCCGGTTTTCCCCGCCCTGCGAACTGTAATTTGGGAATTGCATTTTCCATCGGTATTGGGTATAATCATAAAATGCCTATGGAAAGAAATGGTAAAATACAGGCAGAGGAGCAGGACAGTATGAAAAAATCTTATGAAATTGACATGTGCAGTGGGCCTATTCTTGGAAAAATCCTGATTTTTTCCATTCCTTTAATGCTTTCAGGAATTCTTCAGCTTCTTTTTAATGCTGCGGATGTGATTGTGGTTGGACGCTATGCAGGGAGCCAGTCCCTGGCTGCGGTAGGTTCCACAACGGCCCTCATTAACCTTTTAATCAATATTTTTGTGGGCCTTTCCGTGGGAGTGAATGTGCTGGTGGCCCAGTATTACGGGGCCAAAAGTGACGGGGATGTGAGTGAAACCATTCACACGGCCATAACTCTGGGGCTGGTATCAGGTCTCTTTTTAGTGGCAGTGGGAATTGTTGCTGCAAGACCCCTTCTGGAGCTGATGGGGACCCCGGATGATGTAATTAATAAATCTACCATATACATGCAGATTTATTTTGCGGGAATGCCGGTGACCATGCTTTACAATTTTGGCAGTGCTGTTTTAAGAGCTGTGGGGGATACCAGACGTCCGCTTTATTTTCTTACGGCCGCCGGAGTGGTCAATGTGCTTTTAAATCTGGTTTTTGTAATCTATTTTAACCTGGATGTGGCCGGAGTGGCTCTTGCCACAGTGATTGCCCAGGCAATTTCCGCCGCACTGGTATTAAAAAGTCTGTTATCCGCGGAAGGATGTCTGAAACTAAAAATACGTGAGCTGAAAATCAGCAAGGTAAAATTAAAGCGGATTGCCAGAGTGGGACTTCCTGCCGGGATGCAGGGGGCTATTTTTTCCATTTCCAATGTGTTAATTCAGTCCTCCGTAAATTCCTTCGGCTCCATTGCCATGGCAGGAAATACTGCCGCTCAGAATATTGAGGGCTTCATCTATGCGGCCATGAATGCTGTTTACCAGACCAACTTAAGCTTTACCAGCCAGAATTACGGCGGCAGAAAGTATAAGAGAATCGGGAAAATCACCCTGACCTGTGTGGCTGTGGTCACTGTTGTGGGCCTGGTGCTGGGCGTTTCCTTTTACGGAATTGGAGAGACGCTTCTTGGAATCTATTCTTCAGACCCGCAGGTCATCCAGTACGGCATGCGCCGCCTGGGAATCATCGGCCTTCTTTATTTTATATGCGGAATTATGGATACCATGGTAGGGAGCATTCGCGGCATCGGATATTCGGTTCTCCCCATGTGCGTTTCCCTGGCAGGGGCCTGTGGCCTGCGGGTGGTATGGATATTTACTGTTTTCCAGTGGAGCCATAACCTGACCACCTTATATATTTCCTACCCCTTTACCTGGATTGTCACGGGAACGGCACATATTATCTGCTTCCTTTTGATCCGCAGAAAAATGCCAAAGGAAGACTGGGAATAGGAAAGGAAAAATTCACAGTTATTTCACAAATATCCCTCTTGCGGAAATGGGCGGGAGGGATTATAATACGCCATATGATTAACTAGTTAATGATTAATTTGCTGACAATTAACAGATTAATAATTTGGGAGCTGATAATTGCCGGAAGAATGCCGGTGAGCGGATGCCTGAAAGGCCGGGGATTATCAGGTTAATGGCAGGCAAAGAATCATTTACATGAAAGGGAAAGGAGAAGCCATGAATCCAATGGGAAAGCTTCAGGGGATCAACCATGCGATTGTGGAAGCCTTTATTAACACCGGAAAGCTTCACCGGGCGCTTTTGGAACGCCATCTCAATAAAAATGGAATATTCCGGGCGCAGCACCAGATTCTTATGTGCATTTCCTGTAATCAGGACATGTCTCAGAAGGAACTGGCAAAGCAATACCATGTGTCTGCCGCTTCCATAGCAGTTTCTCTGAAAAAACTGGAGAAAGGCGGTTATATCAGCCGGCTGGTTGACAGAGATGATAATCGTTACAATAAGATTCGTCTCACTGAAAAAGGAAAGGAAGAGGTTGAACGGAGTATCAGCTTCTTTGAAAAAACAGAAGAAGGAATGTTTTCCGGCTTTACGGAGGAGGAGAAAAATGTATTTTATCAGTACATTCAGAAATTATCGGAAAATTTAGAACAAATGCTTCAGGAAACAGAATAGGAGGGACAAAAAATGAAGCGATATGAGAAATATATAAAACCGTATCTGGGCGCCTTCATCCTGGGCCCTATGATGATGCTGACAGAGGTGGCGGGTGAGGTAATGCTTCCGAAGCTCATGTCTCTTATTATCAACAACGGCGTAAGCCAGAGGGATGTGGGCTATATCATCCAAATGGGGCTTTTCATGGTGTTTGCTGTGCTTGTCATGGCGGTGGGCGGTACCCTTGGGGCATATTTTGCAGCAAAGGCATCCATCTGCTTCACCAGTGATTTGAGACGGGATTTGTTTAAAAAGGTCCAGCAGTTTTCTTTTGCCAATATTGATGCTTTCAGCACAGGCTCCCTTGTTACAAGACTGACCAACGACATTCAGCAGGTTCAGAATGTTTTAACCATGGGACTTAAAATGGCCCTTCGGGCTCCGGGCATGTTTGTGGGGGCTCTGATTATGGCCTTTATGATGAATTACAGGCTGGCGGTAATCGTCCTCATTGTGATTCCTGTTTTGCTGTTTGCCATCATCCTGATTCTGAAAACGGCATTCCCGCGGTTTGAGGCCATGCAGAAAAAGCTGGACCGTTTAAATTCCGGTATCCAGGAAAGCCTAACCAACGTGCGGGTGGTAAAGTCCTTTGTGAGGGAAGACCATGAAATTAAAAAATTCTCAGACCTGAATATGGACTTGAAGGACAGCAGCCTGCGGGCCATGAAAATTGTCATAGTTACAATGCCGGTGATGATGTTAGCCATGAATTTTACCACACTGGCGGTGGTCTGGTACGGTGGAAATATTATTATCGCGGGGAATATGCCGGTGGGGGACCTGACTGCATTTATCACTTACATCATACAGATTCTCATGTCCCTTATGATGCTTTCTATGGTATTTTTACAGAGCTCCCGTTCCAGAGCCTCGTTAAAGCGCATCAATGAAGTGATGGATACAGAGATAGATTTAAATGATGTCCATGGGAGCTCTCCGGAAAAGAAAGTGGAGCAGGGCTGTGTGGAATTTGAGGACGTCTGTTTTGGATATGCCCATGAGGGAATGTCCGGCGAGCTGGTGTTAAACCATATAAGTTTTGCGGCAAAGGCAGGCCAGACCATCGGCATCATCGGCTCCACCGGAAGCGGAAAGACGACTCTGGTTCAGTTAATTCCGAGACTTTACGATGTCTCCTCCGGACGTGTGCTGGTGGATGGTGTGGACGTGAGGGATTATTCCCTGAAAAATCTGCGAAACGGCGTCGGCATGGTGCTCCAGAAAAACGTTCTGTTCTCCGGAACAATAGAAGAAAATTTGCGGTGGGGAGATGAGGAAGCGCCCATGGAGGAAGTGAAAACGGCGGCACAGAGTGCACAGGCGGCCAATTTCGTCACGGCTTTTTCCCAGGGCTATCAGACAGAAATCGGACAGGGCGGGGCCGGGGTTTCAGGCGGACAGAAGCAGAGACTCTGTATTGCAAGAGCCCTCTTAAAGAAACCGAAAATCCTGATTCTGGACGACTCCACAAGCGCTGTGGATACGGCTACCGAGGCCGGAATCCGGGAGAGCTTCCGAAAGGAATTAAAGGATACCACAAAGTTCATCATTGCCCAGAGAATTTCATCGGTTCAGGAGGCAGATCTGATTCTGGTTATGGAGGAGGGAGCCATTATTGGACGTGGAACCCATGGGGAGCTTCTTAAAACATGTAAAACCTATGAGGAGATTTACAGAACGCAGATGGGAAATGAGAAAACAGAAGAACCGGCAGATACATTCCGGGGACAGGAGGTGATGGCATGAACAGAAGCGAGAGAGAGAAAAGTTTAAAAAGGCGTTACGGCAGCCGGGTGGCCCCGGTAAGGCGTGGCGGCGGTCCGGGTGGTCCGGGTGGTCCGGGCGGCCCCGGGGGGCCCGGGCGTCATGGGGCCATGGCAAGAGGAGGAGGCCTGCCTAAAAACAGTTCCGTTACTGTCAGGAGGCTGATGTCGTATCTGGAACAGGACAGACTGAAAATGGCCCTGGCTTTCCTCTGCGTCATTGTAAATACCATGGCAACTCTGGCCGGTTCTTATATGTTAAGACCCATCATCAACCGGTTCATTGCCCCGGCCGACGGAAGTCCCGGAAGCGTATCGGGACTGGCGGGAGGGATTGCTCTTCTGGCAGCGGTCTATCTGGTGGGCGTGGCAGCCAACTATTTACAGTCCGTTATTATGCTTAAGGTGGCCCAGGAAGCTCTGCTGCGGCTCCGCACGGACCTGTTTACAAAAATGCAGAAGCTTCCGGTGCGGTTTTATGACACCAACCCAAACGGTGATCTGATGAGCCGGTTTACCAATGACGTGGATACCATCGGCAATATGCTAAGCAGCACCCTGGTCCAGCTTTTCTCCGGGGCCTTGAGCATTGCGGGAACTCTGGCTCTGATGATTTATACGAATCTGTATCTGACTGTGATTACCCTGGTCTTAATTCCCCTGATCCTTAAGGCAGGCGGAGCTGTGGCCGGAAGAAGCCAGAAATATTTCCAGGCGCAGCAGTCTTCCCTGGGTGCTTTAAACGGTTATATTGAGGAGACCATAACCGGACAGAAGGTGGTGAAGGTGTTCTGCCATGAGGACGTGGCAGAAGAGGAATTTGAAATCTTAAATGATGATCTTAAAGAAAAGCAGATCAGAGCTCAGTTCCTGGGGGGACTCATGGGCCCGGTAATGAACAGCTTAAGCCAGATCAACTATGCGGTTACGGCCTGCGTCGGCGGCCTGCTTTGCGTGCTGAAAGGCTTTGATGTGGGTGGTCTTACGGTGTTCTTAAGTTTTTCCAGACAGTTTTCCCGTCCCATCAATGAAATCTCCATGCAGGTATCCAATGTTTTCTCGGCCCTGGCAGGCGCGGAGCGGGTGTTTTCTGTTATGGATGAGGAGCCGGAGGCCGCAGACGATGCGGATGCCGTCTCTATGGAAGGCATGAGAGGAGAGGTGGTTCTTGAGAATGTGACATTTGGCTACAATCCGGATAAGGTAATATTAAAGAACATAAGCCTCTATGCAAAGCCGGGACAGAAAATTGCCTTTGTGGGTTCCACCGGAGCCGGAAAAACCACCATTACAAATTTAATTAACCGGTTTTACGATATTCAGGAGGGGTCCATCACCATTGACGGCGTGGACATCCGTCATATCCGCCGGGACGAGTTAAGAAAAAACATTGCCATGGTCCTTCAGGATACCCACCTGTTTACCGGAACCGTTATGGAAAATATCCGGTACGGACGGCTTTCCGCCACGGATGAAGAGGTCATCCAGGCAGCCAAAACCGCTTCCGCCCATTCCTTCATCATGCGTCTCCCCAGAGGCTATGATACGGTTCTGGAAAGCGACGGCGCCAATTTAAGCCAGGGGCAGAGGCAGCTTATCAACATTGCACGTGCCGCTGTTTCAAAGGCTCCTATTCTGATTCTCGATGAGGCTACCAGCTCCGTGGATACGAGAACGGAAAAACACATTGAACATGGCATGGATCGTCTGATGGCAGACAGAACCACCTTTGTAATCGCCCACAGGCTTTCCACTGTAAGGAATGCCAATGCCATTATGGTTCTGGAAAACGGTGAGATTATTGAACGGGGCGATCATGATGATCTTCTGGAGCAGAAGGGAAGATACTATAACCTTTACACAGGCTTAACAGAGCTTGACTGATTTTTGGAGAACGCCACAGGCTTCCTGTCCGCGGCAGGCTGGCAGGAAGATGCAAGGCTGAACGGTTACTGATTTTGCGGCAGGGAAGTGTGTCCTGCCGCAAAAATAACTTTGTTTTTTTTTAAATACAATGACGAAAACCTTACTTTTTTGTTAATTTGCAAACGGTTTCCTAATTGTACAAAAGTTCTAAATATGCTATACTACACCTTGATGGGTACTTAATAAAATTGTGACAGTTTAGCCTTACATTTTCTCGTCCGCCTGCTGCGGCAAAGGAGTGCGCGGCCCGGCTGTTACATGAAATTTTAGAGAAAGAAGGTTTGTTAAATGGGTCTGAGCACATTTATAGGCGGCGTTCATCCCTATGAGGGAAAAGAACTGTCTTCCGATAAGCCGATTCAGGTAATCCAGCCTAAGGGTGAGCTGGTATTCCCATTGTCCCAGCATATCGGTGCTCCTGCAAAGCCCCTTGTGGAAAAGGGCGATACGGTGTTAATGGGTCAGAAAATTGCAGAAGCCGGAGGGTTTATCTCAGCCAACGTCATCTGTTCTGTCTCCGGAACGGTAAAGGGAATCGAACCCCGCCTGGTAGCCAATGGCAGCATAGTACAATCCATCATCGTGGAGAATGACGGAGAGTATAAAGCCGTGGAGGGATTTGGCGCAAAACGCGATTATAAGACTCTTTCCAAGCAGGAAATCCGCGATATCGTAAAGGAGGCCGGCATCGTCGGTATGGGAGGCGCCGGTTTCCCGACAAACGTGAAGCTGACTCCGAAAAATGAAGAGGAAATTGACTACATTATCGTCAATGCAGCGGAGTGTGAGCCATATCTGACTTCCGATTATCGTGTGATGATGGAACAGCCGGAGAGACTGGTAGGCGGCCTCAAGGTCATGTTACATATCTTTGATAAGGCCAAAGGCGTGATTGGCATTGAAGAAAACAAGCCGGAAGCTATCAAAAAGCTTCAGGAGCTTGTGAAGGACGAACCGGGAATTGAGGTATGTCCGTTAAAGACGAAATACCCCCAGGGCGGCGAGCGCTTCCTGATTTATGCCGTTACAGGCGGCAGAGAAATTAACTCTACCATGCTGCCCGCTGATGCCGGATGCATCGTGGATAATGTAGATACAGTTGTGGCCATTTACAATGCCGTATGTGAATCTACTCCGTTAATCAGAAGGATCATTACCGTGACAGGAGATGCCATTGCAAATCCTCAGAACTTTGAAGTGAAGCTCGGAACCTGTTACAGAGAGCTTCTGGAAGCAGCAGGCGGTTTTAAAGAAGAGCCGGAGAAGATGATTTCCGGCGGTCCCATGATGGGACAGGCCCTGTTTTCTCTGGACATTCCTGTAATGAAGACCTCCTCTGCGCTGACCTGCTTTACCAAGGATGAGGTGGCCGCCAATGAGGAATCCCCATGTATCCGCTGCGGCCGCTGCGTGGAAGTATGTCCGGGACATGTGGTTCCCCAGATGATGATGGCAGCCGCAGAGCGCCATGATCTGGCGCTGTTTGAAAAATTAAATGGCATGGAGTGCTGCGAATGCGGTTCCTGTACCTTTATCTGTCCGGCTCACAGACCCCTTACACAGGCATTTAAAGAAATGCGTAAGGCTGTGATGGCAGCAAGAAGAAAGAAAGCGTAGGAGGTGTAACAAATGAGTAAATTATTGAATGTGTCATCCTCACCTCATGTACGTAACGGCGTCTCCACAAAGAACCTCATGTACGATGTGGCCATCGCCATGCTCCCTGCGACCATCTGGGGTGTGATGCAGTTTGGGATTTATTCCCTGGTAGTAGTAGCAGCAACGGTTCTTTCCTGTGTGTTAAGCGAATACGCCTTTGAGACACTGATGCATAAACCGGTGACCATAAACGACGGCAGCGCCGTTGTCACCGGAATGATCCTGGGTCTTAACATGCCTCCGACTATTCCGCTGTGGATGCCGGTTCTTGGCGGTGTCTTTGCCATCATCGTTGTAAAGCAGCTTTACGGCGGTCTTGGCCAGAACTGGATGAACCCGGCCCTGGCGGCGAGATGTTTCCTGTTAATTTCCTTTGCAGGCTCTATGACCAGGTTCACGGATCCCGTGACCGATGCCATTGCAGGCGCGACTCCCCTTGCAACCATCAAGGCAGGCGGTACCTATGATGTGGCTTCCATGTTCATCGGTAAAATTCCCGGAACCATCGGCGAGGTTTCCGTCATTGCCCTGTTAATCGGCGCTTTTTACCTTCTGTATAAAAAGGTAATTACGATCCGTATTCCGGGGACCTATATTCTTACCTTTGCGATTTTTGCATTTATTTTCGGTCAGCACAATTTAAGCTATGTTCTTGCAGAGGTTTGCGGCGGCGGCCTTATCTTCGGCGCGTTCTTTATGGCGACCGACTATGTGACCAGCCCCATTACTCCCAGGGGACAGATTGTTTTCGGTGTATGCCTCGGTATTCTTACGGGACTGTTCCGTCTCTTCGGCGGCAGCGCAGAGGGAGTATCTTATGCGATTATCTTCTGTAACATGCTGGTTCCGTTAATTGAGAAGTACACGCTTCCGACAGCATTTGGAAAAGGGGGTAAGAAAAATGGCGGCAAGTAAGTCTGGTTTCATGAAGGATGCCCTGATCCTGTTTGCGATTACCCTGGTTTCCGGTATCTGCCTGGGCTTTGTCTATGATGTGACAAAGGGTCCGATCGAGCAGGCAACGATCGCGGCCAACAACAAAACCTACCGCGAGGTTTTATCCGCTGCCGAATCCTTTGAAACTGCAGCGGGTTCTGAAGAGACCATTAAAGCAACTGCAGAAGAGTTTAACACCCTGGGCTATGGCAGCGTTGCCATTGAGTCCGTCCTTGAGGGAAAGGACGCAAGCGGAACGGTCGTGGGCTATGTGATCAATTCCCTGTCCAAAAACAGCTACGGCGGGGCCGTAAAGCTTTCCATCGGTTTTGACATGGACGGAACCATCACCGGCGTAGGGATCCGTGAGATCAGTGATACTCCGGGCCTTGGCTTAAAAGCGAAAGAGCCGGCTTACAGGGATCAGTTCATCGGTAAAAACACGGATGTCCTGACAGTGACAAAGAGCGGTCAGGCAGCGGATAATGAGATTAACGCCATCAGCGGCGCTACCATTACCTCCAATGCAACCACAAATGCAGTCAATGCGGCTCTTTATTATCTGCATAATTATATGAATTAGGAGGTGGGTGTAAATGAATAAATGTACAGAACGCCTTTATAACGGTATTATCAAAGAGAATCCTACCTTCATCCTGATGCTTGGTATGTGTCCGACGCTTGCAACGACCACGTCCGCAGTCAACGGTCTTGGCATGGGACTCTCCACAACTGCTGTACTGATGTTTTCCAACCTGATTATCTCTGCGCTCCGCAAGATCATTCCGGACCGGGTGCGTATTCCGGCTTTTATTGTTATTGTGGCCAGCCTGGTAACCATTGTACAGCTTTTAATGCAGGGCTATGTACCGTCCCTGTACGCTTCCCTTGGTATTTATATTCCGCTTATCGTTGTAAACTGCATTATTCTCGGCCGCGCCGAGTCCTATGCAGCGAAAAATGGTCCGGTGGAATCTTTCTTTGACGGTGTCGGCATGGGACTTGGCTTTACCCTGGCTCTGACAGTGATTGGAATGTGCCGTGAGTTCTTTGGTGCGGGTGCCGTATTCGGACATGAAATTATTCCGGAAGCATACCATATTTCCATTCTGGTTCTGGCTCCCGGCGCTCTTTTTACTCTGGCCATGCTGTCTGCCATTCAGAATAAGTTAAGACTTCCCAGCGCCACCAATGGCGACGCACCCAAGTCCAATCTGGCCTGCGGCGGCGACTGCTTAAACTGTGCAGGCTGTGCAGGCATGATGAACCATGCGGTTCTGGCTGAGAAGAAGGCTGCTGAGGCAGCGGCTGCGGCTGCGGCAAAGAAAGCAGCGGCGGAAAAGGCTCTGGCGGCAAAGAAGGCGGCAGAAGAGGCAAAAGCTGCTGAAACACAGAACGAAGCAGAAGAGAAGTAAGGAGGAAATGGAGAAATGAAAGAATTATTATTAATTGCCATCGGCTCCGCCCTGGTAAATAACGTAGTTTTAAGCCAGTTCCTCGGACTCTGCCCGTTCCTTGGGGTATCCAAGAAAACAGAGACGGCTGCTGGTATGGGCGCCGCGGTTATTTTCGTTATTGTAATTGCGACTGCCTGCACAAGCCTGGTCTATGATTTTGTACTGACGCCTTTAAATATCCAGTACCTTCAGACCATCGTATTTATTCTGGTAATTGCGGCCCTGGTACAGTTTGTCGAGATGTTCTTAAAGAAGAATATGGTAAGCCTTTACCAGGCCCTGGGCGTATATCTGCCGCTTATCACTACCAACTGTGCGGTACTCGGTGTTGCACTGACCAACGTACAGGAGGGCTACAATTTCATTCAGAGCGTTGTCAACGGTATCGGTATCTCCGTCGGATTTACGATTGCCATTATCCTGCTTGCAGGTATCCGTGAGAAGATTGAGCACAACGATGTGCCCCATTCTTTTCAGGGGTCTCCCATTGTACTGATCACAGCAAGCCTTATGTCAATCGCATTCTTCGGATTTTCCGGACTCATTTAAGGGAGGATTCGAAGAATGAATATGACTGGAATCTTAATCGCGGCAGTTGTAGTTGGTGCCGTTGGTATTATCATCGGCGTGCTCTTAGGCGTTGCCAGCGAGAAATTTAAAGTAGAAGTGGATGAGAGAGAAGTCCTTGTGAGAGCGGAGCTTCCCGGAAACAACTGCGGCGGCTGCGGATATGCCGGCTGTGATGCCCTGGCAAAAGCGATTGTCGAGGGAAAGGCTGCGGTAAATCAGTGTCCCGTGGGCGGGAGCGCCGTCGGCGATAAGATTGCTTCCATCATGGGAGTAGAGGCCGGAGGCACGGAAAAAAAGGTAGCCTTTGTAAAATGTAAGGGCACCTGCGACAAGGCAAATGTCCAGTACAACTATTACGGAATTGACGACTGTGTAAAAATTGCCGCAGCTGTCCCCGGCGCAGGTGACAAGTCCTGTTCCTATGGCTGTCTCGGCTCAGGAAGCTGTGTAAAGGCATGTCAGTTTGATGCGATCCATGTTGTGGATGGGGTTGCCGTTGTGGATAAGGAAAAATGTGTGGCCTGCGGCCAGTGCGTGGCTGTCTGCCCACGTGGCCTTATTGAGCTGGTTCCCTATAAGGCAGAGCATCTTGTTCAGTGTAATTCCCATGACAAGGGACCGGCAGTGAAGAAGAACTGTGACGCCGGATGTATCGGATGTACCCTTTGCACCAAGCAGTGCGAGTTTGATGCCATCCATATGGACAATAACCTGGCTGTGATTGATTATGAGAAGTGCACCAACTGCGGAAAGTGCGCTGCCAAGTGTCCGGCTAAGGTTATCAAGTAAGCCTGGATAACAGAGAAGTTTGTATAACAAAAAGTATGTATAGCAAAAAAGGTACTGTCTGATTGTCGATTTTGACAACAGAACAGTACCTTTTGCAGTTGGAATCACGGAAATGGCTGATATTCACCCTGGACTTTACATAGGCATAATTCTTCACAAGCTCCATTACGACATAATTTTCGTAGTAATGGCCACTTGCAGCACCGTTTCGCAGGGTATCCGGCGTCAGCCACATGGAAAGATACCCTCTCGGCGTGTTCGTCGCTACTCCTAACTGTTTTTGTTAAAGTTTTATGCAAATACACGCCCGTTTTTACTTCAATTACATCATTTATTATGGCTTGCTGATTTTCTGCTGCCAAAATATTGCCACCCTTACTTATCTCTATAATGAGAACCACATTGGACAATCTTTATCACATTATCCTCTATCCGATAAACAATACGGTTTGCATCATCCATACGTCGGCTCCAATACGCTGACAGATCACCGCTTAACCTTTCGGGCTTTCCTATCCCTTCGTATCCATTCCGGTCAATATCTTTCAATGGCTGGAGAATACGCCTTAACGTCTTCTTATCCTGTTTCATCCAGTATTCAAAATCTTCCCATGCCGCATCAGACCACGACTTAATCATCAAGGTTCACCTCATGTACTGTTCCACTTGTAGCTTCCATTTGTGCCACTGAATCTCTTAGTTTGGTCATATTCTCCTGTGAATAAAACGGATCCACGGATACTTCAAATGGTATACGCCTTTCTCTTCCCAGCTTTTTTAAGTAAATATTAATAGCAGTTGATAAAGACATCCCTATATCAGCACAAGCCTGCTCTGCCTTTTTCTTTACATCATCATCTATACGCAAACTAATTTGAGCCATTATATCACCTCTTCCTCTTTAATGCTACTAATATACTCCAAATCATAGCATTTGTAAAGTATTTTGCAATACATATTTCATTTCTTTATTATATTTTCTGTAACAGTTCAGCCATGCAAAGATTTAGAGCGAAAAAAGCGTTGAAAACTTGTTTTCATAAGCATTTTTCACTCTAAATCTTCATAGGGCGGACGC
>ERZ808051.1303-NODE-1303-length-17347-cov-4.832774_pt1 | contig 17347 bp, 12 predicted proteins | sample MGYA00380199_ERZ808051 | MGnify/ENA primary metagenome ERZ808051 (study PRJEB31490, sample SAMN06133391) | mouse gut metagenome | isolation source: J11 | host: mice | place: China: Chengdu | collected 2015-05 ...
ATAGCCAGTCCTGCCGCGTCGTCAGCTGCACGGTTGATTCTGTAACCGGAAGAAAGCTTCTCGGTTGCCTTTGCCTGAGTGCCGGTAGTGATGCCCAGCATACGGTTGGAGTTCATTGCTGTTAAGTTGTGTTGTACTACCATAGTATATTCCTCCTTGAATGAAATGCCTCTTCCCTGAGGCTATCGAGGTCCGGATTCCGTCCGGTTCGCACGTCCGGACTCTCTCAAACCAATATCAGAGTATCTCCGCAATCGTGCGAATTGCTTCAATATTCTGAGGATAAGCTGAAAACTGCCTCATCTGTTCTGTCTGCCATCGATATTGTAACAAATGATGCCATCCAAAACATAAGGAGTTTTCGCTCCACTTGATATTTATATCGGCTGATTTTAAATTTAGTTTAGCACATAAAATCCGCTTTTTAGCGTATTTTCCTATATTCTCCCGGCGTAGATCCTTTTTTGTACGCAAGGCTATGCCGCATAGGATCCATTAATAGGAAACAATGATCTACATCCACTGCATGAAAAGGCACGGTGCAAAAACACCGTGCCCTCTGATCTCTTTATCAGTTTCTCTTTTGTAATTGACTTACAGCTACCTATTAGCCAAGCAGGGACAGAACACCCTGATTTGCCTGATTGGACTGCGCCAGCATTGCCTGACCGGCCTGAGCCAGAATCTGGTTGTTGGAGTAGGTAACCATCTGTGTAGCCATATCCGTATCGCGGATTGCGGACTCTGCAGCCTGGGTATTCTCTACTACGTTGTCCAAGTTGGCAATGGTGTGCTCCAGACGATTCTGCACAGCACCCAGAGCAGCTCTCTGATCGGATACTTTCTGCAGGGCATCTGCAACGATATCGATGGCCTTTGTGCCGTTGTCCACGGTGTCGCCGCCGATGTTCAGACCGTTGACGCCAAGACCTCTTGCGCTCATCATGGAGATGTTTACGCTGATCTTGTTGTCGCTGGAGGAGTCGGCACCTACATGCAGGCTGAAGTTGATGGCATCGTTCAGGTCTGCGAATGCTTCTGCTTTCAATACAATTGTATTGGAAGTGTCATCATAAACAGCTGTCACGGACTTCAGCTCGGAACCGTACTGACGGCGAATAGCCGATGCAAGGGCATCCATGCTGGTAAATGCCTTTACCGTATTGCCGCCTGCATCCTTATCCTTTGCGTCGTTAATCGCTTTCACGACAGCGCTTGCGCTGGCCTTGTCCTTACCGGCTACTTTTGCGGAAGTGCTTTCAATCAGAACATATGTGGTGTTACCCACCGTGATCTTCTTACCAGAGACATTTGTGTTAGTTGCCGCCGCACCATTCAGTTTAATCTTGTTGTTGGCAGTCAATGATGTCGCCAGACCAGAAACGCCGCCAGCTGTAAATGTAAGCTTCGCGGTTCCTGTCTGTGTATTCAGAGTAATGCCCTGACCATTACCAGTTGACGCAGTGCTCAACGTCGACAAGCTAGCCGCCACTTTCGAGTAAGTCAAGCTCCCCGCCACGCTGCCATTAGCACCTTTCAACAGATAGGTCTCGTTGAACTTGGTGGTGGTGGAAACACGATCGATTTCCGTGGTCAGCTGGTCGATCTCGTTCTGGATAGCGTTTCTGTCGCTCTCGGACATGGTTCCGTTAGCGGCTTTTACTGCCAGCTCGTTCATTCTCTGCAGCATGTCATGCACTTCGTTCAGAGCACCCTCTGCGGTCTGTACTGCGCTGATGCCGTCCTGGGCGTTGGAGGAAGCCTGTGTAAGACCTCTAATCTGCTTTCTCATCTTCTCGGAGATAGCCAGTCCTGCCGCATCGTCAGCTGCACGGTTGATTCTGTAACCGGAAGAAAGTTTCTCGGTTGCCTTTGCCTGGGTGTTAGTGGTAATGCCCAGCATACGATTGGAGTTCATTGCTGTTAAGTTGTGTTGTACTACCATAATATATTCCTCCTTGAATGAAATGCCTCTTCCTTGAGGCTATCGAGGTCCGGATTCCGTCCGGTTCGCACGTCCGGACTCTCTCAAACCATTATCAGAATATCTCCGCAATCGTGCGAATTGCTTCAATATTCTGAGGATAAGCTGAAAACTCACTCAACCATTCTGTCTGCCATCGAAATTGGAATATATGATGTCATCCAAAACGCAAGGAGTCTCCGCTTCACTTAATTTTTATATCGGCTGATTTGAAATATAATTTAGCCTATATAGTCCCCTTTTTAGCATATTCTCCTGACTTAGATCCCTTTTTTGTACGTAAGGCTCTGCCGCACAGAAGTCATTGATAGTAAATGCTAGATCTATCGTTTATCATTAACCCCTCAGGTTTCTAACGAAATTTAACATGTAGTCTTGTGCCATCCGATTCAGCGATAACTCATTTTCCTTATGTTTCGGCACTTCCTCCGCGTCCCTCACTATCTGCTGCTTCGTAAACGGTATCTACCGATTACGCTTCCCCCATGCTTACTCTCATTACCTGTCCCCTGCAGCTCTTCCTGTCCCGTCAGCTCGGCCGTCTATACGCCTACTATATGAAAAGGCACGGTGCAAAAACACCGTGCCCTCTGATCTCTTTATCAGTTCCTCTTTTGTAATTAACTTACAGCTACCTATTAGCCAAGCAGGGACAGAACACCCTGATTTGCCTGGTTGGACTGCGCCAACATTGCCTGTCCGGCCTGAGCCAGAATCTGGTTGTTAGAGTAGGTAACCATCTGTGTAGCCATATCCGTATCGCGGATTGCGGACTCTGCAGCCTGAGTATTCTCTACTACATTGTCCAAGTTAGCGATGGTGTGCTCCAGACGGTTCTGCACAGCACCAAGAGCTGCTCTCTGATCGGATACTTTCTGCAGGGCATCCGCAACAATGTCGATGGCCTTTGTGCCGTTGTCTACAGTGTCACCGCCGATATTCAGACCGTTGACGCCAAGACCTCTTGCGCTCATCATGGAGATGTTTACGCTGATCTTGTTGTCGCTGGAGGAATCAGCGCCTACATGCAGGCTAAAGTTGATGGCATCGTTCAAGTCTGCGAATGCCTCTACTTTCAACACAATCGTTCCTCCGCTAGTCGTTTCATCGTAAACAGCAGTAACAGACTTCAGTTCGGAGCCATACTGACGACGGATTGCCGATGAAAGCTGATCCATGCTGGTAAATGCCTTAACCGTGGCAGACTGGGTATCCGTCTTACCTATGTTAGCATCGTTAATTGCTTTTACTACAGCGCTTGCACTGGCCTTGTCCTTACCAGCTACTTTTGCGGAAGTACTCTCAACCAAGAGGTATGTCGTATTGCCTACCTTGATCTGTTTTCCGGTCCAATTGGTGTTAGTGGCCGCCGCTCCGTTTAACTTCATACCTGTTAAAGATTTACCGTCAATCTGCGTCGAAGTAGTCACATTCCCGCTAAGATTAGCGCCAAAGGTAAGCTTCGCTGTACCTGTCTGCGTATTAAGAGTGATGCTCTTGTTACTCATGGTTGACAGACTTGCAGCCACTTTCGAGTAAGTCAGACTCCCCGCTACGCTGCCATTAGCACCTTTCAACAGATAGGTCTCGTTGAACTTGGTGGTCGTGGAAACACGGTCGATTTCTGTGGTCAGCTGGTCGATCTCGTTCTGGATAGCGTTTCTGTCGCTCTCGGACATGGTTCCGTTAGCGGCCTTTACTGCCAGCTCGTTCATTCTCTGCAGCATGTCATGCACTTCGTTCAGAGCACCCTCTGCTGTCTGAACTGCGCTGATGCCGTCCTGGGCGTTGGAAGAAGCCTGTGTAAGACCTCTGATCTGCTTTCTCATCTTCTCGGAGATAGCCAGTCCTGCCGCGTCGTCAGCTGCACGGTTGATTCTGTAACCGGAAGAAAGCTTCTCGGTTGCCTTTGCCTGGGTGCCTGTGGTGATGCCCAGCATACGGTTGGAGTTCATTGCCGTTAAGTTGTGTTGTACTACCATAATATATTCCTCCTTGAATGAAATGCCTCTTCCTTGAGGCTTTTGGGGTCTGGCTTCAGCGCGGTTCGCACGTCCGGCTTTCCCCCGACCAATATCGGATGTCCCCTGCAATCGTGCGCATTGCCTGAGCTTCCGATGGGATAAGCCTAAACGGAACTTTATAAATACAATTCCGGTTCGGCTATACTGATAAATATATCGGAATGTTTTGCATATACTTTAGCTTTCTCACTGTTGTTTTCCTAATTACCCTGAATCTTCCTGCCGATCTCCTCCTGAAGCCGCAGAATCTCCTGATCTCCCGGCAACAAGGCCAGAAGCTGTCCGGTCACGGCAAGGGCTGTCCGGTATTCCCCGGCAGCTATGAGACCATGGACTTTGCCTTTGATCTGTCTGGCCAGAACCTGAAATTCCCCGGCAGCCTGTCTGGATTCTTCCCTCTGTCGTTCCATTTGAGCATTCAGCCACAGCAGATAATGTTTCATGATACCGGCCAGTCCCGGCAGCAATTCCTTAATTTCCCGGACTGCGTTTACAGCCTGGTTATATTGCTGCTTTTCCGTCATCTCCAGGAGATTTCCTATGGCGTATGCGCCGCGGTACTCCTCAGGTAAAATTTCCGGCATATCCCGGATGATTTCCTGACGGTAAATCCGCTCACAGAGCGCTGTCCTGCATACGGCGTATTCCCCCAGCCCCTCCAGAATGCCATCTATCGTTCCCCGGACGCGGTCAGAATCGTCTTCTTCTGTCTCCTGCGAACCGGCTTTCTCCATGGCCGCAGCCTCTCCGCTGGCCCGGCTGATGCCACAGCCCGCCCGCCAGACCAGCATGCGCAGACTGTCCGCCTCCAATATATCCCCGAACCGCTCCAGCCACCAGGCGGCGTCCCTCCAGGCATATCTGCTGAAATACCACTCCATGCCCCTCTCCCAGCGGGAGAAAGGTATGCGTTCCAGCACACGGCCGTTGTCCCCGCCGAAATGTCTCACGGCTTCCGGCAGATCCAGTGCTTCCATCATGGGCATGCTCTCCTCCATGACCTCCCAGATTTCCGCCGCGATTCTCTCTGCCTCTTCCGGGGTATAGCTTTCTGCCGCTGCCGCGTCTGCCGGCCCCCCGGCCTCCGTCCTATCCGCGTCCTGTTCATAGCATTCCCCTACCGTCTCCTGTTCGCAGCGTTCTCCTGCCGCGCCCTGTTCACAGCATTCCCCTACCGTCTCCTGTTCGCAGCGTTCTCCTGCCACACCCTGTCTCTCTTTCCCCCCGGCATCGCCGTTCCCGGCGGCGCTTCGGCTTTTCCCATTCCCCCAAAACGCCGCCACACTCAATCCAGCCAGTTTCAGGAACCAGTGCTCCCCCGCCACGTTCCTGTATGCAGCGGCGGCCTGAATCCTGTCCTCGAATGTCCTGCCCCGCCTGCAGTTGTCCATCATGGTCTGCAGGACGAATCCTCTCCATTCTTCCTGTTCCAGCAGGATGCCGCACATCTCTCTGGCATATCCTCTCTCAGGCTCCTTTGCGGAGAGCATCCGCTCCAGGATATCTATGATCATCTGCGCATCCGCACAAGGCTTTGCCCCCTCCCAGCCAATTCTTCGGAACCACTGCCATGCCAAAGCATCCTCTCCCAGCCGGATGGCTGCGCGTACGCCATTGCCCAAGATCACGGCAAGCCGCCTCTCATGGAAGCAGGTGTTGGTGACAGGTGTTTCAAATTCCGCGAACTTCTCGTCGTTTTGTCGATATTCCTGATACGCGTCCCAATAGGCCTGCGCCCGCTCCAGGCATTTGTCATACTCCTCTTTTTCCAGATAAACCGTAGTCAGCCGGCCGGCGATCAGCGCTTTGGCCAGACAGTCCGCGGAACCGTTCCTCAGATGCCGCTCCCCTCTCCTGGCCGCATCCTCATACCGTCCCAGTTCTATGTAGCAATTGATCTCGTTGGCGCACAGAGATGCCACGCAATACCCGTTCTCCACCGGCTCTGCCTCTGCCCTCGCGATGCTGTCCAGAGAAACCTCCAGAGAGCTCTCCCGCTCTCCTATGGAGTTGTACTCCTGGGCCAGCTGCATGGCATGTCTCAGATTCCGCGGCTCTGCCTCCAGCTCCTCTTTCAGCAGACTGATGTTTCGCATGGCATGGGCCCGGCGCTCCCCCTCATCCCGGTAGACATAGCCGTAATGGTGCACATAGGCATCCAGCTTCTTCGGCAGTCCCGGGGCTCTGTTGAAGCTTTCGTGAATCCGGTAAATGAAGCGGATGTCCGGCTCCAGGCGGATCATGCGGCTCACCAGCAGATCCGCATATTCCGCGCCCTCAAAATCCAGATAATTGCGCTGGGCATAAAGGCCAAAGCCATATGCCTGGTACTCACCGGACTTGAAAAAGCGCACGATTGACGATACATCCTCAAACCATTCGTCGTCGTCTAGGTACAGAAACCACTTCCCTTTCGCCCGCTTCAGCCCTGCATTGCGCGCCGCGGAAAAATCTCTACACCATTCAAAATCGATAATCCGGTCCGTATATTCTTCAATAACGGCTCTCACCTCGTCTCCGCACCCCGTATCTGTCAGAATCAGCTCCGCCGGCAGCTGCTCCAGCAGGGGTTTTACGGAGTCCAGGCAACTGCGCACGGTGTCCGGGCGGTTGGAGATCATAATCGATATTGTCAATAGAATCTGCTTGTTCATCTGTTTCATTTTCTTTCCTTTTCTATGCGATTTTTTCGCCTGCTATTTCGGCCGCTTGATACCGCCTTTTCGCTTTAGCCCGAAGCCATAGAGATAAAGCTCCGGCATTCGCCATGCGCTTTGTCAGCAAACGATATAACGACAATGTATCCCAACTCAACTCTAAACGGTAGGCTCTCATTTTTGACGCGTCTACAAACTGAAGTGCTTTCGCATTATATAAATCGCTGCGCAGAAAAATCTTCGCTTTGATATTGGACAACCGATTATTGTGCTGAAACTGCACAGAATAAGGTCATTATAACATGTCCCCGTTCCCTCCACAAGCCGGCAAAACGGGAAAGCCGCGTGAAAATGCCGCATCCACACCCAATGGTGCGAATGCGGCATGTCTGCCATAATCTTAAATTGCCTTTTCGATTACTGAAGTAAGGACAGTACGCCCTGTGTAGCCTGGTTGGACTGAGCCAGCATAGCCTGGCCGGCCTGGGCCAGAATCTGGTTGTTGGAGTACTCAACCATCTGGGTGGCCATATCCGTATCACGGATGGCGGCTTCTGCGGCGGTGGTGTTCTCCACTACGTTATCCAGGTTAGCGATGGTGTGCTCCAGACGGTTCTGGATGGCACCCAGGGATGCGCGCTGATTGGATACTTTCTGGAGCGCGTCCGCAATAATGTCAATGGCCTGGGTAGCGGCGTCATCGTCGTCGCCGTTCACCATAAGCCCGTTGAGGCCGAGGCCTCTTGCACTGAGCTGTGCTATGTTCATGTAGATCTTGTTGTCATTGGAGGAATCGGTACCTACGTGGAGGCTGACGTCTATGGCGTCGTTCAAATCCGCGAAAGCCTCACATTTCAGAGCAATCGTCCCCAGCACATCATCATAGTAGGATGTCACGGCCTTGAGCTCCGAACCGTACTGACGGCGGACAGCGGATATCAGGGAATCCATGCTGGTGAATGCCTTAATCGGACTCGTGGTCCCAGTGCCGTTACCCATTGGATCCTTTGAGTCATTAATCGCCTTTACCACAGCGCTGGCGCTTGCCTTGTCTGCCTTGGAATTCACTGCGGATGTGCTTTCAACCAGGACATATGTGGTACTGCCTACTGTGATCTGCCTGCCGCTGAACTGTGTGTTGGTGGCTGCAGAACCGTTTAATTTAATCCCTGGATATTGACCAGTCGCTACCTGTGCCTTAATAGGAGCACCGAATACCAGCCTTGCGGTTCCAGTCTGAGCGTCGGGCGGTATAAAGCCTGTAGCGCCGGTCTGTGTAAAGCCTAAATTATTCGTCAGGCTGGCTGCCGCTTTCGAGTATGACAGACTGCCGGACACGCTGCCGTTAGCGCCTCTGAGCAGATATGTCTCGTTGAATTTCGTGGTGGTGGACACGCGGTCGATCTCTGCGATCAGCTGGTCAACCTCGTTCTGCACTGCGTCTCTGTCGCTCACGGACAAAGTGCCGTTGGCAGCCTTTACAGCCAGCTCGGTCAGTCTCTGCACCATATCATGCACTTCGTTCAGTGCGCCGTCTGCTGTCTGTACCGCACTGACACCGTCCTGTGCATTCAAAGAAGCCTGGGTAAGGCCTCTGATCTGCTTTCTCATCTTCTCACTGATGGCAAGGCCCGCCGCATCGTCGGCTGCGCGGTTGATCTTATAACCGGACGACAGCTTCTCAGTGGCTTTCGCCTGTGAGGTAGTGGTCAGACCCAACATCCTGTTGGAGTTCATTGCTGTAAGATTGTGCTTTACGATCATTCCCATAGTTCTATTCCTCCTTGAATAACTGCCGTTTCCGTAACGGCTCGCCTCTTGCTTTTTGTTACGCTTCACGCCTCGCTGTCTGCAGTAATATGATGCACATATACATCTGTATGGCGCATGCAACGCGGAACTGCCCGTGGACGGTAACTGCTTTTTATTAAAATAATTGAAAAATCACTTGATATTTATATCGGTTACCTCTTCCCGATAGTTTAGGCCATACTGAAATTTTTCTGATGCTTTTGTTCCGTCCTCTGTTCCAGCCCTGTAATCCGGATATCATGGATCTTTTCCTGCGGATTGTCCATATGCCTGATCAGCATGCTCACGGACTCCTGCTCCGGCCTTAGTCCAAAAAATTGAGGCTACCGTCCTTTCCCGGAGCGATAGCCTCTCTGCTTCTTGGTTTTATTTCTTGCTGTCCAGAAAATGAGGCGGCACCACAGCCGACTTGTTCATATTCCGGTAATAGTTGATAGCTGCTTTGGAAGACTTCCGTCCATCCCGAATGCCATCCCGCTCCCTGCGGAAATAGTCCTCGATCAGCTTCTTGTTGCGGGCTTCCTGCGCCTGAATCTGTACGCTAACGTCCGTGACCTCCGTGACCAGGCCCTGCAGTCTTTTAATCTGAACCGCGTATTGCTCCCGGTTCCCTTTCAGCTGCTCCGCCACCTTGGCATAGAGCTTCTCAAAGCCGCTGTCCAGGGCGCTGAGCCGCTCGATCAGCTCGCCCTTTTCCGCCACATAGTCGTCAAACTGGTCAATGTCCGCGCTGCCGGTCTGGAAAAGCTCCTGCTGACGCAGATTATATTTCTGGATTTCAGCCATTACCTGCAGCTTTCTTTTCAGGCTTTCCTCCAAAAGGGTCAGATAATTCTCTGTCATCCCCTCTACTCCCTGCCTTTCTTCATGACTTCTTTCCAGGTGTCCCGAAGCGTGCGCAGATGTCCGTTTATCTCCTCCAGAATCTCCTTTTCCTTTTTTACATTGGCTTCAATCAGCCTCTGGCTCAGATAGGAGTAAATCCTCTCAAAATCCTCTGCCACAGGATATTTCATATCCAGGGTCTGGCGGAGGTAGTCGATGATGCGCTCCACTTTCCGGATATGGATATGCGTCTTTTCCACATCTTTGTTCTCCAGAGCCATAATGGCTATGTTGCAGAACTTGATGGCTCCCTCATAGAGCATCAGCGTCAGCTCTGCCGGAGAAGCCGTCAGGATCTTGCTGTTGTTATACTGTCCGTACGCGTTAGGTAATGCCATGTTGCACCTCGCCTTTCGTTATCTTCCATCATACCGGGCAACGGCACTCCTTTCACTCCCCTGGCAGGGAGAAATCTGTCCCCGCCCCGGTCAGGCACTGCCGTATCCCGGAAATCAGGTCTCGCGAATCATGAGATGCCGTATCATCAGCCGCCCAGCAAAGACGTCACAGCGCTGGCGTTGTTCTGCATCTTGGCCAGGGCTGTTTCCATTGCCGCAAATTTAGCATACCACTTATCTTCGTAATCTGCAAGCTTCTTTTCCAATTCTTTGATCTTTGCGGTATAGTTGTCATACTCTGTCTGCATCCTCTTGTCTTCGTAGACAGTCATGGCGGAGCTTACGCCTTCCTCACTCCTCATCAGTTCGAACATTCTGTCGGACATCTTCTGAGAGAGCTGGGTGAAGAAAGATACCACTGTGTCAGGATCATTGGCGATCATGGACTTCAGCTTGTCAGGGTTGTTGGCAGTATTCTCGTCATCCGGGTCGCCGTCGATATGGTAGGCATTCCTCTCATTGTCTGCGGCAACAAAGTAATTCAGGGTACCGATACCGAAGTTGGCAAGATACATTTTCTTGCCGTCTACCTCCACGCCCTCCATCATGATGCGCTTCATCTCGCTGGCAAACAGGCTCAAGGTGCTGTCCTTGCGGAGAGCGGCATCCTTAATCTTGTTCTCCCATTCCTCAATCTGGGACTCGGACATGGCCTCTTTCTCCTCGTCGGTGAGAGGCTCGTAGCCCTTGGCGGCATCCGCATTGTAGAGCTTATCCATCTGGTTGATTACGGCATTGTACTCCTTGAAGAAGTTCTTGACCATGTCGTAGATGCCGTTGGTGTCATCCTCGGTGGTGATCGTGATGGACTCGTTCTCAGCCGTGGTCCCATTGACAGTCAGGGTCAGACCGTTTATGTCAAAGGTATTTTTATTGGATGTATACTCCACGCCATTCAGTGTAATCTTGGCATCCGCAGCGTCATTCTTGTGAGCCCCGTAGGTTGTGGTTGAATCGTTCAGCTTGTTATACATGGTCACAGCGTTGTTAATTTTATCCGCTATGGCCGCTTTGGCTGTAGCCGCTAATCCCGCTAAAGGATCCGCCGAATCTACCTTAACCGCGCCGGCAAATGTGCCGTCATCTTCGATATCCAGATCCTGGTCCAGAGACTTCCGCGAAGCTACCGTGCTGTTCAGCTCTGACTCAGCAGCTTTCCAGTCTGAATAAAACTTTTCCAGCTCCGCTTTAATTGTGTCTGTATCCCCTCCAGCTGTCTGCGCTTTCTCGTATACCTTATCTAAAGATTTCTGCAGGGCAGTATCAAAGGCCTGTTTTTGTTCATTACTTAAATTGTAGTATTTTTCCGCGGTCAAATTATCGATATCAATAGGCGGATCTACATCTTTCAGTGCATCATCCCATTCTTTTCTGACATCTGGGTCTGCCAGCTTCGCTTTCAACTGCGTTAGAGACTCATTCTGCTTTGTCAATAACTCCTTTTCGGTATCTACAAGTGTCGCCCTCAGTGCTCTTAGGTCATTTAAATATTTAAGCTGATCCCCTTCAATCTTACCATTGACAGCCGCAGGATCTGTGGGATCAATATCTCCAAATATACTCTTGTAATAACTAAGCGCGCCGGTATCCTTATAATTCAGCCCCAGATCAGCCAGAGCACTCCATCCGACCGCATCGTTGGCGATAATGGAGAAATCATTCTTCGTGCCCGAACCCTTGGAAGTAATATGGATCCTCCCGTTGGCCTCGTCAAAGTTGGCATTTAACCCGGCGTCTTTGAGGGCGCTGACGAAACCGCCTATGGTAGAATCCCCGTCCACACTGATATCCATCACACCGTCAGCAGTCTTCACCCGGAAGCTGCCGCTTGCAGTGCCAAATCCCAGATCGCTGAGCTTTGTGCTGCTCTTGATATCATTGCCGTTCATGTCCTTTCCCGTGCCGTCGGAATCAAAGGCATAGCCAATCCGACCGCCGGTCAGATATCCGGACTTTGCCAGCTGGTCCACTTTCAGGTCCTGCACGCCGTTCATGGCATTCTCGCCCGTAATGACGGACACGATATTGCTGTTGGACACTTTGGTGATTTTCTTCATATAGGAGCTCTCGAAACGCATGGCAGTCAGAGACTTGTTGTACAGATTCACGACCTGCTTGTTCAGATCTTTCCACGCGTCCTGCTTATACTTCAATGACTTCTGTGCCTTTACGGCTTTTGTTACCTTGATCTTCTTGGCCTCTACCAGCTGCTGGATAATCGATTCCGTATCCATGCCGGACATCAGGCCGCTTAATCTCATGGGCATATTCCATCCATCCTTTCTGTGTTCGATTTCTTATTCGGAACTGGCTGTCCCCATTCTCTCTGTCCGCTCCTATCCTCCGGCGCATTGTAACGCCCAAACGGCATAGGCCATGGGATTGCGTATAACAGTTATACAGGAGCCTTTTTCCATACGAGAACGGCAGCGCCGATGATATCCGGAATCTCTCAGCTCACTGCGGACTCAAACCTTTCCCGGGTCACATTCTCTCGTCGATGAGAATACCGGCCATCTCCCAGACTCTGGCAATCATGTCGAGCGTCTTCTCGGGAGGCAGTTCTTTGATGACCTCCTTGGTGCTCTTGTCCACGATTTTGATGGTGACGCGGTTGGTATCCTCATGGAAGCCAAACACCGCCTCGGAGTTGGACATCTTCTTGTTCAGGGTCTCCACGGCCTTGCGGACTTTCTCATGATAGGCCTGCTGATCCTGCCCCTGCTCTCCGTTGTTGGACTGTCCTTTCTCCCTGGCGTTCTCCACCACGTTAGTGGTTCTGTCCACGTACTCCACAGCCGCCGTTGTATTAGGACTGCTGTTCTCCGGCTTCTCCGCTTCCGCGGAAGCCTGTGGCTTCTGCACTACACTTCCCTGTGCCTGGAATGTCATTACACTTGAAATAGGTTCTATTGCCACTTCCCACACCTCCTTGTATGTTTACATGCGCACATCAAGAGCATCCTGCTCATTGATATTCCTTTGCGTCTAATTGTTTTATCGGTAGCTTTCCCTGAAAAATTAACCAGAAACGCCGAAAAATTGGTTACATTACAGCTTCCGTTCATCCTTTCTGCGGTTTTCGGAGCTGAAATCCGCCCGCAGCATGCCGCCGGGATAAAGTCAACCCCAAATACAACGGGCGGCCCCTCTTTTGACAGCGGGACCGCCTCTCTTTTCACGATATTCTCTATCGGATCCTTATTGCTAAGCTTCGAAACGGCTCTGCCTCCATGCCCGCGAAGCTCTCCTAGCCCAGCAGATTCCGTAAAGCCTCCACACCGTCCGCGTTCACGGCCTCCTTGTTGGCCTCCTGAATCTGCATATATACTTCCTTGCGATAGATCGGCACATCCTTGGGCGCGGTAATCCCCACTTTCACCTGGTCGCCTTTTACCTCCAGAATGGTGACTTCCACGTTGTTGCTGATGATGATCGCCTCGTTCTTCTTTCTCGATAATGCCAGCATCTACACACCCGCCTTTCCTTTTGCTGCCTGCAGGATGTCGTAGACAGGGAATTTCACGGGATAGCTGCTGTTCTCCACGATAAGCTGGCAGGCCTTGTGCTCATCAATATTGATGATGATGGGGCCCTGGAGATTTACGCTCATCTTGGTCAGGTCGCCGGGAATGGACACGGTCACCAACACCAGCACATTATCCTCCGTGATATTGCCGGCGCTTGCCAGCAGCTCGTCGTCCACCTCCGGATCATAGTCCGGCTTTACCGCCAGCGGATCCATCACAGGCATGGCAAAACCCGGCTCATCCAGAGACTGCAGGAAGCGGATGCCTGCGCCGGCGCCTCTGTCCTCATCGTGGAGAAGCGCGAAGCGTCTCATCTCCGGAAAGCCGATGATGCCGTCCTGGAAAGTCACGATCTTATCTTCCGAGATTTCTATTTCCCCGAAAATCTTTGTGTTAATCTTCATCCGAATTTACTCCTTTTACCCCAAATGGGAATCTTCCTCATTCCGCTTTGGCCGATACGGCACCGGCAGAATCCGGCAGGGCAGGGCCCTCTTTAGATGAAATCCAGCAGCGTAGTCTTCATCACCTTGCCGGCGGCCATCAGCGCCGCGTCATATGTCAGCTCCGCACTGGTGAGCTGGATCGCCACTTCGGTAATGTCAATGTCCTCGTTCTGGCTCTTGAGGGTCTCATAGGTGGTCTTCTGGTTCTGGCTGCGGTTCTTGACCAGATCCAGCTTGCTGCCTCTGGAACCACAGGCCGTAACGCACACGTTGGCATCGTCCAGATATTTCTGGAATGAGGTGATGCCGCCCTCGAACATTTTCTGCTCTTTGGCTTTGGCGAAATTCAGGGCTTTCTCCACGGCATCCAACTGGTTCTGCAGAATCGGCAGGCCGGGGTCTCCCTCGTCCAGCTTCTCCATGATCTTCTTGATATCTGTCTGGGCAGCCTCCAGATCCAGGACATCCTGCATGGCATTGATGATGTCGTCCACTTCTCTGCCTATACCGTGGTTAAAGCATTCGTCCGCCCTGGAATTGATGCGCAGAGTCTGGTTGAATCCCACGTCATATTCGATGACCTGGCGCTCGGCATTGGTGGTCAGGTAGGTGTCGTTGTAGCTGATCTTGATAGGATTGCCTGCCGCATCCGTCACTACTTTTCCGGCATCGTCTACCTTATCAGCCTCGCAGGCGAAATAGTGCTCGGGACGCAGATCCCCTTTCTGCCAGTGGTCTTTCTTATAGGTAACACGGATTTCTCCCTCGTTTACATTGGAGGTCAGTTCGCTGTCCTTGGTAGCCATCAGCTCTTCGTAAGCGTTTTCTCCGAAGAGCAGTTCTCCGGTCTCGGGAACATATATAACGGCATCCGGATCCTTGGAAACTTCCGTATACGGATCGTCACTGGCATTCTTGGTAACGATCTGGTACTTTGCGGAAGTGGTATCTCCGTTCACCGGTCCGGTAGCATCCGCAAATTTGGAGGTCGTGATATTCCCGTTAGCATCCACCCCTGTCACAAGCGTGATCTCGGGAATTGAGCCGGCCTGGCAGTCGTTGTACGCCAGCCTGATGCGGTGCACATCCACGGAGGTGATATCGTCTTCCGAGATGTCCTTATGATTTGCATCGCCATAATTGACCGAATTCACTTCCAGCACTTTTCCGGTATTTACACTGGTAAAGGAATCCAGGGCATTTTTATCCAACTGCTCCGTAATCTCATACTCCCGATTCTGCTCCGAAAGGAAGCTCAAAGGCGTATCCGTCCGGTGTCCGGTGAACACATACCGTCCCGCATAGTCCGCATCCCCCGTGGCATAGACCTCCTCGGACAGCAGCTTAAGCTGCTCCAGGACAATTCCCCTGTCAGTGGTGGTAAAAGGGCTGTTGGTACCCCTGGTACACTGGGACGACATATTGGAGATCACATCGGAAAGCTTGGACAGGGCATCCTGTGTGATGGTAATCCAGCTCTCCGCATCCGGAATATTCTTGCTGTAATACTGGGTAATCTCTGTCACATTGCTGCGCAGCCGCAGGGAGCGGATGGCCACCACCGGGTCATCGGAAGGACGGTTGATCTTCTTCTGGGTGGACATCTGGGTGCTCAATTTATCCTGGTACATCTTGTTCGTATTGATATTCGACAAGTTGTTGCGCTGCATAATCTTGTTCGTTATTCTCATAAAAATCTCCTCTGCTTTCTAACTTTCCCCACATCCCCCCTTGCGGGCTTCAAAAATCTATGCACACTTAGACACCTGTCTGCAGTATCAGCCTGTCATACACCTCTGTAAGGGTCTGGATCATCTTGGATGCCAGGTTGTACCCGTTCTGATACTTTACCAGGTTCACTGCCTCCTCGTCCTCGTCCACGCCGGAGATGGATATCCTCTGGGTGTCGATGGTGGCGGCAATGTCTATATAACTGCTGTAGAAAGTCTCGGCTCTGCTGGCATTCAGCGCCACGTCAGAGAGGACGCACTGCAGGAATTCCGATGCAGAGCAGCCTCTGAAACTCATGCTCCCCTTGTCGGTGGCAAGCTTCTTGATGTCTTCCAGCAGATCATTCTGTTCCGCACCGTCCCCTATGTTTTTCTTGGTGGCCAAGAGGCCGGGGTCTTTCTCCATAGTCTCTGAGACATCGAAATATTTGGCTGTCATCAGATAATAATTCTCGTCGCTGACATTTCCCTTGCCTACGGTCACTTTCAGCACGGCGGCTTCCTCTATGTCAGCCGTCGTCATACCCAGATTAAATTTTGTATTGGCCTCGGTCAGCTTATCGATTCTGCTCTTATATGCAGCCTCGGATTCCGTGTCATATCTGTAGTCTTTCAGCGCTTCCAGACAGATCTCTTTCGCCTTAGCCGGATCCGCAGCGGGATCTACTCCCTGGGCCTTTAAGGCTGCTTCCACCCTGGCGATGTATTCTTCCTTAGTCTCGCTGCTATTGTTTCCCACAAAATACTGTCTGTTTTCCGTAGCCATATTGGCGGTAAAGAGAGCGACTCCCTTTTGATCCCCCGCATAGCCGCTGGTCAGTATGTCATTAAACTTCTGGGAGAACGTCCTGATCCATTCGTTCATCTGGGCCATATAGTAGGGAATTCCCTGGTAGGAAATGCCCTTGCCCACAGACGCCGTATCCCCTGCTGCCACATTCACAGGATCTGGATTGAGATTCTTGTCGTCCGAGAGCTTGAATTCAAAATTATATTCCGGCTTGCCGCCGTTGTAGGTGACGCTGTAGGTCCAGGAGTCATAGTAATACTCCTTGTTGCCCAGCTTGATGACGCCGCCGCTGTCCGACAGGTTGCACTTGTTTAAGTCCGTCAAATAGTGCTTATCTACTTTCACTGTGACCGTATTGTTCGCAGGATCTGTGTCCTTGATCACACCCGAAAAGCTCTCGCCGTTGTTTCCGTCCCGCAGATCCACCAGGCCTTTCAGCGCTCCGCCCATGGCACCGCCGTAAAGGTTGAATTTTGTATTGTTTCCGTCATCCCATACCACATCGTACAGGCCGTCCACATCCGTCTGGTTCACTTTCTGGTCATCGGTCCTGGACACGCACTTCAGGCCGTTGTATTCAAAATTGTCCACCAATACCTGGCCGCCGGCAATCTTTACGGTGAACCTGCTGCCTCCGGTCTTTCTGTCCGGATTGTTGGTGTCCTGGAGCTTGGTTTCCTTTACCTCCACATCCACGATCTGGGAGAGCTGATCCACCAGGAGGGTGCGTCTGTCACGGAGTTCATTGGCATTCACGCCCTTGAGCTCGATGGTATTGATCTGCTTGTTCAGGGTGGCGATTTCGCTGGCGATGGTATTGATTTCATCTACCTTCACCTTGATTTCTTCGTTCACGTCCTTCTGCAGCTTTTCCAGGTTGCCCGACACATTGTTGAAATACTCTGTCAGCGCTTCTGCATAACCCACGAACTGCTCTTTAAAAGACAGATTGTCGGGATTCTTCATCAGCTCCTGGAGCCCGGTAATCATCAGCTGGTCGAAGACAGTCTTGAATCCTGCGTTCTTTCCATCGTCATGGAAATAGCTCTCTATCTGCTGCATGTAATACTGCTTCTGGCTGTACTCGCCCA
>ERZ808051.1305-NODE-1305-length-17292-cov-3.820099_pt1 | contig 17292 bp, 10 predicted proteins | sample MGYA00380199_ERZ808051 | MGnify/ENA primary metagenome ERZ808051 (study PRJEB31490, sample SAMN06133391) | mouse gut metagenome | isolation source: J11 | host: mice | place: China: Chengdu | collected 2015-05 ...
GTGAATCACCTTATCTTTCGATGTTAGTATATGCTAACCCAGGTTAATTGTCAAGAACTTTTTTTAGTTTTTTCTACCTCCTTAAAAATCCTGAACAAAAAACCTGTCCTCCAGACTGCTTTCATTACAAAATTCATAATGCAAAGTCCGAAGGACAGGTCAGTAAAGCCGCCCCAAATTCTCTATATAAAATCTTTCCGCTTCTTCTATATTTTAAAAAAGGGGCAGCAAAACTGCTACTTCACAGTTACTTCACAACGGTATTCCTTCCCGTAAATCATCGCTGTGACGGTCGCTTTTCCCTCACCTTTCGCGTACAGATTCCCCACGCTGTCCACCGTCACCACTTTTTTATTGCTTGACTTCCATTTCTCCGCTTTTGCCCTGCTGTTAAACCGGAGGGCAAATTTTGTACCGATGCCAAGGTGTACGCGGTCGGTTGTGAGGGCAAGTTCTGCCAATGACCAGCCTTTTTCTTTTGACATTTTCGCAAGGAAAGAGTCAGAGTTTAGTTCCGTAGTATAAATAGTTTTTATATGGTCATTCTTCACATCCAATGTTCTTGCCACAGCTTCATCCACCCATGGTGGAATCGTCACTATTTTCGATTTCCTTGCATACACAAAAATACTTGAATCCACCTTTTCAATCGAAGAAGGCAAAGTAAGATTCCCTAACTCACGACAAAATGCAAACATTGCCGACTTAATTTCGGTCAGATTATGCGAAAGGCGGATATCCTGCACACCGCTATCCATAAATGCATACTCCCCCACTTCTGTCACAGAATCCTTCATTGAAAAAGTTTTCAGCTTACTTGTATTTGCAAAAGCATTATCCCCGATCGACTCCACACCTTCCGGAAGTATAACAAATGTAATATTTGCTCCGTCAAAAGTATGATTTCCTATCCTTTTTAGATTCATAGGCATATTAATCGATTCAATACTACTATAACAAAATGCCCTGTCCCCAATCTCCTCCACACTATCCGGGAGGACAATTTCAAGAAGATTCTTTGTATCTGCAAAGGTATTCGCCCCAATTACTTTTACTCCATCCGGTATATTTACGGAACTCAATTCACTCCCTGAAAACGCCCCATTTCCAATTTTTGTAATATGTTCCGGGATAATGACCTGCGTCACTTTACTTCCCGCAAAGGCACCACCACCGATTTCCTTTACCTCGTCCGGGATCGTTACAACACCGCTGCAATCCGTTGCCAACACAAGGATTCCATTGATAATCAACATCGGGTTTTCCCCAAGATTATCTGCGTAGTGCTCAGCAAAGGGAGTCATATAGAATGGCTTCTCACCCCATACTTTCAAATGCCCGAGTCCTGTAACCGAAAGCAAGTTATCGCAAAGATAAAACGCCATATCCCCAATCTCTTCCACTGCATTTAAATGAACTTCCATTAGCCCAACACACCGATCGAAAGCCCAATCTCCAATTATTTCTACTTGGTTCAAATCAATATCTTTTAAGTTTTTACAACCAGAAAAGGCGGTTGCCTCAATGACTTTAACATGGCTTAAATCAATTGTTTCGATTCCAGAATACCAAAACGCCTCCTCCTCCAGTAACTCCAGATTATTCGCCTCAACCACTTTTAGCTTATCACAAAACCGGAATGCCGACCTCCCTATACTGGTCACGGTATCTGGCAAGATCACTTTCTCAATCCGGTGGTTATTATCAAAAGCCCTTGAGCCAATCCTTACCACCCCATCCGGCACAGTGACCACCTTTGCCTTCCCTTTATATTTGGTCAGGATTCCCTTCGCATTAATCACAAAGTCCGGGTTCTCTTCTGTTGCAGATGGTTCAGGCTTCGCTTCTTCCTTCTCCCCATTGCTTACTTGTAACATATGTATATCCATTGCCTCTGCCTGTATTGGCGTTGCCGCCGGCTGCAAACATGCAGCCAGCGATATTGCCAAAGAGGCTATCGTAATTATTTTTTTCATAGCGCCTCCTGTTCCGACCAGCCCAATCAGTTTCGATTCACCGCGTCCAAAATATCCTGATACTGGCTTAAATGATCTTTATAATATTGGCTGTCCGCCGCTTCAAGATATTTCTTCATACGCCTTAACTTAAAGCTCTTATCGTAAGTAGTAGACAATACATTATAGATATCCTCTATACTTCCCGGCTCAAACTTCTTTATATGCGGGATGACATAACGGCACATTTGTCTGGCACAGTCATACCGATTTTTATATACATTCTTATCATCTGCATCCGGATGCCCAATATGCGTTCCATCCAGCCGATAACTGGAATGAGCAAAAAGATCTGTGATCGAATGTAGAGCCAAGCCGTAAATGTAAATTGCCTTTCTCTGCTTTGTTACATCACCAAACAATAGAACAGACCAATCAAGTACCTCATTTTTGGTTTCGTTTTTAAGATTTCCTGACTTATCGAACTTACTTTTTATATTGGTTACCATCAGATCAATACAATCCACATCAAGCTCACAATCCGAAATGCATTTAATATTGGTTGGCACTTTAACACTTGCAGGAAGCTCTTCGCGATATACCCGCGATGCTATTTTTGTAATAAAAAGATAGGCAAAAATATAATTGCTGTAGTACTCTTTTACATTACTGGTTACACTCTCCATTTTCGCTGTATAACCATGATATTCCGGATTAATCTGCATTGTTTTAAAATATCTATCCGGAGCAATAGCCGCACTCTTCAGCACTTTCATCCCTGACAAACTCATACCAACCCCATCAATTCCATGCAAATTACCATCTTTCTCACTTGAATCTTCCAACAACTCCTGATGTCCGCCTGCGACATCATTATCCCACTTCCACAACCCTTCCACAAACTCCACATCCGTAAACTCTGCCACCGGCTTCTCATTATACTCCAGCATCCCTGCCTCAACCGCCTCTGCAACCTGCTCGTCCAGGGCACCGCCAGCCAGGTAAACTTCCTTAAAACTGTTATACTGACTAAGCGCAAAATCCAAGTCTACCAGACCGTAACCATATTCCAATGTATTTCCATACTGGTTTGCGGTAAAAGCCAACAGTGCACGGATAAAATCAGCCGGCATACTCTTGTCCTGCTGCCAGAGTACGGATGCAATCCCCGTTACATGCGGTGCTGCAAGACTTGTTCCACCTGCAACACACAGCCCACCAAAAGCACTTGTCGAAACAATCTGCTCACCCGGGGCAACCAGTTCCAGTTCACTCCCCACTGCGCTGCCCTGACTGTGATTGCCGGATGCATCCACCGCGCCAACCGCAATAACTTCTTCATACGCTGCCGGATATTCTACTACCCCCTGGTTGCCCGCTGCTGCCACAAGTAAAATATCTGCTGCATACGCCCTCTTAATTGCCGCCCTGAGCGCATCGGAATCCACTGTGGTACCAAAACTTAAATTGATAATATCCACATCCTGCGAAATCGCCCAATCTATCGCCTCAACCACCCGACTGACAGGAGCACGATTTTCCGCATCCAGCACTCGTGCGGAGTACAGTATTATTCCCGGATTAATTCCCGTAATGCCCTCATCATTGTCCAGTGCCGCAATGACCCCCGCAACACTTGTCCCATGGCAGGAAATGTCTTCAAATAAAATGGATGCCTCTTCTTCCCCCGGAATAAAATTTTTGCGCATAAATACATCGATATCACCTGTTTCATCCACCCCGGAATCAATAATCGCCACCTTCACCCTGTTCTCTGGCGCAATCCCTGCTGGATCAACTATGTCATATCCCTGCGTATTCTCCAGGCTGCCAACCACGGTCAGATTCCATTCACCCTTACAGTCCTCCACGGACACAGGTACACTGACCTTCTCATGCTGCGGTTTTGAAAACCTGCGCTCTACCTCCATCCCCGGTTCCATCCACCCCGGTTGTGCATCGCTGTAAGCAACCTCCCCACCCTGCTGCCGCTCTGAAACAGATACGATTACGTCGTCCCATTCTGAAGCATTTGTTTCTGCATGTACAGGAATCACCCCAAAATTCCCTACAACACAGCTCACTGCCAAACCAATTGCCGCCCACTTACATAATAAATTATCCTTCCATTTCCTCATAGTTTTTCTCCTTTCCTATGGGAACCAATCCCGAAGTACGTTTCTTATCCAGCAAGATAGCTTTTCTTTATAGAAGAAACGCCCAGGAAACCTATATGGACATTTACAACTGCCTGGTCATAACCACATCAACTATTTTCCTGCCAATCTGGTTGCTTCTCACTTGTTCTCAAACCCTAAATTTTCCAAATTCTGTTTCAAAACCGTTTCCCCGATTTCCCTCCTCTGTACCAAATTTTCTCTCCTTTTTCTGATTCCCATTCTACATAATCTCCCCCTCTAAAAACAGCCCTTTTCTCTGATAGTCACATTTCATATAATTTTCTATTTTTAACCTAATTTTTCTATATATTAGATTTATTTTAAGAATCAAGGGCTTTTTTCCAAATACTTCCTGTACTATAATCATGGTAGAAAGAAACAATGCGCCATCTTATATTTTTTGGTGCACAAACCCAACATAGTGCAAACCGCCTTACAGGCGGAATTGTACAACCCTACAATGAAAGGAGCACTCTATGAAAAAAATCAAAAAATCATCTCTCGCGATCAGCAAACTCCTTTGCAGCTTTACTGCAATTTTGTTATTGCTCGGCTTACTTGGGGAAACTTTTATTCCACCAGTAGGTGAAACGGATGGGACACAGGTTGAAACATATTCCCTCAATAACAGTAAGAAACCTAGTCCATATGAAGACGAAGTGGGACGAGATTAAATTTCTCAAAAATCCTCCCCAAATTCTTCAATAAAGTATTCTCTCGTCCTTTTCTGGCATTTCATATTATACGACAGCTTGGACAGGTAGTAACAATCCCTTACCATCCGGCGGCATTGTTCCCTGTTCTGGCTGTCTTCCATCATAGCACACGCAACAGTCATATAATCCCCTGCTAACCCACCCAATTTCCCACACCGCAAATCATACTTTACAGCCTTTACACCATCCTTAAACGACTCCTTTGTTTTCGCCAGATTTCCCAACAAAAGCCCGTAGGACACATAGCGGAATTCCACCCCGACCTGGCTCTGCTCAAACCCTGCAACCAGCCATTCGTTCAGCCTGAGGGCTTCCTCCATCTTCCCGGTCTGCTTTAATAAAATCACAATATGGTTAAGGATATCCGCCTCCGTCTTAAACGGTACACGGTAGCCATATGCCTTTGTCGTATTTCCTTTTTTCGGTCTTCCGCACTGCTTCTTTTTCACAACGGCAATCTCCGAAAGCTGCCCGATCTCCTCCGGCAAAAGATGGTAAGTCATATTCAAAAGCTCCCAATTCTCTTTCAGGATTTCCTCTTTTCCCCGCCGCCCTTCTTCCAGGTCAAGCAGACCATAAAGCCACCTTACCGCCTGAATATTCTCCGCGACATCCATATCAAGCTTTTCCTCCATCTTTGACAAGAGAGGGAGAACATTCTTATATTCCTGCCTGCAAATATACCCCTGGATCTCCTTGCGCAGCCTGAGCACTTCCATGGAATCCGTAATCACAAATCCCATCCGCCTCTCCCTGTTCAGCCCATACTTTTCCATAAGCCCGCAAAAATTCACCGCGTGCGGTGAAGTGTGGCCATTCTCCACAGCGCGCAATGTCTTGGTATTTGCATAGATTCCCTCGGCGGCTTCCTCCTGCGTCATGCAGTGCGCCCGCCGCTCCGCGCGGAACAACTCGCTCTCAAGATGATACATCTTCTGCGTGCAGTTCCAGAGTATGGAATCCTGTGGCATCCAACACGCACCAAACTCCCCGTGCACATTTTCAAGCGCCTGCAAACACTCCCGATATTCTTCTTCAAGAAGCAGGTTATTTCCATATTCTCCCAATTCATTACAGCACTCCACTATGGTATTAAGCAAAGGACGCACAAAATATTCCATATTGTAGCGGCGAAGTTCCTCAAGCGCCCTCCCACACAGTTCCATTGCCCATTTCACATTGCCCCGCCCCATCTCAAGCGGATTTCTAAAAAGAAGTTCCTGCCTTGCACGAAGCCAGGCATATTTTGCATTGATTTTGGCATGCTCCTCGCCGTCCGTCACATTCCTCTGTATATAGATGCCTATGCGCCCCAAAAGTCCCTGTTCCGCTTCTTTTTTCTCCTGCCGCACACGCACAAGTGCCAGCATATTTTCCAATTCCATCAAGGAGAGCCGGTTATTGCCCCAATCCTCATTTTCCCATATTGGAAACGTGGCGTTTACCGCATTCACAAGCCATTTTTGTGTAAGCTCCAGATCCTTTTCCTGCCAGTAGGCTGACATTGCACGCACCCGGCAGGCAAACATTCTGTGCACCCGCCCAACATCGGCAAGTTTTTCTTCGTAGAGCCTTATCGCGCGTTCAAGCCATTTTTTCTTGCCCTGGAACACACTGACTGTCATCTGCTCACGCATTTTCTCCCAGCAATATTCACGCTCCGAAACAATGTACTCAAGCTTATCCGGCGACTCGCCCATGCGTTGGAGAATTAGCTGGAACAAAAACAGGTCACACTCAATTTCCCCTTCCTGGATTCCCCGCACCTCCGCATAGGCACACAGCCCATCCGCAATTCTTGTCAGTGGGATTCCCTTTTCCCTCTCAATATATTCAATTAATTCCTTTGCACTTATCATTATTATACCTGTACCTAATTTCTAAAAAAATATGTATTTACCTCTTTCCATTATAACATTAATCCCTTTCTTTGCAAGATATTTTAGAAAATGCCCCCGTAAAACTCCCTCAAAAAAACTATGGCATTTTCCATCCATCCATGCTATAATCAACCGTCAGGAGGTAAATTCGAATGAGCCAATACAAAAAAAAGAAAACAACCGCACAGAATAATTATGAATTTTTACATGGCAGTTACGGACTGCTCCCGCTGATCGTGGTAATATTCCTTGTCCCGCTGATTGTGCGGCTCTACCGTTATGACCCTAATTTAAACCAGTTCTACTGGTTTTTGGATTCCACTGAGGAAATCGATGTCTTTTTGTACTGGAAAAGCCGTATTTTCACGGCTCTCGGTGTTATTATGGGGCTTGTCCTGGTATTTCAATTTACAAACCGGAAATTCCGCCAGTCGCAAAAGAAAACAATCTGGCTTTACCCGCTGGCTGCTTACGGCGTGCTGACTTTGCTTTCCACACTGTTTTCCAAATACCGGTCTTTCGGTTTTTCCGGAATCCACGAACAGTTCGAATCGGTGTGGGTTGTCCTCTCATACTGCGTGCTGACCTTTTTCGCCTATGTATTTGTTAAAAATACTGCGGATCTGGCCACCCTGCGCCGCACCTTTTTCGCTTTGTTTACAGTGCTGTGCGCACTCGGTATCACGCAGCTTCGCGGGAAGGATTTCTTTGAAACGAAGTTTGGCAGGCAGCTTATGGTGCCGGAAAAATATGCGGACTACCGGGAAACACTGTCCTTTAATTTCTCCAACAGCGGTACACACCAGGTATATTTAAGTTTCTACAACCCGAACTATGTTGGTATGTTTGCATCACTCGTACTGCCATTTTCAATTTTCTGTATTTTTTCAGTAAGGAAATGGTGGCAGAAAATTCTCTGGACTGCTGTTAGTGTGGGGCTTTTAATATGCACCTTTAATTCCGGTTCAAAGACCTTCTTGATTTCCATTGCAATCTGTATTGTTGCAGCGCTGATTTTCTGCCGCAAGGTGGTTATAAGGCGCATCCTTTTCGTTGTGCCGGTCTGCATTGCACTGTTTTTCGGGGGGAAAGCTTATTTTAAACATATGGCACTTGACCCGATCCAGTATGTGAAGAATGCGATGCGGTTGAACAAAAATAATTCCCTGCTTAACGATATCCGCTTTACGGAAAAAGATGCCGTGATAGAGTACAATAATGCTACACTCCATGTCACATACGCGGCAAGCGACTTAGGTGCCGTCCTGATTTTTCTTGACGATAACGGGCAGATGCTTGATTACACACCGCGCGAAGATGGCTATGCCGAACTTGCCGACCCGACTTTTTCAGGTCTTTTGTTCCGGCTGCAAGAGGGAAATGCCTTTTATCCATGGCTTGTTTCCATCCATGTGCGCGGCTGTGTTGTCTATTTTACGCAGACGGAAAACGGCTGCCAGTACATCAACAATGTGGGAAAATTTGCCGAGGCAATCAAAGCTCCAGCCTCCCTTTTCGGGGATTACAATTCATTTGCCTCCGGGCGCGGTTATCTCTGGTCGCGCTCCATCCCGCTGCTGCGCCACTCACTAATCCTTGGCACGGGGGCGGACTCCTTCTCGCTGGTGTTCCCACACAACGACCTGCCAGGGCGCATTAATTCGGGCTTTTACTACTCGCTTATCACAAAGCCGCACAACCTGTATTTACAGATTGGGGTACAGCACGGTGTGCTCGCCCTGCTCTCTTTCCTTGCGGTATGCGCAATCTATCTGGTGCAGAGTATTATACTTTACTGGAAATCGGATTATTCTGACCGCAACCACTATATCGGGATCGGCATTATGCTGGGCGTGCTGGGCTATCTGATCGCAGGTATCTCAAACGATTCCTGCGTCGCGATTGCACCGCTTTTCTGGGCGCTGCTCGGCATCGGCTTTTCAGTCAACCGGATCAACAAAAAAAGCGCTGCGGATGCTGCTATAGCAGCAAAGAAGGCATCTGCCACAGAGGGAAAAACATCGGACAAACTAGAAACAGCATCCAATATGTCTGGAAATCAATCCCATCAAGCACAAGATTCTTTAGCCAGCCAGCACAGTGGACGGCATCAAGATTCCGATACGGCAGGCGATAAATCCGCCGCAGTGCAAAAACCATCCGGCGTAAAAGATGCGGGAAAGAATGCAAAAGGAAAGAAACGAAAAAAATAAAAAAGAGGCTTCGCGCGGGATACATTATATCCCCTGGCGCGAAGCCTTTCTTTGTCGGGCACTTTATCAGGCAACAACCTCTTTACCCAAGTATTTCACTGATCCTCACCTTCGCCGCGGTAGCCAAACACCACGAGAAGTTCCTTATCCACATAAGAACCGTTCTCAAGCACCTTTAATTGCAGTGTCCCCTCCGTGCCGCCCCTTGTGTAGCCGAGCACATGCAGGTATTCTTCCATCGTGGCAACCGTCCTGCCGTTAATGCCAACTATAATATCCCCCTGGTGCAGGCCTGCCCGCTCCGCCGGGGAATCCTCGCCAACCTTGGTCACACAGATACCGACCGGCATATGGAAACTTTTCGAATGCGCCGCATCGACATCCTTGCCCACTATCCCAAGATACGCGCTCTCGCCCTCGGCAAGCTGCTCCCTGTTCATCAGGTCATTGATAATGGGCAGAACCTCGCTGATCGGGATGGCATAACCGACTCTCTCGACATCCGTGTCGGAATATTTAACGGAATTGATGCCGACCACTTCACCATTTGCGTTTAACAGCGCTCCCCCGCTGTTGCCGGGATTGATTGCCGCATCGACCTGGATCAGGTCCAGCGTAACCCCCTCGGCTGTCACCTCGCGGTCAAGGGCACTGACATAGCCCACGGTCACACTCTGTCCATAGCCAAGCGCATTGCCGATTGCAATTACAAATTCTCCCATTTTCAAATCATCCGAGCTTCCAAGCGAAGCAAGACGGATCTGGCGCAGCGTTTCAAACGAAAGACCGTCAAACGGCACACAGACCACCGCAAGGTCATCGTTCTCCTCCACTCCCTTGACTTCTGCGACCGCCGTTGTCTTATCGCAGAATTCCACCGTCACCTCGACCGCATCCGCAATAACATGGTTATTTGTCACAATAAAAAGTTCCCTCTCGCTCTGTCCAATCAAAATCCCAGTCCCGGAGGAAGTACTCTGTTCTTTCTGCTCACGTCCCCTGCCAAAAAAATCATAGCCAACGGACACCTTAGAAACCTTGCAGTTAATTGCCACCACGGCGGGCATAACGTTTTTTACCACGCCGGAAACATCGGTAACACTTGCTCCCACTGCCGCATCCGGCTCCACCGTGACCACCGCTTTCTGGGATACCCCTTCCAGCTCGCTGATGGGTTCCTTGCTGACTGCCCCGCCGCTTTCCTTTGCCCGATACCAGCTTACTCCCTGGAAAACAGATGCCGCAACCACGCCCACAACCACCGCTGCCGCAATCAGAAGCGCCAGTTTTTTCCCGGCTCTTCGCTTTTTAATTTTATTTTCCCCCGCATCCGGATGGTCGCGGTACTCCTCTGCCTTCATCAGGTTGACTTCCGCTGCCGATGTGGTATTTTCGTCCATATGACACCTCTTTCTTTCTGCAATACGGGTCGCCCCAAAGAACGCCCCAACTAAAAATTCCGTAACCATATATAACGCAATACTGCCAACCTTATTCTGCTGCTATCTTATAAAATCAGGATGGCAAAAGTAAGTATTTTCTGTGAAAAAAATGTGAAAAGGGATAAAGGATGTTTCTTCCAGTGGTTCCCCGCCGTTTTATACGGTTTTATAGTTTCCTAACAATTTCATCTCGAGGGCTTCCTGGCGGATGCTAAGGAGGGTGTCCTGGACAGCCGCCTGTGTGAGGGTGCCTTCGAAATCCACAAAAAAGCGGTATTCGAAATTCCGCCCCGGAAGAGGGCGCGATTCTATTTTTGTCATGTTAAGGCCATTGCAGATTATATTTGAGAGCATGCTGTAAAGACTCCCGGTTTCATGCGGGAGTGAAAAACAGACTGCCACGCGGTCGGCGGTGCAAAGATGTTCTTTCCTGCCCGTAATTATGATAAAGCGTGTGGAGTTGCCCTCCTCGGAATTAATGTGATCCGCAAGCACGCTAAGACCGTATTTCTTTGCAGCGCGGACACTGGCAATCGCCGCCTTTTTCATGTCACCTTCCTCTGCTACACGGCGCGCTGCATCCGCTGTGCTGCCACCCTCAACCGCCTGCATAAGCGGATGTGCCATAAGGAATTCCCTGCTCTGTAAAATTCCCTGCGCGTGGGAATAAACCGTGCGGATATCATCCACACCGGCTCCAGAAAGCCCCAGGAGTGCCTGGTTAATCTTTAACACATGCTCCCCGACAATATAATTGTCAAAATCAACCATAAGATCATAGCTGTCCGTAATGCCGCCCGTCGTAGTATTCTCAATCGGCAGCACACCGAAATCCGCGAGATTATCCCTTACAGTCGCCATCACTTCCTTAAAAGTCGCCGCCGGAAAACTTGTGACCTCCTCCCCGAAACATTCCTCCATCGCCTGCTCGGAATACGACCCCGGCGCGCCAAAGTACACCACCCTTGTATCTGCGCTTTTTGGCAGAAAGTCAAGTACCTTAAACCCGCCGTCAAGGGGCTTTTGGTTTAACCTGTACTGGAGCCGCCTGCTTACACTCATAATCTGCTTGAACACTTCCCTTGCTGCCTGCCCGTTAAACTCATCCCGGCACATATCCTCGACAGCCCTTAGCTTCTCGTCCTCCCTCGCCTTATCAAATATGGGCTTCCCAACACTCTTTTTATATTCTGCAACATCCTTTGCAACCTGCATTCTGCGCTCAAACAGGGCGACAATCTCGCGGTCAATCCTGTCAATCTCTGCCCTTGAATCCTTTAAATCCACCATGTTCTGCCTCCGCTTTAAAACTTTATGCTATTATAGCGTTTCTTTTCCGATTTTGCAAGTGGGGGTGGAAAAAAGCCTCCCGATATGGTAGAATGGGAACAGAGGAACAACCATTTCCATAAGGGAGGCATCTATGAAAAAAACAATTATCTTTATTTTTGTGCTGGCGCTTATTATCGGCGGCTTCACTGCCCTGTCACACTATTCTAACAAAGTTTACTACAACGAGGAGGATGTGACGGGCAACCTTGCTGGCAATCTCTACAACGGCGGTCTTTACTGCGAAGTGGACGGCACAATCTATTTTTCCAATCCCGCCGATGACGGTGCCCTCTACTCGATGGCTCCCGACTGTACGGACGTGAAAAAACTTTCCACCGACAAAGTTGCTTCAATCAATGCCGACGAACATTATATTTATTATTCCCGGCGCAACTACGCAAAGGAATCCTCCACCGTAAGTATTTTTAATTTTGAGAATACAGGCATCTACCGCTACACAAAGAAAAACGGGAAATTAAAACAGCTTTTTGGCGGGGCAAACGGAGTTTCCTGCCTGTACGGCAACACGGTCTACTACCAGCACTACGATGAGCAGACTGCAATCCAGCTCTACGGTGTTGGCATCGACAGGGAGCACGAGGGAAAAATCAGCACTGACGGCGGAATCCCCGCCTCGGTTTACGGGGGCATCCTCTACTATGCCGCCGATGACAAAGACCACTATCTGCACGCGCTCAATTTAAATACCAGACAAGACCAGGTGATTTTTTACGACAACTGCTTTATGCCGGTCGCCATGCCGGGCGGCATCTACTATATTGCTTCAAGTGATAATTACGCTATTTACCGGATTGGCTACGATGGCGGCGAGCCTGTAAAACTGGTGGACGAATTCTGCTTTACCTTCAATATCACGGAGGATGAGAAATTCCTATTTTACCAGATTGACGGCGGCGACGACAACCGCCTTGTCTGCCTTGACCTGACCACAGGCATATCGCGCACCATTATGGATGGCAATTTCAAGCAGATCAATATCACAAGCCAGTTTGTTTTCTTCACCGATTTCAGCGGCCTGTACACCTACGCATACCAGCGCGATACCGGCATAGTCAACCGTTTTGAGCCGCCGGTATTAAAAATGAAATAATATCCCTAAGGCTTAAAATCTAAGGGGGCTGCAGCAAAAGCTGCCGCCCCCCTATCTCTTTATAGCCTGGGCTCCCAACCTGATAATGCCGGATTAGTTTATTTTGGCAGACGAACGCCATAGGAATCCGCCCGGTAGGCCGGGTGCGTATCCGCAGCCTCCCTAAAATAATTACCAGATTTTTCCAGTTCCCCAAGTCCCAGATAGCCAAGCGCCATCAGATAGTAGCAGTGTGCCTTATTCCTCACCGTATAATCCTCGTCAAAAACAAGGAAATCCGGCAGGGAAACCGCAAAATAATCGATTTCCACATGGTCGCGAAGATGCTTTTCACCGTAATCGATAAGCCTGTAAAATCTCGCCTTTGCCCTTTTTGCTTCCCCTAATTTTTCCCATGCAAGACCCTGGTAGAGAATCATCTGCGCCGGCTGGTCATTATAATACATTGCCCCCGCTGGTTCGTCAGTCCCAAGAGTTGCGAGCGCAAAGAAACCCTTCGCTTCCTCCTCCCTTCCCTGCGCCATAGCGCAAAGACCGAGATGGTAATAAATATGGTTATCCTTTGTGCCCTCAAGTTTTCCCTCCCCGAGATTTTCCGGGTAGACAAGGGCGCTCTTTAACAGTTCTTCCGCTTCCTCAAACTTTTCTTCTTTCATGTTTTCCTTAGCAAGCCCCAAAAGCGCCTCCTCGTACTGTCTGGTAATTTTTCCTTCCCCGCCTTCCCACGGGTGGAAATGATGTACAAGAATGTTTGCAAGCACCTCCTTATACCTGCCATCCTCATTTAGGAGTGTGACATACTCCACATAAAGATCATCCCTAAACTCCTTTAATTCCGGATATTTTTCATAGCCCGCAAGACGCTCCTTCGCGCTTTTCCCGATCTTCTTATAGAGCTGGTCTAACTCAAGGAAAACCCTGGCATCGGAAGTATCTTCCTTAAATGCCCGCTCAAGTGCCATCTGTGCAGCCCCCGCATCCTTTTTCTTATTGTAGTACGCGATGGCGAGGTTTCGATGTACGGTTGCAAATCCTGGCTCCTCCCCCGCGGAAAGTTCCCAGAGCATAACAGCTTCCTCAAAGGAGCGCTTATCATAAAACAGATTGCCAAGATAATACGGCGCTTTCTTTTTGCAGCCCTGCCCCACGGCAAACCGCAGAACCGCAATATCCTCAAGCTTGTTCGGGAAACAGTAATCAGAAGGAAGCGATTCCGCCTTTAAAAGAAACTTCAAAACCCCATCTTCCTCATCCGAAAGTTTTCCCGCCGCAGTAAAATATGCCATATAATACCATGCCAAAGGCTTTTTAATATTACCAGCATACTGAAAAAGTCTATCATATGCTTCCTGATACGCACCAAATTCCGCATAATCTCTTGCTAAAATAAGGGAATTTTTCTCATTTCCTTCCAAATACGTACCAAGTTCCGAAGCCGCCCCCAGGTATTCCTTCTCACTCTGTGAAACAAAGTCAAACGGGTCCAGCGCCAGGTTATCTTTCACACATACAAGTGCTTCCACTTCCCTTTTAAGCTTCCTGAGCAAATAGGCTTTCAGCCCGCGCGCCTTGACATTGTGAGCGTTCTTTATCAGGGATTTCTCAATATGCGCAAGGGCTTCCTCCCACTTTTCCTCCCTCGCTGCAAGTGCCGCCAGATAGTAATATGCCTTTTCCTGCTGCTCGGCACTCCACGCTGCCTTATAAAAATATTCGTAAGCTTCTTTGTAAAGCTCTTTTGCCAGCGCGGAATCTTTTGCCAGGGCATCCTGCCCTTTGTAAAACAGCAAGAGTCCAAGCAGATAGTAGGTTTCGCTGTGGTAAGGGTTCGGGTTGCGCAACGTCAGCCGCTGCAACGCTTTCCTAAAATACCCCTCCGCACAGGAGAACTGCCCGCGCGAAAGGAGAAGTTTTCCGTAGGCATTATTAATCCGGATATCGCCCGGGTCACGCTTTAATCCTTCGAGATAATATCCATCCGGCAGGAAAGTCGCATGGCGGTACTGTTCCAAATGCTGCCCCGCCAGGTAAAGTTCTTCGTTTGTCATCAGTTTTTCCGGCGCGGGAACTGCGCTCGCTGGCTCCGGCAGTTCCGGGATTTCTTCTTTTTCCGGTTTGTAGGATACCAGGCATTTCCCCCCCGCCCACACACTGAGGCTAAGTTCCTCCTCAACGGCATCCGCGAGTGGGATTTCTTTCTGGAATATTTTTACAGGTGAAAGTTCCACCATTTCCTCGAACAATACTTTCTCCCCCGCAATAAGCTTAACGGTGGCTTCCTTATATTCCGAGGTCGCATAGACTGCGGCGCGCACCTTTCCCTCTTTATATACCAGGGAAAGTGCCGCTTCCTTTGTCGCATTCTTTACCTTCCCCACGGCTTTATAAGGCATAAAATACTGGGTGAATGTCTTTTCCTCAAATGGTTTAAGCCAGGTAAAATCCGGCTGGTTATCCGTGTAAACACCCGTCATCAGCTCGATATATGGTCCGTCTTCATCCGTAAGGTTCCTATCCCACGCCCTGCCGAATTCACCGCATCCCCAGGTCCACTGTTTTTTCCCCGGTGAAATATGATGATCCGCCACATGCAAAAGTCCCGCTTCCCTGCCATAATCATATCCCCCAACAAAATCGTAATGCGACTTTTCCGCCATGTAGGAAGTTGGCACCGGAATATTTTTATAGCGCGAAATATCCACCCCGTCACTGTAATCTTTTTTATAGTACACTCCGGTTGCAATCGGAAAGCGGGAAACATCGCGCTTTCCGTGATCCATCACCGCGTGGACATCCGGCGGGAAGATCGACTGCGTGTTGTCATTAACTGCAACAGCGGGGTTTGCCCACCACAAAAAGGTCTGCGGCAGCGGCGTGCGGTTGTAAAGCTGCCCCGTTATTTCAATATACGCCCGGTTTGGGTGGAGTGCAATTTTCGTGACTACCTTCGTCCCATACATTTCATCCACATCATTGATTAATACTGCGGCACTCCCGTCCTCCCCGCATTCAAAACGGTACGGCAGCGGCAGATAGGTGCTCGGTCTGTGGTGCTGCGGCCAGTTAAATTCAATCCCACCGGAAATCCAGGGTCCTGTAAGCCCCACTAAAGCCGGTTTAATCACATGGTTGTAATAGACAAAATCATATCCATTCGTCTTATCATACGCCCTCTGGATGCGCCCGCCAAGCTCCGGCAGCACCATTACTTCCAAATATTCATTCTCAAGTATTACCGCCTCATATTCCCGCTCTTTTTTCTTATCGGAAATACTTTCGATGGTCGGGTAAGGGTAGACTTTTCCACTGCTTCCCTGGTAGACACGCTTTTCCAAAAACATAGGATTTTTTTGCGCCTCTCCAACCTCGTAGGTCGGTATAAGGACTTTTTTCATATAGACCTTTGCATTTTCCATAAAACACCTCCAAATATCGCTGTCAGCGCTCTGTACTGCGGGTTCCGCGCTGCCCGTCTTCTTTTCCTTCGCGAACATTATACCATATCCTCCGGACATGATAAGCGCATTTATGCGCTTTCCCTCCGGGGGATGCGCATGATTTGCCAAAGAAATTGTCCTCCCTCTGGTCGGACGCAAATCAGCACAGGTATAATATCTACCGATATTATACCTTATCCCCCCGCCAGTTTCATTCGGATTCCGTGCGGTTTCATTTATATTTTTTGCGGTTGAATTTTTCTTTTTTCTGCGATATGATTAGGTTGTAATTCGAGGTATATTTCATGAAATTTTTTAAGAAAGAAAGGAACACACTGTGAAAAATAAGTGCATCGGCATTATTTTTTGCAGGGCTGCCTGTGCCGAGAACGTCACAGATAACCCCAGTTTAAGAAGAGAAACTGCATCCGCAGCATTCTCTTTCAGTTCCTTTAACATAAACGTTCTCGGAATGGAGGATTACTATGAAATCCCGCGAAGCCAAAATTGCCCCACAGTCCGATTATTATGTATACACTCCAAGCCTTACCGCAAAACAGCTTTTTTTCTATCCCCTGCGGTGCGGGCATTTTATCTATGAACCGGATTATACTTTAAGCCGCGAAACTTTTGACAGCTTCCTGCTTATGTATGTGGAGCAGGGCAGCATAACTGTAAAATCCGGGGATTTTTGCGGGGAACTTTCCTCAGGGCAATTCCTGTTTCTTGACTGCTACAAACCCCATTCCTACTCGACCGCAAAGGGCTGCGAATGTTTCTGGTGCCATTTTGACGGGGTGATGGCGCGCGGATATTACGAGATGGCGACCCAGCACACCGGCTCCATCCTCACCATAAAAGACCCTTTTAAGGGGAGGGGAAAACTAAAGGCCGTCTACGATATTTTCAACGAGGGGGCTCCCGTCAGGGAACCCCTGGTATCAAAATATCTAAACGACCTGCTAACCTGTTTTCTCCTTAACACTTCACAGAAGGAAAACCCCTGGGGACGGGCAAGTATCTCGG
>ERZ808051.1306-NODE-1306-length-17274-cov-3.604989_pt1 | contig 17274 bp, 10 predicted proteins | sample MGYA00380199_ERZ808051 | MGnify/ENA primary metagenome ERZ808051 (study PRJEB31490, sample SAMN06133391) | mouse gut metagenome | isolation source: J11 | host: mice | place: China: Chengdu | collected 2015-05 ...
AAGTCTTTGAGCCTGCTTGTGGGGATGGAGGAAAACTGTGCCGGAAAGAGGACGATATTTGGGTTCATACGGAAAACAACCGATTTCTTGAACAATTACAGTGCAAAAAAGTAATCGCGGTGGAGCTTGACCCGCCATATGATGCGGACGATGCAAAGATCATCGCGGCGGCGGCACGATTAAAAGAATTGGGCGCGGATATCCTGACCGTGGCGGATTCCCCGCAGGGGCGTTCCCGCATGGATTCCGTACTTACGGCGGTCAAGCTGATGGCGGTTACAGGGATGCCTGTGATGCCCCATATCTGCTGCCGGGATAAAAATATGATTTCCATGCGTTCCATACTGCTCGGAGCCTACGCAAACGGGATACGCAATTTTCTTTTTGTTACCGGCGACCCGGTGCCGATACAACTGCGCAGCAGTGCGACCGGCGTGTTCGACTACAATTCAATGAAACTGATGGAATTTGCGCGCGAGATGAACCGCGAACATTTCCAAAATGAGCCGATGGTTTACGGCGGTGCGCTTAACCAGGGGAGGGTAAATTTTTCCGTGGAACTCTCCCGCGCGCAGAAGAAAATTGATGCCGGGGCTTCCTATTTCCTGACGCAGCCAGTTTATGGCAGGGAAGATATCGAGAGGCTTTTTTTGTTAAAGCAGAAGCTAAAAACAAAGCTTCTTGCCGGGATTATGCCCTTGGTCAGCTACCGCAATGCAAATTTTGTAAAAAACGAGATGGTCGGTATTAATATCCCGGATAAAGTGCTTTTAAAATATCATCCGGATATGGGCAGGGAAGAGGGGGAGCAGGTCGGAATCCGGATTTCACTTGAGGTAATGGAACAGATGAATGATTTTGTGGACGGATATTATTTTATGCTGCCGTTTAACCGGGTGGGATTGATGGAGGGGATTTTAAGAGGAATGAAAAAGTAAAGGCAGAACAGCGGACAGAAACGGAGATTATTATGACAAGACAGGAATTTAGGGAATTAACAGAAAAAAAGCGTGTTATCCTTGACGGTGCGACCGGGAGCTGCCTGATTGCGGCGGGGATGCCAAGCGGTGTCTGCCCGGAACAATGGATACTGGAAAATCCGGAGGTGCTTATCCGATTGCAGGAGGATTATTTGCAGGCGGGTACGGATATCCTCTATGCCCCGACATTTTCCGCAAACCGTATAAAATTGGCGGAGTACGGGCTTTCCGGGCGCGTGATAAAGATGAACGGGGAACTTATCGCACTCTCTAAGGAGGCAGTGCGGCGCGCGGGGCGGGAGGGGAATGCCTATGTGGCGGCAGATCTGACCATGACGGGAAAGCAGCTTGCCCCCATGGGAACAATGGACTTTGAAGAGCTGGTGGATGTTTACAGGGAACAGGCGCTATGCTGTGTTAAGGCGGGTGCCGACCTGTTTGTTGTGGAAACCATGATGAATCTAAAGGAGTGCCGCGCAGCGCTGCTTGCCATCCGGGAAGTCTGTGAACTTCCCGTTATGATAACACTCACTTTCCTCGAGGACGGGCACACTTTTTTTGGCAATACCCCGGAAGCCTGCGCCGTTGTTCTTGGCGGGATGGGGGCGGATGCAATCGGCCTAAACTGCTCCGCAGGTCCGGACAAACTTCTTTCACTTGTAAAACGTATGGTGGAGGTATCGGATATACCGGTGGTTGTAAAACCAAACGCCGGCCTGCCCGTACTTTCGGATGGCAGGACACTGTACGATATGGATGCGCAGGAATTTGTCGGACATATGGAGGCGGTGCTTTTGGCGGGAGCCGCTCTGGTGGGCGGATGCTGCGGCACAACGCCGGTTTATATAAAGAGTCTAGCGGAAGTAGCTTCTAAATTTGCACCTGTAAAGTTAAATAAATTGCACCTTAGGGCGCTTGCGACGGAGCGTGACATATTAAGGATTGATCTTGACGGAAGATTCCTTACTATTGGGGAGCGCATTAACCCGACCGGGAAACCCGCGTTAAAGGAAAGCCTGCTTGCGGGGGAGATGGAGATGGTGGAACAGTTTGCAAGGGAACAGGCGGAGGATGGTGCTGATATCCTTGATATCAATATGGGCATGAGCGGCATCGATGAGAAAGCGATGATGCTTTCCGCCATTGAGACGGTTTCCGCCACAGTTAATCTTGCGCTCTGCATTGATTCAAGCCACCCGGAAGTAATCGAGGCGGCACTTAGGCGCTATCCGGGGCGGGCGTTAGTCAATTCCGTATCACTCGAGGAGGGGAAGATGGAAAAACTCTTCCCAGCAATAAAAAAATACGGTGCGATGTTTATTCTCCTGCCGCTCTCGCAGACCGGACTGCCAAAAGATATGGAGGAGAAAAAGCAGATTATCCGTACAATCCTTGCGCAAGCTGAAAAATACGGGCTTTGCAGGGAGGATATTTTTGTGGACGGGCTGGTCAATACAGTGGGGGCAAACCCGGACGCTGCCCTGGCTGCGGTGGAAACCATCCGTTACTGTAGAGAGGAACTTGGACTGGCGACCATGTGCGGTCTGTCCAATATTTCATTTGGTCTGCCGCAGCGTCCATATGTAAATGCGGCATTCCTTGCCTTTGCCATCCAGGCAGGCATCACGGCAGCCATCGTAAACCCTTCGCAGGATCTTCTGATGACGATTGCCGCAGCGTCCGACCTTCTGCGCGCAAGGGAGGGCGCGGAACTTGATTATATCCGCAGGGTGACAGAAAAACCGCCAGCAACCATTAAGGCGGAGGGCAAAAAAGCCCCTGAGGCAAAAGATATTAAGCATATGCCGGAACATCCAGAAAAACCTGCTATGCCAAAGATTTACGAGGCTGTCCTTTCAGGGAACCGCAAGGGCATTGTAGCTTTGGTTGCGGAGGCGGTTTCCGGGGGGAAAACCCCGCAGGAGCTTTTGGATGAAGAGTTGATTCCTGCCATCAATAAGGTTGGTGAACTGTTTAACCGCAGGGAATATTTCCTGCCGCAGTTAATCGCGTCGGCGGAGGCGATGAAGATGGCGGTTGAATATCTGGAGCCGCTTCTTAAAAGCGATGAGGGGATGGAAAAACAGGGTGTGGTCGTTATTGCGACAGTTTCCGGCGATGTCCATGATATCGGGAAAAACCTGGTTGCGCTGATGCTTAAAAATTATGGGTTTGACGTGCATGATCTGGGCAAGGATGTGCCGACCGAAGAAATTATCCGCTCTGCAAAAGAGTTTGATGCAGATATAATCGCGGTTTCGGCGCTGATGACCACCACGATGCTTGAGATGAAGGAGATTGTAAAACAGCGCGATGCCGCCGGGCTGCGCGCCAAAATTATGATTGGCGGCGCGGTTATCACACAGGAGTACTGCGATGAAATCCATGCGGACGGATATTCGAAGGATGCGCAGGAGGCGGTCGTGGTGGCGAAGAGGCTTGTTGGCAAAATATTATAAATCATGGTTTAATAAATGATACCGGTAGGTGGATTGGAAGAGGTTTAGGGCTTTATGGGAAAAATGCGGCAGCAGGAGTACAATATTTTGTAATATTAGGATAATTAGTGGCGAAGTATGCCGAAAAAACTGCAATCCATGCCAAATGGCTTTATGCACAAAGTTTTCTCTGCTATAATACAAACGGTTATTTGCATAATATATCCCCGGGTATGACGAAGTTTTTTTGTCATGCCCGATAGCGGGGAGCAGGAGGAGGTAGTGAAATGGGGAAGGCAGTTTTTACGGGATTGTCCCACATCTGCATTTTTGTAGAAAATGTTGAGAAGGCGATCCAGTATTACAAGAGGATTTTGGGGGCTGTGCCAAAACAGTATATTCCGCATTTTAGGAACCCTGGTTTTTTTGGGGCGGCAGGATTCCTGAAAGAAGCAAGGGATGCGGATGTTTCCATAGGCATTATGGAGGTACCCGGGGCTGGGCTGGTTCTTGAACTGATGTGTTATCATTATCCAAAGGGACGGCAGACCCCCATGTTTTTCCGTGCCAACGATATCAGCGGCGCAAGGTATATCGCTTTAAAAGTTGCCAATATTGAGGAAGCATTTGAATATATAAAGTCGCAGTCCGATGTAACTTTAATCAACACATCGGAGGAATACAGGGTATTTAAGATAAGCAAGGTCGAACCGTCACAGATTAAGTTCTTTGACCCGGAAAAAGAGAATAATCCCTATATAAAGCAGGAGGCAGCGGATATTCTCGGGAATACAAAGTATTTTAATTTCGTGGACCGTTATGGCCTGCAATGGGAATATGAACAGGAAAATGTGGATATCTGCGATCTGGGATAATACTGGAAGGATGGATGGGCTATGTTAGGAGGAACGGTACTGGTTGCACTCATTCGTTTTTCGGTTAGCCTTGTAGGGGTAATCCTCCTGTTTTCACTGATGAGTGAGCCAAAGTATGGACAAAAAAAGACTGTGCTTTTCTATGGGGCATTCTGTGTGGTGTCATTGCTGCTATCGTGTATCTGGTATATCCTTGATTGGGAACGCTGTGTGAGGCTGGTGCCTTTTGTATTGTATTTCTGTTTTGCTTTTTTTGCGGTTGCCATGAGTAGGGATCGCATTTTTTTAGCGGTGTACAAGCTGGCGTTCACATTTTATTTAATGGCATTTTTCCTGATTGGCGGGATTGAAGTATCTGTTCTTTTTTTTGAGCGGAGCGTCTGGGCGGATATCATTGTGCGCATTATTCTGATTGCGGGAATCGCCGTTTTTATTGACCGGAAGATGAAGGAATCCCTGCGCGGTTTTTCAAGTTATGTGGAGAGTGAACTTGACCGTTTCAGCGCGGTGGTAATGGTAATCAGTATACTCTTCGGGATTGGGTTTATCTTAAATCCAAATATTGAGGTAAGGACACCCTACCGCTTATTTCAGATTGTTGTGAATTTTTTTCTGACAGCGGCGCTGCAGCTTCTGGTATACCGGCTCTATCTCCATATAGGGAAAGAAAAAGAATACTGGCGGGATAATCAGTTTATGCAGATTAATCACAGGCTGTTGCAGAGGAATGTGGAGCTGCTTGAGGAAGCAGCGCAGGAGGGCAGGAGGATCAGGCATGATGTCAGGCATCATAATATTGTGATTGCGGAGTATGCCCGCAAAGGTCAGAATGAAGAATTGTTGCAGTACCTGAATGATTATAATAAAGCATTGAACGGGGAAATACAGGATTATGTATGTTCGAATACTATGGTAAATAATCTTTTGTCAGAATATACCAGAAAAGCAAAAGAAAAGGGGATAGAGGTGGAATTGGAGGTGGAGCTGGAAAAAAAGCTGCCCATACCCGGTATTGACCTTGTGGCTATTCTGGCAAACGCTTACGAAAACGCGATCTATGGCTGTACAGAATCAGGAGCGGCAAGGGATGGACGGAAATGTTTTATCCATTTGATGATCCGCAGGAAAGCGGGAAAACTTGTGATCTGCTGCAAAAATACTTGCAGTCCGGAACCGGAATATGGTCAGTCAAAGCAGGTTTTTACCGGCGGAATCGGTGTGTCAAGTATTATTGAAACGGCGGATAAGTTTGGCGGGGAATATGATTTTAAAAATGATAACGGGGTTTTTGTTTTTCGCCTGGTCATGAATGTACCGCTAAAAGGAGAAGATATAGAAGAAGCGCCTGCGGCGGATTAGAAAACCGGAACGAAAGGGGTATGGTATATGTACCGGATCGCGCTCTGCGATGATGAAACGGCGGAACTGGATAAAACGGAGAAGATGCTCGAGGATTATTTGAAAAACCGTCCTGATAAGGAACTTATAATAGAGCGTTTTGAAAATGCGGAAGAGTTGCTTTATCTGGTCGGGGAAAAGAACTATACGCCGGATATCATACTTATGGATATCTATATGCCAAGGAAGCTTGGGACTGATGCTGCGCGGGAACTGCGCGCCATGGGCAATAACTGCAAAATAATTTTTCTCACCACATCGAGAGAACATGCGTTAGAAGCATTTGGTGTGGATGCGGCGCAGTATCTGGTAAAGCCCGTGGAACCCGCCGCCTTTTATTCTGTGATTGATCGTTTTTTGGAAGATATTGGGCTGGAGCGCAAAAAATTTTTGCTTTTTCGTATTGACGGTAAGATAAAGCGCATTTCATTGAACGATATAGTATTTTGTGAAGCCCAGGGTAAGAAACAGTATTTGCATCTTCTGTGCGGTGAGAAACCCCTGTTGCACCTCACTATGACAGAACTTTTTACCATGCTTTCCCCCTACTCCGAATTTGTCCGGGTGGGGGTTGCCTATATTGTGAATTTAAGGCATATAAACAGCATGAATGCGAGGGAGCTTTCTTTAGATGGCGGGGGAAAAGTGCATCTACCCCGGGGGGCATACAAGATTTTAAAAGAGCAATATTTCCGGTACTACTGTGAAATATAGGCGGATATGGCGATGCCGCCTTTATTACACGGGCACCTTTTTTCGCGGGTGCCCAGTATAGCGGGAGGGGAAGAAGAATCTTCCCCTCCCGCTATATTGTCCGTTAGAGTAAACATGCCATTAAAAGTGGCAAACGAACCGCTTTTTATGTTTTAAAGATATATGCTTCAGGGGCAATATATCACGGGTAAAATAATTATACAAACCGGAACCATTTGAAATCGAAATTACATCCCGGCAGGAATACAAAGGTTACCATATTGCAGCCTTTTACGGGTTCAAGTGCAAATTCCTGCACCATATAGTTATCGGAATGGACAAATTCTGCAATCTGCTTGATCTCCGTCCCGTTCCTGTCAAGAAAGCGCACATGGATCGTGTTTTTCTCAAGCGGCGTGCGCCCGCAGATCAAAAGTTTTTCAAAGCCGTCCTCCCCGAAATCCATATGGTCAAATTCAAGTGAAACATTGTTTCCAATATCAGTGATTGCATCCTCGCCCACAGTGAATGTGTCGCCGTAAATTCGGGTATTTTCCTTTGCGGAAATCTCCGCAAATGCCTTTTTGGGCGCGTCGAAAACAAAGCCTTTGACATGGATTTTGTTGTGCGTGGTAAAGCACAGTGTTGTCAGCCCTTTTATGCGGCGGTTTAAGTGGAAGGTTTCTTCCTGGTATACATTCCAGATGGACGGTTTTTGGTAGATAACATCCGCGAGCAACTCACAGTTTTCCTCACCTGGGACACCCTCCCAGATCTGGAGCGGATAAGGGGAGCCATCCAGGGCAAATATCGGGACTGTAACCGTATCCGAGCCAAAATCGCCGAAATCTACATTTTTAAAGCCGAAAGTGGTGTCATTATCCCGGAAGGTTGCGATGCCGCGCTCATTTCCGTTTGTAATTGTACCTATGGCAATATCGTAAAGCCCTGCGGAAACAAATTGATACGGGTTGAGTGTCGCACTGCCAAGCCCCTCTGCTGTAAAAACTAGCTGGGACAGAATCCGTATTTTATCGGTATTGTTTTTTGTCATACACCGGATGCAGAACATCCCGTCGCCCTCAGCGGTTATGGCAGCCTGGTTCCCGGATACTTTAAGGGTTGCGAGGTTTGAGTCAATACCTGTATCCGTGGTTACTTTAAAGATCAGTTCCGCAGGGGCAGCATTTTCAGGAAGTGGTTTTGCCGTCACCACAATCTGTTTTTTCTGCGGGGAGAAGGTAAGACCCCCGTCCGTGCTAAGTTCCAGTTTGCGGATTGGGATGTTATGGTCCGTGACAGAAGGAGCTGTGACAACCGGGAATAAAGCGGCGGTTTTATCATTATGCCCCGGTTCTGTGTTTGCTGCCGGTACAAGTGTATCAGCAGGAACAAAGCAAGCCCCCGAATCCGTTACAGTTAGCAGTACGGCATTCTCCTGCATGCGCGTGCCAGCTTTTTCTTCGGCGGCAATTTCCTCCTGTGTCATTGCCCGTGCGCTTAGCGTAAGGGAGGAGGAAGGCAGGTCTTTGGCACTTACCTTGACATGGATATCCCCCGCGGTAAGCCCCGCGCCGATAATGGCGAGGAGTTTGCCGGAAAAAAGTCTGCGGCTCGTGCATTTATACTGCTCAAAATCCGTGCTGTCGCCATTGTCAAGCCCGAGAAGCCGCCCCGCGCCTGTAACGGAAACTGTTACGCGCGTGTTTGCGTTTTCCACAGGGTTTCCCTTTGCGTCCACGGCGTGGATGGTAAGGAAAATCAGATCCCTTCCGTCGGCTTTCAGTGTATCGCGGTCGGCGGTCAGGATAAGCGCCGCAGCATCGCCGAAGGAACTGTGCTCATCCGTGGCAATGCAGGTTCCATTCTCATCGTAGGCAACCGCGCGGATTGTCCCGTTTTCATATGGGAGCTGCCAGTGTGCGAGCAGGTCGTCGTGGCCGCCCTTATGGTCGAGCGCATGTTTTCCAAGGGATTTCCCATTAAAAAACAATTCCACCATCGGCGCATTTGAACAGGCCAGTACATCGATTGGCTGCCCATTATTGAAGTCCCAGTATGGGAACAGATGAACCATCGGCGCTTTTTTGTAATCCGTCCACTCCGCCTGAAAAATATAGAAGGAATCTTTCGGGAAGCCCGCGGTATCAATCTGCCCGAAGTAGGAGTTTTTTGTGTGGTACGGGGTCGGTTCACCGATATAGTCAAAACCCGTCCAGATAAACTGTCCTGCGCTGTAGTATGTGTCGCGGTCATCAGTAATGCAGGCGAGGGTATTTTTTGCGCCCCAGCTTGTAGAGCTGTTGCCCAGAGAAGAGCATTGTTCATCATCGTCCGCGAGGATGGATTTGTGGTATGGGAAATGGTAAATACCGCGACTCTGCACCACGGATGCGGTTTCGCTGCCATAGATAATCCAGTCCGGATGCTTTTGGTGGTGTTCATCATAATAGCGCTCGGAATAGTTGTAACCGGCATATTTTACAATATCTGCGCATGCCTGTCCGCCCGCCCATGGCATATAATTTGAGCCGATTGTAACCGGCGCGTTTAGCTTGGGGTCATTTTCGCGGACATATCCGCAGAGATAGCGCGTGATCTCTTCCCCGTGTGCGTCCGCGTGCGTGTCATAGATTTCGTTGCCGATACTCCACATAATAACGCTTGTATGGTTGCGGTCGCGCCGTATCCAGGAAGCGACATCGCGGCGGCTCCACTCTTTGAAAAAGCGCGCGTAGTCATATGTGGTTTTCGGGCGCTCCCACATATCAAATGCCTCGGAATCAATCAGGATACCCATCTCGTCCGCAAGATCCATCAGTTCTGTTGCAGGCATGTTGTGGGAAGTGCGGATCGCGTTGACACCCATTTCTTTTAGGAGGAGGAGTTTGCGTCGCAGGGCGGTTTTATTGACCGCGGAACCAAGGGAACCTAAGTCGTGGTGTTCGCAGGCACCATTAAGGCGCAGTTTGCGCCCGTTAAGCAAAAATCCTTCCTCCGGGGTGAACTCTTTGGTACAAAAACCGATGCGGCAGGAAGAGATATCGATGGTCTTTCCATTTAATAGAAGCTCACTTGTTAGATTGTAGAGTACAGGGGATGTGACATCCCACAGGAGCGGGTTACAAACCATAAGTTTCTGGGAATTGGCAAAGAGCCGGATGTTTTTGTTTTCGTAAGGGCAGAACACATCTGCAGGGGCGAACGCATTATCCATCGCGCCGGAGAGCAGCGTGCCATCCATGCCCGTAATCTGGTGGCGGATGGAGAGCGCCGATGTCCCCATATCTTCGGGAAGTGCGATGGCAGCATCAATTTCCACGCTCCAGTGGTCTTCGTTTTTGCGGATGGCAGTATAGATACCGTCCGTATAGAAATGGGCGGCATCTTTTATGGAAAGCCAAACATTTCTGTAGATCCCGGCACCCGAATACCAGCGGGAATTAGGGCTCTGGTGTATGACGCGCACGACGATCTCGTTTTCGCCCGGTTTTATGTAAGGTGCAATATCAAAGGTAAAGCCGGAATAACCATATTTCCAGGAAAAAATTTCCTTCCCGTTTAAGTAGATGGTTGAATTCATATAGACACCCTCAAAATTAAGCAGTGCACACTGACCTTTTTTCAGGGTGCAGGAAAAACGCTTGCGGTACCAGCCCTCCGTCGTTTCGTACAGGTTGTGGGAATCAAAAATCAGCCAGTCATGCGGAAGTTCAACCGCATAAAAATCATTGTCTTTTAACACGGCATCCAGGGAAGTGCCAAGGGGTTTCTTGCAGAATTCCCAGCCAAAATTGAATAATTTCCGGTTCATAGGATTACCTTTTTCCTTTCTTTTTTTCAAGTATAACATAAGTAATGGCGGAAAGAAAGAAATTTTACCCGGATTTTACATAACGGGCATTTCAATTTTACATACTAGGGATAAGATATTATCGTAAGATGCGGTGAAAAAAATTAAAACAGCATAATCCCGCACAGAACCCCAGTGAGATTTATGGGAGCAGGGCGGACAGAAATCTCACTGAGAGAGAGGGTTATGGGAGGGATTATGCGGAACTTAAAAAAGGGGAAAAGAAAATGAGTATATTTGATTTGCTGACAATGTTTGGCGGGCTGGCGTTTTTTCTGTATGGGATGAACTGCATGGAGGGCGGTCTCTCAAAACTTTCGGGGGGAAGATTGGAACAGTTGCTGGAAAAATTTACCAGCGGAAAGCTGCGCGCAGTGGCGCTCGGTGCGGTGGTAACCGCCTTTATCCAGTCATCCTCGGCGACAACGGTTATGACCGTGGGGCTGGTAAACTCGGGACTTTTACAGCTAAAGCAGGCGGTGGGCATTATAATGGGGGCAAATATCGGGACGACGGTAACCTCCTGGATTTTGAGTCTGTCGGGGATTGACAGCGGGAATTTCTTTGTGAAAATGCTGAAGCCGACCGCATTCTCCCCGGTACTTGCAGTGCTTGGAATTATTTTCCTGATGTTTTCAAAAAAAGAAAGGCGGCATAATCTCGGCACAATATTTATCGGCTTCGCACTGCTGATGTTCGGCATGGACACGATGAGCAAGGCGGTCGCACCGCTTTCGGATGTCCCGGAATTTACAAAGATTCTCACAATGTTCTCAAATCCTGTTCTGGGGCTTTTGGCAGGGGCATTTTTAACGGCGGTGATCCAGAGTTCTTCCGCCTCGGTCGGTATCTTACAGACGCTTTGCAGCACCGGGGCGGTCACGGTGGGCAGTGCAGTACCGATAATTATGGGGCAGAATATCGGCACCTGCGTGACAGCGCTGCTCTCCGGTATCGGGGCAACAAAAAATGCCAGGCGTGCGGCTCTGATCCATCTATATTTTAATGTTGTCGGGACGGTGCTTTTTATGGTATTATTCTATGCGGGGAATGCAATTTTTGACTTCGATTTCCTTGGCAATACAGCAAGAGCTTCCCTGGTCGCGGTGATCCACACGGTTTTCAATTTGTCCGCAACCCTGGTTTTACTGCCATTTTCCGGTCTGCTCGAAAAACTTTCCTACGCCACAGTGCGCGGGAACGAAACGGCGGGAGAGCCAGCCGTACCGGTGAAGGCATTGCCTTCCAAAGAAAAGCTGCGGATTTTGGACGAGCGTTTCCTTGAGCGCCCATCCCTCGCAGTTGAGCACTGTAGAGAGGCGGCAATGCGCATGGCAGAACTGGCAAAGGGAGGAGTTTTCCACGCGCTTCACCTTTTTGAAGATTACACCGAGGAGGAGGCAGCGCGCGTAAAGGAACTGGAGGAGCTGGTTGACCGTTACGAAGATGAACTTGGCACATACCTTGTGCGCCTAAGCCGCGGTTCACTCTCGATGAAGGACAGCCAGGAATTAAATGAATTATTGCACTGTATCGGGGATTTTGAACGCATTTCCGACCATTCGATGAACCTTATGGAAGGAGCGCGGGAAATGCACAAAAAAGGGCTGGCATTTTCGGCGCAGGCAAAAGCAGAACTATCCGTGTATTCGGGGGCAGTGAGAGATATTTTAAGCCTTGCCATCCGGGTTTTTAATGAGGAGGATGCGGCGGGCGCGCAGGAGGTGGAGCCGCTTGAGGAGGCGATTGACCTGTTAAGCGCGGAGATGAAAATGCGCCATATCGGAAGGCTGCGTGCAGGGACATGCACAATTGAGCTGGGATTTATCCTGGCGGATATGACGGCGAATTTTGAGAGGATTGCAGACCACTGTTCTAATATTGCGGTCTGCCTGATCCAGATTGCGGAAAATGGCATGGAGGTTCACGGATATCTGAAAACAGTGCGCCACAGTGGCCGGGGGCAGTTTGAGGCGATGGTTGCGGCAAACAGGAAAAAATATGAGCTGCCGCAGATGTCCGTGTGAGCAGGAAGGAAAAAGGAGGCGGGGAAGGTATGCCGCTTGTATATATTGTGGAGGATGACGCAAATATCAGGGAGATTGAGAGTTTTGCCCTGAAAAACAGCGGTTTTGCAGTTGAGGCATTCGCGTGCGCAAAGGATTTTTATAATGGGCTTCTTAAAAGGCCGCCGGATCTGGTACTTCTTGATATTATGCTGCCGGATGAGGATGGGCTTATAGTACTTGGAAAATTGCGAAGCGGTGCGGGGACAAGAAAACTCCCGGTAATCCTTGTAACAGCAAAAACAACGGAAGTTGATAAGGTAAAGGGACTTGACGGCGGGGCGGATGATTATATGACAAAGCCCTTCGGTGTGCTGGAGCTGATTTCCCGCGTGAAAGCCTTATTGCGCCGCAGCACACAGGATAGTGCGGCGGAGGAACTTTCCGTCGGCGAGATTACCCTTGATATGGCGCGCCGTGCGGCTTATGTAGCGGGAAAACCCTGCGGGCTGACCTACAAGGAATTTGAGTTGCTGCATCTGCTGCTTGTCAATGCGGGCATTGTACTGAAACGTGATTTGTTGATGGAGAGGATATGGGGGATTGATTTTGAGGGGGAGTCGCGCACGCTTGATATGCATATTGGTACACTCAGGCGCAAGCTTGGCGAGTCGGGGGTACATATCAAGACCGTGCGCAATGTGGGCTATATGATGGAGTAGGGGATCTGATATGAGGCGCAGAATATATATCCAGTTGATGGCAGTTTCCGGGGTGGCAATATTTGCCACCCTGCTTTTGGTGACTGCGGTATATTATGAAGTTTTTGAGCGGCAGGTATTTGAGGATTTAAAGACCTGCACGGGTTTTTTAGCAGGTATTTTGACAGGGGGCGATGGGAATAAGGCGGGGGAGCACCCTGAATTAGAACCGGGAGATTTTTATCTTCTTGACCGCGCGGTCGGCGGGCAGGGGATTCGTATCACACTGATTAAAGAGGGCGGGGAGGTGGTCTTTGACTCGGAGGCACAGGGGGAAATCCTGGGCAACCACGGCGACCGTGCGGAGGTTGTGGATGCCTTTGCGGCGGGGGAAGGATGGATGGTGCGCAATTCCCCAACTTTCCACAAGAACACATTTTACTATGCGCTGCGCATTAACCAGGATACCGTGCTGCGCGCAGCGAAGGAGGCGGACAGTATATTCGGTGTTTTTACGGGGGTATTGCCGATGATACTCTTTTTGTCACTTTTACTGTTTGCGCTGTGCATGCTGCTCGCCCATATCCTTACGCGCCGCCTTGTTGCGCCGATTGAGCGCCTTGCCGGGGAGTCGGGATTCTCAGGTGGGCAAAAGGTTTACCGTGAGCTTGAACCGTTCCTGCAGACAATCCACAAACAGCACGAGGATATTTTACAGAGTGCAAAGATGCGCCAGGAATTTACTGCAAATGTTTCGCACGAACTCAAAACCCCACTTGCCTCCATACAAGGTTATGCGGAGCTGATTGAGAACGGGATGGCAGAGGGGGAGGATGCCAAGCGTTTTGCGGGGGAGATCGGGCGCAGTTCAAAAAGACTTCTGGTTTTGATTAACGATATCCTCCGTCTTTCGGAACTGGATGTGCAGGAGGATCTGGAATGTGAGGCGGTGGAACTTTCAGGACTCGCAAAGACCTGTGTGGATATGCTTTGGCTGAATGCCAATAAGCATGGGGTAAAACTGTGCTTTTTGGGGGAGGAACATGTGATTTTGGCAAACAGGGGCATGATGGAAGAACTTTTGTTTAATCTTGTGGACAATGCGATACGTTACAACCGGCGAGGCGGTAAGGTTGTCGTAAAGGTATGCGAAGAAAATGGAGAGGTTTGCCTGATAGTTGAGGATACGGGGATCGGGATAGAAAAAAAACACCAGGAAAGGATTTTTGAGCGTTTTTACAGGGTGGATAAAAGCCGTTCAAAAGAAACCGGGGGCACGGGGCTTGGGCTTGCGATCGTGCGTCACATTGCAATATGCCATGGCGCGCAGGTTAAGCTTTTTAGCAAACCTGGCGAGGGGACGCAGATTACAGTTTATTTTGCGGGGCGAAAGGAGCGGGGGCAGGAAAGCGGGGATTCTTTACCTGCGGAAGAAAAAAATATTTGCAAAAAGTGACTTTTTCTTTTATAATGGGAAATTGCCATATGGTGCCCGGTAATACGGGGTAATAGGGAACGCGGTGCAAATCCGCGGCAGCTCCCACTACTGTGAGCGGGGATGAAATCTGCGGGATATCATTGAGGGCAGCAGCCTTTGAGAAGATGTGGAAAGTAAGTTGATCCGCAAGTCAGGAAACCTGCCATATGAGTATAATTTGGTGCACTCCCGGGAGAGGGGAGGGGCATGGAGGAATTATGAAGAACGCAACAAAGAGGCTTTTTACAATGCTGTTATGTGCGGTGGTGCTTATCACTATGGCGGCATGTGGCAGGAGCGCGGATGGGGAAGGTGAAAATGAAACAAGTAAGACACCAACGGCAACCACCGCGCCGGACGGATCTTATTCGGTGACGCTGCCGGATAAAACGGTATTAGAACTTTCCGGCACTCCAAAACGCATTGTTTCTATGGGACCGAATATCACCGATATCCTGTTTGAACTCGGTGTGGGGGAGCGTGTGGTAGGCCGCACGGATTACTGTGATACTCCAAAAGGTGTGGAAAATATTCCCTCGGTCGGCACGCTTTTTTCCCCGAATGTGGAGATGATACTCTCACTGGAGCCGGATCTGGTAATCGGCTCACTGCTTTTTTCTGAAGAAACGCAAAAACAACTTGAGGATATGGGAATTAAAGTAGCGGTGTTATATGACAGCAAAAGTGTGGATGGCATTTATGATATGATCCGCGCGATCGGCGCACTGACCGGGCAGAATAAGGAAGGTGATGCGTTGGCAGAACGGACACAGAAGCAGATTGAAGATGCTGTTGCCAAATATTCCGGCGCAGAATATAAAGATTTTGTAGCCCCAACTGTTTATTATGTATCTGGCTACGGTGAGTCCGGCGATTATACCGCGGGCGGGGATACCTATATCGGACAGCTTCTTGAAGCCGCGGGCGGGAATAATATCGCGAAGGACGTGGAGGGATGGGTGATTGCCCATGAGGTACTTATCGAGGCTGACCCGCAGATTATTATTGTGGGCGAGGGCATGGCGGCAGATTTCTGTGCGGCACCGGGCTATCAGGAGCTTTCGGCGGTGAAAAATAACAGGGTGTTTGAGTTTGATGTATATCATCTGCTTGAGCGCCAGAGCCACCTTAATGCAGAAATATTTGTACAGTTGGCTGAATTGTTCCATACACAGCCCGTTCAGTAAGTGTAAAACCGGAGTGGGCTTATATGGCTGTAAGAAAGAGGGCAAAAGGGATGGGGAAGCAAAGCGGAAGTTTAGTTCAGCGCATCCCGTTTGGGGTTGGTTTCACAGTGTTAGCAGTGCTTTTTTTTGCAGTGCTGCTTATATCGGTCTGTGTCGGTTCGGCAAGCCTTAATGCGGCGGATGCACTGCGCCTGCTTTTAGCGAAGGTGCCGGGTATGGGTGGACTTATGGATACGGAAGGAATCGGCGAGGTATACGGGCGGATTCTTTATAAGGTGCGTCTGCCGCGCGTCTGTCTTGCCGGGCTTTGCGGGGCGGGGCTTTCCCTGACTGGTGCGGCATACCAGGGGCTGTTTCGCAACCCGCTTGCCGACCCTCATATTCTGGGGGTTTCCTCCGGTGCGGCGCTCGGCGCGACAACAGCCATGCTGTTTGGCTCGGGCGCATGGTTTGGGGGACTTAGCATAACCGGGATTGCGGCGTTTTTGGGGGGGCTTGCCACAGTTTTTTTCGTGTATCATATCGCGGGTATGGGCGGGACGGTGCAGACATTACACCTGTTGCTGACCGGGACGGCAGTTAGCTCGTTTTTGTCCGCAATGATTTCGTTTTTGATGACAAGGAACCAGGATGAGTTAAAAAGAATCTATATGTGGACACTCGGAAGTTTTGATGCCGCAAGTTGGGAAAAGGTTCGGTTCCTGGGGATTTTTTTGCTTCTTTGCGGGGCGGTGCTTTTTGCATTCAGCAGAGAATTAAACCTGCTTGCCACGGGGGAGGATGCCGCGGTAACGCTCGGCGCTTCGCTTGTTTATACGCGGGCGGCTGTTATTGTGGCGGGAACTTTCCTTGTGGCAGCATGTGTTTCCGTAAGTGGGGTGATCGGTTTTGTGGGTCTGATTGTCCCGCACTGCATGCGCCTGGTCTTCGGACCGGAGCATAAGAGGCTTTTGCCATGTGCTGCACTTTGTGGTGCACTTTTTATGATTTTCTGTGATATGCTTGCAAGGACGGTGACTGCGCCAACCGAAACCCCTGTCGGTGTGGTTACTGCGATGGTTGGTGCGCCATATTTTATTATTTTGTTAGCGAGGAGCAAGCGGGGCAGAAGGGGATGATTGGGGGAGTGGTACACGAAGGAAAAGGAGGGGATTATTTGGGGGATGATTCTTTTTTTGTGGATGGGCTTTGCTTTGAGCCGCAGTCCGCAGAAAAACCCGTGCTCAGCGATGTGGGTTTCTCGCTTGAAAAAGGGCATTTTTATGGAATCCTCGGCGCGAACGGTTCGGGGAAAACTTCCCTTTTAAGACATCTGCTGCGGCTTTTGCCATCAAAAAAGACCATTTGCTTTGGCGGGCATTTTTTGGAAGAGTACCGCCAGAGGGAGCTGGCAGGGCTTCTCTCCTACGTACCGCAAAACACCGTGCCGGAGGCGGATTTTACGGCGGAGGAACTGGTCATGATGGGGCGGACACCGTATATCGGAAGATTTGGGATGCCGGGAAAGGAAGACCGGGAAGCTGTACAGGAAGCAATGCGGCTGACCAACTGTCTTGGTTTTGCAGACCGCAGCATCCTCTGTTTAAGCGGCGGGGAATTGCAGCGTGTTGTTACGGCTCGGGCGATTGCACAGGGGGCGGAATGGATTTTCTTAGACGAGCCGGTA
>ERZ808051.1307-NODE-1307-length-17273-cov-4.817516_pt1 | contig 17273 bp, 17 predicted proteins | sample MGYA00380199_ERZ808051 | MGnify/ENA primary metagenome ERZ808051 (study PRJEB31490, sample SAMN06133391) | mouse gut metagenome | isolation source: J11 | host: mice | place: China: Chengdu | collected 2015-05 ...
GTATGAAGCATGATTGATGCAGGGAACACCACAAAAATTAGTTTATTACTAAAAAAATGATTGAGACGCTACACTAGTCAACAATCTCCTTTGAATGGCAAATCTTACAGTATAAATAATACTTTTTTCTGCATCCATTACTGTAGTGTCGATGTAAATATCTTATCAAGGCTATGTATTAAACACAAACTATTTTTTTCTCAACCCAAATCTCTCCCCATCTGTCCTCCCCATGCTAATAATATCCCCCTGTATACTGCAAGTAAATGTATACGACACTTCATCTACTATAACCTCTATCGTCATTCCATCCATCTCTAACATACAAAACATACTAAATTCCAGTTCTTCTTTATCACGGTTTAAAAATCTACCAATTGAGTCCTTAGTCTGCTCTTCCAATAATTTCCTCTCTTCTGTCACATCCTCCCCATCACGGTATGCCAAAACAATCTCATTGTCGGACGTAATAATTATAGATGAATGCCCCTCTTCCTGCTTTTCAATCTGCGAACACCCGATTGTCATTAACACCACCACTGCTAACACTACAATAATTCTCTTTTTCATATTCTGCCCCTTCTGGCAGATACGCTAAAAGCCCTCCCGCTCAGGTCACTTTACTTTAACTTCATACCTCTCACATATATCTCGACTGCCGCTTTCTCTTTATCAGTCAATGATTCCCATGTTTCCAGCACCTTCTTTTGTTCTGAAGACAACTCCAATCGTCCAATATCCTTCGAGAAAAATTGTGGTAACGTAATCCCCAATCCATCGCAGATTCTATCCAATGTATAAAAAGTAGGAGTACTTCCTCTTTTCATTAAATTTGATAAAGAAGACTGACTAATACCAGTCTTTTTAGATAGAGCATACATAGACATCTGTTTTTTATCACAGAGTTCCTTAATACGATTTGTAATATACTTCTCATCTAACAAGCAACCTACACCTCATTCCCGATATATGCTGCTTTCATTCTACCCTTAGTACTATAAGATTATTAGATTTTATATAAAGAATTATAATACTTTATTTTTGAGTAGTATTTAGTTAAAAAAATAAGCGCACTGCCCAATATTCATTTTTATCACATTTCTGTGAGTTCTTCCCTTTCTTTATTTTGCAATTTATTAATTGCAATTATAACCATTTTTTCGGATAAAATCAATATAAATCTCTGATATATGATAGTGGGTAATAATGAAAGGTCAGCAAGCAGTCATGTCACAAAAACTGAAACAGACGCAGGATATCTCTATAGGAGACAATCTAAGGAAATTAAGAAATCACGCAAAATTAACTCAAGAACAAGTTGTGGCACAATTACAGCTACGCAATTGTTCTATTTCTAGAAGTGCCTACTCGCAAATAGAATCTGGCACATACAATATACGCATTAGTGAATTGGTTGCATTAGCTGAAATCTTTCGTACAGATTACAACACTATATTTAATGGATTAACGTATGAAAAATAGCCCTGGATATAAGTTTTTACATTATTCAGGGTCTTTTTTGTTTACAGGGAATATTTTTAATAACTTTATTCTGGAAATAAGATGGAAAAAATAGAAATTAACAAGCCGATTCAATCTATGTGAATAAAATCTTTTTTTCTTCAAATTCCAAGAATAACATTTTAACCCCCCCCCAGGCAAATTTCTACTGGCTGGGAAAATAGCCCCCATCCACCAATTTCCATTCTTTCCAGCAGGTAGTTCCCAACACCAGTACCTTCTGAAATACTTTCCGGATACACAATATGAGAGATTTTTTGTGAAGTGTTTCGAAGTTAATAGAGCAAGATTCCGATATTCTATAAGGAAAGCGCTGCCGTCCAGACTGACAGACTGGCACACTCCCCCACGAAAATAAAATAATACAAGCATCCGTGTCAAAAAGTTCCGACTCTACACGGAAAGTGTTTGAAAATAGCCTGTTTCCTGCAAAACATGAAACAACACGTGTCAAAACTGCTTAGTTCTTACGCAGGAACTGTTTAAAACAGCACTTTCATAGAATTGTGCAACGATCCGTAGCTATCTGGTTATTTCTTGACGAGCGAAACTAATATAGGGTATCCCATTGGATGCCTTGAAATCCTATTTGCAAGGAGCAGAGCATCCTATTGGATGCCTTGAAACCCTATTTGCAGGGAACAGAGCATCCTATTGGATGCCTTGAAATCCTATTTGCAAGGAACAGGGTATCCTATTGGATGCCTTAAAATCTCATTTGCAGGAAACAGGGCATCCTATTGGATGCCCTACAGTACATTGCTCCAACAATATAGAAATACTGATAGAATTTTATAAATCAGGATATCATTTATTCAACCAGAGATTGCTTCTGCTTCTAAATTATTAGAAGAATCAGAATGAACCTTGCTATGATTCTGATAGAAAAACCTCAATTAATCAGTGGAACTGGTACTGCAAGCATAGCGTTTTGATATCCAAAACGCATTTTGGGGACCCCCCCAAGCCCCGGCATCGAAATTGAAATATGAAAATACGGCCGTACAGAGCATATGGAGTGTCAGGATCTCTATGTAAGTTTTTGGTTCCCATAAATCAGATAATTTACGAATGCTTTACAAGAAAATCCTGACACGCCCCTCCGCTCATCCTATATGCACTTCCAAAGTGGATGTACGGCTGTCTATGGAAAAGTCCTCCCAGGCCCCACTCCAATTCTGTCCGTGACGGTGCGTGTCGATTGTGACGGTTATTTTGATGCCACCACCCACCCCCAAAAACACCGTCACAATCGTCACAAACCGTCACGCCGGCTTAAAACACAGGCTCACCTTCCGCCCTGCATGACACCGCTCCCTGCTATAGCAGATACCATATTCATCTAACAAACGCCCTGCATTCACATTTAACTTTTTCGTTAAAATATTGGGTTGGAGGTCAGTCTCAAGCAAAGAGACAAGCTCTGTAGGTGTCCCCTTCCACAACGGGAAATCAGCAGTAATATGCATTGCGATTTTTTCAAGTAATGGCTCGGGCGGTTCTTTCCAGAGTTCTGTTTCCGCTCTTTCAAGCTCCCACAGCAATGTTTCCATATTGCGGATAAGATGCAGTTTTTGATCTTGCTGGTCTCTGCCCGATATTTCAAGCGTGGCAGCATTACCTGTACGTTTCTCCTTTTGCAGAAGAAACGCGCCGTCAGCCGCGCCAAGCAAGCCCGTAGTGCCCGAAATCATATCAAACTTATCCTCAGACCCCTGCTTTCTGGTATGGTGTACAAGCAGGATACAAATACCATAACTGTCTGCAAACTCCTTAAGCCTTGTGATGATCTCATAATCATTGGCGTAGCTATAATTATCTCCGCCATTTTCCCGTACCTTCTGGAGCGTGTCAATGATGATTAATTTTGTATCGGTATGCTCTTTTATAAATTCCTGCATCTGCTCATTCAAGCCGTTTCCAAGATTGCCTGCTGAAACAGAAAAGAATAGATTATCTGTCCCTTCTGTACCGAACATGCGGTACAATCGTTCCTGCAGGCGGCGGTAATCATCTTCAAGGGCAAGATAAAGCACCGTTGCCTTACGGACAGGGTAATTCCATAACGGAATCCCCATACTGATGTGATAGGCAAGCTGGGCCATTAAAAAGCTCTTGCCCAGCTTCGGAGCCCCCACGAAAAGGTAAGTACCCGTGTACAGCAAGCCGTCAATCAACGGCGGCTTGCTCGGATATACAGTATCGTATAGTTCAGCCATAGAGACTATTTCAAAAATTTGTTTGTTGCTTTTCATTGCATGATTCGTTATACTATTATCTGTACATTGAATTGGCTGCTCCGTGTCTGTGCCGACATACTGGTGTTCCTTAGCAAGCGGGCCAGGCGTGCTTAGTAACTCCGTATGCAGAAGTGACGCATTTGGGGCAGTCCTTTCTTTTTTATTCGCCATCTTCATATTCTCCTTTCAAACCTCCGAGGATAACGGCAATCAGTTCGATTGTATCAAGCAATTCCACATCCATACTGCTTCCTGCTTCAATTCTCTGTAACTCCGCAAGAACAGATGCAAGCTCATTGCGCAGTGCCTTATACACTCTTGGATTTCCCTGTACGACCACATCCTGGCACAAGAGCCGCCTTGTAATATAGTCCTGCTTGGTAAGCCCGGAAAGCCGCACTGCTGTTTCAATCTGTTTGTCTTCCTCAGGGGAAACCCGAAAACCAACGGTTTTGTTTCTCCAACGGTTACAACGATCTAAATTTTTTGCTGACATATCAAAAACCTCCTTTCCCTAATACATCTAATTTATTTGCCATTTCTGTTTGTTTTGATGGGAACAGGTGCGCATATCGATACGTGATCTCAATGCTCTCGTGTCCGACACGGTCAGCAATGGCTACCGCTGAAAATCCCATATCAATCAGCAAACTGATATGGCTGTGTCTCAGGTCATGAATCCGTATGCGTTTTACGCCTGCGGCTTTTGCGCCCCTGTCCATCTCATGATGCAGATAACTCTTTGTAACTGTAAAAATACGATCCTTCTTTTTTACTCCATAGAGCAGGCTGAGATACTCCTGCATTTCTTCACAAAGAAATTTCGGCATTTTGATTGTCCGATTGCTCTTTTTTGTTTTCGGAGTAGTAATCACATCCTTTCCATGCAGGCGCTGATAGGATTTGTTGATTGCGACTGTTTCTTTTTGGAAATCAAAATCCGCACCTGTTAGTGCCAACAGTTCTCCCTCTCGGATGCCGCACCAGTATAACATTTGGAATGCATAATAAGAAACTGGCTTATCCATCATTTCATCTGCAAACTTTCTATATTCCTCCTTCGTCCAGAACAACATTTCCTTGTGTTCCTCGCTCCCCATGTTTCCCACTTTTGCCGCAGGATTTGAACGCAGGTCATAATACCGTACAGCGTGGTTGAATATCGCTGAAAGCTGGTTATGTACTGTTTTCAGGTAAGTCTGTGAATATGGATTTCGTTTTTCATCACGATAAGCAAGCAGTTCATTCTGCCAGGCAATGATTTCTTTTGTGGTGATTTCGCTGATCTTCATCTTACTAAAGTACGGAAGAATTTTTGTCCGGATGATATGCTCTTTTGTCAGCCACGTATTTTCTTTCAGACGACTCTTTATATCTTTGGTATAAAGCTCCACAAAGGCCTCAAAACTCATATCTAGGTCGGCAGTATTCTGCAATTGGAATGTCCGTTCCCATTCCTGTGCCTCTTTCTTTGTAGCAAACCCACGTTTGCATTTCTGTTTTCGTTCTCCCTTCCAATTCACATATCTTGCCATCACATACCATGTTCCGCTACTCTCATTTTTGAATACAGGCATTTACCTCCCCTCCCTTCTCTGTTTTTGTGTTGCTGCGTAATGCATAGCAGTATCCCTTGTGGGATTCTCAGACCCGTAGAGTCTTTCATAAAAATACTGGCGGTTCACCCTCCCTGCAATTGTGATAAACCCCTGATCCCTCAGCTCGTCATTCAATTTTCTGATGAGCTTGTAGGCATAAGGCTTTGATACACTCAGTTCCTGTGCCACCTCATCCACACGGATGAATCTGTTTTCCATATATCTCCCCCTTTCTCTTTACTAAGCCAATTTGCTTGCGCTTCATTTTACTAAACATTTTTATTTGTGTCAAGTGGTTTAAAAGAAAAACTTTAAACTTTTTTGCTTTATATTTCTTGACTATAACTAAACATATATGCTATACTATTTACACTATATACACAAGGAGTGAACACACTATGGCAATTGGAGAAAGGATACATTTTTTCCGCATCATGCGGGGCATGACACAGAAATATCTGGGTATGCTTGTTGGTTTTCCCGAACGGAGTGCCGATGTACGTCTGGCCCAGTATGAAACGGGTTCACGCAGGCCAAAGGCAGAGCTTACGGCTTCATTGGCACAGGCCCTCGATGTTGCACCGCAGGCCCTTGATGTCCCCGACATTGACAGCCAAATCGGGCTTATGCATACCTTATTTACCCTTGAGGACGTTTACGGCCTTACCATCAGCAAAGCAGACGGTGAAGCCTGTCTGCGCGTCGATAAGGGCAAGTGCAAAGACGCAGATGATCTGCTGCAGATGCTTACTGCCTGGCAGGAGCAGGCGGCAAGGCTCGCTGACGGAATAATCTCCAAAGAGGAATACGACCAGTGGCGGTACAACTATCCTAAATTTGATACTACACAAGTATGGGGAAAAATCCCTTCAAAGGCTCTGAATGACGCTTTAGTCGAAGCATTCCAGGATCTTCTAAACGATTAACCAGATGCCGGAGCATTACCTACAGGAAATTAGAGCAACAAAAACGCCCTTAGCCATGTGCATTGTTACCCACAGCTAAGGACGTTTCTATTATGATTTTTTCAAAGCCATGCAAACCACAGAAAAATCATTCTGATACCTGTAAACCACCAAACAGCAAGAATAATGCCGCTGAAATAACCGTTATCATTTTGTTATCAAAAGACCATTCCAAAGCCCGCAAACCCGCATAAACACTGGGTTTACTAAGCATTTTTGTTTATTCGAACTCTATCGTCCCAGGCGGCTTACTAGTCAGATCATACATCACCCGATTCACCCCTCTGACCTCATTGATAATCCTGCTCATCACCTTATTCAGCACCACATACGGCACCTCCGCCGCTTCTGCGGTCATAAAATCGATTGTATTCACCGCCCGAAGCGCAACCGCATAATCATAGGTTCTCTCATCCCCCATCACACCCACACTCCTCATGTTCGTCAGTGCGGCAAAATACTGTCCTACCGTCGCCTTCATCCCGGCCGCGTCCATCTCTTCACGGTAGATGGCATCTGCGTCCTGCACGATCTTCACCTTCTCAGCCGTAATCTCACCAATGATCCGGATTCCAATCCCTGGCCCCGGAAACGGCTGCCGGAACACAAGCCTTTCCGGAATCCCCATCTCCAGTCCGGCCTTGCGGACCTCATCCTTGAACAGATCCCGCAGCGGCTCAATGATCTCTTTAAAGTCCACATAATCCGGCAGGCCGCCCACATTGTGGTGAGACTTGATGACCGCAGACTCACCGCCCAGACCGCTTTCTACCACATCAGGATAAATGGTTCCCTGCACAAGAAAATCAACCACACCGATCCTCTTTGCTTCTTCTTCAAAAACCCGGATAAATTCTTCCCCGATGATCTTCCGTTTTTCCTCCGGCTCTTCCACGCCTGCCAGTCTGTCATAAAACCGATCCTGCGCATTGACACGGATAAAATTCAGATCATATGAACCCTCCGGGCCAAATACTGCTTCCACCTCGTCGCCTTCATTCTTGCGCAGTAGCCCATGATCCACAAACACGCAGGTCAGCTGGTTTCCGATCGCCTTGGACAGCATCACGGCCGCCACAGAAGAGTCTACGCCTCCTGACAGGGCGCAGAGCACCCTTCCGCTTCCCACCTTTGCCCGGATCTCCCGGATAGAGTTCTCCACAAATGCATCCATCCGCCAGTCTCCCGCACAGCCGCATACCTTTTTCACGAAGTTATTGATCATCTTCGTGCCCTCCTTTGTATGCAGCACCTCCGGATGAAATTGGATGGCATATAATCGGCGGGCTTCGTCCTCAGCCGCTGCTGTAGGACAGTCCGCAGTATGAGCCGTCACCTCAAATCCGGGGGCTGGCCGGGAAATATAGTCAAAATGACTCATCCAGCAGACCGTCTTTTCCTCCACGCCCCGGAACACTTTGGATTCCGCCTTGTCGATCAGAACCTCCGTCTTTCCATATTCCCGGACAGCCGCACGCTCGACCCTGCCTCCTAACTCCAGCATCATCAGCTGAGCGCCATAGCAAAGTCCCAGCACCGGAATCCCCAGTTCGAATAATTCCTTCGGACAAGTGGCCGCATCCTCCTCATAACAGCTGCTGGGACCGCCGGTCAGGATGATCCCCTTCGGATTCATGCTCTTAATGGTCCCAAGATCTGTCTTATAGGAATAAATCTCACAGTATACATTACACTCACGCACACGTCTCGCCACAAGCTGATTATACTGTCCGCCAAAATCCAGAACGATCACCAATTCTTTTTTCATCTGTTTCCTCCTTATTGTTCCTGATTGCATCTGCCAAGTCATCCCCGTCAGCTTTCATAAAAAAGTTCCAGCTGTACGGTTAGATGCTTAAAATATATTATACATTTTACACTGCTTTTTTCAGCATCCATCTTCCGCCCCTATAGCGGATCGTCATACATACCGCTCGGAAGCACCAATCAATGATCATGGCCATCCACACGCCAAACACACCCATTCCGAGGTATTTTCCCAGGATATAGCTGAACACGATCCGAAATACCCACATAGAGATCATGGAAATGTACATAGTCACCTGGGCGTCTCCCGCCGCCCGCAGAGTAGACGGGAGGCTGAAAGCAATAGGCCAAACCAGCATACTGCTTATGGTATGTAGATACATAATCTGCCGGGTAATCTCCGAAGTCACATCCGACAGGTTGTAGACCCGCAGAATGATCGGAAGCAGCAGCACGATAATGAGATTCATGATCCACATCCCGACATAGGTGATCAGGATCAGCTTTTTCGTATAATACTTCGCCTGGTCGTACATATCCGCCCCCACGCAGCGGGCAATGACGGTCGTAATCGCAAGGTTGACCGCCACACCGGGCAGAATCTCAAACATCGCGATCACATTGCAGACCGCATTTGCCGCGATCGCATAGGTGCCGAAGGAGGATACCAGGCTCAATACAAGGATCTTGCCCAGCTGGAACATGCTGTTTTCCAGACCATTCGGCACTCCAATACTCAGGATTCGCCGGATCATCCGGCCATCTGGCCGAAAGTGAAAATCCCGGTCGATATGTAAACGCAGCTTCTGATTCACAAGCATTGCAATGATCACCACAGCTGCCGTCATACGGGAGATCAGCGTAGGGATAGCAACGCCCTCTGTACCGCAGTGAAGCCCGTAGATCAAAAGCGCATTGCCGGACACATTGATCAGGTTCATCAGGATCGAGACCTTCATCGGCGCTTTGGAATCTCCCATCGCCCGGAAAATAGCCGCCCCCGCATTATACAATGCCAGAAACGGGATCGACGCGGCAACGATCAGAAGGTAAATATTAGCATGCCCCATGACATCCGCGTCAATAGAGCCGAATACGACATGCAGAATAAACCATTTGCCGCAGTAAATGATCACCATCAGGACAAGAGATACCAATGTTACGAACCAGACGATCTGCGTGGACGCGCGGCACGCCAGCCTTTCATCCCTCTGCCCCAGATACTGCCCGCAGATCACCGCTCCTCCGGCAGCCAGGGCAGAAAACGCATTGATGAACAGCACCATGATGTTATCCACCAGCGAGACGCCGGAAACTGCGGCTTCTCCCACTGTGGCGATCATGACCGAATCTGCCATGCCCACGAGCACCGCCAGAAACTGCTCAATGATCAGCGGTACGATCAGGACTGCCAGCGCCTTGTCATCAAACAAATATAATCTTCTTTCTTTTGTTTGCCTCATCTCAATTTTCCTCATTTCCTTCTATAAAAACTATCTCATTTGCAAAACTCAAACCTGCGCCAGACGCGGTGCTCCCGATTTTTTCTATAGGAAGATCCAAAAAACTTCTTATAGAAAAAGACTTCCCGGCGCATATTATACGCCGGGAAGCCCTTCAAATCAAGACCCAGATATATATTTTGGAAAAGTCACCATCGTGCCTGGCAACGGAAACAATCCCAAGGAGGATTCCATGATCCTCCGATAGCAGCAACAAAACGGATGCGAGTTATCCGTAAAAAATAGTACTATGAGGGGGGAGGGGTTGACTAAATTTTATGCTGCTATATACCTGGAAATCTCCTGCCTTAGCTGACTTACATCACCGTACACACGCAGTTCGGCAACGTTATTCAGCCCCAGATTCATGAGCCCGAGGAGCGACTTCGCATCCACGATAAGCCGGCCTCGTTTCATGTCCATTGTGATATCATATTTCTCAACAGTGTTTAAAAAGCTCAAGATCTCTTCAGGATTTCTGAACGTCACGTTAAAACAATTCATTGCTTTAATCTCCTTCATTACCTTCATTAGTCTCTTAACAGTGTATCCAAATATTCTATCTCTATTCAGCATAATCATAATAGCATACTTTTTCCTCCCTGTTAGGGGGAAATTTCCCAAAAAAGCGGAAAATTTTAATGTTTTATTGAATCTCCTTTCTATACTCCGTAGGGAGCATCCCCACCTCTTCCTTGAATACCCTACTCATATATTTCGGATCCGAATACCCTGCCAGCTCCGAGATCTGATTCATCTTCAGATGGGTCTCCACCAACAGCTCCTTCACCTTTTCAATGCGGTATTTCCGTACCGTTTCGGTAAATGTACTTCCGGTTTCCTTTTTAAACTGAGCGCTCAAATACTCTTCCGAAACAAACAGTTTTCTTGCCGTCTCCTCCAGCGTGATCCCCTGATTATAATACTTTCGGATCAGCACCTTCGCCCTCTGGATCAATTCGCTGACAGAGGGTTCTTCCGTCTTCGGTTCAGAATAGTCCAGAAACGTCATAAACTCACTCATATCCGTCTCGATCTGATTCCAGGTATCCGCCGACGCGATTCTCTGCAGGATCTTCTGGATCCCCAGTTCAGACTCTTCTTTCTTATCCTTCTGTGAAGTCACCAGGCTCCAGTTAAAGCGGATCAGACTTTCCTTAATCTGGGAAGGCAGATGATTCTCGTGCACCAGATGGTCATACAGCCGCTCATAGCAGCTTACAAGATCCTCCCAGTTTTTTTCACGCAGAGCCTTCTTTGCGCGATCCTCCAGTTCCAGCGGATACTTGATCGGCACGATCTGCTGCTTCTGGATCACCCGCTTACAGATCAGTGCCCTGTCCGGGAAACACAGATTCCACTCCAGTTCTTTTTTCATCTCTGGGATCACCCTGGACGCATCTAGAAGGTGATCCATTCTTCTCCATACACATACCAGCGGCTTTTTCAGATTATCGCACAGCATCGGTACAACCGATTTGCTAAAATAGGTATACTGTGACTCGCCCGCATGCTGTCGGTACAGGATCATCAGCAGCATATCCCAGCCCTTTAGCTCCCGGATATTGGCAGCAAATTTTACCGTATGGTCCGCCACATGCTCCAAAAGCTCCTTCGCCAGATCCTTCTGCTGCTCGTAGCCTTTTCCCAGCCAGACCATGAACAGTTCAGCCGGTTCCTGTACCGTAAATCCATATTTTCCACGTGTCTGCTCATGAAAATATGCATCCGGCTTGAGCTGGCCGTTGATACACCCCATGAAAATATTCTCCAGCGAAAAACCGTATTCCTTATGCTGATCCCGCCGTATCTCCTCATCCACCTTCTCCAAAGCCCTCTTAAGCTCCGCGATCTTCAAGGGCTTCAGCAGATAATTGATGATCCCCAGCTCTATAGCCTCTCTCGCATACTCAAACTCCGAATATGCTGAGATCACCAGGACTTTACACCGGATCTGCTCTTCCTGAAGCTTTCGGATCATGGCCAGTCCATTCATGTCCGGCATCCGGATGTCAACAATGATCAGGTCCGGACGCACACTGCGGATCAATTCATATCCGCTCTGGCCGTCGTTCGCCTTTCCTACCACTTCATACTGCGGGTTAATCTGATGGAGAAGCTTTACCATTCCCTCCCGAATCGCAGCTTCATCCTCAACTATTACAATTCGCATGCTTTCCCCTCCTTCGCCATGCGCACAAAAGCAGACTCTCGCCCGTCCGCTTATTTATCCATAAAATAATCCTAGCCATTACTCTGCATTTCCGTCCTCACTGGAATAAATAGATGTATCCTCGTGTAGCAGTCCAACAGGCTTTCGAAATATACTACAGCGTCTTCTCCATAGTATAATTTCAGGCGCTTCCTTACATTGGAAATTCCCACATGTTCGCCCATGTCTGCCGTCTCATCGTTCAATTTTCTCAAAAGCCCTTCATCAATTCCTCTTCCGTTGTCTTCGATGGTGATATGGATCTGACTGCCTGCCAGACCGACTCCTACCATCAGTATATCATCGCCTCCTCTATTTAAAAACGCATACTTCAGAGCATTTTCTATGAATGGTTGCAGAAGGAGTTTATGAATCTGCAGTTCCATCAGTTCTTCCGGAACCTGCAGCTTCAGTTTGGTTTTTCTGCTCAGTTCTACATTACCCAGCCAGACATAATGCTCTAGCCATTGAAATTCCGTTCGCAGTGTCGTCATATCATCGATATTTTTCACCGAATACCGCAGAATGTCTCCCAGCATCCCAAGCATCTCACTGATCTCATACTGCTCATTCTCTATCGCTTTCCAATTAATCATATCCAGCGCATTATACAGAAAATGCGGCGCGATCTGAGCTTCCAGCGTATTTGCCTGGGCCCGCTTCTGTTCCTCGGATGCCCGCTCTCCTAATTCCACCTGTTTCCGGATATGAAGAACCATCCTATTAAATTCCTTTTCAATCCTTCCCATATCCGGTATAATCCGCGTCTTTTCCGTAGTCTGAATCGTAAAATCTCCTTTTCCGACTCTGTTCATTGCATCCACATAGTCATTGACCACCTTCTGATATGGCTTTTTGATCAGATAGGCCATGATGGACACCACAAATGCAGAGACCAAAACGATGATCCCCAGCATCAGATACTGAATTTGGAGCAGATCCTTATAAGCTTTGACCGGCTGGATATTACAGATCGTAAATCCGCTGATATTGTTCAAAATGCAGGCATAGTGGTTTTCCTCCAGATTCATAAGCTCTCTGCAGTTGCGCCCGATGTCTGCTTTGGACGCGGAGCTCAGGATCCTCTCGCCGTCCAGCAGATATCCCTGCCGGTATCCGCTTCCATTCAGGACTTTGCAGATCTGTTCTTCATTGATATAAACAGCCGCGGTCGCCCGGCTCTCTCCTTTGAGTCCGGACCGCTCCAGATGTCCTGTGATCTGAAACATATAAACCCTTTTTTCATTGTCTATCACCGGTTCTGAAATTCCCCGGTATACATTGCCCTTTTTTACTTCCGGGATCTCCTGCCTCTCGATCCACGGGCTGCTGACAGACGATGAACTGAGACTATCATAAAAAACAGTCCCACCATCAGTTAACGAAATCATAATGCCTTCAAGTCCCTCGTACCGGCTGCAGATTGCTTCCAGCCTGTACTGCAGCATGCGGGTATTTTCATCCTCCTCATCCCCTGCTGCCTCGATACGTTCTACTATGTTCAAAATCTCTTTGTCCGTACACAGGTCATATAAAATCGTTGTATACTTCTCAAACACCATCTCCAGCCCTTGATTGGAAGTGTTCAGATTGCCTTCTACACGTTTCTCCATATCTTTCTTCTCTATCTTGACTGTGTAGAGTTGCATTGCCGCCGAAAAAAATAACACAGGAATCAATGCCACTGAAAGAAAGACGAACAGCAATCTAAGGGGCATTTTTTTTCTCATGAAACCTCCTTATTGAATTTTGACCAACAAATGGATAAGTCTGTCTTATCCCCAAATCCCCCGCTATATATAGTATAACACACTTTTGGCGGCATGACGCATTTAATTCCTTTTTTCGCATACAGATTTTGGGAAATTTATGGCCAGCCGAATTTTTTTGTCATTTTTTTGAATTTTTTTCAAAAAAACACTTGATTTTTTTTTGAAGTCTGCTATAATAACGTTGTTGCGTCCGGTAAGAGCGGACAAGATACAATGCGGAATGGTGTAATTGGCAGCACAGCAGACTCTGACTCTGTTAGTAGGGGTTCAAGTCCCTTTTCCGTAGTCGGGAATCTGAATTAGCAGATTCCCTATTTTATCGGAGTGTGGCTCAGCTTGGTAGAGCGCTACGTTCGGGACGTAGAGGCCGCAGGTTCGAATCCTGTCACTCCGATTCGAAAAGTTATGATTTTAGAAGCTTTTATAGCAGTTAAGAGATCATCTGGAGACAGATGATTTTTTATTTGACCGAGATCTGACCGACCGGGCGAGAGGGGCACATGCCCTTCTTTTTTTCAGGGAACGGAACGGATCACATTATTTACCGTCGGTTTTGTCAGACCTGCAGAATTGCAGATTTTTTTCTGTGTCATGGTCTTTTGTCCATCCAGGGTGTACAGTACGAAGAGCAGATAGTGAATCTGCCTGCCCCCATACTTGCCACAATTTTTCCTCATCAGTCGTCATCGTGAATGAACTGCCGCATATGCGCTCAGACTGACAGAGAAAAGGAAGTGGCAGAATTTTCTTGTAAGTATCCACAAAATGCCTGATTTATAGGATTTTACGAAAAAACTTACGCAGAAATTCTGACACTCCCCCCAAAAAATCCGGCCTGGTTTCCTTACCGCTTTGCCTTCCGATACCCTGCATCCTCCGCTTCCTTTTCCGTCTCAAAGATCACAAGATACTTCGAATCTGCCATCTCCTCGTAAGCCGCCTGCCCCGGGCAGTGAAAGATCTTCGACCTGGAATTTCCCCGGATCTCGCCCTCCTGTGTCTCTGTGCCGTAAGCTTCTGAGCTGCCCAGAGAACTTTCCCCGGTTGCATAATCAATCTCGATCCCCGGCTGGACATTATACACAAATACATGAAAGGAAATCCCGTCCCCCTCATCTTCTACCGAAAACGCCTCCATCCGCACGCCGTCCGCCAGCAGGTTATCCTCCTCGAAAACCGGAGTCACCCTGTACAGGACATGATTGCCGGTTTCCCTGACATAATCGGCTACCATATTTTCAAAGGGAAGCATCCCTTCTACATTCATATAACGAGTCCCCGTGATCAGGTTCTTCTCATTTGCATTTTCACCGGAAAGCTGGTAGCCGATCAGATGGCATCGGTTATACAGATATTTTCCATCCACGATGTCATATTTCACAGTCTGCCATCCGGTGGGCTTCACCTGGCCGATACTCCCCCGCTTTTCCGTCGGCATCAGATCTGTCCCCACACTGGCATAAGCCGTGCCGCATCTTCCCTGTCGGTCCAGCTCAGCGTATTTTTCGAAGGATTCTTCTGTCCATTCCTCCTTCGAAAAATCGGGTTCATTGCCGTTAATCTCTACGTAGGGTTCGCCGGAATACTCCGGAAGCTCCGACAGCGCAATGATTTCAGTTTCCCTGGAATGCCCGCCGTCGCTGCCGCTTAACGCACCCAGCTCCGCGCATGCCGTTAACAACAGGCAGCACAGCAGTAACGGCAGCAGTCTCCAGCCGATTCGCTTACGTTCGCTTTTCATCTTGCCCTCTCGTAGACCTCCTTCGTAATCTTCTCATGGGACGTCCCTTTCAATTCCTCCGTTCTCTGAAGCTCCCAGAATCCGTCGGTCAGCTCCAGAGGAAAATACTGGTCAGCCGGATATCTTCGATTCCATTGATACAGGATCACCGTCCGGATCTTATCTTCAAAACCGGAAATTGGGATATCCTCTACAAAACAGATGTCTTCTTCCCCTGCTTCCTTCAAAAAGTCCTCTGATATTCTGATATCATTCTCCTGTACATCCCCGAATAGCTTACCGGAATATGCGCTCATATACAGCTTCTTTCCACCGCATTCCCGAAGGATATCCCCACATACCGCAGAATCCCGGCTCTGCCGCCGACGGTTGAACATCATTCCGTTTCTTTCATCCACACAGGCTATGATTATCATTGTTTAACTCCCTTCATATTCACCCTGCCTGCTTGATCCGCTCGATCGCCGCCACCGTATTTTCATAGCTGCCGAATGCCGTTAAGCGGAAGTACCCTTCTCCACTGGGACCGAATCCGGAACCCGGAGTCCCTACGACCCCTGTCTGTTCCAGCAGATAGTCAAAAAATTCCCATGAAGTCATCTTTCCCGGCGTTTTCAGCCAGATATAGGGTGCATTGATCCCGCCGGACACGCTGTAGCCCGCGCTTTTCAATCCCTCGTAGATGACCTTTGCATTATTCATATAATAGGCTACCTGCTTTGCAAGCTGTGCCTTACCTGCTTCGGAATACACGGCCTCCCCTGCCTTCTGTACGATATAGGGGGCGCCGTTGTATTTTGTGCCGTGACGCCTTGCCCACAGAGAATGAAGTGTCACATCCCCACACTTTAATTCTTTGGGTATAATGGCCGCTCCCAGACGCACCCCGGTAAACCCGGCGTTCTTCGAGAAGCTGCGCAGCTCAATGGCGCAGGTTCTCGCCCCTTCGCATTCATAGATCGTGTGGGGCACATCCCTCTCGGAAATGTATGCCTCATAGGCAGCATCGTAGATGAGCACCGTCCCCGACTTGTTCGCATAATCCACCCACTCTTGAAGCTGTGCCTTTGTGATCGTGGAGCCGGTCGGGTTATTGGGAAAACACAGGTAAATGATATCAGGTGTCTCCTTCGGCAGCTCCGGCGCAAAATCCGTCTCCGCCGTACAGGGCATGTAGATCACGTCACTCCATGTCCCCGCTGTCGGATCGTAGGTACCGGTCCTGCCCGCCATCACATTGGTGTCCACATAGACCGGATACACCGGGTCGCAGACCGCGATTTTGTTGTCTATACTGAAAATCTCCTGGATATTTCCGGAATCGCACTTCGCCCCATCGGAAATAAATACCTCGTCGGCAGAGATATCACAGCCCCGTGCCTGGTAGTCCTGCTTCGCCATGGCACTGCGTAAAAATTCGTACCCCAAATCCGGGGCATATCCGTGAAATGTCTCCGCATGCGCCATCTCGTCCACCGCGCTGTGCAGGGAATCAATGATCGCCGGCGCCAGCGGCTGGGTCACATCACCGATTCCCAGACGGATGATGCTTTTCTCCGGGTGGGCCGCTGTGTAGGCGGCTACCTTTTTGCCGATGGTGGAAAAAAGATAGCTGCCGGGCAGTTTTAAATAATTGTCGTTGATCTTAAACATGCTTCTGTCCTCCAAATTTTCTCTCCTGTCTATCTTAGACTCCGGGGCGGGAGAAAGTCAAGTGCCATCCGCAGAAAAATTCCGGGGCTGCCCGGACTCACAGTACGATCTCTCCCCGAAATACCTCGACGGCCGGGCCGGTCATCACGAGCGGCCTCCCCGGGCCAGGCCATCCGATCTCCAGATCTCCGCCCAAAAGCCTGACCGTACCGGCCTCCCCCGCAAGCCCCTGGATCCTGGCCGCCGCAAAGGACGCGCAGGCCCCGGTCCCGCAGGCCATGGTCTCCCCGCTGCCCCGCTCC
>ERZ808051.1308-NODE-1308-length-17258-cov-3.574239_pt1 | contig 17258 bp, 19 predicted proteins | sample MGYA00380199_ERZ808051 | MGnify/ENA primary metagenome ERZ808051 (study PRJEB31490, sample SAMN06133391) | mouse gut metagenome | isolation source: J11 | host: mice | place: China: Chengdu | collected 2015-05 ...
GAGAATGCTTCCTCCCAGAACAACAAAAAAGCACCCAGAAGAATTAACCTGAACGAACTGGATGTAGACAGCCTTACAGAGGAGAACGCAAGCGACGAGGAGCTGCTTGCAGCTAAGATGATGAAGGCAAACGGAAACACAGTAGACTATACCGCATAAGATTTTAGAGTGCAGAAAGGAGTAGTGATATGGCAGTAACACAGGCAATAGAAAACGGTCAGCTAGTGGAAAGCGCTTCCGAAAGCTCCGTAAAAAAGGCGTCCAAAAGCGGTTTGGATAAAGATGCATTCTTAAAACTGTTGGTGGCCCAGATGAAGAACCAGGATCCCTTAGAGCCTACCTCCAACACGGAGTTTATTGCGCAGTATGCGACCTTCTCCCAGGTGGAGCAGATGCAGAATATGGCAATGACCATGGAGCTATCCAGAGCCTCGGGAATGGTCGGTAAGCTGGTGGAGATCCAGACCATGGATCAAAACGGGGATGTCCATGTATTCCAGGGCGTGGTAGAGTATGTGACCTATGAGAACAACAAGGCCTATGTGTCCATTGACGGAAGCCTGTATTCGGTAGATGATGTGCATGCAGTAATCGATGAGTCCTATCAGATTGCTTTTGAACTTGCATCATCCTTTGTGAGAGCCATTGACAAACTGCCCAGCTTAAGTAATCTGACCATAGCAGACCGGGAGGCTGTAGAGACTCTGCAGGAAGGCTTTAACAAGATGACGGCATATCAGCAGGGTTTTATCAGCGACGAGTATGTGAAGAAGCTGCAGAAATATGTACAGCGCATGGCCGAGCTGGTTGAGATAGCCGGAGGCGATGAAGAAGAAGAAGGCGACGGAGACAAAACCGAAGGAACCGGAGACGGTGAGGGCGACGGGGATAAGACCGAAGGGACCGGAGACAGTGAGAAGCCGGGAACCGAGGCGGGAGCCTAGGAAAGCAGGCGAAGCCCCACAGGCGTTTTAAGAGATCCGGGAGTACCCGTGATCAGTTCGAAGAATGCGAGTAACAACCTGTCAGGGAGGAGAGGGCTATGAACATTCAAAATAATGGATTCCTTTCAATTGAAGAGCTGCAGGATCGATACCTGAGGCAGAACAAAGGCGCAGCGCCGGCAATAAACACGGATGGAAAGTCTTTTCAGGAAATTCTGGAAAGCAGCCGGGCAAAGGGAACCGAGGAGGTAAGATTTTCCAAGCATGCAGCCGGCAGGCTTGCAGACCGGAAGATTGAGCTGACCAGCAACCAGTTAGAGAGACTCAATGAGGGGGCCCAGAAAGCGCAGCAAAAAGGAATCAGAGAATCCCTTGTTATCGTGGACCAGCTTGCTTTTATCGTGAATATTCCAAACAGCACGGTAGTGACGGCCATGAATCAGGGCGATACAACAGAAAGTATATTCACAAATATTGATGGAGCCGTAATTATTTAGCCGGACCTGCAAGGAGGCTTGTGTCCCTGAATGACGGAGGGGACAAATACGGCACAGAGAATCAGGAGGTCATTTCATTATGATGAGATCATTATTTTCTGGCGTGGCAGGACTTAGAACACACCAGACAAGAATGGACGTTATCGGTAACAATATTGCAAACGTAAACACAACGGCATATAAATCCCAGTCTATGGTATTCAGCGATCTGATGTACCAGACTACACAGAAGGCTTCCGGGGCCAACGCACTGACCGGGGTAGGCGGTACCAATGCAAGGCAGATCGGTCTCGGTTCCAAAACAGGAGCCATCAAGACGGCCATAGCCAGCCAGGGCGCCGCACAGAGTACCAATGATCCTTTTGATATTATGATCAGCGGGGACGCCTTTTTCGTGGTGAGCAACGGTTCGGAGAACTTCTTCACAAGAGACGGTTCTTTCTACATTGACGGTAAAGGAAACCTTGCCATGACCAGCACCGGCTACAATGTTATGGGCTGGCAGGTAGATCCTTCGGATCCTACGGGACAGAATGTAAAAAAGGATACTGTATCTCCCTTAAGGCTGATGACAGGTAAGAATATGACTTATCCTCCGGAGGCTACCACAAAGGCAACCGTGGATGGTGTAATTGACAAGTATGATACGGATGTAAACAGCGACGACGGCAGGGTGATGAACCTGGAGTTCTTCGATAATCAGGGCTATAAATATACTGCCAAACTCAGTGTTCATGCGATTGACGGAGATAAGGGACAGTTTTATGTAAAGCTTGACAATGTCCTTGATTCGGACGGAAAATCCATTATGTTTGATAAGGACGGTAAGGAGATTCCCGGTGTGACGGAGAAATTTACATTTGGTTCGGAGAAAAATTCCATCAAGGATGATACCGGAGCAGATGTTATGATGAAGAACCCGAATTACGTTGACGGAGGTACAGAGCCAGAGAAAATTCCGGTTACTAATGCAATCGTTCTTCAGTATGTGGAAGGCGAGGGAACATTCTCTTACGTAGGGGTAGAGGCAGGCGGAACCAGCGGAGCCAGCACAACCAAATTAAAGTTTGGTGATCTGGCCATTTTCCCTTCAAACGGAATTGACATTGATTTCTCCGCAACCTTCAACTACAACAAGAACGGGACCTCTACCATGAGCGCTTTTGCAGGCCTTGAAAGCGGCGAGGGAGAGGGACGTAAGGTAGGAGAGCTCAGCGGCATTACCGTACAGAAGGACGGAAAGATTTTTGCCTCCTATGACAATGGCCAGAGAAGGCTTCTGGGCCAGATTGCAGTGGCAACCTTTGCCAATCCTTCCGGTCTGGAAAAGGAGGGGGATAACCTTTATTCCGCAACCATGAACTCCGGCGATTTTGACGGTGTGGGCAAGGATATTACGGAAGACGGCGGCCGTATGGATTCCGGCGTACTCGAAATGAGTAACGTTGACCTCTCCCAGGAATTTACGGAGATGATTACCACTCAGAGAGGTTTCCAGGCAAACAGCCGAATCATTACCGTTTCAGACACGCTCTTGGAAGAGCTTACCAATCTGAAGCGATAAGGATCAGAAATTAATTTAAGAACCGAATAAACGCAGGATATGACACAGCCAGCTTATAAGCTGTGAAACCGAGGGAACCAATCCTAAGGGATGGTTCCCTCAAACATGAAAAAACCCGGCTGACAGCTTTCTGTTAAACAGAGGGTAGATTGGTAATAATTAATAAAAAAATTATGCTGGTTTTAGTGGAAACGCAGAGAGAGAAGTGATATTATTATGATTGAAGTGACGAAAATAAACGGGACAAAAGTATTAGTGAATCCTGATTTGATAGAGCTTGTGGAAGAAACCCCGGATACGGTAATCGCATTTACCACAGGAAGGAAATTAATTGTAAAAGAAAGTAGACAAGAAGTGAAAAATCTTGTAAAATCATACAGAAAGGAAATTTTTGCGGATTAACGCAGAAAAAGGTGAAAAATTGTGGATTTAGCGTCGATTCTTGGTTTAGTTCTCTGTTTTGTCATGCTTGCATTCGGATGTATCAATGCAGCGTCTCTTGCAAATATCGGCAGATATAAAGATGTAGCGTCTATGATCATTACCTTCGGCGGTGCGTTTTTTGCGGTATTAGCATCCAGATCTCTTTCTGAGTACATAGCCGGGCTTAAGAGCTTCCTTTTGGTTTTCAAAGCCCCCACCACAGATGTGAAGGGAATGATTCAGCAGATTATTGACTTGTCTAACGTGGCCAGAAAGGAAGGACTTCTTTCTCTGGAGGAGGCAGCGGCAAACCTGGACGATGAGTTTATGAAAAAGGGGATCCTGCTCATCGTGGACGGAACCGACCCTGAGCTGGTACGGGGAATTATGGAGACGGAGCTGGTCAGTACGGAATCCAGACATAAGGATAAAATTTCGTTCTGGGATGATCTTGGGTCGATGGGGCCTGCCTGGGGTATGATCGGTACGCTGGTAGGACTTGTAAACATGCTTTATGAGATGGATGACCCTTCCAGTATCGGGCCTTCCATGGCGGTGGCTCTTATTACTACCCTGTACGGTTCCCTTCTTGCCAACTGGATCTGCGCTCCCGTAGCCGGAAAGCTGAAGGCGAACAATGCCACAGAGATTATGACAAAAGAAATTATGATAGAAGGACTTCTCTCCATTCAGGCAGGAGAGAACCCCAGAGTTATTGAAGAGAAATTGAAATCATTCCTTGCGCCCGGCGAAAGGACAATGGAAGGCGGAGGTGAAGACGATGGCTAACAGGAAACCGGAAGAACCGCCTAAAGGTTCCCCGGCGTGGATGGCGACCTTTTCGGATTTGATGAACCTGCTTCTTTGCTTTTTCGTTATGCTGTTTTCCATGTCTACAGTGGATGCTCAGAAATTTGAACAGTTAGCGGCCTCCTTTAACCAGACCTTCAGTATTTTTTCGGCGGGGGCTACGGCGATTGGCGATGGAATTTTGGTTGGAATGGGCGTCAGCCAGTTGAACGAGCTGGACGATTATATCAACAGTACCGGGAAAAATCCGGAGGGCGAGATGATGCCCGAGGATTTAAAAGAAGCCGCTGAAATAGTGGACGAAGCCAAGCTCAAAGAATCCGAGCAGATGGCGGAAAGAATAGAAGAGACTCTGCAGGAAAAGAATCTGGATAAGGAAATCGATATAGAGTTTACCGCACAGTATGTGCAGCTCACCTTAAACGGAGCGATTCTTTTTGATTCGGGAAAGGTAGATATTAAGGAAGAGGCCTTGCCGCTGATGAATCAGCTTGGAATTATTCTTCAGAGATTCGGCCAGGGAGTCATTGAGATCGAAGGGCATACGGACAATGTCCCCATGTCCGGAGCCAAGTACTCAAACAATGATGAGCTCAGCAGCGGCCGTGCTTTGTCGGTTTTTTATTATCTGGAACAGAATACCACATTGGATGCCGGGCTGATTAAGCACTCCGGCAGAGGCGAATACCAACCGATTGCGGATAATTCTACAGAGGAAGGAAGAGCCAGAAACAGAAGAGTGGAAATAAAAATATATAATTCGTTAAGTTCCTATTAATGAAGAAAGGTTGTACCCATTATGAAAAAGAACTTGGTTTCAATTATGATACTGGCATTACTCATTGTTAATATTGTGCTGACGTCCATACTGATGTTCAGCATTACCAGTACAAATCAGAAAACAGCTTCCCTTGTGGGAGATATTGCTTCAGCAATCAGCTTGGATCTTCAGGGGTCAAGGGAAGCGGAGACGTCGGTCCCTCTTGAAAATACAGCTACTTACACGATTGCGGATATGCAGATTGCGCTCAAAAAGAGCGTGGATGAAAACGGCGTTCCGGATGAGAAGGATCATTATGCACAGATGTCTGTGGTTATATCCATGAACAATGCCCATGAGGACTACAAGACCTATGGCGAACAGATTGCGGAGAGAGAGGATTTGATCAAGGGCAAGATTACCGAGGTGGTAGGCCAGTATACAATGGAAGAGGCCAAGGCAAATCCTCAGATCATAAGCAATGATATACTGAGCAGCATTCAGGCTCTCTACAGTTCGGATTTTATCTTTGATGTAACACTGATCAGCCCAATTTATATGTAAAAGCCGTACTTTGTCAAATGTGTTGTCAAATACTGTGCCAGGAATAAAGGAGGTGTATACTCTTGGGCGAGGTATTATCTCAAAGTGAAATAGATAATCTACTCGCAGCCTTAAGCGGCGGTGAGGTAGATGTAAATCAGATGCCGGACGGCGGGGAAAAGCAGGTAAAGCCCTATGATTTTGAGCGGCCTGTTAAATTCTCCAAGGAGCATTTGAGAACTCTTGAAATTATATACGAGCATTACGGAAGACTGCTCTCTACGAATCTTCCGGTTTATCTGCGGAAGAATGTACAGGTATCCGTGTCCAGTTCGGAGGCGGTAATCTATTCCGAGTTCAGCAATGCTCTCTCAAACCCTGTGATACTTGGGATAGTGAATTTCAGTCCTTTAAATGGAAATATTATTGTAGAGTTATCTACCAATCTCGGCTTTGCCATGATTGACAGAATGCTGGGAGGGCAGGGCTTGCCCCTGGAAAAAAACAGAGAATTCTCAGAGATCGAGATGATTATTCTGCAGAAATTAATGGTGGTATGTATGCAGCTCATGCATGAACCATGGAAAAATGTGGCGGAAGTGGATCCGATTCTCGAACGAATAGAAACCAATGCACAGTTTGCCCAGATTATAGCTCCCGGTGACATGATTGCCCTGATTACCTTAAATATCAAGGTTGGGGATACGGAAGGCTATATGAATATCTGTCTTCCCTTCTTTACATTAGAAGATGTGATGGATAACTTAAATACCAAGTTCTGGTATTCAACGCTGCAGAAGCAGGATCACAGCGATTATGAAGAACAGTTAGAGTCTCTGATCAAGAGAGTGGACGTACCGGTTAAGGCCGTCCTTGGAAGCAGCCAGGTTTCCGTAAACGATTTCCTGAACTTGCAGGTAGGAGACATTATAAGGCTGGACTCTAAAGTGGACACAGAGATGAATATCTTTGTGGGGAATATTAAGAAATTTACCGCGCTTCCCGGTTCTGTCAAAGAAAATTATGCGGTACGGGTAACATCAGTAATGAGAGAGGGGGATTAAGGCATGGATGAAATGCTTTCACAGGATGAAATAAGTGCGCTTCTTAACGGCATGGATTTATCAAATAATGCTGGTACCGGAAGCAGTTCGCCTGTAGATGACAGTATGCTTACGGCGGATGCCAAGGATGCAATCGGAGAGATTGCCAACATTAGCATGGGCTCTTCGGCGACTACACTGTTTTCGCTTGTAAACATGAAGGTAGATATTACCACCCCAGTGGTTACAATGGCTAATTGGGAGACGGTGGTAGCCGACTATGAGCGCCCTTGTGTTTTTATCCAGATACGTTACACGTCCGGGCTTGACGGATCAAATATCATGATCTTAAAAGAGCATGATGTAAAGGTGATTACGGATCTGATGATGGGAGGAGACGGCAGCAATACGGCTGGAGAGCTTGGAGAGCTACATTTAAGCGCGATTTCTGAGGCGATGAATCAGATGATGGGAGCCGCCGCAACGTCCCTTTCCACTATGATGGGAAAGATGATAGATATTAGTCCTCCGCAGGCAAATCTGATGGATTTGAATGATGTCACGAACGGAGGAGATATTGACTCCTTTTTGGAGGGAAGCTTTGTAAAGATTGCTTTCAGAATGCAGATCGGAGATTTGGTTGACAGTTCTATTATGCAGCTTTATCCTGTTGAGTTTGCCAACAGCCTGTATGAGACTTTTATTACCAATCAGTCAGGCAGTGAGGCCGCGCCGGAGCCGACGCCTGCACCTGCTCCTTCAGCACCGGCAGAGGGTATGGCTGCAGGAATGCCTGATACGAATCAGGGAAATCCCCAGATGAATATGGGCGCGGCTATGGGGATGCCGATGAATCAGATGCCGGGAATGCAGATGAACGGTATGTCTCAGATGGGGATGCCCCAAATGGGAATGCCTCAGATGGGAATGAACGGAGCTATGGGGATGCCGATGATGAGCAATATGGGAATGCCGATGATGAATATGAATATACAGCCTGCACAGTTCCAGAGCTTTAATACGGATGCAGCGGCCATGGCAGGACAGGAAAATATTGGCCTGATCAGGGATGTACCCTTGGATGTAACCGTAGAACTTGGCAGAACAAGGAAATCCATAGCAGAGATATTGGACTTCGCACCGGGAACAATCATAGAGCTTGACAGAATAGCCGGTGAACCTATAGATGTACTGGTAAACGGTAAATTAGTAGCTAAGGGCGAGGTTATGGTAATGGAAGAGAGCTTTTGTATCCGTGTAACCGAAATAATTAAGTAGAGGTAGGAGAGTAAAAAATGGCAAAAAATATTTTAATTGTGGATGATGCAGCATTCATGCGCATGATGATCAAGGACATTCTTACAAAGAATGGCTATAATGTAGCAGGGGAAGCTGAAAACGGTCTGAAGGCATGTGAGAAGTATGCGGAGTTAAGACCTGACCTTGTGCTGATGGATATTACCATGCCGGAGCTTGACGGAATAGGCGCGCTTAAAAAGATTAAGGGAGCCGATCCCAATGCAATGATTATCATGTGTTCGGCAATGGGGCAGCAGGCAATGGTTATCGAGGCAATCCAGAGTGGTGCGAAGGACTTTATTGTGAAGCCTTTCCAGGCAGATCGTGTTCTTGAAGCTGTTAAGAAGGTAATTGGATAGTATGCTTCTTTCGGTTACGACAAAGATGGATGGTTATCTTCAGTTTATGACGGTGCTGATTCTCTTTGTATTTGTACTGGCAATCACTTATCTGGTTACCAGATGGATAGCAAATTATCAGAAGGGCAAGGCAGGTTTAGGCAATTTGGAGATTATGGAAACCTGCCGGATTGCTCCAAACAAATATATCCAGATAGTCAGAGCAGGAGAAAAGTATTTGCTTATTGGCGTGGGAAAAGACGAGGTGCATATGCTTTCAGAGCTTTCCGCCATTGAACTTGATCTTCGGGGGGAGGAGATGCAGGCAATAGGGTTTGCGGACATTCTCGAGAAGATGAAAAATTTGAAGGATAAAGGGAAGGAATAGCTGTTAAGGCAATGATATGGAAAAGTTTTTGTTTGAAAAAAGGATATTAAAAATAATATGCCTGCTGGTAATGGTAGGCATATTGTGTGTTACTCCTAAGTTAGAGGTGCAGGCTGCTGCAGTGGATGATTCTGGCTTAGCCGGTGAGACGCAGGAGAGGACTTATATTAATGAGCCGGGCAGTGCTCAGACCCAGGAGGAGTTATCCCAATTAAACATTGCCAACAACCTGACGGTTACTACCTATAAGGACGGAAATGGCCAGGTGAACGGGGAACTGCGTATTTTGCTCACTCTGACCATGATAAGCCTGGCGCCAATACTGCTTATCATGCTCACGTCTTTTACCAGAATTATCATTGTGCTTCATTTTACGAGAGCAGCCTTGAATACCCAAACGGCGCCGCCCAATCAGGTGCTGATTGGGTTAGCTTTGTTTCTGACTTATTTTATTATGCAGCCCACGCTGTCTCAGGTGTATGAGGATGCGGTGGTTCCTTTTGAGGAAGGAAGAATTACCCAGGAGGAATTTCTGGAAGCAGGCGCAGCGCCTTTCAGGGAATTTATGTACAAGCAGACCCAGACCAAGGATGTGAGGATGTTTCTGGATATTTCAGGACAGGAGTGGGACGGTACATTAGACGGAATTCCCCTTGCGGTGCTTGTGCCCAGTTTTATTGTAGGCGAACTCAGACTGGCTTTTATCATAGGGTTTGTTATTTATATTCCTTTTATTGTGATAGATATGGTGGTATCCTCGACGCTTATGAGTATGGGTATGATGATGCTTCCGCCTACTACGATTTCCATGCCCTTTAAGATCCTGCTGTTTGTTCTTGCAGATGGATGGAATTTGATTATTATGAACACGGTAGGAACATTTTACAGGTGAAGTGTGAAAGGATGATGAAGTATGACAGTTGATGAGGTTACAGCCATTGCCAGTTCGGCGTTGTTTCTGGTTATCAAGGTGGCGGCTCCGGTTCTTTTGGTGTCGCTGGTAATAGGTCTGATCATCAGTATCTTCCAGGCCGTTACTTCCATTCAGGAGCAGACGCTTACCTTTGTGCCGAAGATTCTGGCTGTATTTCTTGCATTGATTTTGTTGGGAAACTGGATGCTCAGCGAAATGTCCGGCTTTATGATAAGCCTTTGGTCGGATCTTGGGCGTTATGCAAGGTAGCAGACTATGCTGGATTATACTTTTAGCTATGCAGATTTGGAATATTTTCTGCTGATACTGATCAGGGTTGCTTCTTTTATCTTCGCGGCGCCTTTTTTCAGTATGACTAATACGCCCAGAAATATAAGGATCGGACTGAGCTTTTTTGTGTCGATTTTGCTTTATCCTGTGATACCGGGGGAAAGAATTGTATATGATACTTTGACCGGTTATTTTATCATTGTGATGAAGGAGGCTCTTACAGGGCTTTTGATCGGTTTTGCGGCCAACTTAAGCTTTTCTGTGGTGGCTTTTGCGGGACACATTGCGGATATGGAAATGGGCCTTTCCATGGCAAGTCTGTTTGATCCTACTACCAAACAAAATACTTCAATCACGGGAATTTATTACAATTATACGATTATGCTGATGCTTTTGATTTCGGGGATGCATCAGTATCTTTTGAAGGCTTTGGCAGAGACTTATACGCTGATTCCGATTAACGCAGCGGTATTTAACAGTGACAAAATTTTAGCCTCCATGCTGGAGTTTATGGCCAACTATATCATTATCGGGTTTCGTATCTGCCTTCCCATATTTGCGGTTATGACGATTTTAAATGCGGTTTTGGGTGTTTTGGCCAAGGTGTCGCCCCAGATGAATATGTTTGCGGTAGGTATGCAGACGAAGGTGCTGGTAGGGCTTAGTATTTTGTTTTTATCTACTTCCATGCTGCCCTCTGCGGCCAGCTTTATTTACGGGCAGATGCAGTATATGGTGTCCACCTTTGTGGAGGCTGTGATGCCATAGTGTGGGATGTCAAAAGTAAAGACAGGAAAAATGGATGGAGAATCATAGGCTTTTGTTAAAATATAACCTGCAGTTTTTTGCGAAGGACGGCCCCGGAGGAGAAAAGACCGAGGAACCGACCGGTAAAAAGCTAAATGATGCGAGGAAAGAAGGACAGGTAGCGAAGAGCAAAGAGATTGCCAATGCCTTTGGGATGCTTGCCCTGTTTGTCATATTAAAGGTATATGTGGGAACAATAGGCTCCAGATTCATTGAGTCTTTTCATGTGGTTTACGGGCAGATTCCGGAGCTCGCAAAAATGTACAACGGAAACATTTCCACGGCTTCGCTCCATGTGCTGATACGCAGTATGATGCTGCGGCTCTTGATGATTATTGCGCCTGTCCTGCTGATCGGGGTGATGGTGGCGGTGATCTGCGATATTGCCCAGGTGAAATGGAGACCCACCACAAAGCCGCTTAAGCCCAAGTTCAGTAAACTCAGCCCGGTGAAGGGCTTTGCAAGGATTTTTTCGCCTAATTCACTGGTAGAGCTGTTTAAATCCCTGCTTAAACTTGTAATTATCGGATATGTGGTTTATTCTTACCTTAAGAACAGGGTGGGAGAAATCTTTCTTTTATATGATATTACTTTGAATCAGGCAATCGGCCTGATCGGTGAAATTGCCATTGATTTGGGCATCAGGATTGCCATGGTGTATATGGTAATCGCCTTTTTGGATTTCTGGTATCAGAAGTGGAAGTTCCATAAGGATATGAAGATGACCAAGCAGGAGGTCAAGGACGAGTACAAAAACCAGGAAGGGGATCCGCAGGTCAAGGCCAAGCAAAAGCAGCGGATGAGAGAGGCGTCCATGCGCCGGATGATGTCCCAGCTTCCGGAAGCGGATGTGGTTATTACAAACCCGACCCATTATGCGGTGGCTATCAAATATGACCCCGAAAAATATGACGCGCCTTATGTGCTGGCAAAGGGAGAGGATTATCTGGCACAGAAGATCAAGGATGTGGCCAGGGAACATGAGATAGAAATCGTTGAAAACAAACCTCTTGCCCGGATGCTCTATGCCAATGTGGAGATCGGAGGGCTTATCCCGCCGGAGCTTTATCAGGCGGTAGCGGAAGTGCTTGCATTTGTTTACCACTTAAAGGGTAAAATTTAAAATAGAGAAGAGATGAGGAAAGGAGAAGAGACATGAAAAAAGCGGATGTTGCTGTAGCGGCCTATGTGCTTGCGGCATTTATCATGATGATCGTGCCGATTCCCAGTGGGCTTTTAGATGTATTGCTTGCCTGCAATATTGCAGTTGCATTTACCGTATTATTTGGTACCATGTTTTCCAAGGAAGTGCTGGATCTGTCTTTTTTCCCCACAATACTTTTGTTTACCACTATATTCAGGATCGCTCTGAATATATCGTCTACCAGACTGATCCTTACCACCGGAGATCCCGGCCAGGTTGTGGCGACTTTCGGAAATTATGTGGGAGCAGGCAATCTGGTAGTGGGCAGTATCATCTTTATTATTTTGATATTGGTTCAGTTTATGGTAATCAATAAAGGTTCTGAGAGAGTGGCGGAGGTAACGGCAAGATTTACCTTGGATGCGATGCCCGGTAAGCAGATGGCCATTGACGCGGACTTAAATACCGGAGCAATCACGGACGCAGAGGCGAAGCGGCGCAGGGATAAGATTCAGGAGGAATCCAATTTCTTCGGTTCCATGGACGGTGCCGTTAAGTATGTAAAAGGAGACGCTACGGCGGGCCTTATTATCACTTTTGTCAATATCGTGGGCGGAATTGCCACGGGTGTGATCTGGCAGAATATGGAGATCATGGACGCCCTTCAAAAATATGTAATTCTTACCATCGGCGACGGTCTGGTGAGCCAGATCCCGTCTCTGTTAATATCCCTCTCCACCGGTATTCTGGTGACCAAGGGCTCTAAGGATGCGGATTTCGGCAGCGTGCTGGTGAGACAGCTTTTCGGGGTTCCAAAGGTGCTTTATCTGGTAGGGGCGGTGATTGCCGGCTTAGGGATTGTTACCCCCCTGCCTGATCTGGTTTTCTTAACCCTCGGACTGATTTTTATTGTGGTGGGAAGACAGATCTCGGCCACCCTTGAGACAGCGCAGATTGAGGGAGAGATTGATATGGAGGAAGCGGCGGCGGAGGAGATTCGTGCGCCGGAAAATGTCAACAGCCTGTTGCAGGTAGATCCCATTGAGCTGGAATTCGGCTATGGTATTATTCCTCTTGCAGACGTGAACCAGGGCGGGGATCTGCTTGACCGTGTGGTTATGATCAGAAGGCAGATCGCCTTAGAGCTGGGGACGGTTGTTCCGATTATCAGGCTTCGGGATAATATTCAGCTCAATCCAAATCAATACATTATCAAGATAAAAGGGATACAGGTCAGCGAGGGAGAAATCCTTTTCGATCACTATATGGCAATGAATCCGGGCTACGTGGAGGAGGAGATCACGGGTATTCCCACTTTTGAGCCTTCCTTCCATCTGCCGGCAATCTGGATCACGGAAGGCCAGAGGGAGCGGGCGGAGAGCATGGGTTATACGGTAGTAGACCCGCCGTCCATTATAGCCACCCATTTGACGGAGATTATCAGACAGTATATTTCCGAGCTGCTTACAAGGCAGGATGTACAGAATCTGGTCAATAACCTGAAGGAGACCAATCCTTCCCTTGTGGATGAGCTGGTGCCCAAGCTGCTGGGGCTTGGCGAGGTGCAGAAGGTACTTCAGAATCTTTTAAAAGAGGGAATTTCCATCCGGGATCTGCTTACGATTTTTGAAACGCTGGCAGACTATGCCTCTTCCACCAGGGATACGGATATTTTGACGGAATATGTAAGGCAGAGCTTAAAGCGTGCCATTTCCAGCAGATTTTTCCCTTCCAATGAGACTTCCAGTGTGGTGACGCTGGATCCGAAGCTGGAGCAGGAGATCATGGGAAGTGTGAAGCAGACAGAAAACGGCGCTTATCTGACGCTGGATCCGGAAAAAACAAAGGCGGTTATGGCATCTGTAGGCAACGAAATTGCCAAGCTGGAGAATTTGGGGAAGAATCCGATCATTATCACCTCGCCCATTGTGCGTATGTATTTTAAGCGGCTGACAGAGGATTACTATAAAGATTTGATCGTCGTATCATATAATGAGATAGAGGGTAGTATTGAATTACAGTCCGTAGGAATGGTGACAGCATGATAATCAAGAAATTTCAGGGAAAATCAGAAGCAGAGGCAGTAGAGAGCGCAAAAAAAGAACTGGGAAATAATGTGGTGATTATGAATGTGAGAAATGTAAAGCGGAAGGGGCTTTTCAGCTTCATTCTGCCTCAGCTCACAGAGGTTACCGTCGCCCTGGAGGAGGAACCCGAGAGAGTCCCCGCTCCCAAAAAGGAGGCGGTAATTGCGCAGATGCTGCCGGAGCCGGTTGTGCGCAGAGAGGTAGCCGCTCTTCCGGCCCCCAGCGAGAACGCCCTTTTGCAGGAGGAGGCTGCCGAAGAAAAAAACGCTCCCAAAAAAGAAGGAAGGAAAGAGGGGAACGCCCTTGAGGAAAAGCTGGACAGTCTTCAGACTCTTCTTGAACAGCAGCTTCAAAAGCCCGATGAAGCCAAGAATGAGCTTGCGCTGGAGGAGCGTGAGAGTGAGTTAGAGCGTTTTATGAAGCTGCTCTACAATACCATGCTCGACAATGAGATCAGCGAGCAATATGCGAACCAGATCATTGATGAGATTGAGAAGACCAATAAACCCAACGTGCCCTTTGATTATGTGCTGGCAAATGTTTATCAGAAAATGATCCTGAAATTCGGAAAGCCGGTAAAAATTATGGAGGCTGAAAAGGGGGCGAAGGTAGTCTTCTTTGTAGGCCCCACCGGAGTGGGAAAGACCACAACGATTGCAAAGATCGCCTCGAAATTCCATGTGGAGGAGGGCAAAAAGATCGTTCTTTTTACCACGGATACTTATCGGATTGCGGCCGCCGAGCAGCTTCGCACCTATGCCAATATCATGGGGGTTCCCTTTAAGGTGATCTACTCAGAGGACGAGATGAAGCAGTCCCTGGAGGAATTTAAGGACTATGACTATGTGCTTGTGGATACGGCAGGGCATTCCCACAAAAACGAGGCCCAGAAGGAAATCATGAACGGATTTCTGCATTCTGTAGAAGGGATTGCCGAGAAGGAAGTATTTTTAGTACTCAGCGCCACTACAAAATATAAGGATCTGGTTATCATTGCGGACAGTTATTCAAAAATGACGAAGTATAACCTGATTTTTACCAAATTGGATGAAACCGTCACATTAGGAAATTTGCTTAACATAAAGCTTTATACGGATGCTTCCATGTCTTATGTCACCTATGGTCAGAATGTACCTGATGATATAGAGGAATTTAACCCTCAGAAGACAGTGAAACAGCTCCTGGGCGGTAAAAAGACCTGAAAGCCGAAGATGATTCTAACAAAGGACGATTTGCGCCGTTTGTGTGATACGGCCGGATGAATAAACCTTAGAGAAGCGAGGAAGGCATATGGATCAGGCTGAACCGTTAAGAAATATTATTAAGGCAGGCAATGTCTCTGTTAATAAACCCCAGGCAAGGGTGATTTCGGTTACCAGCGGAAAGGGAGGCGTGGGAAAATCAAACACAGCGATTAATCTTGCAATACAATTCCGCAGACAGGGACTGAAAGTCATTATATTGGATGCGGATTTCGGCCTCGCCAACATAGAAATTATGTTTGGAGCAATACCCACATACAATTTGTATGATTTGATTTATCAGGGAAAGAACATCAGGGAGATCATAACCTGGGGGCCCATGGATGTAGGGTTTATATCGGGAGGCTCGGGAATTGCGGGACTTTCAAATCTCAGCAGGGATTATCTTTTGTATATCATTAAGAATCTGGCGGAGCTTGACAGTATTGCCGATATAATTATTGTGGACACCGGAGCCGGAATATCGGATGCCGTATTGGAATTTCTGGTGGCCAGCGGGGAGATTCTATTGGTCACTACATCAGAGCCTACTTCTATCACAGACGCTTATTCTCTCTTAAAGGCCTTGGGGCGTCATCCGAGATTTGAGAGCGAATCTTCTGAGGTAAAGGTGATTGCAAACAGGGTGGCCTTTTTGGAGGACGGAGAGACGCTTTATAACAAGCTGAATGCAGTGGTGAGTAGGTATCTGAAGCTTCCCATCACCTATCTGGGAGAGATACCGGAGGATCATCAACTGGCTAAGTCCGTCATGCAGCAGACGCCGGTGTCTTTAAAGACTCCCGCTGCAAGGTCGGCACAGGCCTATGAGATGATTGCGGCAAAGCTGCTGGACAGGGAAGTAGGGCATAGAAGGCTCAAAAGGGGAATGGAGGCTTTCTTTTCCCATATATTAACAGGAAAAAATCTAAACTATTAATTTTGACAGGAGGAGACAGGATGCTTTCAGAATATGTAGTGCCGGGGAGTAAGATCGAAATACGTCCGATCAATCAGGAGGATTTGGGGGAAGAAGTATTAATAAAGAGAAAAGTATATCAGAGCCAGGTTTCCGATATTCTTGCGGAAGACCGGCTGGAAATTCTGATGCCCATGGAAAAGACCCGGTTGATTTCCCTTCCGGTTAATTCGGAGTATGTGATTTACTTCTTCACGGATAACGGGATTTATCAAAGTTCGGCTATCGTGGTTGACGTCTATAAGCCGGATAAAAATTTTGTTCTTCTTCTGCAGTTGACGGCAGGCCTTCGCAAAACCCAGCGAAGGGAATATTACCGTCTGGATTGTGCAATCGGGATCAATATCAGGCCTTTGGAAGAGGATGAAATCAGGGCTGCGGCAAGGCATGACCGGTATTTGAGACCGGATTTGCCCTTTAAGCAGGCGGTTGCCGTGGACATCAGCGGCGGGGGCCTTAGGTTTGTGGGAGATTATCCCTATGAGCCGGGCAGCCTGATTTACTGTCAGTACAGCCTGATTATGGGAGAAAAGAAAAAAGACTACTCTCTGATGGCAAAGGTGCTTGTATCTATAGAGGTCGAAAACAGAACGGGCTCCTACGAGCACCGCGCACAGTATATTAATATTGATACTACAGAGAGAGAAGAAATTATCCGTTTTATCTTTGAAGAGGAGCGAAAACGCAGAAAACGGGAAAAAGGTTTATGAAAAACTTATTTTGTGTTATAATGAAACTATATGTCAAAAATATTTTTGATTCTGCAGGAAACCATAAATAAAAAAGTGATTGATCAGGAGGGGCCATTATGAATGACCTGAATATGGAACGACTAACAGGCCAGTATTTTGATGTACTGAAAGAATTGGGGAATATCGGAGCCGGCAATGCAACTACGGCGCTTGCGTCCATGATGGGCAGCAAGGTAGATATGTCTGTGCCCCAGGTAAGGCTGCTGGAGTTTTCCGATGTGGGAGAGATTGTAGGCGGCGACGAAAAGATCATGGTGGGTATTTACCTCCAGGTGGAGGGGGATGTGGAAGGCAGTATGATGTTTATCATGGACAAAAAGGCTGCCGCCCATGTGGTCAATAAGCTGATGGCGGGGATGCTTGTCATCGACGAGGACAGCGCCGAGGAATATGAATTCGGCGAGATGGAATGTTCCGCAGTCAAAGAGGTGGGAA